>Ga0316204_10000376_pt1:0-172500 | contig 174393 bp, 133 predicted proteins | sample 6monrhotite_MG_2_FD_205661 | JGI IMG/M metagenome (GOLD analysis project Ga0316204, IMG submission 205661) | Microbial mat bacterial communities from mineral coupon in-situ incubated in ocean water Damariscotta River, Maine, United States -... | ecosystem: Environmental > Aquatic >... | reverse complement strand
ACGTTAGCGAGCTGGTCGACCTTGCGCAAGCAACTGCTCAAGGATTTTTCACGGGATCTCTAACCTCCCTTGGTATCGGCACTTCCGACACCAACTTTCTGGCCGTTTTGGCGACCCCTTGGCAACTCTAAAGGGCGTCGATTCGCGCTGCCCGAGCCGGGTTCGTGGCCCGCAAACGGTCCAGATCGGCGCCCGTTGGCAGGGCGAGATCCACCGTGTCCAGTACGGTGCCCTCGACGTCCCTTGCGACGATCCGGAAACTCCGCCCGTGCACTTCTGCCGAACACCAGTGGTAGGCCTTGTGCAGGGCCTCAGCGCCCTTCCGGAAGAGCGGGTTCTTCGTGATCTCGTAGAGCCGCTTGCCACCCCCACCACTGACCACCAGAGGAACGGGAACCAGTTCGTTGGGCCCAAAGCGCTGGTAGCAGTGGTCGTGGCCACTCAGATAGACGCTGACTTGCGCCTTGGCGAGTTCCGGCTCGAGGTAGGCCATCAACTGGCCGTTGTTGAGCTGCCGGGAGGCACTGCGGACTGGATAGTGACTCGCGACGACGATCCACGGCTCTGTCGCGGTCTCCAGCTCGCGTAGCAAGAACCGATGGGTCGGGTGGTCGGGTGTGTATTCGGCGCCGATCAGTCCCAGATTGCAGTCCAACGCGATGATCCGCACCGGCCCGCGGGCGAACGAATAGCACCGCTCGTCGCCGGTAATGTCGTTGGTGGGCAGGTGGAAATTGCTCAGGACCTGCTGGCCGGACGCGTTCATCACGTCGTGGTTGCCGACAACCACGTACATCGGCGCATTCCGGATCAGCTCGCCGAACGGCCGGAAGAAGCCGCTGCTGTAGTGCGCGTGCAGCCCCTTCGGATAGACGACATCCCCCAGATGGAGGGCGAAATCAGGCTCGTAGGCGGCCATCGCCGCGCCCACCGTCGTCACCGCCCATTTGGTCGGCAGCCAGTGATTTCGCGACGGCAGGTGCAGGATCGGTGTCTTCTGCAGCCAGACCCACCAGGCCTGGTCACCCGAATCCCCGACGAACGCGAACTTGACGGGTGCCGCATCGTCGCCGGCGGCGGGCGCAGTCTGGAAGCTGCCGCGCTCGACCGAACCGGCCTCCGTGACGATCGCATACGTGTAGCTCTCGCCCGGCTCGAGGCCGTCCACCCGCAGCGCGTGGCGCCGGCGCAGCGAATCCTGCAACTCGGCGATTTCGGAACCACCGGGGCCATAGACGACCAGGTGCACCTTCTCGGGGGCTGCCGTGATCATCGCGACGGTCGCCGCATTCGAAGTGACGTCCTGCACGTACGGAGCCGTCCACAACGGCGGATCGTCCAGGGCGTTGATCCACAGGCAGCCAAAGCCCGTGGCCCAGAGCAGTCGACGTAGCCAGCGCTTGCGCTTCACTCGAGCCGTTCTAGCCCATCGAGCGGTGGGCAACGAGCGGAATCGAGCCTCAGGCTGGATGGTGGCAGCTGACCGACGTCGTGATGCCGCCGCGCACCTTGAACTCACCGCGCACACTGAGGCGACGCGGTTTCATCAGGTCCATCAGGTCCGAGAAGATGTCGTTCGTGACCTTCTCATGGAAGGCGCCCACATTGCGGAAGCTCCACAGGTAGAGCTTCAGGCTCTTCAGCTCGATGCACAGCTGATCCGGCACGTATTCGATCAGGATCGTCGCGAAATCTGGCTGGCCGGTCTTCGGGCAGACGCAGGTGAACTCCGGACACTCGAACTCGATCTCGTAGTCGCGCCCCGGTTCCGGGTTGGGGAACGTCTCGAGAACGGCGCGGTCGTGGGGAGCTGGTTCGGACATCGGCATGCGCCGAGCGAAGCACGCCGACGAGCTGCGGACAACCCTTTCCCCCCGATCTACCTAACCGCTCGATCTACCGGCGACGTGCTACCAGGGGCCCGCGCCCACCGCCCCAGCCGGCGGCAACCCGGCGTCGATGGCCTGGGCCGAATCCGGCGCAAGTGCCATGCAGACAACCCCGTCGGGATGGCTGCACTGACGAGCCCGGCAAGGTCGGCACGCCAGCTCACCGGCGGCCACGAACGGCTGCGCCGACGGCGGCGAGGTGCGACGCGGATCCTGGCTGCCAAAGAACACGCGACCTCTGGCGCCGGCTGCGAGCAGCACATGGGTGGCACCTTGATCCGGCCCGAGCACCTCGCCACCAACTGCGGCAACCAGCGCTCCGAGCGCGATCATGCGCCGCACTTCGCCACGTTGGTGCCGGAGCACGATGCCGTTGGCTTGCTGCAGGCCCTGCTCGCCAGGCCCGAGCAACAGGACCGTGGGCATGCCCTCGGCAAACGCGTCGACCGCGGTCGGTCGCAACGCGCGCGGATCCGCCGGATCGGTGACGACGATCACACGGAACGGCGCGTCGCAGTCGATTCCGAGCGTTTTGAGCACGACTCGTTCGTCGGCAAGCTCGGCTTCCGTCGCTGTGAGTTGCGGGTGGCAGAACGCAGCCTCGGGCGCGACCTGCTTGACCAGTTCCCAGGCGGCACGCGCCGGATGCGGCGTGGCAGCACAGGCAACGGTGCGCTGCAACAGCAGCTTGCTGCGCGGTTCCTGCCGCCATTCAGCCGTCATGCCGATGCGCGTCGTCGCTCGCGCTAGACGGGTGATCAGCGCGCTCTTCCAGTTGCCCTGCAAGTCGATCGCGACGTCAAAGCGTTCTTGGCGAAGTTCGCGCCGGACTTGCCACAACGCCGACAAGCCACCGCGGCGATCGAAGCGGACCACCTTGTCGATGCCATCGACATGCTCGAGCAACGGCGCCCACGGCTGTTGCGTCACAACCGTGATGCGCGCATCAGGACGAGCCGCGCGAAGCGACTGCACCGACCCGAGCGACTGCACGAGGTCGCCCATGGCGGACAGTCGAACGAGCAGGACGGAGTTCACTTCGGGGGCTGCATCCGCTCGCTGATGACGAGCGTCTTGACCGGGGTCCACATGCTCCAACACACCTCGTGATGGTCGGAGATCTTCGGGTGCCACCACATGTATTCATGCAGCGCGTAGCGGTTATCCGGCAGGCGACCGCTCAATTCGGAGCCTTCGGGCCACAATCCGCTCGCCAACAGAATCGGCGAATCGACGTGGCCGAACGAGCCCAGATCCTTGCTGTAACCAGCGGCATCGAGCTCGCGGCGCATCAATTCGCCGGGGGCCGTGCGCGCCTTCTTGGACGTCGACCAGGTCAGGCTGCGTTCGATCCCGACGGTCCAGCCCGCGACGACCGGAATCACGAGACTCGCGATCACGACGTGGCGCGGCGTGCGCACGAGCAGCGGCAACAGCGCCATCGCCAACGCCAGGCCGAGCGACGCCTGGCCGGCACGCGGCACGAACGGAATCGCGATCAATGCTGCCGCGCCCAAGATTCCAAACACGGCAAACGTGCCGCGCGCAAACGCCGGCACCGCGCCGCGATGACGGAAGAAGTGCGTCACGGCCGGCGCAACGGCAACCGTGAACAGCATCACGTTGGGCAGCAGGTAGCGCGTCGGCCTTCCTGGGAAGAACGTCAGCAGCACAACGGAAATCACCGCGCCGCCACTGCACATGCGCAGCAGCAGGTCGGTGGCACTCATGCGCACATCGCGCGCACCGCGCCATTCCCAGAAGCACCACAGGCCAAACGGCATCAGGACGACCATCGCGCGCAGCCAGAACAGCGGCGTCTCGCGCAGGTGCTTCATCTCGAACATCGAGAGGCGGCCCACGGACTCCTGCTGGGCGATGCTGAGCATGCTGCTCGGGTCGACGTACCACAGCCACAGCGGCGCGAAGTAGGCCGCGATGACGAGCAGCATCGGCACGAAGTGATACAGCGCAAACCGCATGCGGCGATGGCGCCACCAGACCAGGTAGGCACCAAGCGCAAACAGGAAGTAGGGCGGCCCCTTCTGCAAGAACGCGAGGCCTGCCAGCACTCCGCTCCACAACACCATCGAGGCCCGTTCGCGTGCCGAACCGGCCGCAAGTAGCCAGATCGACATGCCGGTCAGGCTCGCGAACAGCGGATCAATCTCCGCCGTCGGCCAGACGAACACGGTCAGCGGCGAGCAAATGATGCCAAACGCGGCGAGCCACCCGACGGTCGCATCAAACGAACGACGCAGCAGTTCGCCGGCGAGCAGCGCCGACAGCCAGACCGCAAGCACGGCCGGCAGCCGCAACCACATCAGGTCCGGGCCAAACCACTTCGCGCCGATCATCAGCAGCCAGTAGTGCAACGGTGGCTTCGCCCACGTTGGCTCGCCACCGAGCATCGGCACCATCCAGTTGTCGCCGCGCAGCATCTCCAGGGCGATCTGCACGCGGCGACCTTCGGTGCCGTTCCAGTCGCCTTGCAGCCATGTCGGCAACACCGCGACCAACGTCGCAACCAGCAGAATCAACGCTCGAATCAGCATGAAGTCAGGCGCCCGCTCCGCGCTGCTTGGATTGACGGATCAACATCAGGTTGCGTGCATAGATCACACTGCCGGTGACCTGCCCCATGATGAAGACGGGGTCGAGTCGGTAGATCGCGTAGCACAGGCTCAACAGTCCACCGCTGATGCTCAACCACCAGAACGAAATCGGCACAACGCTCTGCTTGGCTCGCTCGCTGGCGATCCACTGCACCCAGAAGCGCGACGCGAACACCAACTGGCCGCCGAACCCGATTACCCACCAGTACCAAGGCGTGGACTGGACGACTCCGTCGGCGACGCTCGCGATCATTAGAGTTCCTCTTTGACCTCGTGCATGAGCAAGCGCGCGCGGACCCAGCGCATCGCGAAGCAATCGCGAAGGCCCTTCCACATGCGGTTGCCGATGCCGTATTTGGCCGTGCCGGCGTAACGCTGGCGATGGTTGACGTCCTGCTCGACGACCTTGCCGCCGAGATAGCGGACCAGCGTCGCCATGAACCTGTGCATGCCGACGAACTTGGGCGAACGCATGAAGAACGGTCGGCGGATCACCTTGATGCCGCACGCCGCGTCCTTGACCTTGTCACCGGTCAGGAAGTTGCGCACGCCGTTGCCGACGCGCGACGACATCCGCCGCGTGAACGTGTCCTGGCGTTTGGCGCGAACGCCCACCACAGCGTCGCATTCGCCCTTTTCGACGCGTTCGAGCATCGACGGGATGTCGCGCGGATCGTTCTGCATGTCGCCATCGAGCGTCGCTACGATCGGCCCGCGCGCCTGTTCGACACCGGCCATCACGGCAGCGCTCTGACCGCTGTTCTTGACGAGCAGCACGATGCGCAACCAGTCCGCGTTGTGCTCCTTCTTGAACGCCTGCATCTTGGCGACGCTCGCGTCCTTGCTACCGTCATCGACGAACAGCGCCTCAAACGGCCCGTGCGGCACGAGCACTTCCTCGACCTCCGCGAGCATGCTCTCGACGGTCTCCTCTTCGTTGTAGATCGGGACCACCAACGAGAACCGCAACTCAGCTGCCGTCATCAGACCTCCACCCGCATGCGACCATCAACGGCGGCGCTTGTCTTGCCGCGCTTGGCCAGGATGAACGGATTGACTTCGACCTCCGCGATCTGCGGGAAGTCGTTCACGAGTCGCTGCAATCGCCACAGCGCGTCATACGCCGCATCGAGGTCCGCCGCTGGCGCGCCCCGGAACGTTCCCAGCAACGCGGCGCCCTTGAGCCCCGCGAACATCTCTTGTGGATCGCGCCCATCGAGCGGACCAACCCGGACAGCGACGTCGCGCATAAGCTCGACCTGCGTGCCGCCGAGGCCCGCCGCATACAGCGGCCCGTAGCGCGGATCGCGCGTCATGCCGAGCAGCACTTCACGATGACCTTCGGCGTGGGCCTGCACCTGCAGCGTCACCTCGCCAAACTTCTTCTTGAGCCGCTTCTGCAGATCCTGCGCCGCCGCGAAGACCTCATCGCCCGTACGCAACCCAGTGCGAACCGCTCGATGCTCGCTCTTGTGCAACAAGCCGTCGGCTTCTGCTTTGAGCACGACCGGGTAGCCGAGTTCGTGAGCCGCTGCAACCGCGTCGCCGGGGTTGCTCACGCGTCGGCTGGGGGCGAAGGAAATGCCATATGCCTGCAGGATCGCTTCTGTCGTCGCCCCTGGCAACCATTCGCTGGTAGCACTTGCCAGCAACTTCGCGGCTTTGGCCTTCTGGACGCGCGGCTGCTTGACCGCCTGCGGCTCGCGCGCCAGCCAGCGGGAACGGCGGCACATCAGGTGCAGCGTGATCGCGGCGTCCTCCGGATAGCGGAACACCGGGATGCCCGCGCGGTGCAGGATCTGGTTGGCCTCGTCGCTGCGCTGGCGGCCCATGACGCAGGCCAGCACGGGTTTGTTGAGGCCACGGGTCTCGTCGACGATCGACTGCGCCACGGCCGCCGCATCGATCATGATCGGCGACACGAACAAGACGACCAGGCCGTCCACTTCGCGATCGCGGGCAACGATCTTCAGCGCCGCCCGATACCGCTGGGCATCCGCCGACGCGATCAAATCGACCGGGTTGTGCACACTCGCCTCGTCTGGCAGCACCTTGCGCAACTTCTTCTGCGCCGGCACGGACAGCTGCCCCATCTGCATGCCGAGGCCATCGATCGCATCCGTTGCGAGAATGCCAGGGCCGCCGGCGTTGGTCACGACGGCCATGCGGTTGCCCGGCGGCGTCGGCTGGTGCAACAGCGCGTGCGCCAGCATGAACATGTCGCGGAAGTTGTCGACGCGCAGCACACCACACTGCTGCAACAACGTGTCGGCCGCGATGTCGGCACCGGCAATCGAACCCGTGTGCGAGCTGGCCGCCATCGCGCCGGCATCACTGCGACCGGACTTGACGGCGATGATCGGCTTCTTGCGCGCGACCTCACGCGCCACCTGCAGAAAGTCCTGCGGCTCGCCGACGGTCTCGAGATACAGCAGCACGATTTTGACCTGATCGTCGGCGCCCCAGTAGGCAACGAGGTCGGTCGCGGTCACGTCGGCGCGGTTGCCGACCGAGGCGAACATCGCCACCCCGAGCCCGGCTTGCGCGGCGTCGGCGAGGATCGCCTCACCCAGCGCACCCGACTGCGAAACCATCGCGACGCTGCCAACCGGCGGCAGAGTCGCGGAAAAACTCGCGTTGCTCGCGTAAGCCGGCTCGGTGTTGATCACGCCCATGCAGTTGGGCCCGACTACGCGCATACCATACTTGCGTGCGATCGCCCGCAGCTTGTCCTCGCGCTCGGCGCCAATCCCGCCGATCTCGCGGAACCCCGCAGTGATCACAACGAGACCTTTGACGCCCTTTTTGCCGCATTCTTCGGCAACCTTGAGCGTGACGTCGGGTGGCACAACAAGAACGGCAAGGTCGATCGGCGCCTTGATCTCGCGCACCGACTTGTAGGCGGGCACCGACAAGACCACCTCGGCCTTCGGGTTGACGGGGTACACCGGCCCCTGAAAACCACCTGCGATCAAGTTGGCTACCACCTGTTTGCCGATGGAACCTTCTCGGCGGCTCGCCCCCACAACGGCCACCGATCGTGGCCGGAAAATGCTGTCAAGACCTCGCGTGTTTGTCATCTCAGATGGCAGGAGGGTAGCGGCAGAAGAAGGTCGACGAAACGTTTGTCGGAGCGCTTGCAAGGCAGCCGACGACACCCATGATCCAGTGAAATTCTGATGCCGCCGTTTCTCGAAGCCCTGCGACCCCACCAGTGGGTCAAGAACCTGTTGGTGCTCGTGCCACTGTTCTTCACGGAGCGTGCGTTCGAGGTCGCAGGCTGGATTGCGGCGATGACAGCGTTCGGGTCGTTCTGCTTCGCGGCGAGTTCGATCTACCTGCTCAACGACATCCTCGACCGCCACGACGACGCGCGTCATCCGAAGAAGAAGCACCGCCCCATCGCATCCGGCCGACTGCCGGTGCAACTCGCATGGGTCGAATTGCTGATCACGCTGTCGCTTTGTGGCACCCTCGCGTGGTTGGTGCCAGTCACCGAACGCGCGTTCTTGATCTGGCCGGGCGCCTACCTCGCACTCAACATCGCCTACAGCTTCTATCTGAAGCGTCTCGTGATCGTCGACTGCATGTGCATCGCAATCGGCTTCCAGCTGCGCGTCATGGCCGGCGCCTCGGCGATCGATGTCGATGCCTCGAAGTGGCTGCAGCTGTGCACGTTCTTCTTCGCGCTCTTCCTCGCGTTCTGCAAGCGCTACGAAGAGGTCGGCAAGCAGAGCGAAGCGACGGGCCAGACCCGCAAGACGATGTCGGAGTACTCGATGCCGTTCTTGAACATGCTGATCGGCCCGCTCGCGGCACTCAGCATCCTCAGCTACGCGCTCTACACGGTCAGCTCCGAAACCATCGACCGCCACAACACCGACCAGCTGATGCTGACGGTGCCATTCGTCTGCTACGGCGTCTTCCGCTACCTCTTCCTCGTCTACAACAAGAGTGAAGGTGGCGACCCGGCCAAACTGCTGTTCCGCGACATTCCGCTCGTTTTGGCCGGGGTCCTCTACGTCGGCGTCGTGTTGCTGATTCTCGGCACTGCGACGGCCCCGCAGTAGCGGAGCACCCTCCGATTTCCGGAGACTACTGGCCTGCGAGAAAGCGCCAGTTCCAGGCACGCGAACCAACCGCAATCCGAATGGATCGTTATGCTGCGGTCGCCTCCCGTCGCCCAGCCCTCTCCTGATGGAAGCCACCTACTCGCCGGAAAATGTCCGCGCGCGCCTCAACGAGGCGATCGCCAGCGGCAAAACGGTTGTCCTCTCCCCCGCCGAACTCGACGACCCATCGCTGCGTGAGCAACTGCCGCAGCTGCTCGAAGACCTGTCGGCTGCGCAACGCACCGACACGACGATCGGTCCGCGCATCCCCGGCTACACGATGCTCGGCGAGATCGGTCAAGGCGGCATGAGCACCGTCTACCTGGCCAAGCAAGACAAGCTCGGCCGCCACGTCGCGATCAAGATCGCGCCGAGCTGGCTCGGCGGTGGCGATCGTGCCCGCCGCATGCTCGTGCACGAAGCGCACGCGTTGGCGCGGCTCACGCATCCCAACATCGTCGTCATCCACGACATCATCGACGTCGACGACACGTTCGCGATCGCGATGGAGTGGGTCGACGGCCTGACCCTGACAGGTCTGCTGCGGGCACTGCCCAAGCACCCACACGACGACGACATCCCGCTCCTGCGCGCCGCTCTCGGCACGCCAAAGGAACAGCACGGCAACTTCGAAGTCTCGGCGCATCGCCACTTCGCCAAACTCATCCACGACGTTGCGCGCGCCGTGCAGACCGTGCACGACAACGAGATGCTGCACCTGGACATCAAACCGTCCAACGTGCTCGTCCGTCGCGATGGCACGCCGCTGCTCGCCGACTTCGGCGTCACGCGCGACCTCTCACTCGAAACGGATCAAACCCGAACGTTCGCCGGCACGCCGGTCTACGCAGCGCCCGAGCAGATCCGCCGCGACGACCAGAACATCGGCCCGCACACCGACGTCTACAGCCTCGGCGTCACGCTGTACGAAATCATCGCGCGCAGGCAGCCACTGCAAGGCATGGATGTCGCGAGCATCGCGAAGTACATCGAAAGCGGTTCGATGCCGAAGCTGTCGAGCATCACAGACGTTTCGCCGGACCTCGAGAACATCGTGCACAAGGCGATCTCGCCCGAACGCGAACACCGCTACCAGACTGCCGACGAGTTCGCCGACGACCTCGCCGCGTTCCTCCATCACCGCCCGGTCACGGCAAGGCCACTCGGCGCCGGCCAACGCGTGCGCCGCTGGGCCCGCAACGAACCGTGGAAGGCAGGCCTCGCACTGACGCTCGCGATCGCGCTGCCGCTCCTGATCGGAATGGGTATCTACGTCTTCACGCAGCTGCCGTCGATCAACGCCGCCAACGCCAACACCAAACTCGCGAAGGCCAACAACCTCAAGCATCAGGCCTACCAGCGCTACTTCACCGGCGAACTGCCGGCGCAGGGATCCATCGACCTGCTCGAGCAAGCCATTGTGCTGGATCCGGGCCAAACGTCCGTTGCGAGCCTGCTGGCTCTCGCCAACGAACAAGGCTGGGGCGTCGCCACCGAGATCATCACTCGGCACGCGATGAAGAACCCTTCGCTCGGCATGGAGCTCTTTGCCAAGAAGGTCTCCGAGCAGCGCTCGTTCTTCAGCGACCTGGAGGTCGCTCGCCTGCTCAAGAGCACAGCCGCCAGCGACATCTACCTACTCGCCCTCGACCAGGCGTTCCGAGCTCACGACGACCACCTGGAGACCAGCGCTGCCACGGCCCAGAAGTATCTCGAGGCAGCACTACAGAACACCCCACAAGACCCGCTACTGCTCGGCCTCATCACGTGGTTCGCCGTGCGCGCCGAAGACCTCGATCGGTTCGAGACAACGCGCGATGCAATGTGGAACACCTGGCCCGAAGACGCAATGGCTCTCGCCTGGGCACCACTCGCCCTCGCGCCATCCGACATCGACCGGTCAAAGGAGCTGAGCGCCGACATCATCAAGATGCGGCCCCAGGCTCCGCGCGGCTACGAACTGCTCGCCGGAGCCGAAAGCCGCTCCGAGAATCATGACAAGGCCCGCGAGATCCTCGCGCGAGCGGCCGCAGCCAAGGTGGCCCCACCGGTCTCCGAGATCGTCATCCTCAAGATCAGTTCCGACGAAGGTAACGAGGAGGCTATCGAGGACCGGATCCAATACGCGCGCGACAAGCAAGACCTCGGCTCCGAGATCATCCTGACCGCAAGGCACCGGCCAGATGACCGCGCCAAGCTCATCGAACAGATCCTCGCGCTGGAAACGCCATCTGCGGACGTTCTCGCCGAGGCATACTTCGCGGTCTTCGACGACGACGAACTCAACGACGCAGTCTGGGAGCGCTACGACGAGCTGTACCCCGACCGGAAGGACGCGCTGCCAGCGCGCTTCCTGACGCTACTCAAGCGCAGGGACTTCCCAACGGCAGCCGACCTCGCGCCCACCTTCACGTCGCCGAAGAAGCACATCCACATGGTGTGCCCGTGGAAGGCCCGCCTCTACATCATGAGGCGTGACTACGAACGCTTGATCACAGCGTCCAAGCGATGGGCCCTGATCGAGGAATACACGAACGAAGCCAGCTTCTACCGCGGCGTCGGTCATGCGCGCCTGGGCCAATACGAAGAAGCCGCGAAGCACCTTGCAACGTCGCTGCACAAGACCGTCAAGAAGACGTGGTTCTCGCATGCCCTGCTAGAGGCTGCACTGTTGAAGTGCTCCCCGGACGTCCCAGAACACCTGCGCGACCCTGATGTCGCGAAGGCGCTATGGGGTCGCTTCGTAAAGCTCAACGAAACGCTGCCCACGCAGAACAACGGTCCGTGGACGCACCTGGTCCACGGCATGGTGTTGCTCGCAAACGGCGCCCCCCAAGAGGCCATCAAGGTCTTCGAAACCGGCCTCAGCCTTCGTGGACCACGCGAAACGATGGCCCCGAAGGACTACCGCCAGCAACTCCAGGCAGCGCTGGAAGAAGCGGAGAAGCAAGCGGCCAAGAAGGCCGCCGAGAAGAAGAAGAAGAAGAAGTAGCCCCGTCTACTTGTGAATGTTCTCGGTGCGGATTTCGCGATCAAAGTACTGCCCACCATACATCACCAACGGCCCCCACGAACCGTCCGGCCGCTGCGTGTTCCGCATGCTGACCTCGTAGAGCTTGGCCACACCATCGCTGCCTCGCAGCACGACAGCGAGGCGCAGATAGCGATACGTGCCAAACTCGATCACGCTCTTCTTGATGCGCGCTTCGCGCAGCACCTCATAGGGCTCGCGAACCTGTAGCCGCTCGATCTTCTGCCCCTTGTAGAAGGCACGGACCACAGCCGTCGCGACCTTGTCCAACTTGGCGTTCTTGTATTTGAAGGACGGGAACCGCACGCGGTCGATGGCCGCCTCGAGCCTCGCCTTGTCCGCTGCTTCTTGCTCCGCCTTCGACTGGGCCCGGGCGAGCTCAGCAAGCCGCTTTGCCTCAGCCTCACGGTGCGCCCGCGCCTTACCGTCGGCCGCGACCATTGCAGGGATCTCACCGGCTCGCCGCTCGGCTTGCTTCAGCTCATTGAGAAGTGCGAGATACTCAACGGACTCCTTGTTGATCATCGAGCCGTACGACTGCTGCAACCGCGACATCTTCCGCGCTGCGTTCTGCAGGGACCGACGTACCGAGTCCATTTGGTTCGGCAGCTTGTCTTTGCGCTCATAGCTCGCGCGGATCGACTCTGTCTCGCGCAGCAGATCGAGCACGATCCTATCGATCGACTTTCGGTTCGGGTTGTTCGCCGGCACGATCGACTGCGCATCGGCATACCCGGTCACCTTGCTGCCATCGGCCTTCGTGCCGCCGCCATCGACCTTGGCATCGTAGAACGCCTGCAAGTCCGTCTTCGCCTTGGCGAGGCGCGTGGTCACAGCCGCCACCTTCGGGTGACCTGCATCAAACTGGCCGGCGTAGTCGCGAGCCAACTGGGAGAATTGATCGTTCGCGGACCCAAGGTCTCGCTTGGCCGCTTGGAACAAGGCTCCCTTGTCTTTGAAGTCTGCGCGCCGAGCCATGGTCTTGTCAAAGTCATCGAGCGAACTCTCGACCTTCTTCAGCGCGTAGCCGGCAAGGCTGCTGAGCTTCGGCGCGGCCTTCGCACCACCCTTGGCATTGGCACCACCAGGAGCCTTGCCAGTGGTCACCCGCACCTTGAAGGCCTTGCCATCCGCTTGGGCTTTGCGCAGACGAGCTTCGAGCTTCACCCACGCCGCACTCTTCTGATCGAACGTGGAGCTGTACCGAGACAGGATCTTCTTGTGGTCCTCCTCCGCCTGCTCGAGGTAGCCCTCCGCCGCCCGCAACGCGGACTTGAGGCGCGTGCCGGGCGAGGCAAGGATCTTCTCGAACCGCTCGAGGTTGCTGTTCACACCGCGCGCCAAGGACCCGGCTTGCCCGGTCAACTCAGCCTGCTGAGGCGCCCATGCGACCGGACGCACCGCGTCGACTGACGAGTCGTGGCGCGCACCAGCGGTAAGCGTGTTGCCGAACAGTGCGGCGGAACAAAGGACAACGAACAAGCGGTCGAGACGCATTTCTTGGCTTCTTGAGTAGGAGGAACGCAGACCTCTGCCCCGGTCACGAACACGGACCTGCCAAGACATCAGCGAGCGGCGCGAACCCAAGCGAATCGGTTGCCTCAAACGTCACTGTCGATCGCATGTTTTCTGCGATCCATTGCGCGTCCGGCCTCACTCAACCGAGCATTCGGCCCTTCGAGTTCCGTTCCGAAAGCGATACCACGGCTCCAAGGCAGCCGTGGTATCGAATCTATGACCGGGATTTGGCAGACACCTGCAGACACCGAACCGTCGCGAGCAACAAGAAGAACGTGCTCCAGGCGACACTGCCGTACGCCAGCATCAGGTTCGCAAACTCGCGGCCGAGGAAGCCCTTCGACAAGAGCCCCAGCACCAACGCCACGACGAACAGCATGATGCCGAACGCGTCGCGCTTCGTCCGCGTCAGGTAGTTGACGACAAACGCGACAGGGAACAGCCACACGCAGAAGTGCGACTTGCTGCTGATCGGCGACAACAGCACCATCCCGCACGCAAACGCGCCGACTTCACCGAGACCCAGCGTGCGCTGCATACCAGCAGCACCATCACCAGCGGCACGCACCGCGCGCTTGGCGAACAGGACTCCGATGCTGATCAACCCGAGCACGAGGCCCGAGAACCCCAGCGTGATCACCCGCACCATCGTCGGCGACAGGTCGGCCACCAGGACGTAGCCCTTGTCGCCGATCACGAAGTTGCCGTCCGGCACTTCGACTGCCGTCAACAACCGGCGCAGCGCACCACTCATGCTCTGATTGAGCACGCTGTGTGTGTTCCAGGCGCCAGCCGCATCCGCCGTGCCGCCGACCTTGAGGCCGGCGAGGTTGACGTCATACCAGGCGCGCCACCAGGCGAGACCGTCTTCGCGCGGCCACACGTAATCGGGCAGCAGCGTGGCGCCGACTGCGGCCAACAGGATCATGATGACCCCGAGCCAGTTCATGCGCAGGCCGAACAGTCCGAGGAAGATCAGTGGCGTCGCCTTGGTCGCCGCGCCGAGGCCCGCCCAGAAGCCGGCCATCATTCCGGACACCCGGCGGTAGCCGCACCACGAGACCGCCGTCAGCATCACCAGCCCGGCGATCGTCAGGTCGTGACTCTGGTTGGTGAAGACCGAGACCACGTGCCGACCGCCGAACACCGCCGTCAGCACCCAGAACAGCAAGAGTTTGGGCGGGTCCTGACCGGTCTGCTCGTCGCGGGCGTAGCGCTGCAGCCAGCAGATCATCAGGACGAGGATCAGGAAGTTGACGTTGAACCACGCCGCCGCGTGCCAGCTGTCCGGCAGCTTCTCGAACGCGACGAACGGAACCGCGGCAAACGGTGGATACGTGAACGGCTTGCCTTCGAGGCCGCGCCGGTAGATCTCGGCGCCAGCCGCCATCCTCGTGCCACCGCGGACGTAGACGTTGAGCTCGCGGTCGCCCTTCTTGGCTTGCCGATCGAAGTAGAACGATCCCCCGACCATGACGGCGAGGAGCAGCGGCAGAAGCCAGAGCGAAGTGCGCTTCACGCCCGCGTTATGGCAGCTACGGGGCTGGATGTCCACGCTTGCGTCGCAGCGAGCCTGGGTCGAGATGCGCAGGCCCCGACAAGGTCAGGAAGAAGGAAGATCGACCGAACCTCTGCATCTGGCGGCCGTTTCGGTATCCTCCTTCGCCCTACTTTGGCCACGAAACCCTCACAACCCCGGAGTCGACGCCTCGGCGTATGGCTTTTCGGCGCCTATGGCGGCCTCGCCACGACCCTCGTGGTCGGCGCCCGCGCGATCGCCAAGGGCCTCGCGCAGAGCCAAGGCCTTACTACCGAGACGGATATCGCCGACGGCATCGCCTGGCGCCCGATCGACAAGATGGTATTCGGCGGCCACGAGATCCGCGAAAGCGACTACGCGACCTCGGCGCTCGAGATCAACAGCCACACCGGTTCGCTGCCGCCCGAGTTGGTGCGCAAGCTGAAGCGGGACCTGGTCAACCAGAGCCGCAACGTCGTCACGGGCGTTCTGCCCAACGCCGGCGCGACGATCACGAAGCTCGCCAACGGCAAATCGAGCAAGGCCAGCAGCAAGAACAAGTCGCTGCGCGCCCAGATCAACCAGATCAAGAAGGACATCCTCGCCTTCAAGAAGAAGCACCGCCTGGAACGGGTCATCTGCGTCAACCTGACGTCGACCGAGCCGAGCCTGCGCATGGGTGCCGCCCACAAGAAGCTGTCTGCGTTCGAGCAGGCCATCGACAAGAACGACGTCAAGAAGGTGCGCCCGTCGGCAATCTACGCGTATGCCGCGGCGAGCCTCGGGATGCCTTTCGTGCACTTCACGCCGAGCAACTCGGCGCTGACGCCGGCGATCGAAGAACTGTTCGCGCAGAATGGCACGCCGTTCATGGGCTGCGACGGCAAGACCGGCGAGACGCTGGTCAAGTCGGCGCTCGCGCCGATGTTCAAGTACCGCAACCTCAGGGTGCTGACGTGGCAGGGCTACAACATCCTCGGTGACCGAGACGGTCGCGTGCTGGCCGACAGCTCCAACAAGCAGAGCAAGCTCGACAGCAAGGATGCGCTGCTGCCATCGATCCTCGGCTACCCTCTGCACACACACGTCGGCATCGACTACGTGCCGTCGCTACACGACCTCAAGACGGCGTGGGACTACGTGCACTTCGAAGGCTTCCTCGGCTTCAAGATGGCGCTGCAGTTCACGTGGCAAGGTTGCGACGCGATCCTCGCCGCCCCGCTCGTGCTCGACCTGATCCGCTTCGCCGACCTGGCCGCGAGCCGTGGTGAGAGTGGCCCGCTGCCGCACCTCGCGTGCTTCTTCAAGCGACCGTTCGGCGTTGGCGAGCACGACCTGCATCGCCAGTGGCACATGCTCGGTGAGTATCTGGATCGCGTGCGCTCGGACGAGCAGTAGCTAAGCTTGCCACGATGTGCGGCATCGCCGGAGCGCGTCACGACTGGCTGATCGAGCAAGGACTCGATCCAGCGGCGGCGATTGCGCAAGCCACGGCCGACGTCGGCTGGCGTGGCCCAGATAGCCAAGGAACGGTGCACGCGGGCTCATGGTGGCTCGGCTGTGCGCGGCTGGCGATCTCTGGTCCTGGTAGCCAACCGGTGATTCGACGCGGCGGCCAGTTTGCCGGGGTAATGAACGGCGCGATCACCAACGCGCGCGAACTGTGGCCGCAGTTCACGAAGCGGGTTCGGGATGTGCCACCCAATGATGCGTGGTTGCCGTTGCTCGCGGTCCAGAACGAACGACTTGAGTTGTTGGCCGGGCTGCGCGGCCATCATGCGTATGCCGTCGTCGATGTGAGCCGTGACGAACTGATCCTCGGTCAGGATCGTTACGCGGAGAAGCCGCTGCATTGCCTCGTTGCGAGAGTTGGTGAGGCGTGGCAGTTGGTTGCGTTTGCGTCGACGCCGACTGCCTTGCGCAGCTTGGGAATGCCGGCAGTCGCGGATCATCGCCGCCTGTCGCAGTGGTTCCGGTATGGCTGGAACGAGCAACGCCCCCACCGCTTCTCCGCGCGGTTGCGACTCGACTGTTTGCCGCAGCGCGGCACGCCGTTGCGCGAACGCTCCTCGGCGCGCAGCTTCTGTGAGCCGATCGAAGTGGCACGGCAGGCGCATGCTGCGGATGCCGGACTGCGCCAGCAACTGATCGCCAGCGTGCAGCGCTGCATCGACAGCCCATCACCTTCTGCATTGTTCTTGTCGGGCGGCATCGACAGCAGTTGCCTCGCATTGTCGCTTGCCGCCAACAACGCCAAGGTGCCGGCCTACCAGTTTCGTGCGAAAGGTGCACAAGCGACCGAACGTGACGCGGCCGTTGCCGTGGCTGCCGCGGCGGGGCTGCGCCTGCGCGAAGTGAACGGCGGCCCCGAGGTATTGGACGCACTGCCCGATTTGACGCGGCACGCTGGTATGCCGCTGGGCGACCCTTCGATCCTCGCGGTGCACGCCGTCGCGCGTCAGGCGGCAAACGACGGCATCCGCATCATGCTCGGTGGCGAAGGCGCCGACGAACTGCTGCTCGGCTACCAGCGGTATCGCGCCCTCAACAAACTGCCGCGGGTCGGCGCGCTAAAGAAGCTGCGGCCGTTTGGCGGCGGCTGGTCGATGCACAAGGCTGCCCGCTACTGGCGGGCGATTGTCGCGCAGAACCCGGTGCGCGCGCTGCTTGCGGTCACACCGCCGGCGTTTGCGCAGAACGTTCTGGCGCCGTCACTCGCCGACCGACGGTGCTGGCGCGATGCCGAACAGGTTGATGCAGCGAATGGTCTGTCGTTGGCCGCGCGTGCCGACGATCTCGACAACTACCTGCCGCGCGACCTGCTGCCCAAGGTCGACGTCGCCCTGATGGCTGCAGGCATCGAAGGCCGCTGCCCCTATCTCGAAGCCGGCATCGAGTCGTTCGGCGCTGGCTTGGAGGCACTCGGCAAACGCGCGTTGCGGCAAGCGTTCGCGAGCGAACTGCCGAGCATCGTCGAACGGTTGCCGAAGTTCGGCTTCTCGTTGCCGTTGAACACATGGTTCCGTGGCGAGAGTTCGACGTTGGATGTGTTGGCGGAATCACGCAGCCAACAGCGCGAACATCTGCGGCCCGGCGGTCTCGCGCTCGCCGTCGATCGTCACCGCAGCGGCCAAAGCGATCTTGGTCACGGGCTGTATTTGTTGCTCGCGTACGAGCTGCACCTGCGCGCCCAGTCGCGCTGAGGAACGGCTACGACTTCGGCAGGAACTGCGCCAACAACTTCGCGCGCTGCGCCGGCGTCTCCTGGCTGTCACCGAACGCCGACGTTCGCTGCCCTTCTTTCAGGGTCTGCCACTGCTGCAGCAGTTCTTCAGCTGCCTCGCGCGGCCCCGTTTTGCACGCGAGCGCGTAGGCCGCGAGCAACACGTCTTCATCCTCTGGGTCGGCGGCAAGTCGTTGCCGGTAGGCGGCGAGCGCGCCTTCGGCTTCGGTCGCCGGTGCCGGCACGCCGCGCAAGACCGTTACGACGGGCTTGCTCATCTTGGCCTCGAACTGCTCACCATCGGGCAGGTGCGCGGAGACGATCGCCATGACCTCAGCCATCTGACCGCGCAAGCGGCCGGACGTGGGCAGGTTGCGCTTTTGCTGAAAGGCACGCCAACGGATGACAAGGCCGATGTCCTTATCCGCCTCGACACCGGAGGCCGGCACGACCAGTTCGCCGATGCCGATGCGATCGAGGCGGCGCGCCAACGCGCGCACGCACTTCGGTTCGAGTCGGTAGATCGACAGCCGATCGAACACCGGCCAACTCGCGCCGGACTTATCGTCGACCAACGGTTGCGACGACGTGCCGTAGATCACCGTGCCTTCGGCGTCGACTTGGAAGCGCCGCACCGTGTGGACCGAACGGCCTTCGCGATGCAGCTCTTCGACGACGAGCCGGAAGTTGGGTGGCGGCCACACGGACGGCGGCAGGCCATCGCCAATGCACGAACCCAACAACAGGGGAATCGCGAGGAGAAGTCGCTTCGACAACACGCGATCATCCTAGCCGCAGGGCTGCGACAGTGCTCGTAGTGGTGCCGGTTCTATTCCGGACGGCATTGCCGGGTTAGCCTGCTCGCCATGAGCAAGCCGAACCAGACGCCGAAAACGCAACGGAACCGCAAGTTCAAGCTGGTCGCCGTGCTGTTGGCGCTGACCGTCTTCTTCGTCATCCCGGAGATCCTGGTGCGCCTGTTCAGCAGCACCGACCAGACCAGCTACACCGCGATCAAGTTCGGCGCGGATGCCAACTCCGAGAAGCTGTTCGTCAAGGATCCCGAGCTGCATTGGGTGCTGCGCAACGACGCGGACGTGCCATTCCTCGGCCAGCAGGCCATCACCGACGCACGTGGCTTCCGCGTCGCCAAGCAGCGCGAAGAGGCGGCGGACAGCTCGCACATCCTGTGCGTCGGCGACTCGACGACCTTCGGTTGGGGCGTCGCCGGACCGAACATCTTCCCGGCGATCCTCGAGAAGAGCTTGGCGCGCCGCAACCCGGAGGCCCATTGGGTCGTGCACAACGCGGGCGTGCCCGGCTTCAGTTCGCACCAGATGCGCCAGATGGCCGAACGTTGGGTGCCGCAGCTCAAGCCGAAGGTCGTCGTCATCTGCATCGGCAACAACGACGCGTGGCCGGCTCGCGTCTCCGACCTCGAGGCGCAGCAAGGAGGCCTCGCCTCCGGTGTCGCCGGGCTGCTCGGCAAGAGTGCGTTCCTGAGCTGGGCCGCTGGCCTGCTGCGCGGCAGCGAAGAGCCGGAGAACCCGATGTACTTCGCCGACGACTCTGTGCCGCGCGTCAGCGATGACGAAATGGCAAGCAACATCGAGGCGGTCGTGGCCTTGGCCAAGGAGCACGGCGCGCGGCCGATGATCCTCGGCGCGCCGGCCAACCTGCACTTCCCGCCGCGCAACATGAACGAAGAGATCCACAAGCACCGCGCGCTCGGTGACAGCATCTCCGCCAAGATCGAAGCGCGGGATGTCGCGGGCGCGACCAAGCTCGCCGACGACGCGCTCGCCAAGGATCCCGACCACATCTATCTGCAGTGGCTGCGGGCCATGGTCACGGCGCTCATCGTCGATCCCGAACGCGGCCGCGACGAACTGGAGAAGGTGTTCCAGCAGCACCGTTTCCCCGATCGCGCCCGGCGCACGTATCGCGAGCGGCAACGCGCGGTTGCCGAAGCGGCTGCGGTGCCGTTTGCCGACGTCAACGTACTGTTCCTCGCCGGTCGCAAACCCAAAGACGCGCAGAAGCTCTACCTCGATTGGTGCCACCCAACGGCGTCGGGCCATCGCATCATGGCGCAGCAGCTGGTGACGTGGATCAGCCCGTAGCCGGCATCCGGGCTCACCGGACTCTTGACGGCCAGTGCCTGGAACATCGCGTGAACAACTCGCACTACCAGCAGTTGTAGACGTTGTGTTTGCACTGGCCGGAGTTCGGCGCTACCGTCCATGCCGACGGGCTTTCGAGCCTTAATCCGGTCAGCGTCGAAACTATGGTCCTCATCCACGAGAAGATCACGGCCCTGCTTGAGCAGCGCCGGCTCAAGAAGAGGGATCTTGCAAGGGCTTTGGGGGTGTCACCGCAAACTGCGACAGACATCTGCAAAGGGCGATCTGCGATCACCCTCCCGCACTTGCGGAACCTGATTTCCTTCTTTGAGGTTCGCGCCGAGTTCTGGCTCGAAGACGAGCGGCTCGCGCCGATCGAAATCGACCAACTCACGCGCAAGGGAGCAGCCGAAGCGATCACTCGCAGCGGTTTGCTCGACATCGAAGATCCCGAACGCTTGATGACTCGCCTCGGCGGGTTCGTCCAGCAACGTCGGGACGACTTCCTTGCCGCCCACCCAGATCTGTCAGCCAATGAGCAGCGACTGCTCGGCTTGATGGATGTGGATGCTGGCGTCGTCGGGAAGATCGGCGGGAGCGACATGGGGGCGCCCCAACCTGCTCCGGTGCCGGCACCGGCAGCCGAACAGGCTCGTGACGTCGCCACCGAAGGCGTCGCGAACCAGGCCGGCGCCGAGTAAGTCGAGAGTCCGCGCGCGTCCAGCGCGCCAAGTACCTGGGCGCCCACAACCTGGGCAACAGGTCACCTACGCTCATGGCCGTAGACAGATCGTCCACGGCCTATCTGTATGTACACCGGCGACCTTCCTGCCCGCAGACGGCGAATGACGTTGCCGTGACCTTGGCTCTCACGGACCCTTGCGACCGGCCCCACCACCGGCCAGCATGCCCGCATGCGATTGTCATGCCTCGTTCTACCGCTCACGGCCCTCGCGGCCTGCGGCTCCCTTCCGACCAATCAAGATCCCGTTGTCCCGGCCAAGGACTTCCTGATCCGCGCCGGCAAGCCGGTCGACTCCAACCCCGCTGAGCCGCGTCTACAGAACCTGCGTCAGCTGACGTTCGAAGGTGAGAACGCCGAGGCATACTGGTCGAACGACGGCACAAAGCTCGTCTTCCAGCGCAAGGCGCATGGCATGACCGCCGACCAGATCTACGTGCTCGACCTGGCGACGGGTGAGCAGAAGCTGGTCAGCACCGGCAAGGGCCGCACGACCTGCTCCTACTACACGCAAGGCGACAAGAGCATCGTCTACGCCTCGACCCACCACGAAGGTGACTCGCCGCCGGTCGTCAAGATGACCGGCCGCGGCTACCAGTGGGCCGTGCACCGTGAATACGACATCTTCGACGTGATGCCGGATGGCTCGATCAAGCAACTGACGGCAACGCCCGGCTACGACGCCGAAGCGACCGTTTGCCCGGTGACCGGCGACATTGTCTTCACGTCGGTGCGCGACGGCGACCTCGAGCTCTACACGATGAATGGTGACGGCTCGAACGTGAAGCGCATCACCAACCGCCCCGGCTACGACGGCGGCGCCTTCTACTCGCACGACGGCAGCAAGCTCGTGCTGCGCTCGGCGTTCCCGAAGAACAAGGAAGAAGCCAAGGCGAACGCGGCCCTGCTCGGCCAGCAGATCGTCAAGCCATCGCTGATGGAGATCTGCATCTGCGATCGCGACGGCAGCAACTTCAAGCAGATCACGTCGAACGACGCCGCCAACTTCGGTCCGTTCTGGTTGCCCGACGACAAGCGCATCATCTTCTCGAGCAACGTGCTCGGCGTGCAGAACTACAAGAAGACCGGCGACCACAAGGGTCTCCGCGAGTTCGAACTGTTCGTCATCAACCAAGACGGCAGCAACCTGCAGCGCATCACCAACAGCCCGGAGTTCGACGGCTTCCCGATGTTCTCGCCGTGTGGCCGCTACCTGGTCTTCGCGAGCAACCGCAACGGCAAGAAGCGCGGCGACACCAACCTGTTCGTCTGCGAATGGGTCGAATAACGACCGATTGAGGCACGACGCAACCTGTTGCCACGACGGCAACAAGATCCGCCCGAGTGACGTCTCGGGCGATCTTTTGCGCGCCTTTGCAACGTCTTAACAAGCCCATTCGATGTTCCTGCCATGGATATGGAACTCATCGAAGGAGCGGCTTGCGCCGCCTCGGACCTGACCGCGAGGCTGCACGCCGAGCTGGTTCAAGCCCAGGCGCAACTCGCCATCACCACGGCTCGCACGCACAGCATCATGGCGCGCGGCGAGACGCTCCCCCCCGACCTCGTCAACGAACGCATCCTGCATACCGAGCAGGTCGCCGTGCTACACGAGGTCCTCAACGGCGTGCCATCGGTCGAAGAGGAAGATCATGCTGCAAGCGCCTGACAACTCATTCCACGTTGACCGACTGCGCGAACTGCGCAACGAGTACACGATGCAAGAGCGCTTCATGGCTGCAGCCCTTCGCGACCTGCAAGCCCAACTCGACAGCCACGACACGCTGGCCGAGAACGACACCGACGCAGAAGAGCTGCGTGAGGAAACCCAAGAACTGACTATCGACCTCAGCCACATCCGCATGGCTATCGTTGGCGCCCAAGAAGAGCTCGCCAACCACGCAGACGACAACATCTGCCGCGTCACCTACCGACGCCTCGGGGCCTAGACCCGACCGCGCTACGGCGCCAGACGATCCACCTGCCAGCTGGCATCGGCCAGCTGATAGCGAAAGCGATCGTGCAAGCGGGCATCACGCCCTTGCCAGAACTCGATCACTCGAGGCAGCAGTGTGTACCCACCCCAGTGTGGTGGCCGCGCAACCTTCGCATCCCCGACCTTGTCGGCGAACGCAGCCACGATCGCTTCCAACTCGGCGCGATCCTTGACGACCTGGCTCTGCGGCGACGCCGCGCTGCAGATCTGCGCCATGCGGGGCCGGCAGTGGAAGTAGGTGTCCGAGTCGACTTCCGGCAGTTCCTGGATGTCGCCGACGATGCGCACTTGCCTGGCGCGCGGTTCCACCCACCAGAACGTCGCCGCCGCCCGCGCGTTGGCGCGCAACTGCTCGGCCTTGTGGCTGTCCTTGTTGGTGAAGAAGCCGAAGCCCTTGTCGTCGAGTTGCCGCAGCAGGACTACGCGGCAATGCGGTTGGCCATCGGCGCCACAGGTGGCGAGCGACATGGCGTTGGGTTCGCGGACGCCGGCGTCTGTTGCGAGCTGCAACCACGATTGGAACAACGTGATCGGATCGTCTGGCAGGTCCTTTCGCTGCAAGCCATCGTCACCAGAATCGACCTGCAGATCCGAGTACGCGTCGCGTGCCATGCCTAGATCTCAGGTGATCACAGGCTGGCATGCAACAGACCTCAAGATGATATGGCTTGCGCCAACGCTCAGCGATCCAGCAGTGCCAGGTAGCGGAAGGTCGGTGGTAGGTCCAGCGGTAGGGATCCCCACCCCAGTTTGGCGAAGCTGCGTTCGCGTTGCACTGCAAAGAGGCGGCCAAGGCCGCGGATCGCGGCGGCGCGCACCGACGCAGTCTTGTCCTCCGAGAGCGTGAGCAAGTGGGTGGCGGCAGCTCGGTCGCCAGTCGCGCCAAGGGAGAACGTGATCAGACCGCGCAACGTCGTGTCACGTTCGCTGGTGATGGCGCTAGCCAGAATCGGTGTGGCCTTGTCGCCTAGCAGTGCCGCGCACACGGTTGCAGCAGCGGTGCGCACGAACGGGCAATCGTCTTCATGCAACGCCTCTTCGTAGAGCACACCGACCGAATCGTCGCCGAGCAGTCCCAAGGCGTAGACAGCGGCGGCACGCAGAGTCGAGTTCTTGCTTTTCTCGTAGGTTGTGACGAGCAGATCGCGGCTACCCGCGTCCCGCAACAAGCCGAGCGAAATCAGCCACAAGCCGCGACGATCGCTGTTGCGCTCGCCCTCGTAGCCCTTGAGAACGAGCGGCGCGAGCTGCTTGTTGCCGCGGGCACGCCCCCAGATGCCGAGCGCTGCGGCGGCCCAACCGCGAACCGGCTTCTTACCCTTCTTCATCTGCTCGATGAGGAACGGGTTGGCGGCGTCGCCGCCGTGCTCACCAATCGCTAGAAGCAGTTGGGCTTTTGTGTCGATGTCGCGTTCAAGTTCATAGGCCGTCATCAACGCGGGCAGCGCGAGGTCGGCGTGCGTGCGCGCCAACGCCGAAGCCGCCGAACGGCGAGCCGGCTTGCCCGGACTTGAAAGCGCTTGTGTCAACGCGGCGATCGTCGCATTGCGCGTATCACCGTCGACTGCGGCCGCCGCCAGACCTCGGATCGTGGTCGTGTTGCCGGTGCGCGCGCGCGCGACCGTCTCAGGCTTCGCGACACCGCCGAGAAGGCGATCGTGCGCGGCCGCACCAACCATGACCGCCGGGATGCGAGAGTTGCTGAGCAACTCCGCGACGACGCGCTCTGCACTGGCGTCGCGACGCCCAGTGGCGCCGATCGCGGCCAGCGCAAACGGCTGTAGCTGGTTTTGTCGGGTAGCCAATCCGAGCAGCGTGTGCACTGCAGACGCAGTGCCGGCGTGAGCCAAGCCGGCAACCGCGGCAAGCTTGACCTCATACGCTTGGTCCTCGAGTAGCAAACGTAGATCATCGCCAGTAACACCGAGCCGACCAAGCGCCTGTGCGGCAGCGGCACGCACCTGAATGTGGCCGTCTTTGGTCGCTTCGAGACAGCGCGCATGTATCTGTCGCTGGAAGCTGTCACTACGCGTCCGCCCAGAAGCAATTGCTGGCAACGCGCGTGGCCCAAACCAACGCGAGGTTTGCAGGTTGAACCACGGTGTCCACGAACCGGTGTCGCTACTACCGAGTTGCATGCCGCGAGCACCCGGTCGCCTCGAAGCTACGGACACGGCGCGCGAGCGGCCGGTAGCCGATCCGCCCCGCTGCGGCGGCGGGCGACCCGTCACCGGCTGCGAACGCGGAGCGTCAGAGTTCAAGAAGGATGGCGGGGCCGGTGGTATCTCGAAGTCGAGCGAGGATGTGACGCCAGGCGCCTGGATGCGCGCAGCTTCGGCCAACGTCAGCCCGTGGCGGTCGAGCCAGTGCAGGAACTTTGGCTCTTCCGCCAGATCTGCAACCCAAGCGTAGTTGTTTGCGCCCGCAACGGCGTCGGTCACATCTCCATATCCGGTTCGGTCGAGCAAGAACGCAACAGCGCATCGGCGACTACCGTCGTCGACGAAGTGCGGTTGGCGCTGCCCCCAGTAGCGTTCATTGACGCCGAAAGTGCCCTGTAGGCGATACGCTCGCAGCCCTTCGATGATAGCTTCCCGACGCACACGAACGGCGGCATCAGCAGGCATCGGCGCGGCTCGAAGCTCGACTTCGACACGCGCGTAATGCTCGGTTGCGTCTTGTCGTAGCGTCAGTGCGGGGTCGGGTGACTGCGCTGCCAGTGGGAGAACTGACAGGGCAAAACAGAAGAGCGAATGTGTATGCAAGAAAGGGCCTCGGCCGCGCGCGCCGCAATCGTCATGCCGAACCGACGGCATCGTGGAAGTTGGCCTCGGAAGGGTCGCGTCAGTTGCCGCAGAAGGTGTTCTTGGTGGGTCCCTGTAGGACGGACGGCACTAATACAAGTAAGCGCACTGGGGACTCGCCCACGGCAATCGCATTAGACCCTTGCCGCCCACGCACCGGTCCGAAAGACTGCCTTGCGTGACAACCACTGACTTCCTGGCCACCAACGCCATGGCCCTGCAGCAACTGCTGGAACGCGACTATGGCCTGACCGGCAGCCTGGCGGCGCTGCCCGGCGAACACGACTTCAACGTCAAGCTGGCTGGCGCAGACGAGACGTTCTTGGTCAAGGTCGCGCCACTCGATGCAGACCGCGATCTGATCGACCTGCAGATCAAAGTGCTCGAGCACCTCACCGCTACGGCGCCGGCCTTGCGCATCGCGCACGTCGTGGCCGCGAAGGCAGGCGAACGCATCACCACGCTGCAGGTAGCGAACGGTGAGCACGCGGTCTGGGTCACGACCTGGGTGCACGGCGTGCTGTTCGCGAAGCTGCCGGTGGTTGATGAAGAACTCTGCTGCGAACTCGGCCGCCAACTCGGAACCGCCGACAAGGCACTGCAGTCGTTTGTCGATCCGCGTACCGAACGGGATCTCAAGTGGGACCTGTGCCAGTCCGACTGGATCGACGCACACCTGGATGCCATTGCGGATCCGGAGATGGCTGCCATCGTCGCTGCCGTGCACGGCCAGTTCGTGCGCCTGCAACCGGCACTCGCCAAGGCCCGCAAGTCGGTCATCCACAACGATGCCAACGACTACAACGTGCTCGTCGCGAGCGATGGCGACACGCGCACGGTCGGCTTGATCGACTTTGGCGACATGTGCCACACCGCGTTGGTCGGTGACGTTGCGATCGCGGCCACCTACGCCGCGATGCACTTGCCGGACCCGCACGTCGCCATCGACGCAGTGGTGCGCGGCTTCCACGAAGTGCTGCCGCTGACCGAAGGCGAACTCGCAGTGATTCTGCCACTGATCGAAACGCGGCTGGCGGTCAGCATCACCAACGCGGCGGTGCAGCAAGCGCAGCGCCCCGACGATCCTTACGTGACGATCAGCCAAGAAGGTGCGACTCGCCTTCTGCGCCACCTGCACGGTCGCGATGCCGCGGTCGCGGCGGCACGGTTGCGAACGGCGTGCGGCATGGCGGCGGATGCGCGGCATGAACGCATCGCTGCGTTCCTCAAGGAGCACGGTACACCCGACGGACAAGTGCTCATGACCGAAGCGTCGCTGGACACTGCCGTCGTGCTCGACCTGTCGTTCGGTTCGATGACGGGCGGCGACGATCCGACGCAGTTTGATGCTGAGCAGGCGGCGTCTCGCATCAAGCAGGCGATGCGCGATGGCAAGACCGACCTCGCCATCGGCCGCTACGCCGAGCCGCGCCCGATCTACTCGGGTGATGCCTTCGGCGAAGATGGCCCCAACGGCAACCGCCGCACGGTGCATCTCGGCATCGACGTCTTTGCGCCGGCGCAGACCGAGGTGCTTGCCCCGCTGCCCGGTATCGTGCACGACACCGAAGTGTGCGAGGGCCACCTCGACTACGGCGGGCTCGTGATCCTGCGCCACGAACTGCCGGATGGCACCGCGTTCGGCACGCTCTACGGCCACCTCGATCCCGACAGCCTTGCCGATTTGTGTCCCGGCCAGGAGATCGACGCCGGCGAACCGTTCGCAGAACTCGGCAAGCCGGACGTCAACGGTGGCTGGCCGCCGCACCTTCACCTGCAAGTGCTGGCCGCGGATCCGCGCAGCCTTCCCGAGGTTCCGCGCGGTGTCGCCGAGCCGGATGACCTCGCGGCGCACCTGCTCGTCTACCCCGACCCGTCACCGTTGCTTGGCTTGCGCGAGGACCGCGCCGTCTATCGCGACGACTCACGTTCTCTGCAAGACCTGCGCGGCGAACGCTTCGCCGGCAACCTCAAGACGAGTTACACGCAACCGCTCGCACTCGTTCGCGGCATCCGCCACCACGTGTTCGACCAGCAGGGTCGCAAGTATCTCGACGCCTACAATAACGTGCCGCACGTCGGCCACTGCCATCCGCATGTGGTGCGTGCGATCCACGAACAGACGGCGTTGCTTGCGACCAACACGCGCTACCTGCACGACGGCATGCAGCGTTATGCCGACCGCCTGCGCGAGTGGTTGCCCGACGAGCTGTCGGTGTTCTTCTTCACCGCGTCGGGCAGTGAAGCGAACGAGTTGGCGTTGCGGCTCGTGCGCAAGCACACCGGTGGCGACGACGTGTGCGTGATGGACCACGGCTATCACGGCAACACGACCGGTACGATGGCGATGAGTCCCTACAAGTTCCGCCAGGCCGGTGCGCCGGCGAAGCCGGATTGGGTGCATGTCACGGTGCAGCCCGACATCTATCGCGGTGCACACAAGGGTGCGGACAGTGGTCCGATGTACGCGGCGGAAGTTGCGGCGACCATCGCCGGACTGCAGCAGAACGGGCGGCAACTCGCCGGCTACCTGTGCGAGTGCTTGCCCAGTGTCGGCGGCCAACTCGAACTGCCGCGTGGGTTCTTGTCTGGTGTCTACGACGCCGTTCGTGCCGCTGGTGGCTTGTGCATTGCCGACGATGTGCAGACCGGGTTGTGGCGCACCGGCAGTCACGCGTTTGGCTTCGAGAAGCAAGACGTCGTGCCGGACCTGTTGGTGCTCGGCAAGCCACTCGGCAACGGCTTCCCGCTCGGCTGCGTCGTCACGACGAAGGCCGTCGCGGAGTCGTTTGCCGACGGGCCCGAGTATTTCAGCACATTTGGCGGCAGCACGGTGGCGATGGCGGCCGGCCTTGCCGTTCTCGATGTGTTGCAGAAAGAGCGGTTGATGGACAACGCGCAGACGATCGGCGAGCGACTACTCGCGGGTCTGCGCGAGTTGCAGCAGCGCCATGAACTGATCGGCGACGTGCGCGGCGTTGGGCTGTTCCTCGGCGTCGAACTCGTTGTGGATCACGAGACGCTGGAGCCGGCGACGGCGGCTGCTTCGCGCATCAAGAACTTCCTGCGCGACCGCCGCATCCTGATCGGCACCGACGGACCGCACGACAGCGTGCTCAAGATCCGACCGCCGATGACGTTTGATGCTGCCGCTGCCGACTGCCTGCTCGAAACCCTCGACCAGGCGTTCTTCACGATCGCTACGCCATGATCACATCCACGACTCGCGCCGCTGCGTTCGCCTGCTTGTTGCTGACTGGCGTTGTCGCCGCGCAAGACGACGCCAAGCGAGCGCCACCCAACGTCATCCTCGTGATGACGGACGATCAAGGGTTCGGCGACTTCTCCGGCAAGAGCAACCCGGTGCTCGAGACGAAGGCCCTCGACGCGTTCGCCCTGGAGTGCCCCAAGGTCGAACGGTTCTACGTTTCTCCGGTGTGTTCGCCGACGCGCGCGTGCCTGATGACCGGCCGCTACAACTACCGCACGCGTGTCGTCGACACGTGGATCGGCCGCTCGATGATGGAGCCGGCAGAAGTCACGATCGCCGAGACATTGCGCGCCGCGGGTTACCACACCGGCATCTTCGGCAAGTGGCACCTCGGCGACTGCTACCCGCTGCGCCCGATGGATCAAGGCTTTGATGAGTCGCTGGTACATCGCGGTGGCGGCATCGCGCAACCGTCCGAACCACTCGAGAATGAACGGCGCTACACCGACGCGATCCTCGTGCACAACGGCGAACTCGAACAGACCAAGGGCTACTGCACCGACGTCTACTTCGAACGAGCCGCGGCGTTCATCGATGCGAGCGTCGCGCAGCAACAACCGTTCTTCGCCTACATCGCGACCAACGCGCCGCACGATCCGTTCCACGACGTGCCGCAGGAGCTCTACGAGAAGTACAAGCAGCTGGACATGAGCAAGGTGCAGCGTGGCAACCCCGACGGCAAGAGCGCCGGCGCCAAGCCCGACATCCTCGCGCGCACGTTTGCGATGATCGAAAACATCGATCACAACTTCGGTCGCCTGCTCAAGCACCTCGACAAGCGCGGCATCGCCGACAATACGATCGTCATCTTCATGACGGACAACGGTCCGCTGTGGGGTCGCCACGTCGCCGGCCTGCGCGGCTACAAGTCGTCGGTCTACGAAGGCGGCATCCGTTCGCCCTTGTGGGTGCGTTGGCCGGGCCGCCTCAAGCCGACGACGACCGTGGCCAAGATCGGGGCGCACATCGACCTGTTGCCGACCATCTGCGAAGCGACGGGTGCGGCCGTGCCCGAGACCACGCTCGACGGCCGGAGCCTGCTACCGCTACTCGAGGGACGTGCGGCCGACTGGCAAGAACGCACGCTGTTCATCCAAACGCACCGCGGCGACGCCCCTCAGGCGGAGCACCACTTCGCCGCCATCGAGAGTCGCTGGAAACTGCTCCGCCACTCCGGCTTCGGCAAGCTGCAAGCTGCGCCTGATACGCCGTTCGAGCTTTATGACCTCGCCGCGGATCCAGGCGAACAGAACAACGTCGCGAAGGAGAACCCCACCGTCGTCAGCGCGATGCGCAAGAAGTACGCGCAGTGGTTCGCCAATGTCTCAGCGACGCGCCCCGACAACTACGCACCACCGCGCATCCACATCGGCACGAGCCACGAACCAACCACGACGCTGACGCGACAAGACTGGCGCGCCGGCGACGGCGTCGGCTGGGGCCACAAGGGCGCGTGGCTGCTACACGTCGAAGAGGCCGGTCCGTTCAACGTAACCCTGCTCTTCCGCAAGGAACGCGTCGCCGAACTCTTCACCATCCAAGCCGGCGGCAAGCCCCAGACGCAGCGCATGGTCATCGAAAGCGACCGCATCGAACTCGACCCGATCCACTTCACCAAGGGCAACGTCGACCTACGCATCACCTGCGACAACGGCACCGAGAAGTTCGCCCCCTACCAAGTGCTCCTCACACGGAAGTGACCGTACGGAGCCAGGTACAATCCGGACAGTTCGCGCGTCGCGCGAACTGTCCGGATTGTACCTGGCTCCGTACCGACACTCCACAAACGCAAAACGGCCCCGATGGGGCCGTTTGCGTTGCAGACTTGCAGTCGTCGTTTTAGGTCGCGGCGACTGGGTTCTGGGACTCCCACCAGGCGACCGTCTTGCGCAGGCCGGCGTCGAGGCCCGTCGTCGCCATGAAGCCGAACTCTTCTTCGGCGCGTTGCGTGTCGAGGCGGCGGCGCGGTTGGCCGTCCGGTTGGTCGGTGTTCCAGATGATCTCGCCCTTGTAGCCGACGACCTCCTGGATCGTTTCGGCGAGGTCCTTGATCGTGATTTCGTGGTCGGTGCCGAGGTTGACCGGCCCCGTGCCGTTGTAGCCTTCGGCAGCCTTAAGGATGCCTTCGGCGCAGTCTTCGACGTAGAGGAACTCGCGCGACGCCTTGCCGCTGCCCCACACTTCGACCGACGGTTGGTTCTCATCACGCGCCGTGACGAACTTGCGAATGAGCGCGGGGATGACGTGACTGCTCTCGAGATCGAAGTTGTCGTTCGGACCGTAGAGGTTGACCGGCAGCAGGTAGATGCCGGGGAAGTCGTATTGCTGCGCGTAGGCCTGGATCATGACCAGGAGCGACTTCTTGGCGATGCCGTACGGAGCGTTGGTCTCTTCCGGGTAGCCCGCCCAAAGATCCTCTTCCTTGAACGGCACCGGCGTGAACTTCGGGTAGGCGCAGATCGTGCCAATCTGAACGAACTTCTCGACGCCGTGCACGCGAGCTTGCTCGACCATGTGCAGGCCCATCGCCATGTTGGCGAAGAAGTAGCGGCCCGGGTTCTTGCGGTTGGCGCCGATGCCACCGACTTCGGCCGCGAGGTGCAGCACGATGTCAGGGTTGCTCTCGTTGTAGAGCATCGCAACCTCGTCCTCGACGGTGAGATCGCAGGTTGCCTGGCGCGGAACGGTGATGTTGGTCACGCCGCGGGCACGCAGCCCTTCACAGACAAACTTGCCAAGGAAGCCCGCGCCACCAGTGACCAGAACCGACTTATTGCTCCAAAACATGTGACTAGCTCCCTCTCTTGATGATCTCGACAAGTCTTGCCATCTCAGCGACATCACCCTTGACCAAGTCGAGGGACGTCCCGCTGCGCAAGTCGTTCTCGCACCGTGTCGCCACGGCCACGAGATCCGTAAACCCATAACACCCAGCAGACCCCTTCAGCTGGTGAACGAGCGCGCGCAGGCGCTCGCCATCGCCACGACCCAACGTCTCCTGAATCTTCTCCATGCGAGCGCCCACCACAGATCGGAAGGCTGCAAACAGTTCTTCGTAGTCTGAGTTGCCCGCGAAGATCGACTGGCCCTCTTGCACGGGTGGGGAACTTGCCACCTCTGCATCGGCATTCTCCGACACAGGTCTTTCCCCCAATGGCTTCGTGCGCTTCGCGACTTCGCGGATCAGGACGTCGGGCCGGATCGGCTTCGTCAAGTAGGCATCGCAACCCGCAGAGATGCACTTGTCGCGATCGGTCGCCATCGAGAACGCCGTCAGCGCAACAACCGGTCGATCCCCACCTTGCTTGCGATACATGCGCGTGGCCTCGTAACCGTCGAGCACCGGCATGTTCATATCCATGAGGACCATGGCATAGGGCTTCCCCTTACGCTCGCCGGACTCCAGTTCGTCGAGGGCTTCCTGGCCGTCCTCAACGGTCTTGATGCACGCACCAGCATCTTCCAAAACCAACCGGAAGATCTGGCGGTTGTCCTCATTGTCGTCCGCGATCAAGACTCGCGTGCCCGGCACGATGGACGCTGCATCCAGTTCGTTCTGAGCGGCATTCGCCTCAGCAACACCTTCGCGAACGATCTGGGCATCATCCGGCACTGCCACCGGCAGCGTCACCGTGAACGTCGAGCCCTTGCCAAACTCCGACTGCACCTCAACGTCGCCCGACAACAACCGCGCCAGGTGACGCGAGATCGCGAGGCCCAATCCCGTGCCGCCATACTTGCGGTCCGTGTGCACTTGCGTGAACTTCGTGAACAGTTCGCGCAGCTTCTCCGGGCGAATGCCAATGCCGGTGTCGGACACCTGCAACGTCAACTTGCCAGAACGCTGATCCTGCGACATCTCGCATGACACCCGGATCGTGACAGCACCTTCACTGGTGAACTTCAGACCGTTGCCAACGAGGTTGACGAGAATCTGCCGCAAGCGCGTTGCATCCGAAATGATCCGGGTCGGCACATCGGTCACGTACTCGGTAACAATCTGGATGCCCTTGTCCTGCGCGATCCAATTGAGGGACATGCCGACGTCCCCCACGAGCTCCGTCAGGTCAACACTCGCGAGCGAGACCGCCATCTTGCGGCTTTCGATCTTGGAGATATCGAGGATGTCGTTGATCAGACCGAGCAAGAAATCGGCGCTGCGTTGGATGCGCCCGCACATCTTGATGCGATCAGGCGGCGAAGTGCTGTCGCGGCCAGCGAGATCCGCGTAGCCAACGATTGCCGTCAGCGGTGTGCGCAGTTCGTGACTGACGTTGGCGAGGAACTCACTCTTGGCTTCACTGGCAGCCTCGGCACGCGCGAGTGCTTCGTTGCTGCGCTTACGCGCCTCCTCCAGTGACCACTGCGAGCGAATGCGTTCGATGGAGCGAGCAAGGGCCTGCGCCAGGTTCGACAACACGGCCCGTTCGTCATTGGTCCAGACGCGGCCGCGCCGCGTCTCGTCGAACGCGAGGATGCCCTCGATCGAGTCCGGACAACAGATCGGCACGAGGATCATCGAGCGAACACCGTGCTCGCGCAGGAACCGAGACGTCTCGCTGTCCGCGTCCTCCGCGTCGGTCACCGTCACGATCCGGTCGTTTTCAAGCTCCTGCCGGATGAACGCATCCCGCAGCAGTTTCATCTCGATCAACCCTCGTGACTCTGCCGGCGCCGCGTTCGACTGCCATTCGGCTGACGTCGTCAACGTCTGCGAGCCACCAAAGGTGCGCACACGGAACACGAACCCATGGGCGACATCCAGAACCTCCCCAATCGCCGCGAGAGCTTCCGCCATCGCATCGTTGAGCTTGCTCGACGAAATCAACGTCGTCGTTGCGCGCGTGACAACCTGTTGCAGGATGGACAGCTTGGCAGCCTGCATCGCGACGCGTCGCTCAGCTGTAATGTCACAGATGACCAGGCACACGCGATCGCAATCTCCCGTCAGGTTGGCAACTGCGACTTCGACTCCGCGCGTGTTGCCATCGACATCGATCGCCTGCATGTCGAGCCGCGATCCTGCCGGGCACGACTCGTAGTCCGTCGCCCCGGTTTCTGGGATCACGCCTACGCCCGAATTGCGCAGGAAGTCATCCACGGGCCGGCCCCGCATCTCCGTTCGACTACGACCAAACATGCGCTCGGCCGCCAGGTTGCACATCTCGACCCGACCGTGCTGATCCGCGATGACAATGGCATCGTGAAGAGACTCAAGGATGGCCTCATGCACCGAGATTGCGTAGGTGGTCGTGCTACCGTTCATCAACTGCGTTCCCCAGGGGCACTCGCCCCGACCACCGCCTCCCCCGGCAGTGATGATGCCTCGCCGCACCACAGCGTGGATCGGGACTACCCCTAGCAGCGCTTGAGACTGCGGCTGTTGTCCCCCTGAGCGCGAGGGAACACGACCAAGGATTGTCGACTAGGTAGTCTGCCCAGGGCGCACCGACTGCACGGATGGATCGCACCCATCGAGGTACAGCTCTTCGAGCTCCTCAGGCCCTGGTTCGGGCGTCCACTCGAATCGCGGCTCGTGCACGCCAAGCGCCGCCAACAACTGCCGGGCATTCTCGCGCCAGGTGAAGCGCTCTCCGACGAATACCTGGCCCGACTCGCCCATGCGACGGAGCCTTGCAGGATCCGACAACGCATCATCGAGCGCGACGACCATCGAGTCGACGCTCTTTGACTCGACAACCCACCCGTGTTGTTGCGCCATGGGCTCCGTGACGACCAGCCCTAGCTGCGGAGCCAGACCACAGTCACCCGTCATGATCACCGGCGACTGGCACGTCATCGCCTCGATGTAGACGAGACCAAACGCCTCTGACCACGAGGGCATGGCAAACAGGTCGGCCCAGACCATCCACTGCTTGAGCGCATCCTTGCTCATCAACGGCAGCAGGCGAATCCGGTCACCGAGGCCAGCCGTCTCAACCTGATTGCGCAGCCCCTCACTGGCATTGCTGATCACGACAAGCATCGCATCAGGATGCTTCGTCGAGATTCTGGTGAACGCCGAGACGAGCTCCTCAAAGCCCTTGCGACGATCGTAGTGCGCCGCGGACAAGACGATCGTGCGACCCTTCAGGTCCTCAGGCCGCGGCCGAAGCAACTGCTCTTCGTCCGGGTAACTCGTGCCGTTCGGCAACATGCTGACGTTGTCCCAACCCAACCCCTTCAGGTGCATCTCCATCCACGAACCGACGACGAACACCTTCTCGGCCGCATCCGCAACACCCTTGTAGTGCCGCCCTAGCTGCGTACCACTCTCGAGGCGCATGACGTCGCCGGCAGAGTGCTCGATGATCGAGAACGGCAAGTCGTGCTCGTGCGCGGCCTCTTGCAGCATCCGCCCCATGGGCATGATGCCGTGGCCGAGCAACATGTCGGGACGATAGTCTTGGATGACCTTGCCCAACGACTTGCGCATCGTGCAACGCGCAACCCCCGCGACCAGATCCGGTCGCTTGATCGCCAGCCGATGCCTCACCATCGGCGGGAACGCGAACATGACCCGCGGCGACTCGGTCTGCACGTCGTTCAGTTCGTAGGACTCAGGACGTTCGATCTGACCGCGAAACCGCGGACTCAGAAAGCGCAGCACCTTTGGCAACTTCGGCGCCGGGCTGAACAACCGCATCTCCGTGCCAAACTCGGCGAGAGCGTTGGCCTGATCGTGATGGAACGCACACAGCGTCGGCTTCGACGGCCATGGCACGGCCATCGAACACATCAGGATTCGCTTGATGGGTCGCGTCATGCGCCCACCTCATCTGCCCGGTTCACTCTCGCACTCGCACTCTTCATGTTCCAGCCCGATCCCTATCGGACGTTGAGGCCGGTTGGCTGGTGCGGGACTAAGGGAAGTTGCTACCTAGGATAAACCCCTAAGGTCTCGACTACGGGAACACCGAAGCATTGGTGGAAGAAGGAACCGCGAATGGCCGCGCGCAGCGAGACACCAACAAGCAACAATCCGTGCCTGGAGCGCCACCGAAGCGCAACCACCACGGGCCCCCTCCTGACGATCAACCCTTGGTGGGACGTCACACAGCGACTACTCGCGGTCCTTGGCCTGCTCTTGTCGGTACCGGTCCTGGCAATCGCATTCGTGCTCGTCAAGACGACCTCACGTGGCCCGTTCTTGTTCCGGCAGGTGCGTCGCGGCTACGGCGGCGAGCCATTCTGCGTCTACAAAGTTCGCTCGTTACACGTCAATTCCGAACAAGCGACCGCGCTCGGCGTGGCCTCGGGCGATGCCTCGGTCACGCGCATCGGTCGCGTGTTGCGCCGCTTCAAGATCGATGAACTCCCACAGATGTGGAACATCATCAACGGCACGATGAGCCTCGTCGGACCGCGCCCGACTCCAATCGCGCTCGAAGACGAACTCGCACGCCACATCCCAAACTTCAGCGAACGCCACCGCGCCAAGCCGGGCCTGTCGAGCTTCAGCCAGGTCACGATCGTAGACAACCGGCTTGGCTCCGACCTGGTCAAAGACTGGGGCGAACGGTTTGAAGCGGACATGCACTACATCCGCAACAAGTGCTTCGCCTACGACCTCGCGGTCATCGTGTTGACGGGTCTCTACCTGTTGCGATCCATGTTGCGCCCCGTGTTCCGGTCGCGACCGAACGCGACCGCCAACTAGCCCTCACCATTCACCAGCCCAAGCCTTGGCCGACAACAATCATCAACCCACTGGGGTAGCCGCAGTCGACTCCGACCGCGATGCACCGTTGGTGAGCGCCATGGCAACCGGTTCGGCGACGGCTACCGAGAGTCAACGCGCGCAGCCTTGCGCGCAATCGCCAGCGAGTCCGCCGCCCCGGCCAACGCCCGACTCTGCAGAGAAGCTCGTCGCGCCAATCGGGTGGCAAGCGCCGTTGCTCGACCTCCTGGCCGCAACAGCACGCCGCGCGTGGCTGCTGTTCTTGTGCCTCTTCGCCGGGATTGGCTTCGGCCTCTACAAGTTCAGCACGACCAAGCCGTTCTACGTTTCGTCCGCGGTGGCGCTGCTGCTACCGCGCGAAAAGCCGACGCTCGACGTGTCCGTCAATACGAGCTCGATCGAGACCGGCATGGACTCGGCCAAACGCGAATCGTCGGGCCCGTTGATGCTGCCGCCCAACACGGATCTCTACACGACGATCCTGCAGTCACGCCCCGTGTTGCACGCAGTCGCGACCAAGTTCGCGGCAGAGCTGAGCAATGACGAATATGTCGCTCCGAGCAACCACGGCGACGACTCCGTGCGACGCCTGCGCCGCATGCTCAAGATCCACGGCACCGACGAAGGCATGATCACGATCGAAGTGACGGCCAACAACCGGGAGCTCGCGGCAGCGATGGCCAACGAGTTCGTCGTCGAGATGGAACGTGCATCGAAGACGATCGAACGGCAACTGATCCTGCAGCAGTCAGGCTTCCTGACCAAGACCGAGCATCAGGTCACTTCCGAACTCGCTGCCGACGAAGAGGAACTCGGCGAGTTTTACGCGCGTCACGGCGTTATCGACATGGCCACGCAAGCCAGCGACATCCTGCGCATGCAGCGCGAGCAGAAGCAGAGCATGTTCGTGCTTGAGCAGGAGATCATGACGCGGCTCGGCAGCTTCACCGAAGAAGACGACGGTGTTCGCGTCATGCGGCAGCGACTCAAAGCGCACCGCGATCGCATCGAGCAGCTCAACAACAGCTACCTCAACGTCACCAGCAAAGAGGACTTTGGCAAGGTGCGCCTCGAGTACGACAGCCTGCGCGAACGGGTCCGCTACAAGCGCGACCTGCTCGCGACCATCGCGACACAACGCGCCGTCTTCCAGATTCGCGCGCAACAGCCGGCAGGTTCCGTCGCCGTCTTGAAGACCGCATCGCCTGCCACACGCCCCGCTGGCCCCAGCCGCAAACTGACCTTGGGCTTGCCGGGTTTGATCGGCTTGCTCACAGCGCTCGTTCTGATCTGCGTGCTCGAACAGTGGTCCCGCTCGGCGCGCAATCCCTACATCGTGTGCCGCATGGGCGAACTGCGCAGCGGCTTCATGGTGCGTTGGATGCACACGTGGTTGCGCATGCTCACGTGGCCGTTGCGGCTGTTGCTCTGGCGCCGGTAGGCGATGACGGCAACCCAGACACTCGCGCACGCAGGCGAACAAGAACCCGGTCTGCAGCTGCGCCAGAACGGCACGGATCGGCTGGTGCTCGCCTACGGCGTCCTGTGGCTGATCTACGTCGTCACGCAGTTCCGCATGCCGTGGACGCCGCTGTCGCACGACGGCTCGACCACGACCAACATGCGCCAGGCGTTCTTCACGATTGGCGTCGTGCTGGCCGTGCGGCGCATGATCTACACGCGCACGCTCAACCAACTGCTCGGCATGCACCTCGGCGGCTTGCTACTCGGCGGGATGCTGCTGGCATCCGTCGTGTGGTCGACCAACACGACACTGACGATCAAGCGCTCGCTCGTCTACGTGTTCGGCTACTTGATGCTGATCGCACTCGTGCACATTCCGCGGCACCCGATGCGGTTCTTCATGACGGCGGTCGTGCACGCCACCGGCTGGATCGCATGGATCTCGATCCTCGCGCATTGGCTGTTGCCGGCTGAGTGCACGACGCTCACGATCCGGCCCGGACTCGCCGGTCTGTCTTCGCACCCGAACGTGTTTGGCCCCTGCCTCGAGATGGCATGGGGACTCGCGCTTGGCCTGCCGACGTGGAGCAGATCACAGAAGGCGCACAAGTGGCTGATGATGATCGGCCTCATCGTTGCGCTGGTCATGTCCAACTCGGTCACCGCACTGCTAGCAACCGCTGTCGGCACCCTCGTCTACTTCGGACTGACGACGAGCAACTACCGCGCAGGCGCGCTCATCCTGGCAACCATCGCCGCGGGCACCATCGCGCAAGTGATCGGCATCGCCAACCTCAAGGCCGCGTTCTTCGGCATGGTCGGCCGCGACGCAACGATGTCCGGCCGCGACGAGTTGTGGACCGACGTGCTGGACTACGGCATGGCGTCGCCGATCCTCGGCGGCGGCTACGGTGCGTTCTGGTATGAGGGCCGCGGCCTCGAACTGACGGGCACGTGGAACCCACGGCAAGCGCACAACTCCTACCTCGATGTCTTCGTCGATCTCGGGGTGCTCGGCCTCCTGCTCATCCTGGTCGTCGTGCACTACCAGATCCTGATCGGCTTCTGGCGCCACGGCGCTCGCCGCGGCACGCGCCAACGCTGCGCCGTCGCCGCGCTCGTCTCGATGAGTGCCGGTCTGCTCTGCATTGGCGCATTTGGTGAGAGCTTCCTGCTCAAGCTCGACAAGTTTCAGTTCTTCGTCCTCTTCTGGGGCGTAATGCTGCTAGAGAACCGCGACCGGAATCACATCACGGCCGAGTTCGCCGCCCTCGACGTCGAACGACCAACGCCAACTCGATAACCTTCGGCTTGCCGGAGTCGCCCTCCGCCACAGATCCCCGATGAGTTGTCGCCACACCACGTTTGTCGCCGCCCTTCTGTCCGTTCCCCTGCTTGCGCAAGAACCGACGCACGTTCCGCCCGAAGCCTTCACGGTGCCGGAAGGTCTCGAGGTGACGGCCTGGGCCACAAGCCCGCAACTGCACAACCCGACCAACATGGACGTCGACCAACACGGTCGGATCTGGGTCACCGAAGGCGTCAACTATCGCGGCAAAGCCAAACGTCGCAAGGAAGGCGACCGTGTCGTGGTCCTGCAAGACACAAACGGTGACGGCAAGTGCGACAAGAGCTCGGTGTTCGTGCAGGAGGAGTTCTTGGTGTCGCCGCTCGGCATCGCGGTGTTCGACAACGTCATCGTTGTCTCGCAACCGCCGGACATGATCGTCTACACCGACGTCGACCGTGACCTCAAGTTCGACCCCGAGATCGACAAGCGTGAGGTGCGACTAACCGGCTTCCAAGGCCGCAATCACGACCACAGCCTGCACTCGATCACCGCCGGCCCCGACGGCAAGTGGTATTGGAACTCCGGCAACTGCGGCGCAATCTTCACGGACAAGTCGGGCAAGACGTTCCGGATCACGAGTTCCTACATGGACCCGAAGGGCGTCGCCGGCCAGAAGAGCGACGACGGTCACGTCTACGTTGGCGGCTTCACCGCGCGCATGGATCCCGACGGCAGCAACGTCGAGATCATCGGCCACAACTACCGCAACAGTTACGAGCAGATCGTCACGTCGTTTGGCGATGTGTTCCAAAGCGACAACGACGACCCGCCGGCGTGTCGTGTGACGCATGTTCTCGAGTATGGCAACGCTGGCTTTTCGTCGCGCGACGGCAAACGCGCGTGGCGTGCGGAGCAGCGCCGCGGCCAGGACACAGCGACGGCAGAATGGCGCCAGGATGATCCTGGCACGATGCCGGCGGGCGATGTGTATGGCGGCGGTTCGCCCACCGGCGTCGCATTCTACGAGAACGGTGCGCTGCCGAAGAAGTGGCGCGGTCTGCTGCTGACGTGTGAACCAGCGCGCAACGCGGTGTTCGGGTATCAGCCGGTGCGGGATGGCGCGAGCTTCAAGCTGGAGCGCATGGACTGGATGACGTGCAACACGGAGCACAAGTTCACCGGCGGCGACTTCAGCGGGCGTTGGGATGGCAAACTGCGTTCGCAGTTCCGGCCGTCGGATGTCACGGTTGGTGCTGACGGTGCGATCTACGTTGCGGATTGGTTTGACGGCCGTGTTGGTGGCCACCAGACGTTGGACAACTCGCTGAGTGGCACGATCTATCGCGTTGCGCCGAAGGGGTTCGTCGCGAAGGTTCCAGAGATCGACTTGAGCACCATGCACGGGGCAGCCAAGGCACTCGCAAGTCCAGCCGTCAACGTTCGCATGCTCGGCTTCGAACGGCTCCGCAAACAGAACGTCGGCGGCAAGATGCTGGGCATTCTTCTGGTTGGTAAAGGCAACAGTTCGTATCTCCAGGCACGGCGAGCATGGCTAACGGCACTTAGCGAACCGGAACGAATGGCTCGAGAGATCATGGGCGAAACGGAACAGATGCAGCTCGTCTTGTTCCGCGCCCTTCGCCTGGCCAAATACGATGTAGTCGCGCTGAGCAGCAAGCTGGTGACGGATACCTCGCAGGCGGTACGCGCCGTGATCGCCACTGCCATGCGCGACATCCCCGCAAAGCAGGCGACGGACATCCTTGTCGAGATCGGCCGCGCCTTCGACGGCAAGGACCGCGCCTACCTCGACGCCTTCGGCATCGGCTGCACGGGCAAACAATCCGAGGTCTACACCGCGCTAGCCAAGAAGGCCGACCCGGACCCGACCAAGTGGTCACCAAAGATGGCATGGATCGCGTGGCGCCTCGGCGCTCCCGAATCCGTTCCTGCACTCGTCGCACGAGTGAAGTCGACGGCCCTCTCCCACGAAGAACGCACCCGCGCCCTCACCGCCATCGCGTTCATCAAGGACAAAGCCGCCATGGAAGCGATGGTTGCGATCGCCGACGACTTCGACTGCGCCCTCTGCGACGACGCGATGCTGTGGTGCATCAAGCGCATGGGCAACGAGTGGCAGCCGTTTGGCCTCGCCGCCATCCTCAAGGAGACCGGCATCTACGACCCCGACGCCGTCGCCATCCAGCCGTTCGCCGTTCCTGAAGAACCAAAGGCGAAGCAGAAGACAACTGCCAAGCAGGTCGCGGCTCTGACCGGCAACGCCGAGCGTGGCGCAATGCGCGTGGCCACGTGTTATCAGTGCCACAAGATCGGCAAGATGGGCGTCGCGTTCGGGCCGGACATCGCGTCGTTTGCCAAGGCGCAGTCGCTCGAAGCGGTCGCCGAGTCGATCCTGCATCCGTCGAAGAGCATTAGTCACGGCTATGAGGGCAACACGGTCGAAACCGCCGACGGCAACATCGACGGCATCGTGCTGTCCCGCGGCGATCCGGTGATCGTGCAATCGCAAGGTGCGATCATGCAGATGATCCCGCGCGCGCGCGTCAAGCGCATCCGCCGCATGCGCCGTTCGTTGATGTGGCCGTCGCATCTCTACGCCCTCGACGCACAAGGCGTCGCCGACCTGATCGCCTACCTCAAGACTCAGTAACGCTCATGACCATGCTGCGCCGCTTCTCTCTCGCGTTGCTCCTCGCTGGTCTCGCACCGGCGCAAGAACGACCCAACGTCATCCTCGTGATGGCCGACGATTTGGGCTGGGGCGACCTCGGCTGTCAGGGCCACCCGGATCTGCTGACGCCGCACCTAGACCAACTCGCGAAGGACGGCATTCGCTTCACGCGCTTTCACGCCGCGGCACCGGTGTGCTCGCCGACGCGTGCGTCGTGCCTGACCGGTCGCCATCCGTACCGCGCCGGCATCCCGGGCGCCAACTCCGGGCACCTGCGTGAAGACGAACTGACGCTGCAACAACTGCTCAAGAAGACTGGCTACCGCACCGGCCACTTCGGCAAGTGGCACCTAGGCACGTTGACCAAGACGATGCGCGAGTCGAACCGCGGCGGCCCCCGCGGCGTCAAGCACTTCGCGCCGCCGTGGCTGCGCCAATTCGACGTCTGCTTCTCGACGGAGGCCAAGGTGCCCACGTTCGACCCGATGAAGCATCCGAAGAACGGTAAGCCCTACGGCACGCACTATTGGAACGATGCCGGCGAGCTCGTCACCGACAACCTCGAAGGCGACGACTCGCGCGTGATCATGGATCGGGTGTTGCCGTTCGTTCGTGAGTCGGCGAAGCAAGAGCAGCCGTTCTTCGCGGTCGTGTGGTTCCATGCGCCGCACCTTCCGATCGTCGCGAGCGAAGCTGATCGCAAGCCGTATGCGAAGTTCGACGAGACGACGCAGCACTACTACGGCTGCATCACCGCGCTCGACCGTGAAGTCGGCCGACTGCGCAGCACGCTCAAAGAACTGCAGGTCGACGACGACACGATCATCTGGTTCTGCAGCGACAATGGTCCCGAAGGCAAAGCCGGCAAGGCGCCGGGCTCGGCGGGCAACCTGCGCGGCCGCAAGCGCAGTCTCTACGAAGGTGGCACGCGGGTTCCCGGCCTGCTCGCCTGGCCAAAGAAGCTGCCGAAGGGTCTCGTCGTCGACACGTTGGCGTGCACGAGTGACTTCCTGCCGACGATCGCGGACTGGCTCAAGCTCGACGTTCCTGAAGAACGCGCACTCGATGGCCTCAACCTGGTGCCGCTGCTCGGTCAGACCACGACCGGCAAGCCGACGCTGCGCAACCACCCGATCGGCTTCGAATCGGCGCGCCTCGCCACGTGGACGACGGATCACTACAAGCTCGTCGCGACGCTGCAGAAGAACGGTACGGCCATCCCGCCGACCAAGAAGCTGCAACTGTTCGACCTCCTGGCCGATCCCGCCGAGACCAAGGACCTGTCGACCACCAAGCCCATGGAGACGATGCGCCTGCACGCCGAGCTGCAGAAGTGGCGCAAGGCAATCCGCGAGCGCTCTTGATTGCAGCCACCGGTGCGGCATCTTCTTCGCTCATGGCAAAGAAGATCGACTGGTACTACCACCGCAAGGGTTGAACGAGCTGCAAGCGCTCCGACGCGTTCCTCGAGAACGCCGGATCCACCGTCCGTGAGACGGTCAACGCCACCAAGACCCGCCTCGGCCCCGACGACATCGACGAACTGTTCGCCGACGCCTCGAAGGTGCACGTCGCCAAGGGCAAGAAGGTCCTGACGTTCGAACCCAAGAAGGACACCTTCGACGTCGAAGCGTTCCACAAGGCCGCGATCGGTCCGTCCGGCAACTTGCGCGCCCCAACGATCAAGACGGGCAAGACCTGGTTCGTCGGCTTCAGCGAAGAAGCCTACGGCACCCACTTCTCCTAACCGTAAGCGCCGCCGGCGTACCGAACCCGCTTCAAACCGCCGGTGAAACATGCGGCAAGCCGCATGCTTCACCGGCGGTTTGAAGCGGGTTCAGTACGCCGGGCTTAGCTCGTCGGCAGCGTCAGGATCGCGCGCGAGTACAGCAGGCAGAATCCTTGCCGGATCATGTTCTGTTGGCTCTTCGAGCCGGGCTGCGTGAACGCGACCGCGATCTCACAACCGGCACTCGCCGCCGCCTGCAGGCGTTCCGTCAGAAGAGTGGTCTGCACGCCACGTCGACGCGCGGCCGGCACCGTCGCGGCACCACACAGATGCGCAATGGCCCCATGCGTGCGCAGTGCCCCACCACCGACATCTTCACCATCGAGCCGCGCCAGATACGCGGTGAAGTCCGGGATCGTCGCCAAGTCACGCATGACCTCGCGCACCAGGTCACGCGGGAAGTCCTCGTTCGATTGCACGCCCTGCTCATCCGGCGCCGCGAACCCTTCGATCAAGCAATCGAACCACGGCTCGCGCTCGGCACCTGGAGCGACCGTCACCAACTGCACCTGCTCGGCGCGCCGCCCCTCTGACACCGGCAGCGCAACCCCGAGCACATCTTCGAACCCGGTCAAGCGGTAGCCGCGCGCCATCAAGAACGCGAACACCTCTGGGTCCGCGTGCGTCGCGACCTCGACACTGACACCACTTTCACGTTCGTGATAGCGGCGCTCGATTGCACCGAGCGCATCCGCGTCCGGCACACCGGCGAACCCGATGCCCGCGATCTTGTTGACCGGGACACCCGGGCCGGCATAGCCAGCACAGCCGCCAGCGATTCGCTCCGACCAGGCATCGAGGTCTGGTCGACGCTGTTGCGAACCCTGAATGATGTCGTGCAGCAGCTCGGTCTCTGCAGATTCGATGCGCGCGGCGAGTTCGTTCGAAACGAAGATCACTACAGGCCAACTCCCATCGACACCTTGAGTGGCACTTCGATCGTTTGCATCTTGGCGTGCGAGACGATGCGCACGGTCACGGCGTCCAGTTTCTTGGGCAGGCCGAAGGTCTTCGTGTAGGTCTTCTTGCCGCCCATCCCGAACGAACCGGTGCCCATCGAACGCGCGTCGATGCGTTTGCCGCCGGCATCCAAGAACTCGATCTCCTTGATCGCATCCATGTTCTTGTCGCTCGAGAACTGCACGCTGAGCTTGCTGCCGCCAAAGCTCGAGGCTTCGACGTTGCTGACCGTCATCGGCACGGGGCCGAACTCGATCTTGGTGCCCTTCTTCAGTGCGACCTTGCCCTTCTTCTCCGTCGTGCCCGACGCCGAAACCAGCGCGACGACGGCATCGAGAGTGATCCGCTGCGCCTTCGTGGCTGGCAACGTCTTGGTGCGGATCTCGAGGATGCCCGTCTCGATCGGCTCATCGCGGAACGCCGTCGACAACTTCACCCAACTGAAGAACCCCGTCGGTGCGCCGGCCTTGAGATCCGTGCCGGCGTCATCCGTAAAGCTCACTATGCGGCTCTTGTCGGCGTCCACCGACAGGATCGGCTTGCCCGGCAACAACACGGCAACCTCCAACTCGAGGCCCGGATCGCCGAAGACCTTGACGCCCTCGATCGAGGGCTTCTTCCGTACGGTCAACTGCACTGGCTCGACCCGAAGACCATCCTGGGCCGACAAGACATTCGCCACAGACATCAGAACCAACACGCTGAACGTGGTGCATTTCATCGCCGGATCGTAGCCTCATGTGCAGCCATGCACAGATTGCTTCGACCGATGTCCCTCCTCGTTCTCGCCAGCGCCGCGGTGACGCCCGTCGTCATTCATGAGGTGCTGGACGCCCCGCTGCAGAAAGCCTTCATCACCGGCGAAGGTTGGACGCGCCTGTCGCTCGCCGACTTTGAGAACGTCAACGGCACGCCCGAGACGTGGACCGAGAAGGACGGTGTCATCATCTGCAGTGGCAAGCCCAACGGTGGCGCCCGGATGAAGAAGGAGCTGACCAACTTCGAGATGGTCGTCGAATGGAAGCATCACAAGTACGCAGGCAACGCCGGCGTGTTCCTGTGGTGCCCGGAGTCGGCGTTCACGGACCTGCCGCCCGGCACGTTGCCGCGCACCGGCATCGAAGTGCAGGTGCTCGACCTCGGCTACGAAGAACGCCACCTCAAGAACAAGGGCAAGCACTCTGACTGGTTCACGAGCCACGGCGACGTGTTCCCTGTCGGCAAGTCCAAGATGACGGCGTTCACGCCCGAGATCACCTACAAGGACAAGGACGGCAAGCCCTACAAGGTCGGCAACCCGAAGAGCAGCCGCAGCTTCCCGACTGAACGCCTGACCAACGCCGTCGGCGAGTGGAACCACTACTACATCCGCGCGATCAACGGCGAGGTGCGACTGTGGGTCAACGGCAAGGAAGTCAACGGTGGCAAGAACTGCCAGCCGGCAAAAGGCTTCCTCGCGTTGGAGTCGGAAGGTTCGCGTTGCGACTACCGCAACATCATGATCCGCGAACTGCCGTAGACGCGCGCTGCGGGGCGCGCGTTACCGCTCATGGCAGCGCGGCTATGCACGCACATGCGCTGCCTACCCCTCACCGCGTTGCTTCTGACATCCGGCCTGACCGCACAGGCCGTCGGCGTGTCGATGACGGCACTTACGCCGCTGACCGTGCAGGCCAGCAACGGCGTCGCCACCAATAACTACACGCAGCCGGCGGGGCCGATGTCGGGGTCGGGTTCGATCTACACGGCAATCACCAACGGTGGCTGGGCTGGCGCCAGCACCAGTTGGAACCACGGTGCAACCAGCCGTCTCGCGAATGCGACGATCACGCACGACGTCGGCAACCTGGCTCAGCAAGCGACGTTCGTCGGCGGCGCCGGACAGGATGAGTATCTCATCACGTTCACGTCGGCGACGCAGCGCACGGTCCACCTCAACTTCTATCGCGACACGATCCTCGCGACGGGCGCAGCTGCACCTACAGCGCAGGTCGACCTCGACAACGACGGAACGATCGATATCCAGAACGTCTCGACTGTCGGCACATCCCCGTATCTGAAGACGTTTGGGCCACAACCGCTGGTCGTGCGGGTCATCATGGCGACCCCGCTCGGCGCCCAAACCAGCTCGTTCCAACGGCTGTCGGTCACGGCTACGCCCGCCAACAATCTGACGCTCACGACGCCGGTCACCACGTGCACGCCCGGCGTGCCATCACCGCCGCCGTTCCTCGCACCGTCCTTCGACAACATGGGCGTCGACATGTTCGTGCATCAATCACTGAGTGCGCCATCACTCATCGTCCTCAGCCTCAACCCGCAGCCATTCTTGCTCGGCATGAACGGCACCTTCCCCTGCCTGACATTACCGGCCCCGGACGTCGTCCTGATGCCGCCCACCGGCACCTTCAACGTGGCACTGCCAGCGGCAGTCCGGCCGGTGACGTTCTACGCGCAAGGTGTCGCGCTCACCTCGCAGGGCTTGCTGACCTCGGACGGATACGCGGTCACCGCCCACTAGCGGGCCACGCTCAACGCCCGCTCAGAATGCGGGAGACGATCTTCCTGACGGATGGCGCCTCATCATCGAGCGCCGCCTCCATCATGCTGCGCGCGTCCGCGGCAAGATTCGCATGCTCCAACGACAGCTTGTGCATGCTGTCGACCGACCACGCGCGCAAGAACGGGAACTCGCGCTGACTGGCGCGCTGCAACATCGCAGCAAACGCCTTCGCATGCCGCGCCTCGACGCGAACCAACGGCACGCAGCGCACGACGTGCAGCATCACCCACTTGTCGTCCAGGCGAGGCAGGGTGTCGGCAAGGTCTGCGACCACGCGGGGTGAGGCCTTGGCCCCTTCGGTCAGCCACGCCCACAGAACGTACGAAGCACCCTTGGCCATCACGGCATCGCCGCGTCCCGTCAAACGCACCGCTTGGCGCAACACCGCAGCCGTCGGCGCAACTTCCGCGACGATCTGCTGCAACACTTCCGCATGGCGGCCGTCGTAGTCGGCGAGCGCCAGTTCGAGTGCGGACTTCATCAGGCGAGCGTCACTTGGTCTTGGTCGGATCCAACATCCACCAGAACCCAGCCGAGTCGACGAACACGAGTTGGTCTTTGTGCTTCTGGAACCACCGCGACCACCACTCACCTGCCTTCGGCAAGATCGATGGATGCACGTACCGCTTGAGCAGGCGTTGCGCAATCGCACGATCCTCCTTGGACTGCCCCGACTCTGCCGTCGCCATCCAGGTCTTGAGGCTCGACATGGAGTTGTTCGGCGTCTTCAGCTTCTTCGCGTCAACGTCGACTTCGAACACCGTCTTGTAGCGCTTGCCGCGGTGCTTCTCTTCTTTGCCGCTGAACACGTACGGCAGGTTCTCCTTCACCCACGCTTCGGCACCGTCAAACGTCGGCGTGTAGGTCTCGCGCCACTCGGGCGTCAACTGCCCGACGAAGTGTTCTTCGACACCGCGCTTGTAGCCCTTCTCCTTGCCGAGAACCGTGTAGACCCAGAGGATCTTGCGCGTCTTGCACGCAAACGGCACCGTCTTCTCGCCGCGGCGGCCACGCATGTAGTGCAGCACGTTAATCAGCGTCGCCTGCGCACCGTCGGTCATTTCCTTCGGGTCCGCGGAGTAACCCCAGTAGAAGTAGCGTCCCTGCCGCGCGAGGGAGAGGCTGCCGAGCATCTTGGCGGAGTTGCCTTCGGCCAGATTCTCGAAGCCAGGCACGTCGGTGAAGAACCCTTCGTGACTGACGATCGTCGGGTTCGAGCCATCCGGCTTGTTGCGCTCGAACTGCGCGAGGCGATACGTCTCGGGCACTCCCTTCGGCCACAACGGCGACGTCGCGTCGACGTATTGCTTCGGCCGTTCCTTCTCGACCCACTCGAACTCGGCGCGGTTTGGCTTCGTGAATACAGCATGGTCTAGGGCCAACCCGTGGCCCTGATGATCCATGCAGATTCAAATGTAGCCGGACGTCATCGCGACGCCGTGCGCCTCGATCAACTCCGTGCCGTAGAAACCGACCGCGATGATCGGCGTCGTGGTCTTCGGGAACGCGAGCACCTGCTTGCGGACGCGCTTGCCCTTACCGAACAGTTTCGAATCCGCGAGCACGAGATCGTGTTGCTCACATTGCTCGGCCTTCACATCGTCATAGGTCGTGACCGACACCTTGCAGCCGTTGGCGACCAGGAAGTCATCGATGCGCTGACTGCGGTCATCCTTCTGATCGACGACGACGAGCACACTCATCGGCTGCGGGTTCCCGGCGACGTCGACGCGCGCCGGCGCGTAGCACTCGAGCTCGTCACAGATCTGGAACCAGACAACGGCACGCAGATCATCCCCGTCACCGCTCGCCTTGATCGGCAACTCCCAGCGCGCCTTGCCCGTCACCGCGCCTTCATGCGCTTCGGGCAACTTCAGCTCGCCGGCTGCGGCGAAGTCACAGTCCTCCGCCAGCTCGATCTTGACCGGATTGCCGCCACCGACATCGCGCGAGTAGGCGTGCCAGCCGTCCGCGATTTGCAGTTCTACGACAAGCACTTCGGGCGATGCCTTCGCTGTGAGCGCGACCTCGCGGATCTCGTGATCAGAGCTCCACAGCGACATCTGGGCCGCCGCACTTGCGCAGGCGAGCAACAGACAGAGGGCCGTTCGGACTAGGAACATGGCCACACGATACCTCAGCAGGTCTTCGCAGAGGGAATGGCAAGGCCAATCTGCTAGCGTGTTCGCCCCGTAGTGCGCCCGCACGACGTCCGAAAGCAACTATCAGGCCCCCACCCCGGCCAATGTTCACGGCACAATGACTGACGCCCCGAAGATCATCTACACGCATACCGACGAGGCTCCCGCCCTCGCCACCTACTCGTTCCTGCCGATCGTGCAGTCCTTCCTCAAGGGCTCGGGGATTGAAGTCGAGACGCGCGACATCTCCCTGGCAGGTCGCATCCTGGCAAACTTCGCCGACCAGCTACCGGCGGACCAGAAGGTCAACGATGCGTTGGCTGAACTCGGTGAGCTCGCGAAGAAGCCCGAGGCCAACATCATCAAGCTGCCGAACGTCAGCGCTTCGGTGCCGCAGCTGAAGGCGGCGATCCAAGAACTGCAGGCGCAAGGCTACGGCCTGCCGGACTACCCGGAAGATCCGCAGACCGACGCCGAGCGCGACGCGAAGGGTCGCTACGACAAGGTCAAGGGCAGCGCGGTCAACCCGGTGCTGCGTGAAGGCAACTCGGATCGCCGCGCGCCGGCAGCCGTCAAGGCATACGCGCGCAAGTTCCCGCACCGCATGGGCAAGTGGAGCAGCGACAGCAAGTCGCACGTCGCGAGCATGAGCGGCGGTGACTTCTTCGCCAACGAGAAGTCGGTCACGATCGGCGACGCCACTTCGGTCACCGTCGAACACGTCGGCACGGACGGCACGACCACCAAGATCAAGGGCCCACTGCCGCTCGAAGCCGGCGAGGTCATCGACGGCACGTTCATGAGCAAGAAGGCGTTGACCGCGTTCTTGGCTGAGCAAATCACGGATGCCAAGCAGAGTGGCGTGCTGTTCTCGTTGCACCTCAAGGCAACGATGATGAAGGTGTCGGACCCGATGCTGTTCGGCTACGCAGTCGAAGCGTTCTACAAGGACGTGTTCGCCAAGCACGGTGACGCACTCGACAAGCTCGGCGCCGATCCGCGTAACGGCTTCGGCGACATCGCCGCCAAGGTTGCCAAGCTTCCCGAAGGCGACCGCGCCGCGGTGCAAGCCACGATCGATGGCTGCTACCAAAACGGGCCCAGCCTCGCGATGGTCGATTCCGACAAGGGCATCACCAACCTGCACGTGCCGAGCGACGTCATCATCGACGCGTCGATGCCCGTGCTCGTGCGTGACTCCGGCTGCATGTGGAACACCGATGGCAAGCTGCAAGACGCCAAGGCGGTCATTCCGGATCGCTGCTACGCCGGCGTCTACCAGGCCGTCATCGAAGACTGCAAGCAGAACGGCGCGTTCGATCCGACGACGATGGGCAGCGTGTCCAACGTCGGCCTGATGGCGCGCAAGGCCGAAGAATACGGTTCGCACGACAAGACGTTCGAAGTGCCGGGTGACGGCAAGGTGCGCGTCGTCGATGCAAACGGCACCGCGCTCATCGAGCATGACGTCGAAGCCGGCGACATCTGGCGCATGTGCCAGGTCAAGGACGAGCCGATCCGCGACTGGGTCAAGCTCGCCGTCAGCCGCGCGCGCGCCTCGGGCACGCCGGCCGTGTTCTGGCTCAATAAGGATCGCGCCCACGACGCGCAACTGCTGCAGAAGGTCGAGACCTACCTCGGCGACCACGACACGACGGGACTCGAGTTCCACATGATGTCGCCGGTCGACGCGTGCACGTTCTCCGTGCAGCGCATCCGCGAAGGCAAGGACACGATCTCGGTCACCGGCAACGTGCTGCGTGACTACCTGACCGACCTGTTCCCGATTCTCGAAGTCGGCACCAGCGCCAAGATGCTGTCGATCGTGCCGCTGATGAACGGTGGCGGTCTGTTCGAAACCGGTGCCGGTGGTTCGGCGCCGAAGCACGTGCAACAGTTCGAGAAGGAGAACCACCTGCGTTGGGATTCGCTCGGCGAGTTCCTGGCACTGGCGGCTTCGTTCGAGCACATCGCAGCGCGCTACGACAACAAGGCTGCAGCACTGCTCGGCAAGACGCTCGATGAAGCGAGTGCGCAATACCTGCTGCAGAACAAGTCGCCGTCGCGCAAGGTCGGCGAGAACGACAACCGCGGCAGCCACTACTTCGTCGCGACCTACTGGGCGCAGGCGATGGCCAACCAGACCGAAGACGCGGCGCTCGCCGAACGCTTCGCTGGCGTTGCGAAGCAGCTCGCGGACAACGAAGACAAGATCGTTGGCGAGCTCAACAGCGTGCAAGGCCCGGCGATGAGCATCGGCGGCTACTACCAGCCGGATCCGAAACTGGCCGCCGCCGCGATGCGCCCGAGCGCGACGCTGAACGCGATCATCGACGCGTAGGTAATGTCACTGGCGCAGCCATCCGGCTGCGCCTACTTGCCGAACAGGTCGATCGGATACTTGGACTCTTCCAGGAAGTAGCACCGCTTCACCGTGCCCTCCCTGCCGAGGAACTGCCGGCTGTAGCGACGCGGCGCGATTTCGATCAGCACCGCTGGCTCGTTCTGTAGGCACTTGGCTCGCACACCGTTGGGGTAGTAGCGGAAGGAACTCATCACCTTCTTGCCCGACGGCAACACCACTTCTTCGGTGAACTTGCCAGGCATCACGACCAGAGCATCGTCGACCAGCTTCTCGGCGACGACCAACTCAGCCAGATCCTTCGGCAGGCGGTCCTCGCGCAACTCAAACTTCTCAAGTGCGCGAGCCAGCTTCTCCAGCCGGGTCTTCGCCATGGCCGTGAGCAACACAGACGTGTTGCGATCGTTACTGGTCTCCTGCAGCACCGCACCCCACATCATCAGGTAACCGGACACCACCGGGCCGCCGGTTGCGCCTCGATGCCGCAGCACGTAGCTGTCGCCGGTGCGGCGCACGGTGCCGAGCAACTTGCCGGCAAACTCCTCGACGAGATCCGGTTCCGGCATCTCATGCTTGCCGATGACCATATCGCCACCCATCGAGAGTTCGAGCAGCGACAACCAGTTGACGTAGAACGAACGGTAGAGCTGCGCCAGGTCGAACCGCGTCTCGAAGCCCTTCACCAATTCACCAGCGCCGGCGACAGGCTCGAGGTCGCCAACGTCCATCGCAATCGCGCCGGTCTTCTGTGCTTTGAGGAACGCCCGCAAGCTGCGGCCGGACTCGGCAATGTGCAGCTTGTCATCAACGCGACAGAACGCCGGCATGATGCCTTGCGGCATATCCGGGATCCGCAGGTTCGTGACCTCGTGGCCGCTCAGCTTGGTGTTCTTGGTCGGCAGGCCGGCGTCGATCCCCCACTTCAAGATGCGATCGAACGCGTCGGCATCGGCCAACCCGAGCGTCAGGTAGATCCGTGGAATAAGCCCACCCGGCGCCGGCGCGCAGGCGCCAATCGACACCGAACCATCGAGCGCCTTCTTGATGTCGGCGACAACGCCATCGGGCAGCGGCAACTTGCCACCGAACTCATCCTTGACCAACTCGACGACCGCATCGAACAGCTGTTCGTATGCGACCGCGAACCGCACCTGTGCAATCGCCCCCTTCGGCAACGCTTGCGGCGCCAACTCGCCATCTCCGTTGAGCAGGGCACCGACTAGTCCGGTGCGCTCGACACCAGGGCTCAGGATCAGTTCGATCTCTTCGAGCAACTGATCGCCATCGAAGGACTCACGCAGTTGCAAGCGCTGCAGTAGTTCGAGACCGAAGCCTTCGGGTAGGTCGGCCCCGCGCAGGAACGGCCGCATGTAGCCCTTGATGCCGATATCCATCACGATGCCGGCCGGGTCCTTCTGCGGCGCGATCTCGACGGAACCCAGCTCCTTCGGCAGACCAGAGCCGTAGATAAACGTGCCCGGCAGGTGCAACTGCCACCGACCAATCCCCTGCAGCAACGCGGGCTGCTCGCCGGTCGCCGCCTTGCGCGGCTGGAACCGATACGCGGAGTAGCCATCCACCTTGGCGGCCTCCAGCTCGTCAAACCACGTCGAACGACGATGCAACTGGGCCACGTCCTCGAACGCGCGCGTCCACCGGCCTTCGTGCTGCGGTAGGCACGACACCACGGTCGCGGTTAGCGGCCGCACAAACTGCTGCTGCCCGGGAGTGGCCATCGTGACGAAGAACTCGAAGCGCCGCACCTGATCGAACGAAGCCGACAGAGCACCAAGGGGGTTGCCGGCGTTACACAGCTTGCGAACGTCGATATCGTCCAGCTCGACCTGTAGATCCACCGCCGCCTTGTAGACCGCGATGTTGTGCTGTTCCTGCTGCAAGAGCCACGCCGACGCCGTCTCGACCAGCTCCTCCATGTCCGGGTCGGCGAAGAGGCGACCGATCGCAGTCGTCGGCCACTGCTCACGCAACTCCGGTAACCCCGCGCAACGCATGCGAACAGCGGGCACAACGGTCGGCACGAACACGGGCGGGGCATCCTGTGCGGCGACACAGGACAAGGGCAGGGCGACGGCGAGCAGATATCGATTCATGAGCGCAACCCGTATTTCTCCTCCGGGTCGACTCATCCTACACAACAGTACGGTGCCTGGACCATTTTCACCCTATTCGCCTCGCGAGAGTGCGAAGCACTCTCGCGAGGCGAATAGGGTGAAAACGGTCCAGGCACCGTACCGTTACTTCTTCTGAATCGTCGTCGTGTCGAACAGCTGCCCGGCAAGGTCGTACGACTTCAGCTCCAACGTGTTGCCGTTGACCGCGACGTAGCAGAAGTGATGGCCACGCTTGACGGTGTTCTGGAAGAACGGCCGGATCGGTCCGGGCGTCTCGAGCCCGCCGCCACCACCGCCTGTCACCATGTAGACCGTGCCGTTGCCCGGCGAGGTCGCGCGGTGTTCACGCAGCGGCCACGTGCGTTCGTAGCTGTGGATGTGGCCGTTCCAGACGATGTCGACGCCGTAACGATCGAACAACGGCACCAACTTGCGCGTGCGTAGATCGCCGTTCGTCGACGGCCCCGACCACGTATCGCCGTAGTCGTTCTCGTCCGACGTGTAGGCCGGATGGTGGTAGCAGACGATCTTCCACTCCGCGCGCGACTTCTTGAGTTCGGCTTCCAAGAACAAGAACTGCTCCGATCCCGGCCCCACGTTGCGGTTGGAGTCGATCATGAAGAACTGCACGTTGCTGTAGGTGAACGTGTAGTAGTACTCCGGAGCCGGCAGCGACATGTAGTCGTAGTAGAAGCGCGCGTCCCGTTCGTGGTTGCCGAGCACCGGGAAGAACGCGACGCGCTCCAACAGCGGCTTCATGCTCGCGAAGAAGTGGTTGAGCCACTGCGCCTTGACCGTGCCCGTGCTGACGAGATCACCGGGGTGCAGCAAGAAGTTTGGCCGCAGCGCCCACGCGTGCGCGGCGACCTGGCCGGAGACCTTCGGGTTGCCCTGGGTATCACTGATGACGGCAAACGCAAACGGCTCACCAGCCGCCGGCGCCGTCTGAAAGCTGAGCACGTCACCCCACAAGCGCCGGCCTTGATCGTCGACCGTCTCGACGCGGTAGTAATACGCCGTGTTCGCCTCGAGCCCGTCGATGCGGACCTCGTGCATCACGTGCATGCCCTTGTGTTCCTGCTTGTGCGCGAACGTCGGCTTGCGGTCCTTCTTCTCGCCAACCCAATCGACCTTGGGCGCCCAGTGCACAATCGACGTCGCCGGTCGCGACGTCTCCCAGCGCACGGTCATGCCATCCTTCGTCGCCCATTGCAGATAGGGATGCACCACCCAACGGTGCTCGGGGTCGTAGACGATGTGCGGCTGTTCCTTCGTCAGCTCGGCGCCGTGCGTGAACATGTCCGCCACGGCCTTCGCCTTCGCCGCCTCATCGAAGATGCGGACAGAGTGAATGCAGCCGTGATGCGGCGTGTCCTCGTTCTCGTCGCGATAGGCACCGATCACAAACGGCGCCGACTTCGGATAGAGGATCGCCCCGTTCTGCACCTTGCTCTCGCCATCAAGCTTGCCGTTGACGTAGATGCGCTGCACCTTGCCGTCATACGTGCCACAAACGTGGTAGTAACGGCCCGCCTCATACCGCGTCTTGCCGGCGAGGTAGGTCATGTGGCCATCGCCATCGTCGGTGCCCTTGCTCGCCAACCCAAACGTGAACCCGGCCTGGTTGTAGCCGAGCACCCAACCACTCTCGGCCTCCCCGTTGTCCTGCACGACACCGACCACCCCGCCCCACTGCTGCGGCGTGTTGACGGCCACCCACGCCGTCACGGTCATGTGCTTCTTCGGCAACTTCTGTTCGACCTTCGCATAGTCGTCAGCCAGCACGATGCAGTCCTTGTTGCCATCGAAGAACAATCCGCCACCAAGCTTGTTGGCGACGTGATCCAGCTCCCCTTCCACCCGCCCATCGACACCAAGCATCGACACGAGCTTGCCATCGCGAACCTGATCCTTGTGCAACCGCCAACTCCCAATGGGATCCGGCCCATCGTGCACGACCGCAAACAGAGCAACGACAACCAGCGAACGAACGAGCATGCCGCCACGTTATTGACCGTACGGTGCCTGGAACAGAGTCAACCTATTCACCCCTGAACTGATCGTACGGTGCCTGGACCATTTTCACCCTATTCGCCGCTGGCGGCGAATAGGGTGAAAATGGTCCAGGCACCGTACGATCAGTTAGGCACCGCCAGACCACACATCGTCGGCCCTCACACCGTCGGTCCTCACACGGTCGATCCCCACACCGTTGCTGGGGTGCCGACACCCGTCACGCGGCCACCGTCTGCGCCGGCGCCCGGGCCGAGATCGATCACGTGATCCGCAGCACCGATGACCGCCAGGTCGTGTTCGATCGCCACGATCGTGTGGCCGGCGGTGAGCAGCCGTTCGAAGGCGGCCAGTAGAGCGGCCACGTCATCGGGGTGCAGGCCGCGCGTTGGTTCGTCCAACAAGAACAACGACTTGCCGCGCGTCGGTGTCGCCAGGTGCACGGCTAATGCGAGGCGTTGCGCTTCGCCACCGGAAAGGGAGTCGGCGGACTGGCCCAGTCGCAAGTAGCCGAGGCCGAGTTCCTTCGCGATGCGCAGCGGCTTCGCCATCTTCACGAGGTCGGCGGCCTCCGCGTGCTGCAGCATCTCATCGATCGTCGCGTGCAAAGCATCCGCGATACTCAGGTCGCGCCACTTCACGGCGAGGGTGGCCTCATCGAAACGGCGGCCATCACATTGCTCGCAGATCAGCCACGAGTCGGCGCCGAGGAAGTCGAACTCGCTGCGAAGCCAACCAAGGCCATTGCACGCGCGACACGCACCACCACTCTTGCCGAGGAAGGCGAAGTGCACTGCACGGAAGCCAGCGTCGCGTGCTTGCTCGGTCGCCGCGAACTGCTTCTTCAGTTCGCCATGGGTCGGCAACAACGTCGCCACGCAACTTGTGCGAGCACGACTGCGCCGTGCGTCCGCATCTTGCACGACATCGGCGAACGCATCGAGACCGACAATCTCACGACAACCAACGGCACGACCCAGCCGCGCTGTCTCGCCAATGACTCGCCGCACGAGCGTCGTCTTGCCACTGCCCGAAACACCGGTGACGACCGTCATGCTCGCAATCGGGATGTCGAGGTCGAGGTCCGCGAGATGCTGCGCATTCGCGCCACGTACCTTGAGGAAGTCCGTTGGCTCACTGCGCGGCGCTCCACGCAGCTCCGGCACACCCGCCGCCAGACAACGCGCCGTGCGCGAATCCACCGGCAAGTCAGCAGGCGCACCCGCAGCAACAACATGCCCGCCAAGGTCGCCTGCCCCGGGTCCGATCTCCAGAACATGATCCGCCGCAGATACGATGCTCATGTCGTGCTCGACGGCAACAACGGCGTTGCCAGCAACCACCAGGCCGCGAATCACTTCGAGCAGCGCCTGCGTATCCTTCGGATGCAAACCGAGTGACGGCTCATCCAAAACGTAGATGCAGTTGGTCAACGGCGCCGCCAACTGCCGCGCCAACCGCAACCGCTGACGTTCGCCCGCGGACATCGTCGCGGTAACACGATCGAGTTGCAGGTGGCCAAGCCCAAGTTGCTCGAGCCGCACCAAGCGCCGCTGCAACTCCGCCAACGTCTCCGCAGCGACCGCTTGCTCACGCCCAGCTAGTTGCCAACCCTCACGCAACTCGGCAGACAGCTCCGACGCCGACAACCGGCACACATCAGGCAACGTCCGCCCCGCAACCTGCACCGACCGCACCGGCTCGCGCAGACGCGAACCACCGCAACCAACACACGGCTGCTGCGACAACAACGCGGCGAAGTCCTTGCGGCGCGTCACGGCACCACTCGCCTGCCGCCGCGCATACTCCCGATCGATGTCGCCGGCGATCCCCAGCCACTTCGTCTGCCAGCGGTGCGGCTCGCCACCTTCGGCACCTTCATGCTGCCAGACGGCCTCGAACTCTTCGTCGCCGGCACCGTGCAGCAACACCTGCTGCGCCACCCGCGGCAGTTCGGCCCACGACATCTCAAGGTCCCAACCACGGGCGCTCGCGACGGCTTCCACCACAGCGCGATACCGCTTGCTCGGATCGACGTAGTCCGCAACGACCTTGTTGCTGACGTCGAGCGCGCCCCGCAACAACGGCTGTTCGGGCGCGACGATCACATGCTCGGGATCACAGCGCTCCACCGACCCGAGCCCAGCACAGTCCGGACACGCACCATCACGCTGAAAGAATGAGAACGCCCCCGCTGGCAGATCGGTGCCACCGAGCCGCGACCACAACGTGCGCAACAGGGGATGCAACTCACCGGTCGTCGCCACCGTCGCGCGCAGGTCGTTGCCGCCATCCGCTTCCGTGCGCTGCGCCAACGCGATCGCGGGCCGCAACCCATCGGCGTCGCGCAAGCTCCGCGCCCGCGCCCCCGACGCCCCCAACTGCCTCTGCACGTGTCCCGACAAGTGCTCGGTGAACCGCGCCCGTGACTCCCCGAACAAGGTGTCGAATACGAGCGAACTCTTGCCGCTACCCGACACGCCGGTCACAACCGTGAACGCATCCGCCGGCACATCGACATCGACACCCTGAAGGTTGTGCGTCGTGGCGCCGCGCAGACGGATGCAGTCCGGACGAGCACTGCTGGCCCGTTCCATCTGCTGCGACTCCCCCCGATCCAACTGCGCCAACGCCCTACCAGTCGGCGTATCCAGCTGCGCAATCTCCTCGGGCGTGCCTTCGCCGCAACACCGACCACCTGCAGCCCCAGCGCCCGGGCCGATGTCGATCAGATGATCCGCCACGCGCAACACATCGAGATCGTGCTCGACGAGAACCACGGTGTGCCCCTTGTCCAGCAAGCCATCGAACGCCGACAACAACTGCGCAACATCCGCGCGGTGCAAACCGATCGTCGGTTCCTCCAACACAAACAACGTCTTCTTGCGACCGCCACGCGCCAACTCGCCGGCAAGCCGCACGCGCTGCGCCTCGCCGCCCGACAACGTCGTCGCCGGCTGACCGAGCGTCAGATGCCCCAAACCGACGAGATGCATCGCATCGAGCACGGCCATGATCTTCTTGTGATCGGCAAACATCGCACGCGCATCCGCGACCGTCGCATCCAACACATCGAGGATCGAGAACTCGCCGCGGTAACGCACCGCCAGCACGTCGTCCTGGAACCTGCGGCCGTGGCATTCGCCACACGATAGTTCGACAGCTGGCAGGCCATGCATACCGACGACCTCGCGGCCGCTGCCTTCACACGTCACGCAACGGCCGCCCTTCTTCGTATTGAACGAAAACGTCGACGCGTTGAAGCCGCGCTCCTTCGCCACAGGCTCCGCAGCGAAGCACTTGCGGATATCGTCGAACACACCCGTGTAGGTCGCCGGATTGCTGCGCGGGGTTCGACCGATCGGATCCTGGCCAACGCGCACCACTTGCCCGATGGCGTCGATGTCGCCCAGTTCGCGCAACGTGTCCGGCAACGCTTCGCCGGCCAACTTCGCCTTCACCGCCTTGGCCAACACCGAACTGACGAGCGTCGACTTGCCAGCGCCCGCCACACCTGCAACGACGTTGAGGTTGCCGATCGCAAAGCGCACATCGACGTCGTGCAGATTGTTGGCGGACGCACCGTGCACATCGATCCACGCGCCACCAACCTCACGCCGCTCTCGCAACGCTGCACCAGTATGCTCACCGCCCGCGGCGTAGTGCGCCCGCGTTGCGCTGCGAGCATCCGCATCCTGCGCCAACTGCTCGGGTGGGCCGGCAAACAGAACCTCGCCACCCAACGTGCCTGGCCCGGGACCGATATCGATCACATGATCGGCAGCGCGCAGTGCATGTTCGCTGTGCTCGACAACGACGACGGTGTTGCCAGCATCACGCAGCTCCAACAGCAACTCGAGCACGGCCGCTTCTTCACTGACGTGCAACCCGATCGACGGCTCATCGAACACGAAGGTCACGCCCGCAAGCCCACCGGTCACCATCGCACCGAGGCGCAAACGTTGATGCTCGCCACCTGACAACGACGAAGTCGCGCGCTCACAGGTCAGGTGATCCAAGCCGAGCCGCGCGTACGTCTGCAAGCGCCGCTGCAACCGCACGCTCTCATCGCAGTCATGCTTGCTGCACCACTGCGCAAGTTCCGGCAACGGCCAACGCGACGCCTCGATAATACTCACGCCACCGATCCGCGCGTTCCTCGCCTGTTCAGCCAGCCGACTGCCATCACACGCCCGACACGGCACCGACCGCGCAAACCGCAACGCGTTCTCGTTGCGGCTGCGGCGCAGCGTGTCCTCAATCGTCGGGATGATGCCCTTGTAGTGACCTAGCTCCCGCGGTTTGGCGGTGATGCCCTCCCAGCGCATGCGCGACTCGAGCGAGTGCTTGCCGAACGGCACCTCGACGCGATCCGAACCATAGAACACGACGTCGTGCTGCTCGCGCGTCAACTGCTGCCACGGGATATCGACGTCAAAGCCATGCGCCCGGCAAACGGTGTTCAGTGCATCGACGGTGACCTGGCTGTAGACGATGTAGCCGGTCGGGGTCGTCGGCACGAGCGCGCCTTCGCGCAGCGTCTTCGTGCCGTCTGCGACCAACAGTTCGCGCGAGACTTCGTCGGCGCTGCCGATGCCGCGGCACTCGGGACACGCGCCAGCGGTGGCAAACGAGAAGTCACGCGGTTCGAGCCCGGACTCGCGGGCAAACCAGAAGCGCAGCAGGTCGTGCAGACCAGAGAGCGTGCCAACGGTCGAACGGGCGTGATCGCCAGCGCGTTGTTGGCCGAGCGCGATGCTCGGCGAGAGGCCACTTGCCGCGGCCATCTTCGGCGTCGGCAGTCGCTGCAGGAAGCGGCGCGCGTGCGCCGACAGCGTCTCGAGGTAGCGGCGTTCGCTCGCCGCGTGCAGCGTGTCGAAGATCAGCGAACTCTTGCCGCTGCCTGACACGCCTGTAACGACCGTCAGTTTGCCGTGCGGGATCTCGACCGTGACGCCGTCGAGATTGTGTTCCCGTACATCAACAAGACGAATCGGAGGGGTCGGCACGCTGCCAGGAGCGTACCGAACTCGCGGCTACTTCGCGCTGCCCTTCTTCTCGCTCTTCTTGACCGGCTTCGCTGCCGGCTTCTTGGCGGCCTTGCCACCCTTCTTGCTGCTCCGGCCGCCTCTGCTGCGTTCGCCACGACCACCGCGCTGGCCACGCTCGCTGCGTTGGCCGCGTCCGCTGCGTTGACCGCGTTGACCGCGCGAACTGCGTTGACCGCGCTCGCTGCGCGAACCACGCTGGCCGCGCGCACCGCGCTGACCACTGCGTCCGCGGCCTTCGCCGTTGCGCTCACGACCACCGCGACCGCGCTGAGCACGCTCCCCGCGACCGCCGGAACGGCCCATCATCGGCCGACGACCGCCACGGCCGCGCTGCGATCGCTCGCCGCGACCCGAACCCTTCCGCATCTGCTCCATGCGTTCCTTGATCCGCTCGCGCAGTTGCGAGCCGCGCTGGCCAAACTGACGACCTTGGCCGCGTTGCCCACGCTGGCCTCTTTGACCGCGCTGGAACCGTTGGCCGCGCTGACCACGTTGACCGCGCTGACCACGTTCACCACGCTCCGACTGCCCACCGCGAATGCCCTGGAACCGTTCGCGCATCTGCTCGATCCGTTCCTTGATGCGCTCCCGCATCTCGGCACCGCGCTCGCTGCGTTGCTCATGGCGTTCGGTGTTGCGTTCGATGCCGCGGCCACCGCGTTGCGCCGTCAGCGAGAAGGAGAACAGTAGGACGGTCAGGACCGTCAGGATGTGGGTTGCTTTCATTTGGGGTCACCTATCGTTCGAGGCGCGCCAACAACGGCTTGCATTGCGTTTTCCCCACGGCAGTTGCCTCGATGAGACAACTCGTTTTGGGGACACCAACTTTGGTCAAATCTCGGTCTTGTGTCAGTGGGTCTGCGTGCGGTGTCATGGCAATTGTGCCAAGACCAACGATGCTCGCCACTGTTCGCACGGCCCTTGTCCCACTGCTCCTGCTCTCATGCGCGCACGCACAGGCCAAACTGCAGTTGGCGCCCGCACTGACGGACCACATGGTTCTGCAGCGCGACCAACCCATCACGATCTGGGGCACCGCCGCTGCCAATGCCACCGTCACGGTGCGGCTTGGTGAGATCGAGAAGGTTGGCAAGGCTACGAGCGCCGGCACCTTCGCCGTGACGCTGCCGAAACAACCGGCCAACGCAGTCGGCACAAACATGACGGTCACAGCCGAAGGCGCGGCAAGTGTGACCCTCAAAGACGTCGTGATCGGCGACGTGTGGTTGGCCACCGGCCAATCCAACATGCGTTGGCGCGTGGATCAGTCCGCCGAGAAGAATGACCTGCTCGACAGTGCCAGCATCCCCAACCTGCGCCTGCTCGACTTCCAGGGCATCCTCTACCCAACCTCCAAGCGTTACGACCTGGAGCTGCTGACCAAGGTCAACAAGGACAACTACTACTCGACCGACGGATGGCAGCTGTCGACAGCCGCGTCGGCCAAGACCTTCTCCGCGGTTGCGTTCACGTTCGGCCAACGAATCACGCAAGAAGTGGACGTGCCGATCGGCATCATCCACAACGCCATCGGCGGCTCGCCCATGGCCGCGTTCTTGCCGCGCAAGGATGCATCACGACCGAAGAGCGTGACCAACGCGTTGCGGCGCTGGCGCCAAGGTGACAGCTACCCTGCCTGGTGCCGGACGCGTATTCGCGAGAACCTCGCAGCGTGGCTGGAGAAACCAACCAAGAAGCAACCGGGCCATCCGTTTGCGCCGTCGTTCCTTTTCGACGCGGGGATCGAACCGCTCAAGCAACTGCCCATTCGCGGCGTCATCTGGTACCAGGGCGAGTCGGACGCCACCGACATCCCCGGCGACAAGCGCCGCGATGCCACGCTCAACCACGAACTGTTCACGTCCCTGATCGGCGCGTTCCGCAACAACTGGAACAACCCACAGTTGCCGTTCTACTTCGTGCAGTTGCCGGGCCTCAATCGCGACTGGGCGACGTTCCGGGAGATGCAGGCACGCGTCGCCAAAGAAGACGCACACGCCGACATGGCCGTGACCATGGACATCGGCCACCCGACGGATGTGCATCCGCGTCGCAAGCAGCCGGTCGGCGAACGACTCGCGCGACTGGCGTTGGCCAACGACTACGGCAAGGACCTCACGACCAGCGGCCCACGTTTCCACCGGCTGGAGATCGCCGACAACCGCGCCATCGTGCACTTCGAGCACGCCACTGGGTTGCGCACGATCGACAACCGTCCCGTGCGCGCGTTTGCGATCGCCGGTACGGACAAACGCTTCTTCGCGGCAACGGCGACGATCGTCGCCGACTCGATCGTGCTCACTCATGGCGACGTGCCGCAGCCGGTAGCCGTGCGCTACGCGTTTGCCAGCGACCCGGACACCAACCTCATCAACCGCGCCCTGCTGCCAGCCGCGCCGTTCCGCACCGACACGTGGGAGGAGGTCACAGCGACGCCAACGACGATCGCACACAGCGGCAGCTTTGAAGGGGCACCTGCCGGGCCCCTGCTCAAAGTGAAGCTGAAGGAAGGCCAATGGCAGGCCAAGAAGGGCCACGCCGAACTGACACGGCAGTTTGCGCGCACCGGCAAGCAGTGCCTGCACCTGCATGGTGGCGAGCAACGCACGGCAACGATGACGCTGGCCAAGGCGGGCGCGCGACGCGTGTCGTTCTGGGCCGAACGCTGGACCAGCCGCGCGCCGTTTTCGTTCCGCGTCGAGGCGCGCGTCCGCAACAAGTGGCAGGAGGTCTACAACGGCGACAAGACGGTGCGCGTCGGCGCCCGCTTCCGCAGCCACGTCGCCGTCGACCTGCCCGCCAAGGTCACGGCACTGCGATTCACGAGCACGGCGCCGCCAAAGAGCGGGGTCCTGATCGACGACCTCGAACTGAGCGACGCGGTGCCGATGCAAGTGGTCGGCTCCCACCACCGTTCGTGGGTCGCACCTGCCCTGCGCGGCAAGACGAGCCCGATTGCCAAGGTCGCGATCCAGACGACAGGTCACGCCAAGCCACGCCGCGTGACGCGCTGCGCCGTGACGTTCTCCGACGACACGGATCTGGCCGGCATTGCCAAGGTGCACGCGCTCGGCAAGAGCAAGCCGCCGAGTCGCACGATGATCTTCACTGGCAAGCTGGACTTGCAGAACGGCAGCAACGACCTCACCGTCAGCGTCGACCTCAACGAGAAGGCCAACCACGACAGCCGCATCACCGCGTCGATCACCGAACTGACGCTGTCCACCGGCAAGAAGCTGCAGCCCACTGGTCGCGGCACCGCCCAACGCATCGGCGTCGCGCTGCGCACCAAGGGCCAGGACGACAGCCACACGTATCGCATCCCGGGCCTGACCACGACCAACGAAGGCACGCTGATCGCGGTCTACGACAACCGCTACCGCTCGGGCGGCGACCTGCCCGGCGACATCGACGTCGGCATGAGTCGCAGCACGGATGGTGGCATCACGTGGGAACCGATGCGCGTCATCATGGACATGGGCAACGATCCCAAGTGGCGCTACGACGGCATCGGCGACCCCGAAGTCATGGTCGATCGCGTCAACGGTCGCATCTGGGCTGCTGCAACCTGGAGCCACGGCAACCGTTCGTGGAACGGTTCGGGGCCCGGCATGAAGCCCGCGGAGACCGGCCAGTTCATGCTCGTGCATAGTGACGATGATGGCCGCACGTGGTCCAAGCCGAAGAACATCACCGCGCAGGTCAAGGATCCCAAATGGCGGTTTGTGCTGCAGGGTCCCGGCCGCGGCTTCACGATGCGCGATGGCACGCTGGTGATGGCGGCGCAGTTCCGCAGTGCGCCGGATGGCCCGCACAAGGGCAAGCCGTTCTCGACGATGATGTCGTCGCGTGACCGCGGCGAGACCTGGCAGATCGGCACCGGCGTCAAAGTCGATACGACCGAGGCGCAGCTCGTCGAACTCGAAGACGGTGTGCTGATGATCAACTGTCGCGACAACCGCCGTGGCAGCCGTTCGGTCTACACGACCAAGGACCTCGGTAAGACGTGGCAGATTCATGCGACGTCGCGCAGTGCGTTGATCGAGCCGACGTGCATGGCGAGTTTGTTGCGCGTCGATCACAAGAAGGAGGGGCCGTTGCTGATCTTCTCCAACCCCAACACGCGCAGTGGCCGCTTCGACATGACGCTCAAGGCCAGCTTGGATCTTGGGCAGACATGGCCGAGCAAGTGGCACACGCGCTACGACCAACGGCCGGGCGCCGGCTACTCGTGCCTGACGCAGATCGACGGCGAACACGTGGGCGTCCTGTATGAAGGCAATCGCGAGCTCTACTTCCTGCGGTTCTCGATCCGCGAACTGCTCGGCCAATAGCAACATGAAGGTTCTGCTTCGTTTCCTGCTCGCGTCTGTGCCTGCGTTGCCGTTGGCGGCGCAACTGCAACAAGGACCGCTGATCGGTCACGTCGACACAACGTCGGCCAAGATCTGGGCCCGCACGAGTGAACCCGGCAACTACGAACTCATCGCAACCAGTGGTGAGACGCAGTTCACCGCCAAGGCGAAGGCGCAGTTCGAGCACGACCTGTGTGTCGTCTTCGAGCTGGACAAGCTGCAGCCCGATCACCGTTATCGCTACACCATCCGCGCAACCGACGGCACCGAGGTGAGCAAGTCGGACGACAACCAACTGCACACGGCCCCGGTCGCGACGGCCGACGGCAGCGTGCGCCTGATGTTCGGTTCGTGCTGCCACGAGGACGAGGGCACTGGCAACGCCTGGCGCCGCGTTGCAATCGAGAAACCGGACACTGTCGTCCTGCTCGGCGACACGCCCTACATCGACAACACGCAACTCCGGCAACAACGCATCCGCTATGCGGCGTTTGCCGGATTCGCCCCGATGGCCGATCTCCTGCGGACGACCTCGTGGTACGGCACGTGGGACGATCATGACTTCGGCATCAACGACACGGACGGCCGCGTGCCCGGCAAGGCGACCTCACGTCAGGTCTTCCTCGAGTATCACGCCAACCCGTCGTACGGCGACGGCCAACGCGGCATCTACTGCAAGTTCCGGCGCGGCCCGATCGAAGTGTTCCTGCTCGACACACGCACGTTTGCGGCGATGGAACCGTCGCCGTTCAAGCGCCATCACGCGTCGCTGCTCGGCCGCGGGCAGTGGCAGTGGCTGCTCGACGGACTCCGCAAATCCACGGCGCCGGTGAAGGTGCTCGCGTGCGGCATGATCTGGAACGAAGCAACGCGACCAGGCAAGCTCGACCACTGGGGCAGCTACCCGCACGAACGCCAGGCTCTGTTCGATGCAATCGGCAAGCACAAGACCTCCGGGGTGGTGCTGGTCGGCGGCGACATCCATCGTTCGCGCGTCATCCGCCACGCGACCAAGAAGAGCGCCGGCTACGACATCGTGGAGTTGATCACTTCGCCGATGCACCACAGCATCATCAAGGCGGCGAATGCTCCCCATCCAGGCCTGCTCAAGGACATGGGCGAACCGCACACGTTCTTGTTGCTCGACGCCCAGCAGTTGGGTGGCAAGGCGACGTCCGTTCGCGCACGCTTCGTCAACGACGAGGGCACCGAGCACTTCGCAATCGACCTACTGCAGAACTGAACCAATGAGCAACCAACCATCCCACGACACGCCGGAAAACTGGGGCGCCGCGAGCCGCGGCTACGCCGAGAAGGTCGCGCCGGTGATGATGCGCACGTTTGCGACCACACTGGTCGACCGCCTCCACGTCGACGACACCTCCGACGTACTCGAAGTCGCGGCGGGCTCCGGCGCGTTGACGGAGATGCTGTTTCCACGAGTGAAGTCGGTGCTCGCGACGGACTTCGCGCCACAGATGCTCGACGTCTTGCGCGAACGGCTGGCGACCTGGGGCGCGAACAATGTGCGCTGCGAGGTCATGGACGGCCAGGCGCTCGATCTCGCGGACTCGAGCTTTGACGCCGCCGCCTGCAGCTTCGGCCTCATGCTCTTTCCCGAACGCGACAAGGGCTTTGCCGAACTGTGCCGCGTGGTGCGCCCCGGCGGCCGTGTGGCGATCAGTGGCTGGGCCGGGCCCGACAAGTTCCAGACGTTCGAACTGTTCTTGGCGGCCCTCAACGCGGCGTTCCCCGACATGCCGCCACCACCGGAACCACCGCCGGTGTTCCGCCTCGCCAACCTCGACACCTTCCGCGCCGAGATGCAGGCGGCTGGCTTCCAGGACGTCGAAGTCGAGTTCGTCGCGCGCGATCTGCAACTGCCGGACGCAGCCGCAATGTGGACCATGCTGACCGTTGGCGCACCACCGGCGCAGGCACTGATCGAAGGCATCGGCGAGGACGGCAAGCAACGCCTCGAAGAACAAGTGCACGCGGTCGTCGCAGAACGCTTCGGCAACGGCCCCATCGAGCTCTCCAACACAGCAACGATCGGCTCGGGGGCAGCCGTATGAGCGAAGCGCAGGCACTGGCCGATCGGATCAAGCAGAGCTTTCCGACCACACCGATCCCCGAGTATCCACCGGAGATGGGCTTGGACCCACCGGGCGAGAAGGACGAGTACGCAGCCTTCGCGAACACGCCGTGGGACGAGGTCCCCATCGAGAACTTCGACACCTACGGCGGCTTCGACATCTCGCCAGCCATCGGCTTTGCGTCGCACCAACCGCCGCACATGTGGAACTACCACGTGCCGGGGTTCATGACCGGGTCGCTGCTGCACGCAGATGAGTGCGACGCAACCGACGGCTTCATGTGGCGCATGCGTGAGGTCATCCCACACGGCCCGGGCTACACGACCAATCAGCCGTGGTGGCAAGGCAGCCAGCCGTTCGAGCTCTACGGCAAGGAGCAGACGCTGTGCGTCATCAGCTACCTGGAGTTCATCCGTTCGTTCGGCGAGCTAAGCCCGCGCGAGTTCGAATGGGAGCCGTCGGATGAACTGACCTTGCAGCGCTGGCTCATGCGCAGCATGCACTTCGAAGAGCAGTAACGCGGCGGCCTATTCTTCGGCTCGCCACGTGTTGTTGTTGCGCTTGTTGTCCGGCAGCATGCGCTCGGGATCGAGGCGCACCGCCACGATCTCCTTGTCCGACTTGACGAGGTGCACAACCTTGTCGGACTTGAACCACACCTGCACCGGCAGGCGCTGGATCTCCTTGCTGCCGTCTTCGTATTCGACTTCGAACGTGACCGGCATCACCATGCGTTCCTTGTTGACGAACGTGATGCGGGCGCCGCGGCTGCTGACGCGAACACGCTCGATCGCCTGATCGAGCAACGCATCTTCGATAAACCAACCGCGCCAGAACCACGCGAGGTCCATGCCTGCAGCGTCCTCCATCGTGCGGAAGAAGTCCGCCGGCTGCGGCGACTTGAACTTCCAGCGGCGGATGTAGGTGCGGAACGCGAAGTCGAAGCGCTCTGGACCGAGGATGTATTCACGCAGCAGCTGCATGCCGACGCCAGTCTTCTGGTACTGCAACAGTCCGAGCTGCATGCCATTGAGGCGGTCGGCTGCGGTCACAACCGGCACACCCGGCATGCGCATCATCATCGCGTAGGACGACGGCTTCGACGGCTTGTTGTTGCGGTCGAACCAGTCCGCCGTCGAGTACATGTTGATGAACGTATTGAAGCCCTCGTCCATCCACGCATGGCGACGTTCATCGGTGTTGATCATCATCGGGAACCAGTTGTGCCCGATCTCGTGCGTCGTGACGCCGTAGAGGCCGCGATCGTTCTTCTTGTTGCGACCCGAGCAGAAGATGATCATCGGGTATTCCATGCCCCCTTCGATGCCGGCGACGTTGGTCGCAACCGGATACGGGTATGGGTGCCAACGCTCGTTGTAGCCCTTGATCGCGGCGCACAGCATCGCCGTCGACTTGCCCCAAACGGGCAAGGAGTCTTCGGCGTAGACCGACTGCACGAGCGTCTTGCCGACGGAAGCGGCATCGAGGATGAACGCTTCACTCGACGCAAATGCGACCGTGCGCACGTCCTTGCTGTGGAAGCGCCAAGTCAGCGGCCCGTCGCCGTCGGGACGACTGGCGGGATCGCCGACCTCGTCCTTGCTGCGAATGATCACAGGCTCGTCGCTCTTGCGCGCCTTGGCGAGACGCTCGCGCTGCACCGCGGTGTAGACCTCCGCTTCGTTTTGCAGCACACCCGTCGCAACCACGATGTGATCGCGCGGCGCCGTGATGTTGAGTTCGTAGTCGCCGAAGTTGGTGTAGAACTCGCCAGTGCCCATGTAAGGCAACGTGTTCCAACCGTGCACGTCGTCGTAGACCGCAACGGCCGGGAACCACTGCGCGAGCTCCCACACGACACCCTTCTTGACCTTCATCGTGCCGTAGCGACGGAACACGCGCTCGGGCACATCAAACGACCAGGCGATGTCGCACTCGAACGACTTACCCGGCGCCAACGCGGTCGGCATGCTGACGCGCATCATCGTGTCGTAGACCTGGTGCGCGAGCTTGTTGCCCGCGGCACTCACCTCTTCGACGCGAACACCTTCATTGTGATCGGTCGGGCCACCCATTGCGGACGTGCCATCCGACAACGAACCGATGCTGTCCTTGCGCAGCACGTTCTGCTCGAGGTGCACCCAGATGTAGTCGAGCGGGTCCGGCGAGTTGTTGTGATAGGTGACGTGCTCGCGACCACTGATCGTGCGCGTCTCCGGCTTGAGCGTCACATCGATGCGGTAGTCGACCCGCTGCTGCCAGTAGTCCGCGCCCGGCGCGCCCGAACCCGTGCGGATGCGGTTGGGCGCCGGTAGATCCAACGGACTGAAGATCGTGTGGTCCGCGCGCACACCAGGCGCGCGGGAATACTCATCACGACGCTGCGCCGACAGGTTGGTGCAGCAAAGGAGCAGGAGGGCGAAGACCAAGAGGCCGGTTGGCTCTCGACGAACAGGGAGATGGCGCGACATGCAGTTGATACGGTCGAATTGGGGGTTCGGAGGGGTCGCCAGTAGACGGACCTCGGCCTATTCTTTCCCCCGATTTGTGCAAGTTCGACTACTTGCGCGAACGACCTGGATTCGCCGCCGCGCGCCGCTCGACTTCTTGCAGCGCCGTATTGATGGCCTGCGCGTTGACGCTCACCGTCAACACCTGCGGCGCCCCACCGGGCTGGGTGCGCACCTGCACTTCGCCGAGCGCCACACTGACCAGGCCACCGCGAGCCTTGTTGCCCAAGCGAGCCAGAACGCGATAGCGACCATCGCGGACCGGGGTCAGGCGTGCGACATCGTTGCCGCGCAACGCGCCGTGCGTGGCCGAAGCTCGGCGCACCGAACGCGACATGCGGCGACTGCCGCTGTCGAACTCCATGACCTTGGCGGCTCTGATCGGCTCCAAGGAGATCCACACCGGCTGTTCGCCAACGAGCTGCCGCATGCCGGGAGCCCGCAGCGACAGCGGCGGCACACGCACGAACCGGATCTGGCTCGTACCAGACATCAACGTCGTGTGCTCGGCGCGATAGCCGCGCGACTCGGGCCACACTTCGAGGGTCGACTGCGAGCTGACGATCTGTGCCTTGCCGCCACGCCAGCTGAAGCCGAGCATCGCGTATTGGCCACTCGGTCGCAGCACGCGCGCCCGCAAGGGTGACTTGGGCGTGAAACGCTTGCCGTCTTCGCGCACGGCGTGCACCTCGAAGCGATACAGATCGCGACCAAGATCGATGTTGGTCAAGCGCGGATGCTCACCCTGCTCACCGGCACGCAACTCGAAGTTATCGACGCGGGCGAACGGATCGGGGAAGCCGTCCATGCGGAACGTCAGGCTGTAGATGCCGGCCTTGACCCAATCGAAGTAGATGAGCTTGCGGCCGCGGTAATCGCGAATGCGATCTTCCTTGTTCTGCGTCGGATCGTTGTGCGCCAGCAGCTGGACCTTGACCGAACGGGACGGCAGCCACTTCGGCAACAGCACCGAGCCAACGACGCGCGACCGCCGCGGTAGTTTGATGACGACGCCTTCGCGCCCCGGCAGACTCGGTTGCTCGAACGGGAAGTAGCCCGACGCCGTCACGTGCAAGCGATAGCGCGCCGCTTCGAGATCGCCATACAGCCAGAAGTTGCCGGCCTCGTCGGTCCGGACATCGGTGAACGCTTCGTCCTGCCACTGCTGACGCGGCCGGCGACCACCGAGTTGCCGTTCGCGTTGCAGCTGCACCCGGGCGCCGGCAATCGGGACACCGAGATCATCGACAACCTTGCCCGAACAGATCGGCGGCAACATGCCGAGATGCAGGTCGCCGAGGTCGACGATGCCCTGCTTCGGCAACACACCAAGTGTCGTCGCCAGACCGGGCACCGGTAGCTGATTGAGCTGCCGAACCTGGAAGCGGTACGGCGCCTGATGGCTACTGACCGCGCGCTGGTTGAACGGCAGGTGGAAGCGGCCTTCGTCGTCGAGCAGGACTTCCTCACCCTCGAGCCGGCCACGCATGCTGTTGATCAAGAACGTCGTCTTGGCGTTCGCCAACGGCGTTCCTGACGCATTGAGCACGCGGCCATGGAACATCGCTTCGTTGGGTGCAACGACCAGATCCACGTCGACCCGTTCGCCGGCGCGCTGTGGCCCGGCAAACCGCGGCGACTGCCAACGGAAGTCGTTATCGTCGAGCCGGCAGTTCGCCAGCAACTCGACCCCAAGACCAACGAACGGGAACACGATCTCGCGCTCGTTCTGTTTCTTGCGGATTGGCACCTTCATCCAACGTGGATTGTTGGCGTCGATCATGCGCAGCTCACCGTGCACCGGATGGGTGAAAGGGCGGCCGTCGAAATCGACAGTGCGCAGCGCAACGCTACCCGTTGGCGGCATGCACAACTCGATGACGTCCTCTGGCACCGGCTTGCCACCGAACGCGGCGCGCACGGACTCGGTGAGCGGCACCATCAGCACCGCTTCAAAGCGATCGCGATGCTGCTTCGGCCACCAACCCGAGGCGCGCTGACGGTAGAACTGGAAGTGCCGGAACACGGCGACGCCCTTGTCGTCCGTACGCCGCCGCGCGCGCACTTCCATGCGCGTCTTGACCAGCGGATCGGCCTTCTTTTTGCCCTTAGGCTTGAGCTTCTTGCCGGGCGACTTGGCGACCTTCTTGTTGCCCTTACCCCTGCCCTTGCCGGCCGCAGCTTCCTTGACCTTGGTCCACTGCTCAATGAGCACCTTGCGTCGACGATTGAGATCCGCCACTCGCCGGCGAACGCCAGCCTGCGAGGGATCCGCCGCCAGACGCTTGCGCATCACTTCGAGTTGATTGGTCACCTCATCCCAATCGCGAGTCAGCGTCTTCGTCTCGATGCGCGAGACCAGCCGCTGCTGCAGACCAACGGGCACATCGGCGACCGGCCAACCGTTCGAAGCCATGACACGAACCGTCACCGTCTCGTCGGGCAACAGCACCACGTCACCCCGACTCTGCTGCGGACGAATCCGAGCAACACCAACCGAACCCTCGAGGCGCGCTGCAATGATCGCGTCCTTCTTGAGGCGCGGCACAGAGACCCGCCCTTCGGTAGAGGCGCGGTAACGCTTGCCCTTCGTGAGCGCCAACTCACAACGATGCGGCACGAACTGGTCGTAAGGATCGGGACGGTCGTAGCCCTCCAACACGAACACCTCGGCCTCGGGCGCGACCTTGCCACGCTTGCGCTGCCAGACCTGGATCTCGAGCTGCGGCGAGTCGTCGATCTCGAGCTCGACCTCTTCCCGCTCGTTCGCAACCCCTTCGCCATCATCGACCGCTTCTTCGTCGGGCTCCTCGTCAACGAACGCCGCTTCGATCGCCGACGACTCGGCATCGGACAGCACCTCGACGACCGCTTCTTCACTCGGCGGCGGCGCCGGCAGGTCACTATCGTCGCCGGTAAACCACAGCATGGCTGCGGCGGCGGCGAGAATCAGACCCAGGATCGATATGAGCAGTGACGACTTGTTCATTGCGTGGCTGCACCGCATGCCTCGGTGCCAGCCGACGATCCTAAACCCCACGATCCGCGATCGCCGAGTCGCGGCCCTACCCCTGACATTCTTGGGACGGCGCGCACGGACTTAGTCCGCGGCGTTCGCGCCGCCAACTCGCCATGGCGTCGAACTAGCGCACGGGCAAACCGCTCGGCACGGTCGCCGGAATCAGATCACTCATGTCTACGGCCGAGTCCGCAGTCAACGTCGTCAAGAACGCCGTCACTGCGTCGATGTCGAAGTTGCGCGGGTTGACCACCCGGTTGCTGATGCGCGCCGTCACTGCCGCCTCGTTGTTCAACAACGTGCCGATCAGGTCCGGGTCGGTGACGTTGTCGAGGATCGTGTAGTTCTGCAAGAACAGCGGCGTGTTGGTGTAGTGCAGAACGATCTTGCGCAGCTCGTCGTATTGGCCGAGGCGTCCGTATGGCGCGGTCAAGCCGACGTTGAGCAGCGACGCCGTGCGGAAGCGGTACCGATGCTGCGGCACACCGGTCACCTGTTCGCGGCCGAAGTCGTCGAGACCACTGCCACCATCCCCCTTGCCCGGCCCAAACTGGCGCAGGCCGATGTTGTGGAAATCGTTGTCGGTGAACGTCGGCCCCGAGTGACAACGTGCACAGCTCTGCGGCGCGTAGAACTCCAGAGCACCGGTGACTTCCTCTTCGGTCAACGCCTGATCATCGCCACCGACGAACCGCTCGAACGCGCTGTCCGTTCGCGCAAACGCGCGCACTTCAAACGCCGCAATCGCGTTGGCTGCATGCGCAAACTCGATGTCGCCAATCGACGCCAGACCCGGGTACGCAGCCAAGAACAGCGATTGATACTCGGTGAACGCAACCAGCCGGTCGCGCAGCGCATCCCAGATGCCAGCAAGGTCCGCATCGCCGAAGTTGGCAATGGTGTTCTCACCGACCTGACCGCGCATCTCTTCGCGCGAGAGCACGGGAAACAGCGCCTGCGCCGCCAACAACTCCCACTGCGGATCGAAGATCGCGCGCATCGACGTCGTCAACGACGCGCCCGCCGGAGTCTCGAGGTTGCCGCCGTCCACTTCGACGCGGCCATCGTGGAACACCGTCTCGTAGAGATGCGCGTTCAACACGGTCGGGCTGTTGCGCGGAATGATGTCGCCACCGACACGATCGGCTCCGAGGCCCGTGCCACCAACGCCGCGCGCCAACGTGCGCGCATCGCCGCCGGCGAGTTCCGGCCAGTGGCACGTCGCACACGAAACGTCGTTGTTGCCTGACAGGATCTTGTCGAAGAACAACGCCGAGCCGAGCGCGAACAACTCGTCGCTCACGACCGGTGGCGCGGGCAGTGCCGTGATGCCTTCGGCGGCCAAGACGTTCTGCAGTTGCGCAGCGCCTGGAACCGGTTCCGGGGTCGGGGTCGGGTCGCCGCCACCCCCACCACCGCCGCCGCAAGCAGTCGTGGCCAGGCAGATGGTGAGCGTGACCGTGACGGTCACGCACATACGCGTTGCGATTCTCATGCTGTTGCTCACACCCGACGGCCTTCCCACCGTCAGGCGCCAGATACAACGCAGATACATAGCGGATCACACAAGCTGCAACAAACTACTGCGCGACCGCGCGCCGACGCGCCGCTGTTATTGCCCGCTCCGCTTCGCGGGCTCCTCGCCTTTCTTGCCCTTTGCAGGCTGCTTCTTCTTCGGACCCGGTTTCTTCGGCTCGTTCTCGATGCGGAAGAGCTCGTCCTCGATCGCTTCCGCCAACTCGCGCGGCTTGAAGCCACGCGGCCCACGAGCACCGGCGTAGGCAACTCGACCATCCTTGCCGATCAGGTAGAGACGATCGGGGTGCGACGCGTACGCCTTGCCAACAGCATCGTCGACGCCATCAAGCAACGCGGGCAACTTCAGCTTCATCTCCGCAACGAAGTGCTTCGCGACATCGCGACGTTCTTCGTCACTGACCGGGTCTTCCACTTCCTTCGGACCTGGTCGACTGCCATCGATCGGATGGGCTTCGCGACAGTAGACGAGATAGAACTGCACGTCGTTGGAGAAGCGCGAGTAGAGATCGCTCAGCTGACCAGCCGAGCTGACGAAAGGTGGTCAAGTGCAACTACCGAACACGAGCGCCACCGGCTTCTTGCCGACGAACTCCGACAGCGTCGCCTTGCGCTTCTTGTCGCCGACGTAGGTCAACGTGAAGTCCGGCGCCTTGTCCCCTTCCTCTGGCGCACCGTCTTTGGCATTGCCGCCGCGACGTCGTGACGATTGCTCGTCACTCTGCTGCCAATCCTTGGCAGTAAGGAAGCCGTCCTTGTCGCGATCGAAGCGAGCAAAGGCTTCCTTGTCTCGCGTGTATTCCTTGGCGCTGACCTTGCCGTCCTTGTCGGCGTCATACTTGCCCAGCAAGAACTTCCACGTCGTCTCGCCGCCGCCGCGACGACCACCACGAGTGCTCATGGCGTCCATCTCACTCTTGGTCAGCGCGCCATCCTTGTCCTTGTCGGCCTGCGCGAGTCGCCGCCACATCGCTGCCGGCACTTCCTTCTCGGTGAGCTTGCCGTCCTCGTTGGCGTCGTAACGTTGCAGGAGGCGCGCGCTGTTGAGGCCGCGCTGGCGACCGCCGCGACGTTGCGCGAGCGCGTCACCGAGGAGCAGCAGGCAGCCCGCTGCAGCGAGTAGGTATCGGGTCATGACGCGGCAACGGTAGCTCGCCACGTCACCCACGACCAGCCCCGCCGGAGACGGGGATGGGACACCTGCCTACCCGGGCTAGTTGCCGAGCGTCGCCGTCGCGGCGTCGGACACGACCCCACCAAACGCATTGATGCCGGCTTCGAACACCATGGCTTGCGTGTGCAGTTCGAACCCAGCGAGGCTCGAAGTTGCCGGGATCGCCAGGCTGTAGGACGCCGCGCCAGCAGCGCCAGTGACCAGCGTCAGCAGATCGGGCGAAACGTGCGCAGGGCAACCAGGCGCGCCAATGACACCAAGGTCGATCGACGGGCTGACGACGTTGAGGCCAACGACCATCGTCATGATTTCGGGCGCCGGCATGTTGCCGATATCGACGACCATCGTCTGGCCGAGCACGGGCAGCGCCGAGGCACTGTTGGTCGGCACACCAGCGGAGCTCGCGCAACCGTTACCGAACACGGCGTAGGACGCCGAGATCGAACTCTGGAACTCCCACGTCTCCTGATACCAGGTCTGGAAGTTGCCCGTCAGGCCACCGTAGATGACCGGAACGCCGCGAATCATGTCGAACGCCATCGAGTTGCGCGTGCGCGAACTCGGCGTGCCACTCGCAACGATCGTCCAACCGTTGCCGTCGTATTCGAACGTATCGGTCGAGAACGTGCCGTTCGGCGTGCGGCCACCGTAGAGGACCGAAACGTTGCGGTTGGAGTCGTAGACCATCTTGGCGTTCTGCACGCCGAGGCCCGGGATCGCACTCGGTGCCGGACCAACAGCAGCCGTGCGGTCGACCCAGTTGGTGCCGTCGTATTCCCACGTCTTCTGGTCCGGCGCGCCGAACAGGCTCGTGCCACCAGTCAGAACGCACACGCCGCGCGCCATGTCGAAGCACATGCTCGAGAACGTCGGCTCATTGGGTGCGTTGGCGGTGACGACCTGTGTCCACGTCGAGCCGTCATACTCCCACGTGTCGGTGAGCACCGGCGGCAAGTTGGGGTTGGCGGTGCCGCCGAACAACACCGTTACGCCACGGTTGAGGTCGTAGGCCATGACGTGACCGAGTCGTGCCGGCGGGCTGACGGCCGGTGTGACGTTGGTCCAGTTGGTGCCATCGAACTCCCACGTATCGCCGAGCGGACCGGAGCCACCAAACAGGACGATGACGCCGCGTGCGATGTCGGAGACCATGGCGAAGTCACGACGACCGGACGGCGACGTCGCTGGCGCAGCGTTGGTCCAGTCGGTGCCGTCGTACAGCCACGTATCGTCGAGTGCCGGCCAACCACCGAACAACACGCTGTTGCCGGACAGGTTGTGGAAGGCCATCGACGCGTCGCGGATTTGGCCGGGGTCGTTGGCGGTAGTCACCTGCGACCACGATTGCGCGGTCAACGAAGTGAGAGATGTGAGAAGAATCGAAAGTGTCGTGGTGCGCACTGGGGCGGACTCCAAAAAGGGGTTCTGGTTTGTGTGGCGCAGAGCTTACCGCGCCACCACCAAACCCTCCTGCCCCAAGTCTGCACCCCGACACCGTGAGGCGTAACGCTCAGCCGATCACGTGCCGAGGAAGCGCTTGCGCCACAGCCGCACCGAGAGGAACGCCGCGATCAGCACAAAGCCCCACTGCACCCCCATCGCGCGCAGCATGACCGGATCGGTCAGCGACTTCTGATGCCAGAACATGCCTTGGAACCCTTCCATCGCCCAGAAGGTCAGCGTCGAGCGCGTGATGACTTCGCCATACCACGGCAGCTCGGCCATCTGGATCGGGAACCAGCAACCACCGAGCGCGGCCATCACGAGGATCAGCAACGTCGACAGACCTTCGGCCTGCTTGGTCGACTTCGCCCACACGGAGACCAGGATGCCGAAGCTCGTCGCGGCGGCAGCCCACGTGACCGACAGCGCCAACAAGGTCAACGGATCGCGGTAGGCATCGATCGAGAAGACGATCTCGCCAAACGCAAACAGCACCATCAACTGCACCATGCCGACGATGAAGCAGAAGATGAACTTGCCGAGCAACAACGCATGGCGCGGCGCGCGGCTGACCAGCAGTCGGCGCAACGTGCCTTGATCGCGTTCGATCAACAGCATGCTGCTGCACGCCATCAGGCCGAACATCAGCATCATCACGGTCATACCCGACACACTCTGCGCCAACTGGTAGCCGAGGTTCTTCGGCCGCGCCGGCGGCGCCACGTCTTCGTGCTGCACCGGCACTAGATCCATGAACATCGACGTCATGTCGAGACTGGCCTCGCCAGCAGCGGGCGCCGACTCACTGCGCACCTCCGGATCCGAACCACTGGCAAACAAGCCGAGCACGTTCTGCACCGCGTCCATGCTCGCCTGCAATCGTTTGACGCCCGCCTCACTCATGCCCTGGCGACGCATCATGCTGCCCATCATCCACGACATGGCGCGGCCATCGCCGGCGGACATCATGGCCTGCATCATGCTGATGCCGATCAGGCGCGCTTCTAGCTGCCGACCGGGATCGCGCACCATCGTAAGCGGCGGTTCCTGGCCTTTGGACAGCAGCTCGCCAAAGCCCTTGCCGATGACCAACGCGTGATGCGCTTCGCCATCCTTGACCCGTTCGCGCAACCGTTCAGCCGTTGCCGGTTCTTGGTTGGCGCGCGGTCGCACGCTGACCATCGACACGTTGCGCAGCGCGGCGACGAAGCGCTCACTCTCCGTGCTGCCATCTTCATCGGCAACCCACAGCGTGACCTTCATCATCCCGCCATCGCCGCCGAAGGCGAACTTCATGACGGAACCAAAGACGGCAACGAGCACGATCGGCAACAGCAACCCGAGCAACAACCCGGTGCGGTCACGGCGATAGAGCGAGAGATCCTTACGCGCGATGGCCAGTGCGGCAGACCAGGTGTTCATCCTTCATCCCTCAACGAACGACCAGTCATGGCCAAGAATGCATCTTCGAGGTTGGCGCCCGGCTTGCCGGCCTTCGCCGCCAACTCCTCCGTCGTGCCAATACCGATCACTTCGCCTTCGTGCATGACGACGATGCGGTCGCAGAGGCGTTGCACCTCTTCCATGTAGTGCGACGTGTAGATCATGGTGCGACCACGCTCGCGCAAGCCGAGCAGACACTCGAACAAGTGGTTGCGGGATTGCGGGTCGACGCCAGTGGTCGGTTCATCCAACAACAGAAGATCGGGGTTGTGCAGATCACCGACGGCAAGGTTGAGCCGCCGCTTCATGCCACCGGAGTAAGCCGAGACACGATCCTCGGCACGATCAACAAGGCCTGCGAGCTCAAGTCCTTGCTGCACCGCGGCGTCAATCTGATCCGGCGCCACTCCCTGCATGCGCGCGAAGAACTGCAAGTTCTCTCGACCACTCATGTCGTCGTAGAGCGCCAGCTCTTGCGGCACGAGACCGAGCCGCGAACGGCTCTCGGCATCGTCGGCCGGTTCGAACGATTTGCCGGCAAACATCAGCTTGCCGCCGAAGCTTGGCAACAAGCCCGCGACGCATGACAACAGAGTCGTCTTGCCGGCGCCGTTGGGGCCGAGCAGGCCAAGGATCTCGCCGCTTCGACACGCGAAGCTAACGGACTTGACGGCTACTCGATCGCCATACGCGTAGCGAAGCTCGTCGACGACGAGCAGATCCGCAGATTCGGTCATGTGCAGATCTCAGGCCAAACGCGCATCGAAAGCAAACGAATCAGTTCTGGACGAGGATCTGGTACGCGCTCGACAACCGGAACGGCAACGGCGTGCCGACGCTGGCATCCAGACACACCCACTGGGCAAATGCCTCGGCGCCGGACAAAGCAGGGTTCGCAGGGATCGGGAAGACGAAGGATGAGTTGCCGAGTGCATCCGCGACAGTCAACGCACCGACTTCGTTGGACTGCAGCAGTAGGCAGCCAGCTGGCGCGCCGACCAACCCGACGTCGAAGGGCAACGGACCAAACGCGGACGTCGTGCTGCTGAGGCCAGCAAACAACGCCGCAATGTCGTTTGGCGTGCCACCGCTCAACAACAACGTCGTCGACGAACCAATCACCGGCCGACCCGCAGCGCCGATCTCAGCGCCAAGACAGCCTTGGCCGTATGCGAGACGAACGACAGACTCCCATGACGTTCCCATGCGGATCTCGTCGAGCTCGATGCGGTTCGATCCGGTTGGCGTCAACCACAGCGTAAACATGTCCGCGCCCGACCCGTATGCCGGCGACATCGCCGTCCATTGGTTGGCACCGACGCCAACGCTCGTGAAGCCTGAGTCGTCAGCCGGGACCAACGTGCTCGGACCGAACACCTTGAGGTAGGCAATGTCTGTCGCCCCGGAATCGATGCGCAGAACACAGAAGTAGTCGGTGTTGGGCTGCATCACATCGGCGCCCGGCGTTGGCGCAAGCCCACCAACACCCAAGTGCCGGTCGCATCCCAGCCGAACAACCCACGGGTCGCACCACTGTCAGTCAGCTCGAGCAGGGCGCTCTCAATCGTGCCACTGACATCGTTGCGGCGAAGCATGCAACTCAAGTAGTGACTGCCGGACTGCCCCAGGTTCCAGGTGTCGGCGAAGCTGCGACCAGCGCGCGCCTTGCTCGTGCTGACGATGCGGTGGCCCTGCGGCACAATGCCGTTCGATACGAGCGCCGCGTTGACCATGCTGCCCGACTCAATCGTCGGCCCGATTGCGACCGGAGTCCCAGGCAGCCCCGCGGGCGGCGTGGTGCCCTGCGCCAGCGATGCGACGTCGACGGCACTCAGTGGCCAAGCCCAGACAGCAAGGTCATCGATCAACCCATCGAAGTGCCACTGCGGCCCGCCGAGGTCGACGTTGCGTCCGATCGACATGGAGTCCAGATCGAACACGTAGCGGAAGAAGCCCTGATGCCTCGTATGGACGGGAAGGCCATCGAGGTAGAGCGTCGCAACACCATTGGCTTCAACCACTGCGCACAGGTGATGCCAGTTGCCGTCGTTGATCGTCGACGGAGTGAACACCTGCTGGTACGAGTTGAGATCGCCGCGCACGTCAAACCATGGCCTACCGTTCGACAGGCTCAGCGCGATCTCACGCGAAGGGTCCGATGAGTCCGACGCCCCGAGAATCGTCAGCGCGCTGCCAGCCGTCGACTTGAGCCAAACGGCAATCGAACCGTGATTGAGATCTGCGTACTTGCCGACGTGCGCGGTCAAGTCCACGTAGTCGAGGTTGGCGGCATCCAACGCCAGTGAAGTCGTCGACCAACCAGCGATCGCGGCCGGCACGTCGGCGCTGAAGCCAGCGCCGCTGTTGACGCCATGGCTCTGGAACGGGCCAACGTCCATCACGTCGTTCTCGAACTGCCAGTAGTTGGCGAGCCCGACGGGGTGCGTGTTGTCGACGGCCAACCAAGGGCTTGTCCAGTTGGCGCCAGCGTTCTGACCGTGCAGCGTCACGGGAACACTGCCAGACGGAATCGAATCGATCGTGCGCAACTCTTGCGCAAGCACGGACGAAGCCAACAGGAGACTTGTGAGCACGAGGCGAGACGCGTTCATCACGACAGTCTACGGCACATGGCCCACAGTCGCTTGCTGGCACAAACGCGCGACATCCACAACGGCGTACCGTTATGCTGCCGCGCCCGTTTCCGAGACATCGCCATGAAGAAGTCGTCGCTCCCACTCTCGTTTGCCGCGCTGCTTGCGTTCGCCGCGTGCACCTCCTCCCACGCCAACCGCAAGTATCAGCTAGACCGCGTCGACAACACGGTCATCGTGCAGCTCTACGCGGACGGCTTCGAAGCCCTGTCGCAAAACGACAAGATGCTCGCTTACCACCTGTCGCAAGCCGCGATCGCCGGACGCGACATCTACCTCGACCAACGGTTCGCCTACACGTTGCCGCTTCGTTGGATCCTCGAGTCGCTGTGGCTCGTGCGCGACGACCTGCCGACGAAGGTTGCCGATGAAGTATCGCGCTACTGCAAGTTGTTCTGGGTGCACTCCGGCATCCACGACAACCTGACGACCAAGAAGGTGCCGCTGCGTTTGACGTATGAGCAGTTCGCGGCCGCTTGTGACATGGCGGAGAAGAACGGTCACATAATGACCGCTGACAAGCTCGGTTCGATCCGCGACCTCAAGCACGCGTGGTCGATCATGACCGATCCCAAGACGTTTGTGTCGGTCACCGACAAGAGCACCGAGCACGGCAACGACCCCGTCGCTGCCAGCTGCAACAACTTCTACGTCGGCGTGAGCACGGCCGACCTCGAAGGCTTCGAAGAGAAGAACGGCCTCAACTCGCGCCTCGTCAAGAAGGACGGCAAGCTCGTCGAAGAGGTCTACCGCTGCGGTGATGGCAAGAACATCCCGCCCGGCCGCTACGCCAAAGAGATCGGCCAGATCAACGTGCACCTGCGCAACGCGTTGCCGTATGCCCCGGAGCCGACCAAGAAGGCCATCACCAAGCTGATCCGCTACAACGAGACCGGCAGCATGGCGGACTGGCGCGAGTTCAACATCGCGTGGGTGCAGGACAACGATTCGACGATCGACTTCATCCTCGGCTTCATCGAAGTCTACGTCGACGCGCGCGGCATGAAGGGTTCGTGGGAATCCGTCATCAGCTTCCGCGACGAGATCAAGACCCGCAACATCGCCAAGCTCGCGGTCGAAGCGCCGTGGTTTGAAGAGCGCATGCCGTGGGAAGAGAAGTTCAAGAAGAAGGACGTCAAGGGCATCTCGGCGCGCGCGATCTCGGTCGTCACCGAGACCGGCGACAGTGGCCCCATCACCCCGATCGGCATCAACCTGCCCAACGAGGCCGACGTTCGCGAGAACTACGGCAGCAAGTCGGTCAACCTCGCCAACGTCGTCGAGACCTACAACTTCGTGAAGGCGTCGGGAAGCCTCGGCGAGTTCTCGTTCACGAAGGAAGAAGAGGCCCGCGCCCGCATGTATTCGGCCGCGATGGACGACATGCACACCAACCTGCACGAAGTCGTCGGCCACGCGTCGGGCCAGCTGATGCCCGAGATCAAGAACCCGGCGCAGCGCCTCGGCCTGTTCTACAGCACGCTCGAAGAAGGCCGCGCCGACCTCGTCGGCCTCTACTGGATCGCCGGCCAGAAGATGAAGGACCTCGGGTTCGTGCCGAATGACGACGCGGTGCTCGCCAAGTACGAGGCCTACGCCCGCAACGCGCTGGTACAACTGCGCCGTGTGCCGCTCGGCGAGCGCGTCGAAGAAGACCACATGCGCAACCGCCAGCTGGTCATCCTCTGGCTGCTCGACAAGGGCTACGGCATCCACGTCGAGAAGAAGGACGGCAAGACCTACTACGTCGTCGACGACGCCGACAAGTTCCGCGAAGGCAGTGGCAAGCTGCTCGCCGAGATCATGCGCATCAAGGCCGAAGGCGACTTCAAGGCCGGCAAGGCGCTCGTCGAGAAGTACGCCATCAAGATCGACCCGGACCTGCACAAGGAAGTCATCGACCGCATCGAGAAGCTCAACCTGCCGTCGGTCACCGGCTTCGTGCAGCCCGAACTGCGCCTCGTAACTGAGGGTGGCAAGGCGCTCGACGTCGAAGTCGATCACTGCATGGACCTCGCCGATCAGATGCTGCGCTGGAGCGGCCGCAAGTAGCGCATGCGTTACGAAGGCAAGATCTACCGCCCGCCCAGCGAGGCCGACGCCTACATCCTGCAGGCAACCATCGGCTGCAGCTGGAACAAGTGCACGTACTGTGACATGTACCGCGACAAGGAGTTCGCGGTGCGGCCGCTTGACGAAACGCTCGCCGACATCCAGTTGGCGGGCGAAACGTATGGGGCCAACGTGCAGAAGATCTTCGTCGCCGATGGCGATGCGCTGATCCTCGACATGGCGTCGTGGCGCGCAATCCTCGCCGCGTGCAAAGACGCGTTCCCATCGGCGCGTCGCGTGTCGTGTTATGCGATGGCGAGCAACATCCTCGACAAGAGCGAAGCGGACCTGCGCGAACTGTACGAGCTCGGCTTGACGCAGCTCTACATCGGCCCGGAGAGCGGCGACGACCCGACGCTCAAACGCATCGCCAAAGGCAGCACCGCCGCCGAACACGTCGAAGCCGCGCAACGTGCGCATGCAGCGGGGATGAAGTTGTCGGTGATCTTCTTGCTCGGCGCCGGAGGCAGCGAACGCAGTGAAGAACACGCACTCGCTTCCGCCGAACTCGCAACGGCGATGGACCCGCGCTTCTTGTCGGCACTGACTCTGACGGTCGTGCCCGACACCCCGATGGCGCGCGCCGAAGAGAAGGGCTTGTTTACGATGCCCGACATCCCGACGACGCTTCGCGAACTGCGCACCATCGTCGCCAACACCAATACGACGGACGCGATCTTCCGCAGCAACCACGCGTCCAACCGACTGCCGATTGCTGGCCGCCTGCCGCGCGACCGCGACAACATCGTCGCCGCAATCGACGCCGCGTTGAACGGGGACGTGCCCCTGCGACCCGAGTGGTTGCGCGGCCTATAGTCATCGCCTGTGACACCCCTGCCACATCTCCCGGGTCGGATACCGCAAACGACTCGGCTTACGTCGCCGCCTACGAACCGGTGAGCAGGCGTTCCCAAAAACCTGCGCCAATCCGCGCCGCAGCATTTTGAGGATTCGCGCAAACGTCGGCGGACGTTCGCTAGACTCTGCCGCACTTCGACTCCACCTACTCAAAGCAAAGGAATCAACCAATGATGAAGTCTGTTATCGCTCTCACCTGCGCCGCCCTGATGACCTGTGGTCTGCAAGCCCAAATCAACGGCAGCATCAACCGCGGTGCCGCGAAGGTGACCAACGCCATCGAGATGGGCTCGAACAAGCTCGAGGTCAGCTACACCGCCATCCGCTTCGGCGAAGGCAAGTGGAAGAAGATCAAGGAGAACACCGACGGCCACGAGCGCTTCAACAAGTTCGCCGCGGGTCGCCCGATCGGCAGCGTCAAGACGTCGTGTGACCTGCAGGCCGCCGGCAAGAAGATCCCGGCCGGCAACTACAAGATGTTCTTCACGGTGCACGAGCAAGCCGGCTGGTTGCTCAACCTCAAGCCCGCCGAAGGCGACGCCATTCGCTGGCGCATGCACCTCTCGGAAACGAAGAGCAAGAGCAACTGCCTCAAGGTGAGCCTCGAGCCGTCGGACAAGAACAACACGTGCTCGATCGCGATCACGTTCGGTGGCCAAACGGTCTCCGTCCCGGTCTCCGTCGCCGCCAAGAAGAAGTAGGAGTCGCTGAGTCGCAACTGCGACTCGCCTCCGGCACGGCCGCGACGCACCAGCGTCGGCCGTGCCACCAACCGCGCATGACGACGAGCCTCTCCGAGTTCGATCATCCGGACTCCGTATGGAACCGCGCCGTCGACATCCATGCACACACCGACCCGTTCTGCTGTCGGACCGAATGGCAGCTGTCGTTCCATGAGTGCTTCGCGCCAACGCGGCAGCTACTCATCTCCAGCACCGACGACAGCCTGATCGCATTTGCGCGCCACGCGGAAACGACCAACGGCTCTCTCATCGAACCGGTCGAAGCCAGCTGGCTGTTTGGCTGTCCGTTGCTCGGCCCCGACGCCGTGCCGATGCTGCAGCAGCTGCTTGCCGAGCATCCCAACACCCCCGTCATCCTCAGCGGCATCGATCTCGAAGGCGAACTGATCCGCGTGCTCGCGGCGACGTTTGCCGGCAGCTACGACCTCGTGCACGTCACATCCGAGATCGCATGCCGCGCCGAGCTCCGCGACGGCTTCGACGGCTACATGTCGCGCCGATCCACCAAGCATCGCCGATCGGTCCGCAACTCCGAACGCCGCGCCAGCGAACGCGGCGTAACGTTCGAGCGCCACAGTGCGCGCACCAGCGACGAAGCCGCCGCGGTCTACGCGCGCATCATCGCCGTCGAAGAACGCAGCTGGAAAGGCATTGGCAAGTGCGGCATGAACAAGCCGCCATCGCTGCAGTTCTACAACGCGATGCTCCGGCGCATGGCCGCGCAGGCCAGCAGCCGTGTGATCTTCGCGCGCCATGACGGCAACGACATCGGCTTCATCTTCGGCGGCCTGTGTGACCGCGAACCCGAAGGCAGCATCTATCGCGGCCAGCAGTTCAGCTTCGACAACGAGTGGCGGTCGTCATCCATCGGCGGCCTGCTGCAGCTCGAGCAACTTCGTTGGCTGTGCGAAGAAGGCGTTGCGCGCTACGACATGGGACCGGCCATGGCATACAAGCACCACTGGACCGAGACGCAGCTGCGCTTCGATGCGATTGCCTTGCGGCCTCGATAACGCTCAGAACAGATAGATGTCCCAAGCGTTGCTCGCGTCACCCGAATGGCCCGAGAAGTCCCAGACGAACGCGCCGAACGTCAGCTGATTGCCGTTCTGCAGCAGGCCCAGAACTGGCATGCCACTCATGTCGAAGTGCATCGACGCGCTGCCCTGCGCATTCAACGGACCGATACCGCCCATCAACATGCCCTTCGTACTGCCAAGCGTCTGCGCCACCAACGGATCAAACTCGACGGGCAGCAGTGTGCCGTAGTACGGCGTGCTCGGGCTCTGCCCGCTCATGCCAACCATACCGATGTAGACGTGATGCGCGCGCGCCGCGCCACCGTGCACCTTGAGCGTGATCGGCATCGGCTCGGTGATCGTCATCAACGCACGATCGGCCACGAGTTCCACCGAGACCGGTTCCAACGGCAACTCGAGCCACGACGCATAGTCTTCCTCCGGGCCTTCGAGAATGTCGACGCGGAAGTCTTCGAACATCGGTACGACGTCGAGCCCCAACAGCATCGGCGACTCGCGCAGTGCAAGGTTGCGCACATGCAAACGCACGATCGCACCGACCGGCAGACGCACGGCGATCGGCGGCAACCGCAGCTCATGCACTTCTGGCACCATGGACCGGCTGGTGCGCGAGCCCAACGTGTTGGTCGCGAGCACGACTTCGTGAGACATGTGGCCGTACTGCAGCGTCAACGTGGCTGTCAGCTGCCATGCCGGCTGATGCGGAACGACGGTCAGGTGCAGCAGCCCACTGCGCGACATCTGTTGTTCGCTGGTGATGCGCCGCTCGTAAACAAGATCGTGCAATGGACACGCCGTCAGCACGTTGCCGAGTTCGCGCACTGCGGGATCGTTGAGATAGAGGGCCGGCGAGAAGCCTGCGGCAGTCGGCTGCAACACCTGCTCGACACTGGCTGTGCCCGGCGTCCGCGGCGGCTCATCAGTGAGGCCGCGATCCCCGTGCAAGAACAGCTTCTTCGCGTCGTCCGCCGGCCGCAGATCGGCAACCGGGGTGCGCGCCCACCCGCGCTGCGTGTTGTTGGCGACGATCTTCGTCTCGGGCAACCGGTGCAGCACGTTCTCGACCTCGAGGTCGACGTCGTTCATCTCCTCCCAGAGGTAGCGGTGGAACCACCGCAACGTCGTCGCGCGCCGGAACCGCAGCTCGGGAACGTTGAGCGGCACGTTGTGGCCGACGCCACCGAGCAAGACACGCCGCAACCCTTCCCGTTCTTCGAGGGTCTCGATGCCCGACAAGCAATTGTTGACGAGATCGCGGTAGGCGTGTGAGTACAGCACTGGCACGACAGACTGCGCCAACGACGGCAACTCCGGATGATGGCCAACTTGGAGCGAAGCGTGCAGTGACACGGGATCCTGATTGAGGAACGCCGCACGCGCCTGCTCAATGAAACCTTCATGCATCGGCACGGCCGTGAAGTTGGGATCGATCGCCGAAACCAACCACGAACTGAACAGCGAACCACCTCGCAGCCAATCGTCGATAGGATCCGCGACGAGGCCAAAGGCGGCGACGCACGCGACCTCTGGGAACACGAGTGACGGCCGCCCCGGCGCCGACACTTGCTTCTCCGACAACGCCGCAGCAAACCATGCGTGGCCTGCCCCTTGGCTGTGGCCCACGACGGCGACACGCGACGCATAGACGACTCCGGCAAACATCGCGCTCTCCGCCAAGAACGTGATCTGCTCGGCCAGGTCCAACCGTTCTGCCGAACCCCACACGGTGCTACCCGCGTTGGCGTGACCAACGTTGCTCAGCGCAGCCTGCCCTTGTGCGCGAACGTCATAGCTCCAGACGGCATAGCCCTGACTCGCGACGATCATCTGGAACTCGACGTCGAAGCCGCGCGACGCGCCCATCGGATGCACGAACACCACGACCGGCCAACCACCGGCCGGCGCAGGATGATCCGGCGTCAGCAGCGAGCCGAACGTGACGTAGTCATCGGAGTAGGTCACCGGCACGACCCAATCGATGTTGACCTGGAAGCCGTCGCTCGGCGGCATCGGCCGCGTGGTTTGCGCGCGCGCGGCCGCAATCAGCAATCCCGTGAAGAAGATGGCACGCAGCGAACAGGCCACAGCACATGACCCGATCGAGCTGCCCCTCTGAGTGATCGTGGGCATCCCTTTACTCCACTACCTACTAGTGCGGCAAACTGCGCGAGTCACCAAACGCGTGAGCGAATCCAAGTCGTTGCTCGGTAGCATCCTGGGCCATGCTTGTGCGCACACATCACGTTCCACTGCGAGAGACGATGCTCTGGGTCGAGCCCCACATCCCGAAGCCCAATGCTCGGATCCTCGAGGTCGGCTGTGGTCACGGACACGTCGCCGCGGCGCTGCGTGGTGCGGGCCACGATGTGGTTGCGGTCGACTCCGACCAAGAGGCGGTTGCTGCGGCGCGCTACAAAGGTGTCGACGCACGTGTTGTCGAGTTCCCCGATGGCGACCTGATCGGCGAAGACCCGTTCGACGTCGTGCTGTTCTCGCGGTCGCTGCATCACATTCGCGAACTCGATGCCGCGTGCAAGTTGGCGTTCGCCTTGTTGGCACCCGGCGGTTCGGTGCTCGTCGAAGACTGGTGTTGGAACAGCATCGACGAACGCACGGCCGCGTGGGTGTATGGCCTGATGGGCATCGGTCGCGCCGCCGGCATCGTGCCGAAAGACCTCTGGCAACAGAGTGAAGACCCGCTGACGACGTGGCTCGAAGAACATCGCGACCACATCCACGAGGTCAAGACGATGCGCACAGCGATGCAGCAAGCGGCGCAGGCGTCGCGACACACACTGACGCTCGAAGAGGAGCACGCGCCGTATGTCTATCGCTACTTCGCGACCTACGGCGCCGATCAGGATGCGCAGTCCGAGCCGACGCGCGACACCGCGGCGATCACCGAGAGTGTGCTGCACGCCGAACGCCAGATGCTCGCGAACAACGCAATGGCGCCGCTCGGCTGGCGATTGTCTGCCGTTTGCGCTGATTGACCGCGCGGCCGGGACGGTTTCCCGGCACCGCAGAAGTCGCGCAATCCCGACCTGACGGATGTTGGTCGCAGCGGTTCTGACGAGATACAGCACTTCTCGCCACCGCCCATGACTACCCAACTCCACGCGTCGTCGTTCTGCGCCAGGCTTCTGCCGCTAGCCACCTTCACCTTCGCCATCCTGGCACTGGCCACACCCGGCACCGCCCAGGATCCGCAACCGCAACGCGGCCGCGCAATGGCCGTGCACGACCTGGTCGGCAACCTGGCACCAACGCCGCGCCTGCCGTTCCACACCTTCATCGGGCTGCGCCACATGGAGCACTGGCCGAGCTACGTTCCGGACCGGCAGGAACGTGTGCCGGTGATGGAGAGCGACGAACTGATCGAGGTTTTGTCGCAGGTTGACAGCACGCTCGAGCAGGATGGCACCGAGGTCCATATCGAGAACGGCCGCGTGCACATGCAGGGCACCGCCGAACAGATCCAACACATCGGCGAACTCATTGGCACGATTCGCGATCAGTTCGCGGCACCGATCACGATCGATGCTGCCGTCATTCGCCACGATGGCGAACTGTCACCGCCGTCCATTCTCGATCCTGATCAGGCCCGCGCGATGTTCGAAGGCCATGAGGCCGCGTGGCGTGGCACAGCAACGACGCCGCAACGCATGGCGACGCACATCGGCAGCCACCGCGCCGTCTCGTATGTGCACACCAACACGGCTCACATCAGCGAAGAACGTTTCGAGGCCTTGCAGATGCAGGACGAGATGTTCGACGGCGTCGGCATGGTCGCCGTGGCTCATCGCCTCGCGACCGGCACCGACCTCGTTCTGCAAGCACAGTTCGCGGTTGGCAAACTCAGCTCGATCAGTGCGTTCAACACCGGCTTGCGCGATCAACCGGACCTGCAGCGACCGACACTCGCGACCACCGCGGCCAACATCTCCGGCCGCATCCGGAACGGCGGCGCCCTCGTCTTCAATGCCAAGGCGTCGGCAGCCAGCGGCGGCAACGTGCTCGTGATCGTGCGTGCCAGTTGGACGCCGTCCAAAGCCGCCGTTCCTGAGAACCTGCTGATCCTGCCGATCTCGAGCCTGACGAGCCCCGGCGCGGCGATGCCGAGCTTCTCGAACACAGAACACGTCGCACTCGCGATGCCCGACCCCGACAACTTGCACAATGACAACGAGCCGCAGGAGCCACTGCTGCAAGACGACATGCTCGCCGAGATGCTGATGAACACGGTTGATCCGCAAGCCTGGGATGACGGTGCCCAACTCAACGTGTTCCGTGGCCACCTGATGGTCGTCGGCAAGCCCGAGATGTTGAAGAAGGTCGCCTCGTTTGTCGTATCGCAAGAACGCCAACTGCTGCAGACGCTCGAAGTCTCCTACACGTTTGGCGAAGGCCGCATCACGATGCCAACTCTCGCCGATCGCAACCACGCCGTTCGTCACGGCGTCGAAACGACGGCAGCCTCGCACTCCGAACTCGAGATCGCGAAGAAGGCCTCGATCCAAACACCCGTCATCGTGCGCCTCTTCGACGGCATCGAGTTTGCCGTTCGCCCATACGCACTCGACAAGGGCCTCGGCGCCCGCATCGATTGGTTTGCGCGACGCAGTGAGAGTGCTCCGCAAGGCATTGGCCTGCCGCCGATTCGCCTGTCGGCGCGCCATCACTCCGGCGCCATCCCAAGCAACGGCCTCGCAGCCGGCGACGGCCCGCTCGGCAAGCAAGCCTGGCACGTGCGCACGCACTAGCGCGCGCTACGATCGGCAGCCGATGCCGAACGTGCTTTCCCGCATGCTCGTGTTGCGCCCATGGCGCGACACGCTGCGACGCCTACCCCAAGTCACGATCGGTCTGTGGCTGTTCGGCATGGGCGTCGCGTTCATGGTCGCCGGCGGGCTCGGCACCGCGCCGTGGGACGTCTTCCATCAAGGCGTCGCCACCACCACTGGCATGACCCTCGGCAGCGTCATCATGCTGACGGGCATCGTGGTCGTTCTCGGCTTCATCCCCCTGCGCGAACGACTCGGCCTCGGCACGATTCTCAACGCCATCCTCATCGGCATCTCCGTCGACAACACGCTCAGCTGGCTCCACCAACCAGAATCGCTGTGGCTGCGCATCGCACTGACCGCGACCGGCCCACTACTCATCGGCCTCGCGTCCGGCCTCTACATCGGCGGCGGCCTCGGCCCCGGCCCACGCGACGGCATCATGACGGGCTTCGCCAAACGCGGCTTCGCCATCTGGAAGGTCCGCACGATCCTCGAACTCAGCGTGATGACGATCGGCATCCTCCTAGGCGGCTCCTTCGGCTTCGGCACCGCCTGGTTCGCCCTGAGCATCGGCCCCTGCGTGCAGTTCTTCCTCCCCCGCTGCCGAAGACGATAGTACGGTGCCTGGAGAGAATTTATCCTCTTCGGCGAAGAGGATAAATTCTCTCCAGGCACCGTACTATCGTCTTCGGAGCATGGTGTAGGGGCCTTCCGGGATGATCGCGATGCGCGTGTTGGGCGCAGCCGCGTCGATCACCTGTTGGGCGCGTTGGGCGGCGGTGCCTTCGCCGACGACGGGGGTCACGGCGAGGCGTTGCTGGACGTCCAGTGGCAGGCCGTCGTTGGCCAACAGGAGTCGTTCGGGGCCGATGCGTTCGAGGACGCGCGTGTGCATCTGGTACTGCCACTGGTCCTTGGCCGTCACACCGGACGTCTTGATGTGTTCGAGGAAGCCGCGGTAGTCGGTGCCGCGTTGCATCATCAGTTCGGTGTATTCGGGCGAGCCGACTTCGGTGCACGCCGAGCACATCAACAACGTCGACTTCTCGTGCAACGCAGGCAGCGCCGTCACCATGCCCTTGACCGTTTGGTAGAAGCTCTCGTCCAACGGATAGCCGCCGGCTGATTGCACCACTAGGTCATACGGTTGCTCGATCAGCGCCGACGTCCACTCGCCGACCTGCTCACAACCGCGTTCGTGCGCGGCGAACAGATCGCCAGCGAACACACCGGCAAGTTCGCGGTCGTTGGTGATCGCCGCGTTGACGAGGAAGTCGCAACTCGTCTTGGCGACGACGCGCAGCGCAATCTCGTGGCATGGGTTGCCCGTCAACTTGCCTTCGACGGCATCGGCATCGCCCATCGTCTTGAAGCCGTGGAAGCGCTGCACTGTCTGTAGATCGACGAGGCCCGGGCAGATGCCTTTGCGACCGCCCGAGTAGCCGGCCATGAAGTGCGGCTCGATCAAACCCGTAACGATCTTGAGCTCCGCATCGGCGTAGATGCGATTGATGCTGACCGGCGGGTCGTCACTGATCTGCACGAGCGTCTCGTGCTTGTCGGCTTCGTGATCGACGACGCGACAACGGCGCAAGAGATCCTTGCCGAGCATGAACTCACGCTCTGCCGCCGTCGACGGCCGATGCATGCCGGTCGCGATCAGGATCGTGCAGACATCGTCTGCAACTCCCGCGGCATTGAGTTCGCCGAGGATCGCCGTGATCAGCAGCTCATTCGGAACGGGCCGCGTGATGTCGCTCATCGTGATCACGACCGAACCCGGCTGCCGCTCTTCGGCGATCTTGCGCAACGGCGCACTCGCGATCGGCCGCCGCAGCGCTGCCAACACGGCAGCCTGTGGATCCGGTGCCTTGGGGATCACCGGCCCGGTCACGACATCCGCCGACGCGGGCACACGCAAAGGCAGCCTGCCCTTGCCAAACAATATCGGTACATCGCGGGCGGTCATGAACGTGCAGTGGATCTGATCCAGATGTGAAGTCAATGTGAACGTGCATCCCGGGCTCCAGCCGCGGCGATCAGGCGGTAGGATCCCCGGCATGAGCTACTTCGGCCGTGACGACGAACTGCAGCCCACCAATCAGGACAGCTGCGTGATCCAGGACATCGAAAATGACGTAGAGGTCGCCGATGGCGTCGTCGTCGAACGGCGCAGCGTGCTGTGGTTGTCGATGGCAGCCGTCGGCTCGATGTTCGCCGGCCTGTCGCCGCTGCGAGCCCAAGACCCGAAGCCCGCCGCCAGGCCACAGAACCCGGAAGGCACGAGCTACAAGGACTTCCTGTCGGACCTCTACCCCAAGGCCAAGCGCCTCATCGACTCCAAGGGCAAGGACGAAGAGGCATACCTGCTCACGGTCGCAGCGGCGATGAGTCGCCTGCGCGATCCGAAGGCACCGATCCGCAACGTGATGAAGGACTTCCGCGACGCCAACAAGACGAAGGGCGTGCGCTTCCCGATCGGCGTCGTTTCGATGAGCGTCAAGCCGGGCAAGGGCTTCAGCCACCACGACCACCTCAACTACAATGGCGTGATCATGGGCGTCGAAGGCGAGGTGCGCATTCGCAACTACGACTTCGTTGGCGAAGTGCCGGCCATCGACTCGACCAAGACGTTCACGATTCGTGAAACACGCAACGACCTGATCATGCCTGGTCGCTTCTCGTCGCTCGGCACCAACCGCGAGAACATCCACGAACTCGTCGCCGGCAAGCAGGGCGCGCGCGTGCTCGATGTGTTTACGTTCTTCGAGAGCAACGCAACGTCGCGCTACCTCAAGGTCGGCGACAAGCCAATCGACGCAGAGGCCGGCACCTTCGAAGCGAGTTGGCGGCAACGTCGCCGTCGCAACCGCCGATGAAGCTGCTCTGCTTCCAAGCACGGCACTTCGGCTGGAAGAGCTTCAGCAAGACCCTCGACGAGATCGGCGGCGAAGCCGTTGCCGATGTAACGGCGGACGACGAACTGCGCGATTGTGTCGTCGTGTTCGCACACATCGAGAGCCAAGACGAGCCTGCCGATGAACGCAAGCGCGTGTTCAAGCACACGCTCAAGCACGTCAAGTGGCTCGCGAACAAACGCGACTACAAGAACGTCGTCCTGCACTCCTTCACCCACCTCGGCGGCCAGAACGCGTCGCCGGAGTTCGCTCAGGCGTTCCTCATCGAACTCGCGGAACGCCTCGAAGCAACCAACTACCAGGTCAAGAGCACGCCGTTCGGCTACTTCTGCGAATGGCAACTCGACGTGCACGGCGAGAGCCTGGCCAAGGTCTACAAACAAGTTTGAGCATCACATGATCCGCACCCGCCTCGCACTCACACTCTGCGCCGCCATGGCGACCGCGAGCCTCGCGCCCGCGCAGTCATGGAACCGCGCCGCCATCGACGCCCACGTCGACGCTGCGCGCACCAAGACGCTCGCTGCCTGCAAGCAGAAGGGCATCGAACTGCCAAAGGACTTCCTCGCCTGGGTCGACAGCGACCCCGTGCGTCGCGCCTCCGTCTACGGCTGCCGCAACGACGCGTTGCCGGTACTGCTCGGCCTGCGCTCGCTCGAGATCGACCTCGGCGCAGACATCGTGCGCCGCGACTACCCGCAACTCGCGTTGGCCTTTGCCATCCAGCGTTCGTACGCCCCGACGCGCAAGAAGGCCTCCGGCTGGAACGACGGCGAGGCATCCAAGAACAAGACGCTGCCCGACGTCTCCCCGCGACCGCGCCTCCAACTCGTCGTCCCAACCGACCCGCGCGTTCCCGTCGACACCAAGGACAAGAACCGTCAACTCGATCGCGACGACCACATCATCAACTTCCTCGAGGGTCACGCGCCCATCGAGATCGAAGAGACCAAGAAGGAACTGCCGCCGCTCGAGTACGACGACAAGGGCCGCGCCAAGAAGCGCAAGCCCATCAAGGTAACACGCAAGATCAAACGCGCCCTCGTCGGCGCCGACGTGATTGCCTCACGCGAACTGCAACAGGAGTTCAACTCCTACATGGCCACCAACGGCCACGGCGACCTCACACTGGATTGCGGCGACCAGGCCGTGCACTGGCTCAGCAAAGCCCCCGTGCGTGACAAGGCCCTGCGCAAGCGCATCAAAGCCGCGCACGAGTTGTTCCACACCGCCTATCGCAACAAGGGCCGCATGCCGGCCGAGCGCGATCGCGCGCCGACGATGGCCGAATCGATGGCGTGGCTGATCCGCAACGATCGCCACCCGTTCTCCGCCGCGCAGAAGAAGGCACTCAAGTGGCCGCGCTTCCCGCTCAACGCGCCGTGGCCGCTCATGCTGATGCTCGCGAGCGACGACCAGCCTTTGCGTGAGCGCGAAGAGATCTGGACCAGGTTCCGCGACCGCGGCGAGTTCCGCACCTACGGCGAATACATCGGCGGCATAGCGCAACAGTTCGACATGCAGTCGGCGCGCCGCGTCAGCCCGATCGCGTTCAACTACGGCTCGATCCAGATGATGTGGAAGGACGGTGGCGTCTGCGGAACGATGGGCAACATCGGCGCGCGCACCTTCCGCATCTGCGGCGTGCCTTCATCAACGGCTGGTCAACCGGGCCACTGCGCAATCGTGCGCATGACCGTCGACAAGAAGACCGGCAAGTTCCGCTGCATCGGTGGTCAATACGCGACCGGCGGCGACGAGGTCACGACCGTGCACGCCGGCTGGAACTACGATGACATTGGCGGCCGCCGCCCCATGGTCTTCCACCAAACCGTCGCGTGGGGCGTCAACCACGGCCTCGCTTCCTACGTCGACAGCCTCGTGCTGCGCCGGATGTGGGACGCGTGCAACGAGCAACAGAAGGCGGACCAAGGTGCGGCCTTCGCAATGGCGGCGATGCGACGCAACCCGTTTGCCCTGCCAGCCGTTGTCGGCGCCATCCAGGCCAGCCCCGACACCAAGACGGCAACCGCCGTCCTCACAGCCTTCGACAAGACGCTCAACGCCCACGCCAAGCCGAACGAGTTCCAACTCTACCGAACGACCGTGCGCGGCCTCGTGCACGCACGCATGCTGCGACTGCCAGCGCCCGCCACCCAAAGCGCTGCGCAAGCGCTGCTGACCACGCTGCAACAACAGGGCTGCAGCAACGCCAAGCTGCTCGCGCGCACGTGGCGCAAGCTTGGCGGCGCGGCCGAGTTCACCGCGCGCAGCACCGCGGAGATCACGCGCTACCTCGGCTCGCCGCGCACGAAGAACTCCGCCAAGCAACTCGCCCGTTTGCTGAAGCAGCTCGCACGAACCGTTCGCAAGAAGCCAGCCCGCCAACGTTGGGCCCAGACGATGCTCGCGTCCTTCGCCGGCAAAGAGGCGTTGAGGGTTCGCCGCAAGAAGATCGTCGACCCCGCCGTCGCCGAGCTCTGCAAACTCGCCGGCAAGAAGCCGCCGACGATCGGCAAGTAGCAACTACTTCAGCGGCAGGCTGGCGCACTTGACGCCGCCGTCGGTCCACGCAAAGAGCAACTGCTCGCCGCTGCGCACAACCTGCGGGAAGCCGTTGCGCCGTTCTGCGCCCGTCATCGCAACGGTGATTGCAACTCCCAGCGTGCCATCCTCGGCGACACGGCGCGCCCGCACGGCTGCGCCCTTCTCGACTCGCGTCAGCCAGCACATCCAGACCGCGCCATCGGGCAACATCACAACTTCCACCCGCCCGACCGGATTGCCGCGATCGATGATCAACGGCTCTGCAAACGTCTTGCCACCATCGGTCGACCGCGCCAACTTGACGCGCCCGGTGTTGTCGGCGGCCGTGAACCACCCAACCACAACCTGCTTGCCCACCGCAGCCACCGACGGCCCGTTGACCGGACAGCCGGCAACCTGCCAACCATCGCGACTCACCGGGCGCGACTTGGTCCACTTGCCAGCCACTCGCCGCACGATCGAGATATCGCGGACCTCACCTTCCGAACGATCGCGAAACACGACCACCGGCCCAAGCGATGTCATCGCCGCCGACGTCTGGCAACACTCACACACTCGATCATCCAACAACGCACCGCGCCGCAGTTCGCCGCCCTTCAGGACCTCGACGTAGCGCAACGTCATCGCACCGCGCCCATGACCGCCGTCCGTCGGCTTCATCGCACGCCCATCCAGCCAGAACGCCGACAGCGAGTTGTCCGCGTTGGGCAAGAGCGACACGAAACCATGCTCGGCCTTCTTGCCATCACGATGCGGCACGAGTGATTTGCTCCATGTGTCGCCACCGTCCGCGGACATCGCGAGGTGCACGTCGTAGTCGTAGGTGCCCTTGGCACTCTTGACCAACCAGTGCGCCGCGAGCCGACCATCCGGCAACGCGACCAACGACGGGAAGTCGGCCCAGTTGACGAACCAGTTGTCACCGGCCGCGACCTGCTTCGGCTTGCTCCAACTGTCCCCTTCGCGCACGGCGAACCGCAGAGCATGTCCCGCCGCCACCTTCTCAACCCAGCTCAACATGACAGCACCGTCACTTCGCACGCTCAGGTTGGGTTCGCCACTGCCCTTGCCAGCGGGCGTTGCCAACTGCTGCACCTGAGCAGCCATCGGAGCCACGACCAAGGCAATCAGCGAGAGCCGCGCGGTGAGCTTCTGCATGGCCGTTATCGAACCGCATCGACCCGGCGATCGTCTACGTATTCCTGGTCAGCGTACTGGGCCATACAGCGAACCATGCCCTTTGGAGCCGCTCGAGAAGTCCGCAGATTCCTGCACGATAGCCCATGTCTCGCGACATCAGCAGAACGTCTAAGACACCACTACATCATGATCACGATTGTCACCTGCGTAGCCCTCTTCTGCGGCTCCCCCGACCTCGCCCCGCAAAACCCGACGCCCGCGACCAAGGTCGTCGTCAAGGAAGTGAAGAAGGCTTCCGGCGGTTGCTGCTCCGAAAAGGCGCAAGACCCGAAGGTCGCCAAGAAGGCGAAGGCCAAGGCAGGCGGCTGCTGTGGCGAAGCCAAGACCAGCACCGCAAAGGTCAAGACCGAGAAGGCCAGCGGTTGCTGCGGCAGCTGTGGCACCGAAGCGAAGACCAAGACTGCCAAGGTCAAGGGCGCGAAGGCTGCCGGCTGCTGCGACGAAGCGAAGACCAGCACCGCAAAGGTCAAGGCCGCCAAGGACGCCGGTTGCTGCGACGAAGCAAAGACCAGCACCGCCAAGGTCAAGGCCGCCAAGGACGCCGGTTGCTGCGACGAAGCAAAGACCAGCACCGCAAAGGTGAAGGCCACGAAGGACGCCGGCTGCTGCGACGAAGCGAAGACCAGCACCGCAAAGGTCAAGGCCACGAAGGACGCCGGCTGCTGCGGCACCGAAGCCAAGACCAAGACGGTCAAGGTCAAGGCCACGAAGGACGCCGGTTGCTGCAGCGAAGCAAAGACCAGCACCGCGAGCGTGAAGACCGCCAAGAAGGCCAAGGCCTGCTGCGGCGAGAAGAAGTAGTTCGCTCGTTCGAACACACCCCGCGCGCATTGCCGCCGGCGGCGGATGCTGATCGCATCTGCCGCCCCCGCTGACCAGCGGCACATTGTTGATACAAGGCGCGCGACTAGACCGTCAGCAATCACGGCAACTGCAGCCCCCGTTGCCATGGATAGGTAGGTTCCCTCCGCGTGAAGCGTGAGTCGCGACCGCCGACTGCGGCAAGGTGCAGGTCTTCGACCACGACACGGTCATCGTATCGCTCGAAGAGGCGATGCGCGGCAGGCGCTCGCCGCAGAACGGCCAGGCCAACCAGTCCCGCATCGCCGCCCAGCGCCGTGGGCCAAATGGATAGCGGCCAGATCTGGCTAGCCATTTCGCGGAATCTCAGGGTTTCTGCTGAGACCGGAGCCTACTTCGCATGACGCACCGTCACGCGAACATCCATGATCACAGTCAACCCTTCACCGATCCCGGCCGGCGGCCCGGCGCGGATCAGTACCGCCTCAAGCGCCACCAAGGTCATCAACATCAGCAACGGGAACGGCGACTCCGTGTCGATCACGGTACCGCCGAACACGACGGTCAACTAGACGCCGCCTGCCGGCTGGACCCAAGCGACCTTCACTGACAACGATGGCCGCTGCGCCGAGATCTTCCGCTACATCGAGGAAGAAGGCGAAGCTGGCGAGTAGCGAGACTCCAGGGATAGAGACGGGAACAGCCAGCGCGGCATGGACCAGCGCGGCAGTCAGCAGTGCTACTGCGACTTCGCTTTCAGACTCCTTCGGAACCGTTTCTCGAAGATCTGCACCACCTTGCCGTGCTTCGGATCCACGGCCGGGAGCGCGCGAATCGCATCGGCTCCGGCAACAAGGGCACGGACGAGCTCGGCCCGATCCGCCTCTCCGAGCGGCGCAACACCGACCCTCGCCATGATCTCGTCGAAGCTCCCCAAGTAGAGGCCAGGCTGAGGTGGCCGGGCGAGACCGTTCCGCACCCTCTCGCGAAGCAACGGCGTCATTTCGCCGGCAGACTCCAGCTTGGCAAGTGCTTTGCTCATGACGCGATGCACCCTGCCGAGTGCCGCTTCGCGAGTATGGAACGGGTATCCCTCGGCATCGATGAGCACTTCGATGCCCTTGGCCAGGTTCAACTCGCGATCGCTGTTGACGCCCTGCCAGTGCCAGAAGCCCGCCGACAGCATCGTCAAGACCATCAGCGCCGCAGCGATCTTCGCGGCACCACTGTGGCGACGCAGGAAACTGGTCTCTCGCCGCGCTCGCTGCAAGGTGGCCGCAATCCGAGACTCTGACAACGCCCTCGGATTGACCAGAGACTCCAACGCAGCCTTCTCGCGCTCGTCGTAGTTTGGTTCGTCCTTAGTCATCAAGCCTCGGTCGGTCATGCGCCCCCAACGGCCCGGTCGTCATCGGACTGCTGCTCCCCATCCAGAAACTCGGCGAGCTTGTTCTTGGTGCGGTTGCGGAGGGAATAGACCGTGCTGACGGAAGTCTCCAGATACTCGGCGATCTCGGCAGCCGGTGCCGTGAAGCCTGAAGCCGCGTCGGCACCGAGGATGGCGCGCTCGAGCGGCGAAAGCGACTCGATGTAAGCCGCCAACCGTTCGGTGAATGGCGTCGGCACCGACACCGTCGGTGGCTGCACTGCTGCGTCGAGCACGTCGTCCGCTGAGGTGCGCTCGTTCGGCAGCGCTTCCAGCGCATGCAGCAACTCTCGCCGAGCAACAGTGAAGAAGTAGGCACGTAGGTTTCTGTCAGGGTCCAACCGGTCAGCAACGCGTCTGAGAATCAGAGCCGCATCATGAACCGCGTCTTCAAGCAGGTGAACGTCCCGCTTGCAGTCGCACGTGGCACCCAGCCACGCTTTGACGCCCGGCCCATACTGCCGCAATAGCGCCTCCAACCCGGCGGCATCCTGGCGCTGCATGCGCTCGATGATTTCTGCGTCGTCGAGTGCCATGGCAGTTCGATGCGACCGGGTCTGTCCCCAATAGAACTGCGCCTAAGCAGCTCTCCAAAAAATTCCTGTCCGTGTTGAGACTCCCCCCTATCTCCCGTGTCCCGGTTCAGAAACCTGACCTGGGCTTGGTCGGACCAAGGAGAAGAAGGAGAGGCAAGTGTCCTCGCAGCGCGGGCAACCCCGGCAGCGGCGGCGAGATAGAGCCTATCTCGACCGCTGCCGGCTGCCAACACCCTCAATCAGGCGAGCCTCTGGCGGTGGCTCGGGGGACGAGTCGCAACGGTACTGTGCCTGGACCACTTTCACCCTATTCGCAGCATGCTGCGAATAGGGTGAAAGTGGTCCAGGCACAGTACGAGCGCTACAGGATCGCGGAGTCGTCGCGACGAATGCCGTCGCAGGCGATCTTGAGCTTCGTCAACTGGGCTTCGAGCACTTCGGGGAGCGGCACTGGTCCGCCGCGCTTGATGTGCACGACCGTCTCCTTGCCGAAGAAGATGTCTTGGACGGCGGGCACGTCGTTGAGGAAGGCCTCACGGGCCTTCTTGGCGGTGGCTGCTCAAAGCGATTTGGGCGTCATGGCGACGTAGGCCGCCACCGGGATGTCGACCTCGCAACGTTCCAGGGAACCGAACTTCAAACCATGCTCTGCGAGCGCGTCCTTCGCATCGGCTTCCGAAAGGGTGGCGCCCTTGGCAAGCACGAGCGTTGCGCGCACGCCGTTCATCATCAGACGATCGACTCCTGCGAGACTCTCCATGGCCGCACGGGCCTTGTCGGATGAGCCTCAACCACCGGCCTCAGCTTCGATCACGTGCACGGTGAGCCGGCCATCGACGACGTGTGCATCGCTGACTGCGGAAGCGGTGTCAGAGGTGTGAACGGATGTGTCGGTGCAGGCCGCGAAGCCGACGGACACGGCGAGGAACAAAGAGCATTGGGTTCTCATCTCGCGAGCAAATGTCCGCGCCCCGACGGTCGATTGCAGAACCCGACAAAACCAGAAACACGGCAGATTCTGCAATGGCGGAGTGCTGCACGGACATCTACGTCGCACGTCGCGGATGTCCGACCACACCGCCCAGACCTTGAACCTCGAACAGTTCGCCACGCGCTTCGAACGTGCGGCGCCAGTGTTGTGGTGTGTCGCCGCCGGTGTGCTCGGTTCGCGCCATGCTGCCGAAGATGCGGTGCAGGAAGCCGCCTTGCAGGCCATGGCCAAGCTCACGACGTTTCGTGCGGATACCGACTTCACTGCTTGGATGGCCAAGATCGTGCGCTTCACCGCTTTGAACCAGATGCGCCGCGTTCATCGCGAACCGAAGCCGTTCCATCCAGACATCCCGGATCCGATCGCCCCAACGGCAGCAACACCGATCGTGTCCGAAGCGGGCGACATCCTCCCGGACCAGGCGGGCCTCGATGACCACGTGCTGAACGGACTCAACAGCCTGCACGAGACGCAACGCACCTGCCTGCTGCTGCGCACCGTTCTCGAACTGTCGTATCGTGAGATCGGCGAGATGCTCGAGATCCCGATGGGCACGGCAATGAGTCATGTGCACCGCGCCCGCCAACAACTCGTCGACCAACTGCGCAACACTCCGGCCGGAGCGACCAACGCGAGGAAGGCTCAATGAACCAACAGGATCGCGACACGCTGCAACGTTGGCTCGACGACGAACTCGACGCACAAGAACGTGCTGCGTTTGAGCAACGCATCGCCGGCGACACGGAGCTGCAAGCGGAGTTGGAGTTGCATGAGCGCGTTGGTGCGTCACTGCAACGCAGCTTTGCGGTGCCGGACATCGCTCTGCCCGACGTCGTGATCCCCGACGTCGTCACACCCGATACCGCCGCACCACCACGCTGGCCGCAATTCCTGGCTGGTGCAATCAGCGCCGCCGCCGTCTTGCTCATCTGGCTACAACCGTGGGCCAACGACAAGAAGGACGAAGTCATGCGCACCGCCGTCGGCCGCAGTTGGATCGCCGTCTGCGGGCAACCCGACGCCCCACCAAACCAATCCGCGTGCGCGACGCCAGGACAGGTTCCGGCCTACGTCAAGCCACTCACGCCAGAGCTGCCATCAACACTCGTGTGGCACGACCGCACCGACGTGCGCTTCCAACGCGGCGTCGAACCACAACCGCTCAACGGCCTACGCGTCCTCGAGCTCGTCGTGCTGCCACAGACGCAGGTGTATCTGTTCGTGGTGCCGGCCTCAGCCGACCCACGCCCAGCCCTGCCGTCAAACTCCGACTGGAACATCTTCCGCAAGACCTGCGGCGGATTGGTGCTCTACGAACTCACACCACTGCAAGAGCCCCACGGCCTGCAGTGCCTCACCACCAACTGACCGTACGGTGCCTGGAACGAAGTCAACTTATTCGGCGTGCGTCGCGCGCCAAATAAGTTGACTTCGTTCCAGGCACCGTACGGTCAGTAGTTGTCACTGGGCTGTGTCATCCGAGTTGAAGGTGCTGGTTGGCGAGCGAGGATGGGGTTGGTCACTTACGATGACCGCTCTCGTCCCATTGCCACAACGAACCATGCACCACGCCCACTCACCTCGTTCCGCTGGCCTTCTCGTTCTCCTGCTCGTTGCAGCGTTTGCCGGCGACCTTTGCGCGCAGGCGACGTCCGGACCGCAACACCGTCCGGGAAGGCGTTCACTTTGCCGCTTCGATGACACGATGTATCTGGTCGCGCTCGCCGACACTGGTGAAGTGACTCTGTGGAGTCGGCCCGAAGGTGGCACCGGCTGGTCGCCGATCTCGATTGCCGGCGGCATCAACGACACGGCGTCCGGCATCACGACGAGCGTGCCGACCAACTACGCCGCGGTGACCGCAACCAACGACGGGGTCCTGCACATCGCTTGGGGCCGCGGGTCATATCCGAGCTACTACGAGTTCTACTACCGCGCGATCGATCCGGTTGCGGGCACGACCGTCACCAACATCCTCAACACCACCGCGTTCGTCGGCACGACCAACACCAATCGCTCTGACTCCGTCGAGATCGCCGCGGTCGATGATGCCGGCAACGGACAACCTGCCGTGTATCTCACGGCACAAGGCACGTCGAGTTGGCGCACACGCCTGCTCCGCTTCGAACGCACGACAAGCGGCTGGCCCCTGACGCCAGCACCAACCGACCTCGGCATCATGTCGACATCGCTGTCGTCACAACGGCCGCGCCTCGCAGTTGGACCGAACGGCACCGTGCACACGGTCTTCTACAACAACGCCGGCAGCGGTGATTGGGTCTACCGCCCATGGAACGGCTCATGGGGCGCGCAAGTGATCCTCGGCGACGGGACCGTGCGGCAAGACAACACGGGCGATGTTTCGGTCGATCCACAAGGTGTCGTGCACGCGGTCTACAACCACTGGCTGAGCACGTCACAATCCGAAGTCCGCTACCGCACGATGACCGGCGGCACGTGGTCGGGTCACACGGTCGTGCATACCCCGCCCTCCGGCTACAGCCTCGACAACCGACTGGCGATCACGACCGACGTGTTCGGCGAAGCCTACGTCGCCTACTTCAACAACCTCGGCGACGCCGTGTATCGCGCATCGTCGGGTGGCACGTTCTCACCAGAGACGCTGCTGCTGCCAACCGGCCTTGTGCAACCAACTTGGCCGATCGTTCGCGGCGCGTTGTTCCCCGCAGCCAACCGCAACTACTGCGAAGTCGACCTCGCCTATCGCTGGATCGTGGCGCCACCCGAGCAAGTCATGGACGTGCGCATCGACACCTGCTCGTGCTCGACCCTAGGCATCGGCTTCTCCGGTGCGTGGACGCCCGGCAACACAGGTGAGGTCGACCTGACCGGCGCCACGCCGAACGACTTCGCGCTCGGCGTCTTCTCCCTCGACCTACTCGAGACACCAACCCCAGCACTCGGCTGCCCGTGCCCGATCTTCGTCACGCCGACGGTCGTGGTGCTGCAGCTCGTAGACGGCGCAGGTGCGGCGCAAGTGTCGGTGCCGATGCCACTGAGCGCCGTCGGCACCACACTGTGGTCACAGTGGGTCACCCTCGACGGCAACCTGACGAACTGCCAGAGTTCGCTATACGCCGGCCGCTACGTGCAGTGATGTTGGTCGTGCGGCCTACAAATTGAGGCCGCACGCACTCAACTGGACTCCTTGCTCTTGCGCCAGTCGTCCGTCAGCTGCCCGGCAAATCCCCAGTTCTCCTCATCGATCTCCTGGATCACGATATGAGTGTGTTCCGGCTTCTTGCCGAGCTCTTGCTCGAGGAGCCTTGTGATCCCGGCGACGATGGTGGCCTTCTTCTCGCGAGGGACACCTTTGGTGAGCTGAACGTTGACGTAGGGCATGCGGGGTAGTGTTGATGATGCTCGGGTGTGATCGCAAGAGCCTAGGCGAGAAGGGCCATTCGAAGTGCAATGCATCGATCGGCTCGCCACTTCGGCCAGCGTCAAAGCCCACGCATCCGCGGCACTACCGGCCTTGACCGCGTGCTGAGATGCGCCCATCCAGCGACCAACGCCCGCCACCAGTCAACGCCAACGCCAGCCCCATGCCGATCACGAGCAGGTGGTATTCGAAACCTTCACCCTGTTGCTGACCGCTCCAGTTCATGAAGAAGCCGTGGCTCAGGTGCACGGTTGCGACTGCGCCAACCATGATGGCGGCGAAGCTTGCACCGATGACGCGCGAACCGAGCCCAACGAGCAAGAGCAGTGGGCCAAAGAACTCCAGCATCACGACAGCAAACGCTGCGATCCAAGGCATACCGATCTGCCCCGTGAGGAACCCCATCGTGCCCGAGAAACCGTAGCCGCCAAACCAACCCAGCACCTTCTGGGCGCCGTGTGGGAACATCGCGACGGCGAGAACAACACGCAGGATCACCGGAGCGATGCTCGCGTCGGTAGCGAGGATTCGAGAGAACAGGCTGGGGCTGGCAGATGCTTGAGCAGGCAATACTTGACTAGTCATGGTTTACTCCAAAGAAGTGGTTAGAACGAACGGATGTGTGAGTAGGTGAAAGTCTCGACCTGGATGCGCCGCCTCGCAGCGCGGCGAATCAGGTGGCGGTGCGAACCTTGTCGAGCAAGCGGATGAGCCGCCGAACCTCGTCGCCGGACAATGGATCGAGGGCCTGATCGTCGAGCGCTTCAATCGGCCCATCGAGCCGACGCAACAGCGCGATTCCTTCGCGACTGACGAAGCACCAGACCTGCCGACGGTCTTCGGGCGAGCGCTCGCGCGTGACCAACCCCTTCTTCTCAAGGCGATCAATCAGGCGCGTGACACCAGGTGTGCGTTGCACCATGCGCTCGGCGATGTCGAGCGTGGGGATGCCCTCCTTGCCCGCCCCCCGCAGGATGCGCAACACGTTGAACTGCTGCGCCGTGAGATCGTGCTGCGACAGCAGCTCCTCGTATGGCCGATGCAGCTTCTCCGTGGTCATCAGCAAGGTCAGCAGCGCCTCATGCGTATCGGACCGAAACGGCTTGTTCTGCCGAATCGCCTCACGCACGGACCCGATGTCCTTTCGGGTCTGCGGCTCTCTGCTCACTCTCTTGCTACCAGGCATGACGGGACTATCGACCGTTTTGCATGACACGTCAAGTATTGACGTGTGATTTTATCGGGGACCGACCCAAGTGAACGTACGGTGCCTGGAACGTTTTCACCTTCTTCGCCACGCTGACGACACCCAACGATGTGCAGCTCCCACCCCGAACGGCTCTGAAGAGGATAAATCCTCTCCTGGCACGGTACAGACAGTCTTCGAGTAGCGTGTTTGGTCGTCAACTCCCATTCGTCGCTGCACCATGAGCCCGGAACCGACTCCGCCGCCAACCACCTCCCCGGGGGACGCACCATGCAAACAGTGCGCAAACGAGCTCGCAGATCTAACGCTGACGGATCTCGTCGGCCCCGACTTCGAACGTAAGGGTATCCGACCGAACCTGGGCAACGTCGACATCGACTTTGCCTTGCCCTCTCGTAGCTTGGAACGTGCCACTCTTGTCCGGCAGCCACAGCTTCAGGTCCTCGCCGACCCGCACGTCGAACGGCACCGCCCGCAACCGGAAGGCTGCGCCGAGCGGTGACCTCGGCATCGGCCAGTGGTCGTCCGTCGCCATGTAGGTGAAGCGGCACGTTGACACACCCGTCGTATCCTGGCCGCGTAGACGAATCGTCAGTTCATCTGCAGCGCCTTTCCAGGTGATCGGTCGGTCGAGGTCTGCAACCTCGATGTCTCGGAAGGCAATCGCAATTCCGGTAACCACATCGAACAGGATCCAGCGTTGGCGCAACCGCGGCACCGGCATGCGGAACGAGCGATCCGGGGCCAGCAGCGCAACCGGGCCTTTGACGTCGAAGTTCGTTCGAATGACGTTGTCCCGACTGGTCAACGCAACGACGGCCAAGCGCGACCACGGGACTTCCCCAGCGACGCTCCCCTGTGCAATCACGAAGCCAGCATCAATCTTCATTGGCTCGGCCGGAGGATCGCGACCATCCCACGTCTTCGCGTCGACCTTGAGCCTGACGCCGCCGCGAGCGGGAATCGGGAGCACCACTTCCATCTTGTAGAGCAAGGGCGGCAAGTCAGGCATCGTGAACGTGCCATCGGCCGCCACCTCGATCGAACCATCGAACTCGCTCGGCCATGCACTGCTCGACATGTTTGGACGATGCCAGTGCGGACGGATCCGCAACCACGATGGCCATGGCTTCTCGACCTTGCCCTGAACGGTCGTGTGCGTCGGAACCGCAAAGTCGATCTTCTCCAGGCTCTTGCCTGCCGTCACCGAAACGGGCCTGAGAGGCGCGACGCAATAGCCATCCAGGCACGCAACCACGTGGCCATCACCGGGAGGAACGTCGTCGATACGCCATTCACCACGCTCGTTCGTCGTGACGGCGGCTGGCCCCTCCACGACCCCATGCAGTTCGTCGTAGCCGCTTTCGTAACTCCTCACCCTGCCGTCACTGATGCGCTGAGAGAACACGATCTGCGCACCCGCGACCGGCTTCTTCGTGACCTTGTCGATCACGCGACCCGACAACACGGTTGGCTTAGGCAAGGGCACGACGACGGGATCATCCCCCACGTCGCTTCGTGACAACCGTACGCGCGCCCAGCCACAATGCGGCGCTCGCACGAACACGAACACGACGTCGTACCTGCCATAAGCGGACACCCCCAGCTCAACCGTCCCTGTCGTCGTCTTCCCCGACATGCCTTTCTCTTTGCTCGCGCGCCCCAGCATTCCCGCATCTGGTCGGTACCCGATCTGATCCTCGGGGTTCCACGAGGCAAACGCTTCGAACTCCTGCACCTGCTCGCCGGCGGCGTTCGTCGCTCGAACACGGAACGTCTTCTCGCTCCCGGACGAAACCTCGACCTGAACTTCGACCTCGTCGCCCGGAGCCTCGATCTTCGCCGATCCACTCAGGTAGTTGCCATCGCCATAGGCCCAAGCTCGCACGCTCGCCACGTTCTGATCGCGGGGCGCAATCGCGAACCGGCCATCCGCATCCGCCTTGGTGCGCGCGCTGCCAACCGCCACCGAAGCTCCCGCAGCCGGCTGACCATCCTTGTGCAACACCCGCCCACGCAGAGGCGGCGAAGGTTGCAGAACGAAGTCCAGTGGCATGCCAATCGCGACCGGAGACGCCACGGCATCGAAGTAGCCATCGCAACTCACCCGAACCTCGGCCATCGACCGCACCATTCCTGGCAATCGGAAGATCCCGCGTTCGGAAACAGTGCCGCTTGTTCTCGCTACTACCGAACGGTCATAGTCGGTGCGTGCGTACGGGAGCTTGTTGAAGCAACAGGAGCCGACGACAACCGCACCGGGCAGCGCCTTGCCGTCAGCCGCTCGCACCTTGCCGATCGCCATGGAGCCACGCGCCAAAGCCAGAACTCCGATGTCCAACTTGTCGCGCGAGTACGCGACATACGCGCGCTGCACGGCAAAACGCTTGCCACCAATGAGCACGTACGTCGAGGTTCTCTTGGACACGTCCACAACGACAGCGAACACCCCGTCGTCGCCGGAATGGCCCAATGGACGACCAACCGCAGCCGCGTAATCTGGATCCGGCTTCTCAATGCTGCTGATCGGCACGTTCGGCGCCGGTCGATACTTGTCGTCCAAGAGGATCCCACGCACCTCGATCTGTTTGACCTCGGGTTGAGCCTGATTGGCGACCTTCGGATTACCAACCTTGCCCTGAGCCGAAGCGACGGACGCAAGCAAGGCAGCGAGACATATAGCGAGTGTGGACCTGAGCATTTCCCTCGGGCAGAGAGTAACGCTTCCACGGCCGCCATGGTCGTAACTACCCCGCCGCGAAGGGCCACGGTGGCACACACGGCGCGCCACCAGTCCGATGGCTTGCGAATCTCTACATTTTCGTGATGAGAATTGGACCCGCGATGAAGATGGGGCAAGGCCACCACCATGAGCAACGAAGACCGCCCTGACGACGAGAGCGCCACCCCCGACGAGATCGACGACGGCCTCGCCTTCGCCTACGGCGAGGAGGGTGGGGTGCAACAAGATCCAACCCCAAGCGTGCTCGAGCGGATCGGCAAGGTCACCGGCAAGGCGCCGAAGGTCTCGCTGGGCGATCCTGGCGAAGACTACCCCCCGATGCTCAAGCCGCTTGGGCCCGACGATCAGAAGGACGCCGGCAAGTACATGGTCCAGGGCGAACTCGGCCGCGGTGGCGTCGGCGCCGTGCACAAGGGCCACGACCAGGACCTCGGCCGCGACGTCGCCATGAAGTTCCTGCACGACAAGTACAAGGACGAACCATCCATCCTGCACCGCTTCGTCGAAGAAGCGCAGATCGGCGGCCAGCTGCAGCACCCCGGCATCGTGCCGGTCTACGACCTCGGCATGTCCGACGGCAAACCGTTCTTCACGATGAAGCTCGTGAAGGGCAAGACGTTGGCGCAAGAGCTGGCCGACCGGGAGTCGGTCGCCGATGACCGGCGTCGCTTCCTCGCGATGTTCGAACAGATCTGCCAGACGATGGCGTACGCCCACGTGCGCGGCGTCGTGCACCGCGACCTGAAGCCGGCGAACATCATGATCGGTTCGTTTGGCGAAGTGCAGGTCGTCGACTGGGGCATGGGCAAGGTGCTCGAACGCGGTGGCGTTGCCGACGAGAAGCGCGCTGCCGAGAAACAAGCGAGCATCATCGAGACGGTACGCTCGTCAGGCCACGGCACGCAATCCGTGATCGGTTCGGTGATGGGCACGCCGGCCTACATGCCACCAGAGCAGGCCCGCGGCGACGTCGACGCGATGGACGCGCGCAGCGACGTGTTCGCACTAGGAGCGATCCTCTGCGAGATCCTGACCGGATTGCCACCGTATGTCGGCAACTCCGACGAACTCATCAGCATGGCCGCGACGGCGAAACTCGACCCGGCCTACCAGCGCCTCGCAGACTGCGGCGCAACGGACGACCTCATCGACCTGACGAAGCAGTGTTTGATGCCGGCGCCAGCAGCACGACCGAAGTCGGCGGCGGCCGTCGCCACTGTCATCCAAGAGCACCTCGGCGCCGCCGAACGCCGAGCCCACGAGGCCAACATCAAGGCCGCGGCACTGCAGAGGACGCACAAGCTCAGTCTGGTGCTGATGGTCGTCTTCGTCGCCGGGTGTATCGGCACGGGCATCGGCTGGTGGCACACGCAGCAAGCCAACGCAGCCACGGTCGCCGCCCTCGCGAAGGAGAAACAGGAACGCGAGCGCGCCGAGAAGAACGAGAGGCGCGCCTTGGCGGCGGAAGCAGCGGAGAAGCAACGGGTCGACGAACTGGTTCGCGTCGTCGAGTTCAATGACCAACAACTGCGTAGCATCGATCCGCAGGCGGTCGGTGCAGTCGTTCGCGAGTCACTGATCGCCGCGACCCCAGAAGCCGAGCGCGACCAGCTACAGTCAGCACTGCAGCGGTACAACTTCACCGATGTCGCACTCGACACCTTGCGCAAGAATCTGTTCGACACCTCGCTCGAAGCGATCGAGGCGCAGTTCGCAATCCATCCGGATATCCGATCCAGACTGCTGCAGGCGCTTGCGCGGTCCGCCAGTGTGCTCGGCATCAACAACTTCGCGATCAAGTCCGCGGATCTTGCCGCAGACATCTGTAACGAACACTTTGGGGAAGGTTCGGAAGAGGCGCTGTCAGCGCAACTGACCCGCTACAAGGTCCTGTTCGAGGCTGGTGATTGGCAAGCGGCGAAGCAGATCGCGCAGTCGATGATCGCCGGGTGGAAGGCGTTGGGCGGACCAGACGACGGGATGGTGCAGTTGGCACGCGCAACCCTGGGCGAGTGCTTGCAGCAACTGGGTGACCACGCAGCTGCGGAAGAGCAGTTCCGAGAACGTCTCGCGGATCTACGTCAACGGGGCCTCGAAAAGAGCCCAGGTTACTTCTCGGCACTCAACAACCTGGCGTCGGCGCTGACCGGTCAGAAACGATTCGTGGAAGCCAAGTCCCTGCTTCAAGAAGCCCTGCAGGGCGAAGAACACTTCGGCGAGGGCAACCTGAAGTACCGCGCTCAGGTCGGACTCGGCGACGTTCACCTCCACCTCGGCGAGTATGAGGATGCCGAGAAGGTGTTCCGCGACGTTTTCGACCAGGTCACCAATGCCCGTGGCGCGACGCACAAAGACACGATCGGGGCGGGAGAAGGCCTCGCAGGAGTACTGTTCACCCAAGGGCGCTTCGCAGAGGCAGCACAGACCTACCGCAAGATAGCCGAGCTCCAAACAGAGCGTCTGGGCAGCGAATCCTACGACACCCTCCGTGCCAAAGTCGGACTCGCAGCGAACCTGAGCGGCAGCGGCGAGATCAGCGAGTCCACCGAGATCCTGGAGGAAGTCATCCCGATCCTACGTCGCACGCGAGGACGCGCGGACCAGGGAACGGTCATCGCGGTCGGCCATCTCGCCACCAACCACCGCAAGCGAGGCCGAGTATCAGAAGCCGAGAAGGTCTACCGCGAAGTGATCGAAGACCTTCGCCAACACGGGCGCGGAGACAGCGTCAAAGCCATCGCCATGCGAAACGAGCTCGGTGCGTGCTTGAGGGCCCGAGGCAAGACTCGGGAGGTGATCGCGTTGCTCGAGGAAGCCTACGCGTCACTGCAAACCCACGAACCCGCCACACCCGACGATTCCATAGAGCTGCGCAGGCTCCGGTACACGATTCCAAACAACCTGGGATCGATGTTCACGATGGACCAGCGATGGGCGGAGGCGGCGCCGATTCTGCGCATGGCTCTCGCCAACAGGCCGTCACCACTTGACGTGGTCGATAATCACCGCGTCACGCACAACTCCTGGCACGCCTTCGCGGGATCCGGTCATCACGCAGAAGCGGCGCAGCTCGCGGTCGACTTCGTCAAAACGATCCGATCGACTGCCCAGCTGAAGAGCATCCTTGGCACGTGGACATCGTTTGCCGGCATCTCGCTTCACGACGCGCAACGTTACGCGGAAGCCGAATCGCTCCTGCGCGAAGCGATCGAACTGCGCGGCAAGACCCTGCCGCCGGATGCCTGGCAAATGCACAACCTGCGCAACTACCTCGGATCCTCGATGGCGCAACTCGGCCGATTCACCGAAGCCCAACCGCTGCTCGTCGAGAGCACGGAGTGGCTGCTGGCCAACGAGCCCCCGAAGTACTTCGACAAGGATCGCGGGGCAATGAGCTCGGCGAGGGTTGTCCGGATGTACGAGGCCTGGCACGCAGCCGAGCCGCAGGGTGGATACGACAAGTTGGCTACCGAATGGCAGAAGCGACTCGAGGAACGCGGCGGCAACCGTCGCCTTCCCTAGTTGCGTCATGCCTTCTCATACCAGCCCCGCAGCACCGAAGGTGTCGGCGGCGGCAGCCCGCGGCGCTACCGCACCCAGACTTCGATGGCGTTCGTCAGGCTGAAGTTGCTGTTGGCCGCGGTATCGACCACCGCTGCCTGTGCGGTCAGGGACAGGCCCGTGAGGCTCGGATTGTTCGGCACGACGAGTGGGTAGGAGCCGGCACCCGCTCCGCCAACACCGCTGGCACCGTTCGTCAAGAACGTGGTCGTGATCAGGGGAGCCTGCAGCCACAGTTCGCCGCCGCCATGCGGAATGGCCGCGGGTTCGGCACTCGAGATACCGAGCACGCCGATTGAACCACCGAGGGCGTTGTCGATCTCGAATGATGACGTCGCTCCCAGCGTCGGTAGCCCCTGCATGGCGAGCGTTGGCACCGCGCCCGCGGTCCCGGGCGTTCCGGTGCCGACCGGCGTGTAGCCGAGGCCGACATACGCATACAGGTCGACATGCGTAAAGAACGGCACGACGCGTCGCACATGGATGTTGCGGCGCTCGCTCGCGGAGAAGGCGTTCACGTCGCTTTGATGAATGTGCCAGCTTGCGCCGTCGTCGAGCGACCGCAACAAGGCGCTCCACGCGCCAGTCGTGCCATGCGCGAGGTCAACGTAGAGAGCATCACCAGAGATGTGTGGCGCCGGCCACAAACCACCGAGCGTCGTCGCCAACGAGTACGGATTCGGCCACGTGGCGCCGCCGTCGAGGGAAACGTCGTTGACCCACTCGAATCCCGACATCGTGGATTTGTAGCCGACGACGAGAACACGATTGCCATCGACGGCAATGTCGATGATGTCGGACATCGAAGTAAGCGGCGACGTGAGCCACGTCAGACCGTTGTCGTTCGAGTATCTAAGGCCGTTGGCAGATGTGGCGAACAACGTGGCCGCATCGCCAGCGACGACGAAGAAGCCCGAATGCACTTGCGTGCTGATCTGCCGCGGTGCGGACAACCACGTCTGGCCCGCGTCGGTCGTCGACTGCATGAACGGAAACCAGTCGTTGCCGATCTTGCGATTCCAGAAGACGTGCATCGCCGGGCCTGCCTTGACCGTGCGAATCGATGAGATCACCGAACTGCCTGAGACCGGCGCGGCGCTGATGCGTGTGGGCCCGCCGGGAAAGGTCAGCCCGCCATCCGTCGACACGTGCGCCCAGATCGTGCTGTTCGCCGACTCCGTCCAAACCGCCATCACGTTGGTGCCGTCGGCGTGAATCGCGAACGAATGCGAGTTCAACAGCGTCGGGATCGCATAGCCCGTGATCTCCTGCGAAGGGCTCCACGTCAGGCCAGCGTCGTTGGAGACGGCAACCGTCGGGCCACCGTTGGCCGAGTACGAAGGCCCGATGACCGCAAGCAGGTCGCCGGCCACCGCGGTGTCACTGACCGTGAAGTACCCGAGGGATTGTTCGAGTGTCGACCACGTGCGACCACCGTCGAGCGAACGGCAGTATGGCGATGTGTGCACCTTGCCGAAGACGTGCACCAGGTCGCCTGACTGGTACATGTCGAACTCCTCGAATCCGGTCGTCGAGTTGATCAACGTCGCATGCGTCAGGGACTGTGCCACCGCTGCTGTAGTGATGAACGCGCCGAGTGCGACTCCGCATACGAATGACATTGGTGAGGTCTTTCTCATGAGCTTCTTCTCCGGCCGTGAGCATACCGGAGATTCGCGATCGGTGAGCGCGAGCAAGTCCGGCGCGGACCTTTCACACGGATTCGACACAACCCCCTCGCCGCGCTACCCGAGAAGGTTGCCACCGCCCCACAGCAACAGGCAAGATACTCTCCCGCGATCCAGGCCCGACGACCGTCATGCCGCACACCCTGCGAAGCCCCACGTTTTGGCTCCGAGCATCGTCAGCCTTGCTGATGCTTCTCGTTTGGACGCCATGTGTTGCCGCCCAGTGGACGTCGTGGCGCGGACCGAGCAACGACGGAGTGGCCGCTGCAGATGCACGACCACCTCTCACCTGGAGCGAGGCCGAGAACGTGCGGTGGAAGGTGCCGATCTCCGGAATCGGGACCTCGACACCAATCTTGCACAACGATCGCATCTACCTGACATCGGCCGTCGCAACGGATCGCAAGGCGCCGGTCACCGGAGTCAAAACCGCCCAGGGCGAAGCCCCGACGAACATCCACGAGTTCCAGGTAATGGCCTATGCGCGTGCGACCGGCAAGCTCATCTGGCGCAAAGTCGTGCACGAAGGCGTGCCCCACGAACGTGCCCACCGCACTGGCAGCTACGCCTCGGCTTCGGTCGTCGTCGACGACAAACGCATCCATGCGTTCTTCGGATCGAACGGCCTGTTCTGCCTGGACCACGACGGCAACGAGTTGTGGTCGCAGCAACTCGGGCGACAGCGGACGCTGTTCGGCTTCGGCGAAGGCGCGACCCCGGCGCTCGCCAACGGCACCCTGGTCGTGCAGTGGGATCACGAGGGGCAATCGTTCGTCATCGCATTCGCAGCACGCACCGGCAAGGAACGCTGGCGTCGCGACCGCAATTGCAGCACGAGTTGGTCGTCCCCGTTGATCACGTTCGTCGACGGCAAACACCAGGTCATCCTCGTCGCCACGAAGGTGACCCGCGCTTATGACCTCGCGTCCGGCGACGAAGTCTGGCAGTGCGGCGGCATGACGTCGAACCCGATCGCTGGAGCCGTCGAAGCGAACGGCATCATCTACGTCGGCAACAGCTACAAGGGCAAGGTCATCCAGGCCATCCGACTCGCAGGAGCCAAGGGAGACATCACCGACAAGGACAACCTGCTCTGGAGCTACAGCAAGAGCGCGACCTACGTGCCGATGCCCGTGATCACCCGCGGCCTGCTCTACAGCCTGCGTAACGGCAAGGGTGTGCTCACGTGCCTCGACACCAAGACGGGAGTCCCCGTCTATGCCGGACAGCGCCTGCGACTCAAGGACCTGCACGCATCCCCGATCGTCGCCAACGGCCGCATCTACTTCTGTTCACGCGCCGGTAAGACCGCGGTCGTCAAGGCCGGCCGCGATTTCGAGATCCTGGCGACCAACAAACTCGACGACGTCTTCGATGCCTCGCCGGTGGCCGTCGGCACGGACCTGTTCTTGCGCGGCCGGCAGCACCTCTACTGCCTCTCGGCAGAGAAGTAGAGCTACCGAATCGTGAAGTACATCCCGGCCGACATCGCCAACCCGAACGGGTTCGCCGCTGCGACATCGGCGACCGCCCATTGCGTGTAGAGCACCTGCCCCGACAAGGCGGGGTTGTTCGGGATAGGCAGCGGTTGGCTTGCCGTGCCGTTGCCACAGCAGATGCCGCTGGTGGCGTGCGCAGCGTTGCCGGTCGTGCCAACCAGCAGGTCGCAGCCGTTGCCGAGCGAGAACGGCAACGCGCCGCCCGCCCACGTGGTGTTCGAGTAGTCGACCAGGACTACGGCAATCGTCGGCGCAAACGTGTCGTTGATCTCGAGCGTGAAGTTGCTCGTGTTGATCAACGGTGCATTGCTCGTGCCGATCGCTGGCACGTAGCCGGCGTAGCCCTGGCAACCTTGGCCGAAATAGTCGACGTCGAGCGCGTTGAGGTAGACGTCATCGACCCAGCACGTGAACGGAATGCCAGCGAGGTTGCTGTGCCGCAGGAACAGTTCGAACTCGTAGGTGGCAGTAACCGGCACCGTTGCCACATCCAAGAACGTGGCACTCTCGGTCAGGCCCGTCTGGTTCGGGGAGTTGAGCGTGCCGATGTAGACCGCGGTGTTCGTGGCGGTGTCGATGATCCGCAGCTCAACGCGGTTGACGGTAGGGAACGGGATCGGCGTCGTGACCTGCTTCTCCCATAATGCGCGGAAGCCAACCGGCCACGACCCGACCGGCAGAACGACCTGCGACGAACGGTAGGTCGCGGAGCGCACACCACCCAGCGTCTGGAAGTCGGCGAAGACCGCTTCCGAAGGGCCGTAGCCTGCGACGCGCGCCGAACCGAAGCCCGTCGTGCCCGCGGGGTCGTTGAACGCCGTCATCGTCCAATCTACGGAGCCAAGGTGGAACTGGCCGTTCGGGACCAGGTTCTGCGCCGTTGCAATCGACACCGTGGCAAGAGTTGCGAGAAGGAGATGCTTGATCATGATGCGTGATTCGAAGGAGGCGATCAGGATTCAAGCTAGCCGGGTTCCGCGAGGTGCCCACCCCCGGCAACACATGCCGCAAGAACGAGACACTGCAGTTGCACGGAGCGCTTCGCCCTGCGGCCTGCCAGCATGCGATTGCGCTTCCCAGGTGCGGCACGTTACCGCTCCATCGCAGCGGCATATAGACCAGCACGACGGGGTCACCTGATCCGGTGCTGGAGCGTCGCCCTTCCTCTGCTGCTGCACCGGATCCCGAGGACCGCAGAGCCGCCTTCCATCCTCGGCTCCCCTTCCGTTCTGTAGCCTGCCCGCCCACAAACTGGATGAATAGTCACTACCTCCGGATCCTCTCACCCCGAGCGGCCCTGGTCGCCCTCTCCCTTTCTCTCGCGACGTCGGCGCTCGACGCGCAGTGCCAGCTCGAATGGCAACCCGGACCGGCTTCGCCCGGACCCAACGGCTACGTCATGGCAATGGCGTCGGCGGCCAACGACGATCTGTTCGTCAGCGGCGTGTTCGCGGTGTCGGGCGACGCGATCACCCGCAACATCGCCCGCTACGACGGGAACTCCTGGCACTCGCTCGGCTCAGGCATCGACGGCCGCGTCGACGCGCTCGTCATCTTGCCCAACGGCGACCTGATCGCGGGCGGCCTGTTCGGAACAGCGGGCAACACGCAGGTGAACAACATCGCGCGGTGGGACGGCAACGATTGGTTCGCACTGGGCAGCGGCGTCGATGCCTGGGTCACGGATATGGCCCTGCTACCCAATGGCAACGTGGTCGCAGTCGGCGACTTCACGACCGCCGGCGGTATCGCCGTCAACCACGTTGCAGTCTGGAACGGCAGTGCGTGGTCTGCACTCGGCACGGGCCCCTCGGTCCAGAGCTCGCGCACGGTTAGCGCGCTGCCGAACGGCAACATCGTCGTCGGCCGCCCCGTGATCGGCACCGACCCGGACCTTGAGATCTGGGACGGCACCGCCTGGGGTCAACTCAACGGTGTCTCGACGAACGAACTCTTCTCACTGACCGACCTGCATGCGCTTCCGAACGGCGACATCGCCATCGTCGCCTTCTTCAACAACTCCTCCCCTCTTGCGATCTGGGACGGAAGCGGACTGAGGCATGTCTCGCCCCCGTTCTCGCAGATCGTCGACCTCGACACCGATCACAACGGGGATCTACTGGTCACCGGCTTCAACGGACCGCAGAACATGCCGCCCGTTGCCCGCTTCGATGGCATCAGCTGGAGCTTCGTTGGCAACCTGGTGCAGACTCCCTACGGCAGACTCGCAGTCGGCCCCAACAGCTACCACGTCGCGCGCGCAGCCGTCACGACGGAAGCCGGTGTCAGCAACATCGCGAAGTTGCAGCTTGGCACATGGGTACCGACGTCGACGACGTCACCGGTCGAAACGAGGTCCCTGGTCGCACTTGCCGACGGTGACGTCCTGATCGGAGGCAGATTCACCGAGATCGAAGGTGTAGCCGCGAACAACATCGCGCGACGGACGAGTACCGGCTACGCCCCGCTCGCCCAAGGAGTCGATGGCGAAGTCTTGGCGATGGCACGCGCGCCCGATGGCTCGGTGGTCGTCGGGGGCACGTTCCTGAATGCAGGCGGCACACCGGCGGCATACATCGCGCGGTGGAACGGTAGCTCGTGGAGCACAGTTGGTGCCGGAATCACCGCTTGGGTGAACAGGTTGGCCATCAACGATGCGGGCGAGGTCCTGGCCGCTCAGGGCAGCCAGATCATGTTGTTCGATGGCCAATCCTGGTCGAGCCTCGGCAGCGTCAATGGCAATCTCGATTCGATCGTCGCGCTTGGCAACGGCGACTTCCTGCTGGGAGGTTCATTCTTCGTACCCGGCCAGACACCGGTGGCGAACGGCATGATGCAGGTGAGCAACGGAGTCCTCGGCGTCGAACCGCTGTTCGGCAACACGCCGGTGACGGGAATGGTCGACGACGGCGCCGGGGCGGCACTCGTCACGCGCATGCAGAACAACGCCGCAACGATCGAGCACTTCGACGGAACCAACCTGACGCTGCTCGCAAGCGACCCGAACGAGCCGACCGTTCGCAGGCTCGCCCGCATGCCGAACGGAGACCTGCTTGGCTCGATCACAAGCGGCGCGTCGCGACTCGCCCGCTGGACCGGCGCAACCTGGATGCCTCTGGCAGGAACTCCGCGGGGAACGCATCGGGATGTCACGATCGGCGCGCGCGGCGAAGTGTTCGTCGCCGGCACGTTCGCAAGCGCGGGCAACTCCGCGTCGGTCAACCTGGCGCGCGCGGAGACGACGTGCCCGGCCGACGTCATCACGTTCGGTAGCGGTTGCACGGGCAGCGCCGGAGCGGTCGCCTTGAGCTCGACGGACCGTCCATGGACCGGAGCGACCATGCACCAGACGGCAACGGGCATGGCATCGTTGTCGATCGGCTTGCATGTCATCGGGATGCAAACCGCTGTCGTACCGTTGCCGTTGGGCGCACCGGGTTGCTCGCTGATCGCTACACCCGACTTCGTCATCGCGATGGCAACGCAGAACGGCGAAGCAGAGGCAACTCTGACGATTCCGAACGACCCGTCGCTGGTCGCACAGCAACTGTTCACGCAGGTCGTCGGCATCGAACTCGATCCGAGTCTTGCGATCACGCAGACAACGGCGAGCAACGCACTGCAGTTGACGATCGGCGCATTCTGATCCTCGAGGCCCCAGCGCGGCATCTCCGCGCGGCTGCTCCGTCGTGGTTGCTCCGTCGTGGCGGGCTATGCCACGCCCCGGCGGAGTCGAGGGACCGTGTGCGGCGTGGATACTTACGGGTATTCTTGCGGGTGGTGCAAGCTGCATGCGTCGGCTTCCCTGCATCGACGAGATCCAGGACGGCCACGCCTTCGCATTCGGCGACAAGACACCCCGGAGGGTGGGGACCCAGGATCCGCCCCCCCAGAGTGCTCGATCGTTTGGCCGCGGATCCCACAGTTTCTGCAATGTCGGTGCCGGCTCCGGACATCATGGCACCGCGGGTCGCGCCCGCCCGACCTCGTTATGCAACGTTCCCAATTCCTCGCAATCGTCCTCGTGCTCGCGGCTGCGGTTGTGGGCTTGCTGTATCTCACGCCCGAGGCCGCGACCCCGACTGGATCAGGCGAGAACGGCTCGGCACAAGCGACGCCATCCGACACGGAACCGGCAGTGGGCGAAACCGTGGCCAACGGCTCGACGACGACAGGCGCAACGGACACCACCAAGCGCACTCTCGTCGCGCAGCCCAAGGACGCACCGGCAATCGAAGGAACGAACGTACTTCGCGTTGTCTTCGAGGGCCTCACCGACGAGAGCGCCGCGAACGCATTCATCAAGGTCGCCACCTACGACAAGGGCAGAGAGAGAACCGCCCGCATCCAGGAGTCGTGGCAAAGTCAGGGCACGACGAACGAGTTCGGCCTCGACCAATACCTCGCCCTCGTCGCCGAACGATTCGAAGAGCAGCGCTTCGACGAGCTCAAGGTTGTCGTCGAACATCCGCTCTACCTTCGCGAGACGATTCACGTCCCAGCTACTGCTGGCGTCAAGTCGAGCAGCGGCCAGACCGTCTACGAAGCTCGCGTGAAGTTCGCGGAGGTTGCGTACTGGCCGGAACTCAAACTGATGGTGCGCGACTCGGTCACGAAGAAGCATCTACAGGACGTCGAACTTCGCTGCGTTCCGACCGCGTTCATGGGCTTGCACCAACAGCCTGGCAAGGGCAGTCCATTCAGTATCCTCGGTAGCGGCCTGACCTCTCCCGTCGCCATGTTCGGCGGGCGCAAGGTTGGCGAGTCCGAGCAACACGTCGCAGGCATCGCGCTGCGGCCCAAGGACGGTGACAGCCGCCGAACTACCGACCTTTCGCAACCAGAAGAGAACGCCCGCGGGGTCATGGTCTACGCGCGCGCACCCGGCTACGCGTGGGGCCGCATCGTGCTCGACCTCAGCAAGGGCACCGAACGCGAACTGCTGCTGGGCCCTTCGACGACGCTGCAGCTGCGGTTTGCGAACGTACAACTGGCAGAGTATGCGAAGCTCGAGAAGCCGGCGACGATCTGCGTCACCCGCATCCAGCCGAACGGGGATGTGAGCGGCATCTTCTACGCCAAACTCGACGAGACGCTCGCCAAGGAAGGCGTGCAGGTCGAAGGCCTCGAGCCCGGCGAGCACACGGTCTCGGTCGAGATCGGCCACGCGTTCACCTGGCGCAAGCGGCACGTGCTAGCCCGCGAGAAGGTCGAGCTGCTCGCCGGCAAGCAGCGCGAGGTGATGCTGATGCTGGCCGACTCACCAGGCCCACCACAACTCGTATCCCTCGGCGGCGCCGTTTCGTTCCCCACGTTCGTCGGCGAGAAGAACGTGCGGCTGTGGCTCTACAAAGCCGACTACAACTATGGCAACCCCGATTTCGAGGTCTTGCTTGCCGACATGGAACCCGCGCCCGGCGCGCTCCCGACCTGGTCGTTCCGACTCGAAAGCATGCCCGTCGGCCGCTACCAGGCGAGGCTCATGCCATTCGAGAAGAACTGGATGTTCGAGATCCCGCCAGGCGGCCGCGACGACTTGGAGTTGATCGTACCGAAGCTCGCCGAGGTGATCGTCGAAACCGTGCACGCGAAGACCGGCGAACGGATCCCGCTCAAGGTCATCCGCTTCACCCGCCACGAAGAGCTCAAGGATCGCATCCACAACGATTGGAGCAGCCAACGCAACGCCACCAGGTCCGAAAGCGAACCCGGTCGCTTCCGCATCTGGGCCGCACCAGGCCCGGCGTCGCTGCGCACCTACGGGCTCCCGAGCGAACTAGGCCTCGCCCATCGCACGCAAGAAATCGAACTCACTCCCGGGCTGCAACACGTGCGATTCGAACTCGGACCGCGCTACACGATCAAGTTCGACTTCCGCGTCAACGGCGCAACCCTGCCTCGCGACGAAGGCATCTACTACGGGATCGCCAAGACCGTTCGCGCGATCGGCCACGACGGCAAGGTTGGCTACCTGTCGTATTGGATGCTCCAGGCCACCAAACCCGGCCTCTACGAAATCAGCTTTGAGGGCATCGGCAAGGGCCGGTTCCAGCCGATCCCACCGCGGCGCATCGAAGTGAAGGCAGGCGAGACGACCGAGGTCGTCGTCGATCTGCAGCGGCAGTAGGTAGAACCTAGTCGCCAAAGTGAACGTACGGTGCCTGGACCGTTTTCACCTTATTCGCCCGCGTCAACGACCCCAACGGTGCGAAGCTGCCTCGACCAGTTTGACCAACCCTCTGAAGAGGAGAATTCTTCTCCTGGCACAGTACAGGGGGTCTTCACTGGCGGAAGTGGTCGGAGCGACAGGATTTGAACCTGCGACCCCCTGCCCCCCAGGCAGGTGCGCTACCAGGCTGCGCCACGCTCCGACTTGTTGTTCAGACTTGGAGCCGTTGGGCTCCGCGGGGGACGGGGAATGGTAGCAACGGGAACGCAATCGGCAAGCGCGAAGGTTCCGGCAGGCGGGAGAACCGCGGCAACTTGCGGAAGGACCCTATCTGAGGCGCTTCCGGACACGTTCCGTCGGCACGCAGGCCGCCGAAACGTCCTTGCGGAACTGGTTGCGGGCGGGACCCAGCTTCTTGCTGCGCTGCGTCTGCGTCAGGACCATGCCGATGAGGTCGCGCTCCGGATCGCACCATACGAACGTGCCGTCCGAGCCGCTGTGCGAGAAGCCTTCCGGGTCGATGCGCCAGCCGAAGCCGTAGCGGCCGCCCTTGATGTGTCGGATCTGGTTCTTGGTCGCCGCGGCGACAGTCTTCTTGGACAGGATCCGCTGGTCGTTGCTCGTGCCACTGTCTAGCACCATGCGGCAGAACCTAGCGTAGTCGCGCGCCGTCGAAATCAGGCCGCCTGAGCCGCGCACGAACGGCACCGTCGGTGCATCGCCCGGCGCCCAACGCGCGCGCCACTTCTTGTTGACTCGGTATGCGACCACCGACATCCGACTGATGTCCGCCGTCGTTTCGTGGTGGTTCGTGTCGCGCATGTCGAGCGGCTTGTAGAACGTCGCGTCGCAGTAGCCCGCGAAGCTCATGCCGGAGGCGACTTCGACGATGCCGGCGAGCGTGTTGTAGCCCGGGTTGCTGTAGCTGTAGGTCGTGCCCGGTTCGACCTTGGCGCCGACCGTGCCGAAGCGATCGCATTCGAGCACGAGGTTGGGTGCGTCGGGATGTTCCTTCGACTTCTTCATGAGCGGGCGCATGAACAGCGAACCGATACGCAGGCCGCTCGAGTGCGTCAGCAGTTGGCGGACATTGATCCGCTTGGCGGCGTCGTCCTGCCACGCGGGGAACCACTTGTGCACCGGATCGTCGAGCGACACCTTGCCTTGATCAACGAGCGTCAGGATCGCGGCTGCAGTGATCGCCTTGGTGTTGGACGCCATGCGAAAGAGCGTGTCCTTCTGCATCGCCTGCTTGCCGGCGACGTCGCGATGACCGTAGGCCTCGTGCAACACGATCGAACGGCCGCGCGCGACGAAGAGCACCGCGCCGCGCAGCTCGTTGTCGGTGACGAGTTGCTCGATGGCGGCGGCGGCATCGTCGAGCTTCTGCGAGTCGAAACCTTGCTTCGCTGGCCGGCTGGCACGGAACTGCCACGGCTCTTGCCCGGCAACGGGAGCTGCCAGTGTGGTCAACGTCAGGGTCGCCAACATCGGGATCAACGCCACGCATCGCCTCAACATGGGCTAGAGCGTAGACTGATGCCGTGTCGACAACCGCGCATCTCGTTCTCGTTGCAATCCTGTTGCTCGGTGGTACGGCGCGCAGCCAAGAACCGCCGACGCTGACGATCCCGGCATTCTGTGGCTACTCGTATCCCGATGCGCGCGCCGCCAAACGCAACCACAAGACCGGCGTCGTGCGCGAGTGCAAAGGTGAGCTGCACTACTACTTCGAGTGTTCGACGACCGGTCAGATGAAGGTCGAGATCGAACGCGTCAAGGAGTCGGCCGCTGCCGCCATCGAAGTGAGTGTCGGTCCTCATCCCGGCAACCGCGCACGCGCTCGTGCAACACTGGCAAAAGGTGACACCAAGACGTGGGCCGGCTCGTTCGGGTTGCACCTGCCGGGCGTGCACAAGTTGACGATCCGGTCGACCAACAACAAACCGCTGACCAACCTCAAGGCCATCGTGCTTAGTGGTGTGGTGCTGCGCGCGCCGACCGTCGAACGGCGCAACGCGTCTTCCGTGCACCTGAGCTACAAGGCGCCGAAGGCCGACAAGGACGACGTCGAGTGGTTCTACTGCGAGCTAACGCCGAAGACGGATCCGCTGTGGACCTACTACATGGCGACCGGTTGGCACCGCGGCTACTTCGGCATGCAGGTCAACTCCAAGAAGGAGCGCCGCATCATCTTCAGTGTGTGGGACGCCGGCAACGAAGCTGTCGATCGCAAGAAGGTGAAGGCGGAAGACCTCGTGCAGTTGGTGCGCAAGGGCGACGAAGTCCACGCCGGTGGCTTCGGCAACGAAGGCACTGGTGGTCACAGTCACCTCGTGCACGACTGGCAACTCGGCGACACGATCCGGTTCTTGGTGCATGCCGAACCCGACGGCAAGCACACGACCTACACGGGTTGGTTCTCGCACGTGCGCAAGGACGGTGCCGATCCGTGGCAGTTGGTCGCGAGCTTCAAAGCGCCGCGCGACGGCCGTTACCTGCACAACCTGTATTCGTTCAGCGAGAACTTCAGCGGTGCCAACGGCGACCGTGATCGGCAGTGCGACTACGGCAACATCTGGCTGCGCAACAAGGTTGGCAACTGGTCCGAAGTCAGGAGCGCAAGCTTCTCGCACGATGGCCACGGCAAGATTCGGTCGGACCGGCGTGGCGGGGTGCGCGACGGTCGCTTCTTCTTGCAGCACGGCAACTTCGCGATCCCGAGCAGCCGGCGCGGCAGCAAGTTCACGCTGAAGGGCACGCCCGTGGGCAAGCCGCCTCTGCTGCCGCAATAGCGGAATCACAGAATCGCGAGCCGACACAAATCTGTGTCGATTCTGACACGCGCCAAGCGTCCTCCGTGCGTACGTTTGCTCCCCCTCTTCTCCCGCAAGACCTCAACTCGCAAGGATAGACCGATGACCGAAACCGCACAGGGCCCGTGGCCGGGCCGCTTCGTTTGGCACGACATGATGACAACGGACGCCGCCAAGTCGAAGACGTTCTACACGTCGCTGTTCGACTGGCAAATCCAGGACATCCCGATGGAAGGCGCCACCTACGGCATGCTGATGGCTGGGCCTGGTCCGATCGGCGGCCTCATCGAAGAGAAGGCGATTCCGATGTCCCACTGGATGCCTTACGTCGCCGTTGATGACGTCGATGCGTCGGCCGCGAAGTGCAAGGAACTCGGTGGCACCATCTGCATCGAGCCGCGCGACATTCCGGGCACGGGTCGCTTCGCCGTTGTTGGCGATCCGCAGGGCGCCTACTTCTCGATCTACAAGGGCAACCCCGAGTCGCACGGTGCCGATCCGGATCAACCGATCCCTGGTCGCGTTTGCTGGAACGAAGTCCTGACGAGCGACGACGCCGCGGCGCAGAAGTTCTACAGCGGCATGTTCGGTTGGACCGCGGACTCCAAGGACATGGGGCCGATGGGCATGTATCACTGCCAGATGCTTGGTGACAAGCAGGTCGGCGGCATCATGAACAACCCGATGAACGGCGCGCCCAGCTGCTGGCTGTCGTACTTCCTCGTCACCGACCTCGCCGCCTCGACCAACAAGGCCAAGGAACTCGGCGCCAACGCGATGATGGAGAACACCCCGATCCCCGGCATCGGCTCCTTCTCGATGCTCGCCGATCCATGCGGTGCAGTGTTCGCGCTCTTCCAAGGCGCAGAAGACCCGACCCAGTGCCAGTAGCCGAAGAGGCTAGTACCGAGCCAGGACAAGAAACCGCCTCTTCAGCGTGTGCGCTGAAGAGGCGGTTTCTCGTACTGGCATGATCTTGGCCGTTCGCCGTGGGCCGTGAGCGGCACACCGCAAGCTTCACCGGCGTACCGAACCCGCTTCGCGCCGCCGGCCAAACTTGCGCCTAGGCGCAAGTTTGGCCGGCGGCGTGAAGCGGGTTCGGTACGCCGGGCTGAGTTACTTCACACCGTTCGCATCGGTCACGCCAACCTGGCCGAGCATCCACGCCATCTGGAAGGCGCGATCCTTCCAGCGGTCGTAGCGGCCAGACGCGCCGCCGTGACCAGCGGCTTCGAGTTTGCACTCGAGCAGTAGTTCGTTGTCGTCGGTCTTCAGCGTTCGCAGTTTGGCGATGTACTTGGCCGGCTCCCAATACATGACCTGCGAGTCGTTGAAGCTCGTTGTGATCAGCGTCGCCGGGTAGTCCTTCGCCTCGAGGTTGTCGTATGGGCTGTACGACATCATGTAGTCGAACGCCGGCTTCTCGTTGGGGTTGCCCCACTCGAGATATTCGCCCACCGTCAGTGGCAGCGTCGCGTCCATCATCGTGCTCATGACGTCGACGAACGGCACCGCACTGTGGATCGCGCGGAACAGGTCGGGCTGCATGTTGACGACCGCGCCCATCAGCAAGCCGCCGGCACTGCCGCCTTCGGCCATCAGGCGATCCTTGCTCGTCCACTTCTCCTTCACGAGGTGTTCGCCGCAATCGATGAAGTCCGTGAACGTATTCTTCTTCTTCGTCAACATGCCGGCCTTGCGCCAGGCTTCACCGAGCGTCGCACTGCCGCGGATGTGGGCAGTGACCCAGATGACGCCGCGATCGAGCAGACTCAGACGCTCGCTGCTGAACGTCGGTGGAATCGAGACCCCGTACGAGCCATAGCCATAGAGCCACAGTGGCGCCGTGCCATCGCGCGGCGTGCCCTTCTTGTAGACAACCGACATCGGCACCTTGGCACCATCGCGCGCAACCGCCCAGACCCGCTCCGTCGTGTACTGCGCCGGATCGTAGTCGAACACCTCACGCTGCTTCTTCAGCTCGCGGTCGAACGTCTTGAGGTCGTAGTCGAAGACACACGGCGACGTGACCATCGACTCATACGCGATGCGGAACGTCGTCGACGTGAACTCCGGCGTGCCGCCGCCACTCGCTGAGTAGACCTCTTCGGGGAAGGTGATCTCGCGCCACGTATCGCTGGCGAAGTCGAGCACGCGGAAGCGATTGAGGCCGAGCACCCGCTCCTGCACGACGGCGTAGTCGCGGAAGACTTCGAAGCTGTTGACCAGAACGTCGTCTTTGTGCGGCACGACGTCTTGCCAGTTGGCTTCGCCTGGATCGTCGGCGGCAACCTTCACGATGCGGAAGTTCAACGCGTTACGATCGGTGCGCAGGTAGAAGACACCATCGCGATGCGTCATCGAATAGCGATGACCCTTCTCGCGCGGCAGCAAGACCTCGAACGTGCCGCTCGGGTCGTTGGCGTCCAAGTAACGCTGTTCGTAGGTATCCGTGCTGTAGGCGCCGACGACGAGGTAGCGCTTGTCCTTGGTGCGGCCGACGCCGATGCGAAACAGTTCGTCGGGCTCTTCGAGCAGGAGCTCCGGCTCGCCATCGAGCGTGCGACGCCACAGCTTGTCGGAGCGTTTCGTGACGGGGTCCTCGGTCACGTAGAACAACGTGCGGTTGTCCGCGGCCCACTCGACCGACGTCACCCGTTCGGCGAGTTCTGCAACCACGTCGCCAGTCGTCAGGTCCTTGACGTGCAACGTGTACTGCCGGAAGCCGGTGACATCCGTCGTGTATGCATACAGATTGTCGTCATCGCTGACCGTGATGTCGCCGAAGCCGAGATACGTCAGCCCTTCGGCCATCGCGTTTTGATCGAGCAGGACCTGCTCCTTCGCGTCATCTGGCAACGTGCCATCCGCGGCGGCAGGCTTGCGGCAGTAGACCGGGTACTGCTTGCCCTCGATCGTGCGGTGGTAGTAGTAGAAGCCACCCTTACGCATCGGCACGCTCAGGTCGGTCTGCTGCACGCGCGCCACCATCTCGTCGTAGAGCTTGCCCTTCAGTTCTTCGAGGTGCGCCGTCTTGTGCTTGGTGTAGGCGTTCTCCTGCTCGAGATACGCGCGCACATCGGGATGCTCCTTCTCACGCATCCAGTAGTAGTCATCGACGAACACTTCGCCGTGCCAATGGTTTTCATGACGCACGGTCTTGGCGACCGGAGGAAGCGGAGAGTCGTTGGTCATAACTGTGGTGCAGGCGGCAACCGAAAGCAGTCCGAGGGTCGCGAGCGTTCGCATGCAGCAGTTTTGGCACATCGGCGCGCCAAGGCCAGTCTTTAGTGCCGCGACGCGATCGGTGATTGACCACAGTCCTCACAACGCGATGCTGACAGGCCGTATGGCGCTCGACATCCGCGGCCCCCACTCGTCCATCCGCATCGAAGACCTCGACGAACCGATGCTCGAGCTACCGGAACGCCTTGAGATCGACAGCCCGCGGTTCGACCTGTTCGCCAAACGGTTCGCGGAAGCGTTCTCGATCGAAGGCGACGAACTGAAGCAACTGGCCACGGAAGTCTTCCAACTGATCGACTCGTTCCGCGCGATGAAGGAAGCGCAACTGGACAGCCTCGGCATGATCCAGACCGACGACCCCGTGCTGCGCGCGTCCGCATTCGACGAGGTCGTGCGCCGCAACCCCGTGCACCAGAAGCTCGAGGCGCTGCTCGCCTGCTGCAAGCAGGCCGTGAGTGATGGCCTGCCACTGACGTGCCAACCGACCTGACTGCGCCACCGGCGTACCGAACCCGCTTCACGCCGCCGGTGAAACTTGCGGCAAACCGGCAATGAAACCGGCGGCGTGAAGCGGGTTCGGTACGCCGGTCCGGTTTTTGTGGGTACTGTCGGAGGCCTGCTGGGAACTGACATGCGTGCCCGCGTTTTCGCATCAACCCCACGGCCCCAGCTTGCTCGCCAAGGACATGGAAGCCAGCGCCTTCGTCAGGAAACACCAAACCGCCTTGTGGCGATTCCTGCGTTCGGTCGGCTGTGACGCCGCGCTCGCAGACGAACTGACGCAAGATGCGTTGCTCGTCGCGTTGCGCCGTGAGGTGACCACCCGTGAAGAACGCACCGCCGCCGCGTTCTTGCGCACGACGGCGCGCAACCTGTGGCTCAAGCGCCGACATGCCGATCGTCGACGCGCTGAGCAGTTGTTTGATGCAGCCGAGCAGCTGTGGCAGACCGACGCCAGCACCGACGGCGGCAACGCGTTACTCGACGCACTCGATCAATGCCTCGCCGAACTACCCGAACGCAGCACCACGGCGCTGATGCGCGCATACCGCGACGGCGCCTCTCGCGGCGAACTGGCAACCGAACTCGACCTCAGTGAACACGGCGTACGAAACATGATGCACCGCCTGCGCAACGCACTGCGCGAATGCATCGAACGGAGGATGCAATGACCCAAGCAAACGATGACGCCGCAAAGGACGCCCGCATGGAGTGGCTGCTGCGAGAACGCATTGGCAACGAAACGCCACCGGACCTCGAACACGCAGTGCTCGCGCAACTGCAAACTGAGCCGACGCCGGTAGCCATCCCCAACCGCAACAACCGACTGCTGGTCGCAGCGATTGTCGTGATCGGGGTCGCTGCGGTGTTCGCGGTATCGCAGATAACAGGCGACACCCCGGCCGCTGTCAGCAACCCACAGCAAGGCGAACCAGAGTTCGTCACTTGGCAAGATCCCGCGCTCGTTCGTTCGCGCCAGGACATCGAAGCACTGCCCGCGGATACGAAACAGGTCTTCGGCATCAACCTCGACAACGATGCCCTGCCGGCACTCTTGCGCCTGCGCAAACTCGAGGCGATCGCGTTGACCGTTAGCACGTTCGAGGCGAAGCGCGGCGGACCGCTCAAGCCGAAGACCGACCCCGTGTATTTCACGGATGAGGGATTCGAACGACTGGCCTCAATGTCATCGTTGCGCGCACTCGTTCTCGAAGGGCACATCAAGCTCAAGGGCCACGGTCTCGTTCGCGTCGTAAAAGACACCGGGCTGCGCGAACTGACGCTGACGAGCATGGCCGTCACCGACAAGCTCCTTGCCGAACTTGCGCAACTGCCACTACAGGCACTACGCCTGCACGGTTCGCAGGAGTTTGGCGATGCCGGCATCAAGGCGATCGCTGCATCGAAGACTCTGCGCGAAGTCTCACTGCGCGGCTGCACCCACCTCGAACAAGAGTGGATCGCCAACCTGGCAAACCTGAAGTCGCTCGAGACGCTCAACCTCAGCGGCATCGGTAGCCACACGCTGTTCTCCGGCATCCGCCTGAGCCCCTTGCCCGAACCGACACCAGGCAGTGGCGTAACCGACCGCGTCGTGCGTGCCGTCGCGCCCCTTCCCAAGCTGCGCAGCCTCGACCTCGGCTCAGCCGACGTCACCGACAAGGGGATCGCCGCGCTGAAGGAGAGCCGCTCGCTCCGTCAACTTGGCCTGCAAAGCATCACCGAACTCACCGCCGCTGGCGCGCACTGCCTGCCTAACTCGCTCACGTCGCTCAACTTGCTCGGCCACCGCGACCTCGACAGCCAACTGCTCAAAGCACTGCTCGGCCGCCCCAACCTCACCGACCTCAACCTCGGCTGGTGCCGCAACCCGAGCCTCGACGCCATCGAGCAACTCTGCAAGGCCGCACACCTGCGCACGCTCAACGTCTCCGGCTGGAAGCTCACCGACGCCGAACGCGACCGCCTCAGCAAGCTGGCCGCCCAGATCAACTTCGGCAAGCAACCCAAACGCCGCTGAACGGATGCGGCGCCCTTCTACGCCACACCGAACCCGCCACCGGCGTACCGAACCCGCTTCCACCGGCGTACCGAACCCGCTTCAAACCGCCGGCCTAGCTTGCGGCACGCCGACAACGAAACCGGCGGCGCGAAGCGGGTTCGGTACGCCGGTGAAGCTTGCGGTCTGACGACTAGGTAGCCGCTGCAACACACGCGCTACGGCAACTCGGTGACTGGCCGATCAACAGCTGGTGGCAGCGGCTGCTTGCTGCCGCCGGATGTCTCACCAGCGAGCAGGGTGGCGATGGAGTCGTAGGGGTAGACGACTGGTGGTTTGTCTTTGGCGAGGCCGCCGGTGTCGGCCGTGGGGCCGTAGGTGCTGTGCAGGTCGCGGCCCATCATGCGTAGCAGCGTCGTTTGCTGGCCGCGGTGGTGCGACGTGTGCGCGATGCGGCGCGTCATGATCCAGTTGCGCGGCTTCTGCAGTTCGAAGAACTGGGCGCTCTCTTCCCACCATGCGTCGGCTTTGGTCGACAACTGCATGCGGCGGTACTCGGCGATACCGGCGTAGTGCTGCAAGAACCCGACCCGCGTCTGTTCATGCGGCAGCACTTCGCCCGGCGCAACGATGCCGAACATGTTGGTGAACCAACCGTTCTCGCTCTGGCATTGATGCACCATGTGCTCGCGCAAGGTGCGGCCGCGACGGTCGTCGTCGCGCGGGCGAACGTCGAGGTCCTCCTCGCCGGCCATCGCCCAGACGGACAACACCTTGAGGATCTCGGTGGCGTAGGTATCCACGAGGAACGCATAGCGGCTAGCCATGCGTTCACTTTAGCGAGTCGCGCTACGGAATCCGATTGTAGATGACGCCATCGACCATGACCCGCAGCAGGCCAGAGGTCGGCGACAGCCAGTAGGTCATCCGGCGCTCGCCATTGCCAAGGTCGGCGCGATTGTAGGCAACGTTGAGCGTGATCTTGAGAACGTCGAGCTCGAGGCTGCCGTCATATTCAAACGGCTCGGAGTAGACGAAGGTCCCCAAGTACATCACCGTTGCACCAATCCCAAGAACGCCAATCGGGTTCTCCACGGTCATCGTCGTCGGCTGCGGGATCGAGAAGTTGCCGCCAACAACCTGGTATGGGTTGTAAGGCTCATCCCAGATCTCCAACCAGCTCGCCGCCTCCGAACGCCGACCGTAGATCTGGCCGTTGTTGAAGATCACCGCCTCATCAAACGCCGGTCCGATCAAGCGCCACTGCTGCGCCGCAGGATCCGCGAACGGCGAGGTCATCGGTTCTTCGTCGACGGTGAACGCAAAGCCACCTTCCAACATCGCGACCTCGCCCATCGGCGGCGTGTAGTCGAGCAGGCTCGTCGGCTGCTGCGCCAAACGCACCTGGAACTGCCCCATCGTCTTGACACTGATCTCGACCCATCCTTCTACGACGCTCAGGTTCTCGGGGTCGTAGTCACGAATCGCCCACGGGTTGATCTGGTTGATGACGACGTTGCCCGGACCACCCATCCAGTTCGCTGCCGGCATGTACGGCATGCGCAGCCGACACGCCGTGTCGACGACGAGCGTCGCCGGTTCGATCCGGAACGGATACCCACCGAAGCCCTCAGAAACCGGGACCGCGCCAGTCGGCAGCACCCCCCTAGGCGCCTCGAGGATCCGGAACTCAATCGCCTCGGTCAGCACACCGGGCGGGATCTCGAGCACGAGCCCGTCCTGCGGACCGCCTTGCACGAGCACGAGGCCGCCCTCCGGACCGATGCGCGTGGACGCCAACAGCGTGGCATCGGTAGAACTCGAAGACTTGCTGCAAGCCCCGATCAGGGCACACGCAAGCAGGGATAGTGCGGTTGGGCAGACTCTCATGGCTCCCATTCATAGCCCGACGCCGCGGCGACGTAACCTCCCCCCCGTTCTGCCTGAACGCAATTTCGGCCTCACCGGAGGCATTCCCCGGGGCACAACGCTTCTCGCGGGCCCCTTTCGGGCCTACCCTCCTTCCCCCCATGGCTCCCGCTGGCACCTCAGACTTGAACCGCATCACCGAACTCGCCTCCAAAGCCGTCGACGGCGGCGTGCTGACTCCCGAAGAAGCACTCGTGCTCTACCGCGGCCTCGACCAACCGTCGCTCGGCCTGCTGGCCAACGACGTGCGGATGCGCCTCAACCCGCCCGAGGCGGATGGCAGCACCAAGGTCACCTACATCGTCGATCGCAACATCAACCCGACGAACGTCTGCGTGACCGACTGCGGCTTCTGCGCGTTCTATCGTTCGCCCGGTGACGCGGACGCCTACCTGCTGCCGCGCGACGTCATCTACCAGAAGGTCGACGAACTCGTCGCGCACGGCGGTGTGCAACTGCTGCTGCAAGGTGGCCACCACCCGAAGCTCAAGACAGACTGGTACGCCGAACTGTTCCAAGACCTCAAGAAGCGCTACCCGCAGGTGTGGATCCACGGCATGAGTCCGCCGGAGATCACCCACGTTGCCAAGATGGAAAAGCGTCCGGTCAAGGACGTGCTCACCGATCTCAAGGCGGCCGGCCTGCAGTCGATCCCCGGCGGTGGTGCCGAGATCCTCGTCGAGAGTGTGCGCAAGATCATCGCGCCGAAGAAGGCGACGACCGACGAGTGGCTCGAGGTCATGCGCCAATGGGGTCGCATGGGCGGCAAGGGCAGCGCGACGATGATGTTTGGTCACGTCGAGAGCGACGCCGACCGCATCGAGCACATGACGCGCATCCGCGAGCTGCAAGACGAGACCAACGTGTTCACGGCGTTCATTCCATGGACGTTCCAACCGGAGAACACGGAGATGGGCGAAGAGCTGCTCAAGAACCGCGGTGGTCAGAAGGCGACCGTCGCCGAATACCTGCGCACGCTGAGCCTCTCGCGCCTCTACCTGCAGAACGTGCCGCACATCCAATCGAGCTTCGTCACGCAGGGCATGAAGACGTGCCAGATCGGCCTGACGATGGGCGCCGACGACTTCGGTTCGGCGATGCTCGAAGAGAACGTCGTCAGCTCCGCCGGCTGCACACACCCGACTTCGATCCCGGAGATCGAGCGCCACATCAAGGACGCCGGCTTCGTGCCGCAGCGCCGCAACATGATGTATGAGCACATCGAGACGCCCGAGACGGACAAGTTCGGTGTCGACAAGGCGTCCAAGAAGAAGAAGAAGGTCGTCTCCAAGGTCGAAGCCTAGGGGCTGACGCGATACGACCACCGTCATGACCGACAAGCTGACGGTGGCGGTGGCGCAGATCGCGCCTGTCTGGCTCGACCGCGATCGCACGATCGAAAAGGTCCAGGAGTGGGCCGAGCGCGCCGCTGGCTCCGGCGCCGACCTCGTTGCGTTCGGAGAAGCGCTGGTGCCCGGCTACCCGTGGTGGCTCGAACACACCGACGGCGCGCGCTTCGACGACATGCGACAAAAGGAGTGGTTTGCCCACTACGCCGACCAGAGCTGCGAGCCGGAGATGCACTTCAAGGAACTCGCCGAGATCGCCCGCGAGAACAACATGGCGATCGTGGTCGGCTGCATGGAACGTGCGCTCGATCGCGGCGGCCACTCGATCTACTGCTCAGTCGTCACCATCGGTCAGAACGGCTTGATCCAACCGACGCATCGCAAGCTGATGCCGACGCACGAAGAACGACTCGTGTGGGCGCAAGGTGACGGCCACGGCCTGCGCACGCATCCCGTGCCACCGTTCCGCATGGGCACGCTCAACTGCTGGGAGAACTGGATGCCGTTGTCGCGCGCGGCTCTGCACGCGCAAGGCGAAGACCTGCACGTCGCGATCTGGCCCGGCAACAAACACAACACCGAAGAGATCACGCGCTTCGCCGCGCGTGAAGGTCGCAGCTACGTGATCGCGGCATCAAGTTTGATGCGACGCGAGGACATCCCTGACAACGTGCCGCATGCCGAAGAGCTACGCGCTGCGTTGCCGGAAACGAGCGGCAACGGCGGCTCGTGCATCGCAGCACCCGACGCGACGTGGGTCATCGAACCGGTCGTCGATCGCGAAGACCTGCTGGTCGCCGAACTGGACCACGCGTTCGTGCGCCGCGAACGGCAGAACTTCGACATCTCAGGTCACTACTCGCGGCCGGAGATCATCCACCTCGAACTCGATCAGGCGCGCCATCGCGGCCTTTGGACCAAGTAGTGACCAGCGCTACTTGGCGAACAGCTGCTCGGGATCGCCGAACGCTTTGAACTCGAGCGTGTTGCCGGACGGATCCTTGAAGAACATCGTCGCCTGCTCGCCGACCTTGCCTTCAAAGCGAATGCGCGGCTCGATGATGAACGTGACGTCGGCCGCACGCAGCCGTTCGGCCAATTCGCGCCAGTCGGCCATCGTCAACACGACGCCAAAGTGCGGCACTGGCACCGCATCACCGTCGACCGGGTTGGTCACGGACGGATGCTGCTCACGCGGCACGAGGTGCGCGACGACCTGGTGGCCGTAGAGATTGAAGTCGACCCAATGCTCACTGGAGCGGCCTTCGGAGCAGCCGAGCAATTCGCCGTAGAACTGCCGGGCGGCTGCGAGGTCGAAGACGGGGAAGGCCAGGTGGAACGGCTGCATGTTGGCTGGATGACCCAATCGGCTGGGCCTACTTGGTTGGAAGGGTCGACAACCCGGATCGGGTCAGCTCCGCAACATACGGATCCTTGTCTCGCCGCGCCTTCTTCAATACCTCCATCGCACGCTCACTGGTCAGCGAGTTCGTCTTCAACACCTGCGTCAACGCCCACGCCGAGTAGCCGCGGCCGGGGAACGCTCGATCTTCGATCGCTGCGACCAACGCGGCCAGCGCCGGTTCGCCGACCTGCTCGAGCTGATCGACGATGCGGTTATTGGCCTGCACATGCTTGTTGCCGTCGCGCAACTTGCTGACGAGCAGCAGCGAACTCACGACCGGTGCATCACCATTCGCAACATCGGCCACCTCGGTTTTCGCCGGTCGTTTACCTGCGTAGTTCTCTGCCTTGTACAGCGGCAGTATCTCGCGGTAGACGGCCAGCGCCGCATTGACGGCGGAGACGATGTTGTGCGTGCCGATGTTGCCGGTGTTCGGCTTGTAGTCGCCGAGTTCGAGGTTGGGGTACGGCATGCCTTCTGCCGCGGCGGCGATGCGAGCCCGCATGTAGAGACGGTCCTCGGGCATGTTCTCGACGATCCAACCCCAGTGGAACTTGGCCCAGTCCAGGTCACCGAGGAACCAACACGCCCGACCCGCCGAGAAGTGTGCCTCGGCCAGCCGCGTCGACTTGGCCGCGCGCGTAGTGAGCGGCTGCAACAGCGCGCGCGCGCGTTGGTATTCCTTCTTGCTGAGCAAGCGATAGCCGCGCTCGACGTCGGCGTCGATCAACAAGTGCTCCCAGCCGGCACCGGCCTGCACCGTCGTTCGGAGCAACTTCTCGACGCGAGTGTGCGCCGCCCAATCGCCCGTGTAACGCGCAATGCGCAGCATCGCGAGCATGGCTTCCGTGGCGATGTTCGGATCCTCGGACTTCAGCAGCTTGCGATAGCGCGCCTTCGCAGCATCGTAGGCCGCAAGATCCTCGGCGAAACGTGCAGCCGGTAAGCCGCCCTTCTTCAACAGCACCGCCTCACTCTTCGTCTGGCCGGCATACTCAGGGTGCTTCTTCAAGAGGTCGACCAACCACGCCATCACCTCGTTCTTGTCGGCGTAGACCTTGGTCTCGCCGACGATCTCACCCGTCGGCTTGAACGCCGCGAAGTACGCATATGGGTTGTCCGTCTGGCCGTTGACGAACTTGGTCGCCGCGTCGTCGCCGCCTTCGCCCATGCCACTTCGATTGAAGTAGAACGACACGAAGCGACGGTCCATGAGCTTGATGACTCGGTCTTCTGCGAAGCAACCTGCTCGCATGGGTTCAGCGCCGGGTCACCACTTGCCCTTGGTCGCGCACGCAGCACCCGCGACGTCGATGCCGAACGACACACCCTTGATCAAGATCAGGCGCTGCTCTTTCTTCGCGCGCTTGACAGCCTCGGCGAAGTGACCCGGCAGAACCCAGTCGATGTTGTCCGCGACGCACGCGGGGTTCTGGGCGATTCCGGCGAGCGCCAGAGTGACGGCACAAACAGCAAGTCTAAGCATGCGAGCTCCTTTTCAGGTGAGCATCGCAAGCGCGACGCTCAGAACGCAATCGGGGTATCGAAGGCGTTGGTGAATCGTAGCGATTGACCGACGAGCGCCTGCCAGGTCAGTGTGAACCCGGCACCATTTACCGGGATCACGGCGCTCGTGTCGGCGCGGCCGTTCGCGGGGATCACGCCACCGCTGACCACGAACAGGTTCGCCGGATCGAGGAACAGCGGCCCAAACGGCAAGCCGATCACACTGGTCGTCGGCAACGAGACTCCCAAGAACCACGGTGAGCCAACGTCGCCGTAGACCGAGAGGCCGATGGGGTTGCCGGGTGTTGCGAGCGTCGTCGGCGCGGCATGGCGCTTCAGGTTGGAGTAGATCGCGAAGTGACCGTCACCCGACGCATGCGGTCCGATCGTGTCGAGGTCCCCATCGTTGTCGAAGTCGACCGGCGCGCGGCCGCCACGCGACAAGCCAGACGCAACCGGCATGTAGGGCACGAAGTCGATCGGCGCGGCGAAGTTGCCCGCGCCATCACCGGGATACCACCGGCCCGCTTCATCGAACAAATCCAAGTCGCCGTCTTCGTCCAGGTCGGCGAGTGAAATGTGCCGCAGCGGCACCGGATGGAAACTATGAGCGGCGAAGGTCTGTCCTGAACGCAGCCAGGCTTCACCACCCAAGACCAAGTCGTCGAGACCATCACCGTTGATGTCGCCAACGGCCAGCGTCGTCGCCGACGCACCTGCAAGCGGTGGCTGCGCCGTGAAGTTGGCGTTGCCGTCGTTTTGATAGAAGTAGACCGGCCCAGGCGCGCCAAGTTGGCCAACGGTCGCGACCAGAAGATCCAGGTCACCGTCGAACTCCGCATCCATCGCGACCATGTCGACGATCAGCTCCGGTGGCCCCAGCTGCGCCGGCACGCCGTAGCCCACACCAGTCGGCACCTGCAGCCCTGGCACAAACATCGGCGCCTGGAATATCGGCGGGAACGGGATCAACATCGGTCGGGCAACCACGACGTCGGGGATCTGATCGCCGTTGAAGTCCGCGATCACCGTCGCAGTCGAACGGCCGAGGAAAGGCACGCTCGCGCCAACCGAGAACACACCAGCCCCGTTGTTGAGTAGCGCCAGGTTCGAACTGTTGGTGAACGGCGACTCGGTCCACAGGTCTGGATCGCCATCGCCGTCAAGATCTGCCCAGGTCGGCTCCCCGGCAGCTACAGCCGAGTAGCTGCCAGCCCACACGGGCGCGCCAGCAAAGCAACCACGGCCGTCGTTGAGGTATGCCTCCAACGTGACCAAGCCGTTGGCCAACGTCGCCCGCAGCAGGTCGACATTGCCATCACCATCGACGTCACGCGGCGGCGCAAACACCGATTCCAACGCCGCGGGAACGGCCTTCTGCGCCAGTTGGTGGGTGCCAATGACAGTTTGCAACAACACGTACGGCGCCATGCCGCCGGGAGCGATCACCGTGTCCTGATCGCCATCCAAATCGACGTCGAACACGGCGATCCCCGGATACAGACCAACACTGTTGAAGCCGTAGCGAATGGGCCCCATGGAGACCGCGGCACCAAGCCCCGAAGTTTGGCCTGGGCGCAAGAACAGCTCACCATCGAGGGCGCCTGAGACCTGAGTCACGCTGCGCAACAGTTCGTCTTTGCCGTCACCGTCACGATCGACTGCAACCGGCTGCCCACCGAGGTAGCCACCAAAGGTCGGGGTCCCGGGCACCGGACCGCTCGGCGACCCCAAGTACAGCACCTCGAAGCCAGCGGACTCGACGGCAAAGAAGTCGTCGAAGCCATCGCCGTTGAAGTCACCGACGACGCCGTTGTCGACACTGAGAGTCGCCGGCATCACTTGCGTTGCGCCAAACGAACCGCCCCCGAGGTTGCGCCGCCAGTACGTACCGGTGAGGTCGCTCCCCACAACATCGACCCAACCGTCGCCATCGAAGTCACCGCTGGCGAGCCAATGGATGTTCGCGGTGCCAGCACTGCTCGGCCACTGCGCGACAGGTGCGGCCGTGAACGTGCCAGCACCGTTGTTGAGATGCAGCTGCCAGTTTGATGGCAGGTGCGTGTTGCCGACGATGACATCCATGTCGGCATCGCCATCGACGTCGGCAACCGTCATCTCCCAAGGCTGCGCAATCGCGGTCGGCAAGGCCGCCGTGATCCCGAACGTCGAGCCACCACCACTCGGCGCCAGCAACAACACGAGGCCACTCGGAGAGCCGCCGAGTCTCGTAATCATGAGATCGACGAGGCCATCACCGTTGAAGTCCGCGACCTCGGCGGAACGCACGTTGATGCCAGGATCAAAAGCTGCCGGCCACACCGGCCCCGGCACGAAGTGGCCGCCTTCGTTGAGGAACAAGCCACCAGTCGCGAACAAGTCGACGTCGCCATCGCCTTCGTAGTCGGCCGCCGCGATGACGTGCCCGAAGCCGTCGGGAATCACTTCGCCGACGTTGGCGAACTGCGGATTCTGCGCGACAACCGACCCGCCGAGCAGCAGCAGGACGCAAGTATGAATGGCCAGGCGAGGTCTGTGTACGGTCGTCATATGGCGGAGTTCCCCTTCGAGAAGGACGACCGTGCCATGGGCGTGACAGAACTGTCAACCGCCTCGCTAGTCGAGCATGGCGATGATCGCGGCCAGCGTCTTCGCGTTGCGCATCGTAACGCTCGCCCCCACCGCGCGATCGAGGACCTGCGGCGTCAGCTTGGAGCGAGCCACGCCGTTGGGGCAGTCACTCCACAGGAAAGATCCCTGCACGGCGACGCGCTCGCCGTTCTTGCAGTAGGGCTCGAGATCCTTGACGACGCTCTTCTTCAGCTTGGCCTTGGGGAACCCAATGTGCACGAGGTTGGGGCGCTCGTCGACGACATCGGCAAACGGGTTCGCACGCTGCGCCTTGACCAGATCGGTGATCGCGCAGACGACGACGGGCACTTCGAAGTCGAAGTGATCGACGATCGCCTTCTCGAGCTTCTTCTCGTGCGCCGCCGCAGTGCCACTCGCGGCAAACACGACATTGCCGCTTTGGATGTAGGTGCGCACATCGGACCAACCGAGACCTTCCGCCAGTTCGCGCAGCTGCGCCATCGGCACGCTCTTGCGACCCTTGCCCGCCGCGCCGACGTTGATGCCGCGCAGCCATGCCACCCATTGCTTCATGCGTCTACTTGTCCTGGATCCGCGCCATGAGTTCGAGCGAAACCGCGGAGCTTCTTGCTATCGTGACGAACGAAGACCATGCCGCACATCCTCGCGATTGATCAGGGCACGACGGGCACGACCGTGCTGGTGCTCGACGAGCAATGCAACGTCACGGGTCGGGGCTACTGCGAGTTCGACCAGATCTATCCGCAACCCGGATGGGTCGAACACGCGCCGACCGCCATCTTGCACTCGGTGCACGAAGCGATCCGAACGGCCATCGCAGAGAGCGGGGTCGCGCCGCACGACCTCGCCGCGTGCGGCATCACCAACCAACGCGAAACCGTGGTGCTGTGGGATCGCAACACCGGCGAACCGGTGCACAACGCAATCGTCTGGCAAGACCGGCGCACTAGTGCCGCCTGCCAACAGATGATCGACGCCGGCGCGCAGGATGCCGTTCGCGCTGCGACCGGTTTGCCGATCGATCCTTACTTCTCCGCGACCAAGCTCGCGTGGTTGCTCGATCAAGATGGGGTGCGAGCGCGCGCCGAGAAGGGCGAGCTCGCGTTCGGCACGATCGACTGCTACCTCGTCTGGTGCCTGACCAACGGCCAACGCCATGTGACCGACGTCAGCAACGCGTCGCGCACGCTGTTGTTCGACATTCACGCGATGGCTTGGTCAGACGACCTGCTGCAGCAGTTTGGCGTGCCGCGCGCCGTGCTGCCCGAAGTGCTGCCGTCCGCCGGTGAGTTCGGCACGGTCCACTCCTTCGTCGAGCTACCCGATGGCCTACCGATCACCGGCGTCGCGGGCGATCAACAAGCTGCCCTGTTCGGCCAGGCCTGTTTCGCACCAGGCGATGCCAAGTGCACGTTCGGCACCGGTGCGTTCCTGTTGATGAACACGGGCGCCGATGCCGTTCCGTCCAAGCACGGCCTCGTCACGACAGTCGGTTGGCAACTCGACGGCAAGACGAGCTACGCCCTCGAAGGCTCGGCATTCGTCGCTGGCGCCGCGGTGCAATGGCTACGCGACGGGTTGCAGTTCTTCGACTCCGCCGCCGAAGTAGAAGCCCTCGCGAACAGCGTCGACGACTCGGCCGGCGTCGTCGTCGTGCCCGCCTTCGCTGGCCTCGGCGCGCCGCACTGGCGCCCCGACGCGCGCGGCAGCATCACCGGCCTGACTCGCGGCACCACGCGTGCCCATATCGCCCGCGCCACGCTCGAAGGCATCGCCCTGCAAAACGTCGACATCCTGCGCGCGATGGAACGCGACTCGGGCAAGTCCCTCGGCGTCCTCAAGGTCGACGGCGGCGCCGCGGCCAACAACCTGTTGATGCAGTTCCAAAGCGACGTCCTCGGCGTCAAGATTTCGCGCCCCCACCACCTCGAAACCACCGCCATCGGCGCCGCCCTCCTCGCCGGCCTCGGCTGCGGCCTCTGGCCTTCCCAAGCCACCATCACCAAGACCCTCCGCGAAGAACGCGCGTTCGAACCGACGATGCCAGACCAGCTCGTCACCGAACACCTCACCCGCTGGCACCAAGCCCTAAACTGACCGTACGGTGCCTGGAACGAAGTCAACTTATTCGCCGGCGCTGCGCCGGCGAATAAGTTGACTTCGTTCCAGGCACCGTACCGCCCACTCATGACCGACGTTCCGAACTGTCCGAAGTGTGATTCGAGCTACACCTATCTCGATCGCGACATCTTCACCTGCCCCGAGTGTGCTCATGAATGGAGCGAGGCCGATGCGAAGGCTGCCGAAGAGGCCAAGCTGATCAAGGACTCCAATGGGACCGTTCTGCAGAACGGCGACAACGTCACGGTCATCAAGGACCTCAAGCTCAAGGGTTCTTCCACGGTCGTGAAGGTCGGCACCAAGGTGCGCAACATCCGCCTCGTCGACGGCGATCACAACATCGATTGCAAGATCGACGGCATCGGCCAGATGGGCCTGAAGTCCGAGTTCGTGCGCAAGAGCAACTGAACCCTGCGTACGCCGGGCTAGCTTGCGGTGTTCGGCATGTCGGGGTTAGTGCACGCCGATCGCGAAGACCACGACCACCAGCACACAGCCAATCGCGGCAACGATCAGCCCGTTCCGCCGACGCTTCTTCAGGTAGAAGAGCAACCACAGTCCGGTGAGCGACAGGAACGTCAACAACACCGCTGCGACGTCAATCAGCACGGACCACACCGGCCCGCAATCGCGCCCCTTGTGCAGGTCATCGAGAACGGCCATCCACGAACGGCTCGCCACCTCACCGGAGTAGGTCGCCAACTCACGATCGATGACCACGTCGGCGGAGTAACCCGGGCCCTTCCACAGGACGAAGCACTCGTGGTCGTCGACGGAGAACTCCTTGATCATGCCCTTGAGCCGGTGCTTGGCGCGCAGCTCTTCGGCGATCATCAGCTTGTCGACATCGCCCTGCAGCTTGACGGGCTCGAGCTTGCCCTCGATCACCAAGACCTTTGGCTCGCCGCCTTCAAACCACTCCGCGTGATTGAGCGTCAGGCCCGTGACCGCAAACAGCAGCGTCGCGCCGAACGCAATCATCGACAGGTAGATGTGCAGCCACCGCACCCACTGCGGCAACTTCCTGCGATTGGCGGAACTCATTACCGCGATCCTGCGGACGTGCGACCAAATCGCAACGACGCAGTTTCGACTTCCTTGTTGCCGCCCAATTCGATGCGCAGCGCCTCGTCGCCGAGAACGACATCACGCCGGATCAACTGATACGAACCGTGCTCGCGAACGACCTCGACAAACACCGTGTAACGCCCCGGCGCCAGCTCATTACCGTCGTCGTCGGTGCCGTCCCAGGTGACCTTGTAGGCCCCCGCCCGCCGCGTCGCCTGCGAGCGCGCATCGAGAACGTGCATGGCATCGCTGTATTGGCGCGACCAGCGCCGCAGATCCCGCAGCCAGCGCTCCTTCTCCAACCAGATGCACAACGTGCGCGCCGGCACGCCGGTCTGATCCTCGACCCAGACGGCGACATACGGACGACGCCAACCGCCGCGACGCCTGCGCCCGTTGTTCGAACTCGCCGGCGCCTTGATCTCGAAGTGCACGTCGAGCTGGAACCCCGTCGGCCAATCCGCCGTCCGCGGCCGCGCCTTCTTCGAGCAGAGCGCGGCCCAACCAGGACTCGTGTGCGACTTGCCGTCAGCCGTGACGATCACCGCCTCGGCACCCACCTTCGCGAGCAACAGCAAACCCTGTTTCGGGCCGAGCACGCACATCACCGTCGCCAGCACATCGGCCGTCGCGACGTCCTTGGCAACCACGCTGGCGCCGAGCACGCCATCCGCCGGCTGCCCCGAACGTGGGTCGAGGATGTGCGAATGCATCTTGCCGTCGACCTTGATGCCGCGTTCGTAGCCACCACTGCTCGCAACCGCACAACTGCCCAGCTCGAGAACGTGCAACGGGGTCGCGTTGACTGCCGGATGCTCAGGGTCGACGATGCCAACCTGACGCTGCTGCAACCCGAGTCGCATGTCGCCGCCGATCTGGAAGCTCAGCACATCTGCGAACTTGCCCGCGACCTTGACGCCGGCAGCGAACGCACGATCGACGACGTAGCCCTTGGCCAACGCATCGAACGACACCGGCGCGCGCACGGTCAGACGATCGCCATCACGCTGCCACGCTGCTTCTTGCAGGCCTTGCACGGCCTTCTTCAGGGCAGCAGCAGCCGGCGCCTTGCCGCCCTTGCTCGCGCCGGACCAGATCTTGGTCAACGCCGCGACGCCGGGATCAAAGGCGCCTTTGCTTACAGAACGCCACTGATCCGCCAGGTCGATCACCGCCCGCAGATCGGCCGACATCGTGCCGCTGCCCTTCGCCAACAACTTCGCCAGCTCGCTCTCGTCGTCCCACGAGCTCAGAACGGCGTCGAGGCGCGCGACCTCGGCAAACACCGCAGTCTCGATGCGATCGACGTCCTTGGCACTTCGGGCCGCAACTACGAGTTCGCTGCTGGTGCCAAGCACCCCGTCGCGAGCGATGCGGTGCACGAGCCGTTCTTGCGCTGGCAGCGCGCAGGCGAACGTGAGGACGAGGGCGAGAAGGTGCCTTGCTGGCACCAAGTTGGCGGGAATCAACACAGGCGCGAGCGAACGCAGACCGACATCATCTTCCCACTGTCACGACTACGGCGGACAAATCCGTTACGAGTGCTAGGGATGAGCGCGCCGAGCAGCCAGAATCACGCGCCATGAGCCAGCCGATCCAGTTGCACTTCGTCGACGCCTCGACGGACTACAAGAAGTTGCCCGAAGCCCGGGCGGAGGTCGTGTTCATCGGCCGCTCCAACGTCGGCAAGTCGTCGCTACTGAACGCCATCGGCGGCAAAAAGGACCTCGCCCCCGTATCGCAGAAGCCGGGCCGCACCAAGGCCCTCGGCTGCTTCCTGATGGACAAGTCCGGCGGCACGCTCGTCGACTGCCCCGGTTACGGCTACGCCAAGGTGTCCAAGGCGACGCGCGCAACGTGGTTGCCGATGCTGACCGACTACCTGCTCAATCGTGAGGAGCTGGTCATGGCCTACTTGCTGGTCGACGGCGAAGTCGGGCCAACGGCATCGGACCTGGAAATGCTCGGCTTCCTGCGTGAAAGCGACTTGCCGCACACGGTCGTCGCCACCAAGCACGACAAGGTCAAGCCGTCCAAGCGCTTCAAGCGCGAGCGCGAGTTCGCGGACAAGTGCCGCCTCAACCGCGACCTGATCATCTGGGTCAGCGCCGCCAAGGGCTCAGGCATCCCGCGCCTCCGCGAGTCGATCCGTGAGTTCACCAACAAGTAGTGAGCGGCAAGGAATCGCCGCGGCACCGCACCTAACCGCTCGAGCCTTCCCGTACGGTGCCGGGGCAACCGCTTAGCCGGTCGCCAACACGCCCCGCCGAAGCTTGCTATCATGGCGGGCGTGCGCGAGTGGGTTCCATCTCTGGCTGCGGTGCGGCCGCGAGTTGTGCGGCCGGGATCCGAACTGCCGCGACTTCTGGAAGAAGAGGTCGCCGAACTGCTGCTGATCGGCAAGCCGACCAGTGTCGTGTTGTGGGGTCCGATCGGTTCCGGCAAGGCGACCGCGATGGCGCACCTCGCCGCGGTGTTTGCCGATGAGCCGCGACTGCACCTGGCGAACGACAACGACACAACCAGCCCAGATGCCATCGTCAACATTAGCGTGCTGCACCGCCGACCCGGCAACCGCCTGGCCTTCCAGCTGCAGCCGTGGACCGATGACGACGCCATCGAGTACATGCTCCGGAAGCATCCCGATGACGTCAGCCGCGTGCTCACGATGTGGCATGCGAGTGAACCACATGACCTGTTGGACTGGCCTGGCTTGAGCGCACGCGTGCTCGATGAGCTCACGGCAAAGCCACACCTGAAGAGCGCGCGGGCGGCCCTGGTAGATGTGCTCGCCGACCGAATCGGCGATCGCTACACAACGGTGGTCAACCTGGCGCAACAACTCGAATACGGCAGGCGGCCGACCGAGATGCTCGGTTGGGCAAGCCCCGCCGATGTGCGTGACCTCAACGACGTCTTCGGTTCGTCAACCGCGCGCTGCGTCCTGCTTGCCGACTGCATGCTGCAGTACATCACTCTGCAGTTTCGCCGCGAACATATGCACGTGGGCTGGAACCAGGAGATGCAGCGCGCTGTTCGCGACGCGATGCACACCAATGAACCCAGCCGTCGGGAGATTCTGGCGCTCGCCGAGCAACCTCGACGTCGACAGAAGGCCCACCTGTATAGCGCCCTGTGCCTGTGGCAACCGGGCTACCGGCCAACGTACGAATTACGCGGCAATCTCGACGGCGCGTGGCTGCAGCAAATCGATTTGCATGATCACTGCATCCGCGCATCCCTCGAACGGGCCCAACTTGACGGTGCCGATCTCAGCCAGGTGATCTTCGACCGTTGCTCGCTGGTGGAGGCCGATCTCCGCGGAGCGCTGGCCGACCACACGCAGTTCAAGCAGCTCACGGGTTCGTCACTCAAAGCGGCCAGGTTGCAAGCCCCACACTCGACGTGGATCGAAGCCCGCCTCAACGGTGCCATGTTCCGCCGCGCCAACCTCGAGAACGCAGACCTGACCGATGCACGCCTGGCATTCGCCGACTTGCGCAGCGCCAATCTATCCGGAGCGAACTTGTCTGGTGCAAGGCTGACCAGAGCCCAAGTAGCTGAAGCGAACCTGAGCAATGCGTCGCTTACCGGCACGAAGATCATCGGCGTCGACTTTCGTGGCACCCGACTCGACGACATCGACTTGCGCGGCGCGCAACTCAGCTCGTGCTCGTTCGAAGGATGCAGTTTGCCAGCGCCCCGCGCCGCCCTAGCCAGTTTTTCGAATTGCGATCTGACCGCCAGCCACTGGCGCCAGGCCGATCTGCGTGATTGCACGTTTGCGAAGTGCGGCCTCGCCGAGGTGCAGTGGGAAGGCGCCGACCTGCGCGGGGCAGACCTGCGCGGCGCGACGTTCCACCTCGGCAACTCACGGAGTGGCCTGATCGACAGCACGACACCGAGCGAAGGTTCGCGCACCGGCTACTACACCGACGAGTCGCTGGAAGACCGCTTCCAGACACCTGAAGACGTCCGCAAGGCGAATCTACGCAACTGCGATCTGCGCGGCGCCCAGATCCTCGGCGTCGACTTCTACCTCGTCGATCTTCGCGGCGCGAAGCTCGACCCGTTTCAGCGGCGATGGCTCATGCGTTGCCGCGCTATTCTCGACAGGCCCGACGCAGAACCCCGCCAGGCCGAAGGCTAGCGCGACTACGCGCCCTTGAACGCGACCACCGGCCGCAGTCGACGAATGATCCGCACCAACTCCTTCTGCGCCCGCATGACCTTGGTGATGTCCTTGTAGGCAGAAGGTGCTTCGTCGCGCAGACGATCGGTCAGGCGATGATCGTAGAACACGCCCTGCAGGTCCTTCTGCAGACCGCGAACGGTGATGCGCCGCATGGCCTCGCCGCGCGCCATCCGACGGCCGGCACCGTGCGAACTCGAGCACATGGATGCGGCACAGCCACGACCTTCGACGTGATAGGTCGCCGTGCCCATCGAACCTGGGATGATGCCGCGTTCGCCGTCGCGAGCCGAACAAGCACCCTTGCGATGCACCCACAGGTTGGCGTCGCCGTGCTGTTCGGCGCGAACGAAGTTGTGGGTCACGTCGAACCACGTCGCTTCCTCCCCGCGCACACCGAGCACTTGCTCGATGGCCGCCAACGCCGCATCCGCAATCGCACGCCGGTTTCGGACCGCATAGTCCTGCGCGACATCGTGATCTTGCAGATACGAATCGGCGGCATCACCTGTCAGGCCACACAACACACGCTTGCTGGCATCCGCCTTGCGCAAGTGATGTTCGCGAATCGCTGGCCCCAAAGCCCGCGAACCGCTGTGCACCGCCAACCACAGGCTGCCTTCTTCATCAGCCTGCAGCTCGACGAAGTGGTTGCCGCGACCAACGGTACCGAACTGCACACACGCATCACGATGAACGCGTCGCTGCAGTTGCGCATCCGACATGGCCAACGGCGCAAGCTCACAACGCTGCCGTTGCCGCACGATCGGCACACGTAACCGCAGCGCATCGAGCAACTGCTCGGCACGTTCTTGCGTGACAACGTCGACGTCACCATGCAACCGCAACGTCGCCATACCGCATCCGATGTCACCGCCGACGGCCTGCGGATAGATCACCCCATCCGTCGCAACGACGGTGCCGACGCAAACGTGTTCGGCCAGATGCACATCGGGCATGACCGCGATGCGCCGAACGCCCGGCGCGTGCGCCAGGCGTTCGAGAGCAAGCGAGACTTCCTGCGACATCGGCTCACTGAGCCATCGTTGCACCTCAGTCATCGCACACCTCCGGCGGAACCAGAGTGAACGACAACTGCGGGGCTTTGCTGCGATGGATGTGTTCGGCAACCGACGAGCGCAGGTAGCCGCGGGCCCGGTCCAACGCGTCGAGTGCCGCGAGCAGACCGTGCCCATGAGAGTCGACCACGGAGACCAGCAAGTGGCCGCCGGAGATCGGCTCGACGAACTCGACACTGAGGTCGAGCAGAACGGGATCAGACGAATCGCCCAGGGCGTAGGACAACGCGTCCTGCACCTGGGCACAGAGCTGGAGGGTCTTCTGAGACGACCGCCCTCCGCGGTCGTTGGAACTCGGCATCTGAAGTCGAGACGCACCGGTGGCGCGCCAGAACAGGATCCGGGCCGCTCACGACAGAACGGTGCCCGGGAAGTTGGTTGGGGTCGACTTGAGGCCCCGGTCGCCCAGACGTGCTGGGGTGCAGACTCACCAAACGCTCAGGCATCTGCCTGAGGGCGTTGGTCAGTCGCGCGCGGACCGGGGCGCGGTCACAGATGTGCAGATGCTTCGCATGATTGCCTCCGAGTGGCGCGGAAACATAACGGCTACCTGCCGGACCGCAACCCCCACCGCCGCGCAATTCGGGCTCTGTCTGGCCGTTTGCTGGCACTAGCGACGGATTCGTTCTCTCGCGCGCGGCGGCGCCCCGTTACCTTCTTCGCCGTATCCCCCAATGCAGAACTTCGACTACACCCACCTCGACGACTCCCTGGCCCAGAAGCTGATCGACCGCGCCGGTCTCGGCGAGATCGACCGCAAGGTTCAGAACGGCGAACGACTGAGCTTTGAAGACGGCGTCACGCTCTACAAGACGCCGCACCTCGCCGCAGTTGGCTTGATGGCGCATCGAGTGCGCACACGCATGCACGGCAAGAAGGTGTTCTTCAACATCAACCAGCACGTCAACTACACGAACATCTGTCAGTACTCGTGCAAGTTCTGCGCGTTCGCGGCGACAGAAGACGAAGAGCGCGGCTACCTGATGACGCCCGAGATCGTCGAAGAGAAGGTGCGCGAGCAAATGCACCGGCCGATCACCGAGGTGCACATGGTCGCCGGTATCCATCCGAAGATGGGCTACGACTACTACATCGATGTCGTCAAGGCCGCCAAGCGCGCGCGCCCCGACATCCATGTCAAAGCGTTCACGATGGTCGAGATCGACCACATGCTGAAGATCTCGGGCAAGAGCGAAGACGAGGTGTTCCAGGACCTGCGCGATGCCGGACTCGGTTCGTGCCCGGGCGGCGGCGCCGAAGTGCTCGTCGATCGCGTGCACAAGGCCGTGTTCCGCGAGAAGCAGAGCCCGGATGGTTGGATCGACACCGCGCGCAAGGTGCAGAAGGCCGGCTTCAAGATGAACGCGACGATGCTCTACGGCCACATCGAGCGGGTCGAAGAGCGAGTGACGCACTTGATGCGCCTGCGCGAACTGCAGGACGAGTGCGGCAACTTCATGGCCTACATCCCTCTCGCGTTCTGGCCCTACCACACAGACCTCGAGAACTACGGTCATGTAACAACCGGGCACCTCGACCAGCGCTCCATCGCCGTCGGTCGCCTGATGCTCGACAACTTCCCGCACATCAAGGCATACTGGATCATGCTGACCCAGGAGTCGGCGCAGACCGCTTTGAGTTTTGGAGCCAACGACATCGACGGCACGGTGACTGAGGAGAAGATCACGCACGACGCAGGCACAACCGAACCTGAAGTGCTGCAGGTTGACGAGATCGCCCACCTCATTCGCGAAGCCGGTTACGAACCCGTGCAACGCTCGACGGTGTACGAGGAGATCGGCGCGCAGGTTTGAACTCCACGCGAGGAACAATGGGGCAGGCAACCGGCGCATCGCGCGGGTGGCTTCCGTCCTCGTTGATCTCGCTCGTCGCCATCGCGGGCACGCACTTCGCGTTCTTCGCTTCGCCGATCAGCAGCATCGGCCACCTGATCGACCTGCCGAGCGGCATCAGCCTCGGCATCTTGCTGCTGCTCGGCTGGCGCGCGGTGCCCGCCATCATCCTCAGCCAGATCGCGATCCAGATGTCTCTGGACGTGCGCTTCTCGATCGCGCTCGTGCTCGGTGGCATGGAAGCAGTCGCCGTCATCCTGGCGGCCGCGCTCCTGCTCAAGGTCGCCAAGTTCAGAGCCGGTTTCACGCGCCAACGTGACCTCGTCTCGTTCTTGATCATCGGCGGTGGCCTGCTGCCATTGTTCTCAGGACTGTTATGGGCACTCGCGTTTGGAGCGATCAACGGCGCGTGGAGCATGTTCTCTGGCGTCGTCACGATGGTGTGGTTCACCCACGCAAGTGGCATCCTCGCACTGACGCCGCTGACGTTGTGCATCGGTTCGCGGGCGGAGCGGGCCGCGCGACGCAAAGGCCACCGGACCGAACTCACCATCGTCGCAACGGCGGCCGCGGTGTGCTCCTACTTCGCGTGGTGCGACCCACTCGGAGTCGGCGGCATCACGACGACCCTCGCGTTCTTGCCACTGGCATTCCCACTGTGGGCAGCCCTGCGCCTTGGTCACTGCAGCGCCACGGCAATCATCGCCCTGACCGTGTTCATCGCGGCTTGGGGAACCTCGACTGGCAACGGCATGTTCGTCTCGACGGGCCGGCACGACGCCGACAGCCTGCTGTTCTCGCTGATCGTCATCTGCACGTCGTGTTCCCTGCTCGCAGCGATCATCATTCACGAACGCAATGCGGCCGAACTCGAACGCCGCGAGCTCGAAGTGCGCGTGCGCCAGGCGGAGAAGCTCGAAAGCCTCGGCATGCTTGCCGGCGGTGTGGCTCACGACTTCAACAACCTGCTGACACCGATCCTCGCCGGTGCTGACCTGATCTCGATCGGCGACTCGAAGCCCGCCAACAAGGAACTACTCGACAACATCAAGAGCGCGTCCAAACAAGCGCGTGGTCTGTGCCAACAGATGCTCGCCTATGCCGGTCGTGCGGGCATCGAGCGCGAAGTCGTCGACCTCAGCAATCTCGTCCGTGACGCGGAACAGCTGGTGCGCCACCTTGCGGACGCACGATTGACCATCGAGTTCGGCTACTCGAAAGCCCGCGCCACAGTTGAAGTCGACGTCTCCCAGATCCAACAAGTCCTGCTCAACCTCGCCAAGAACGCCGCCGAGGCCATGCACGAACGCACGGGCAAGGTGGTCGTCGCAGTGCGAGTCATCGAAGCCGACGAGAAGTTCCTGCGCGGTCTGCACGGCAGCAAGCTGCTGGCGCCCGGCATCTACGTCGGCCTCGAAGTCGAAGACGAAGGCACGGGCATCCCTGACGACGTTCTCCAGAAGGTGTTCGATCCGTTCTACTCGACCAAGGGCAACAGCCGCGGACTCGGCCTGGCCGGCGCGATCGGCATCACCCAGGCACACAACGGCGGCATCTCGATTAACTCGAGCGAAGGTGTCGGCACGCGCATCACCGCGTGGTTCCCACGCAGCAAGCGATCCATCACCGGCCGCCACCAAACACCGTTCCCGCCGGCGGATGCCGCCAGCGGCACCGTGCTGGTTGTCGACGACGACCCCAAGGTGCGGTTCGCAGCGCGCAGCGTACTAGAACGTTTGGGCATGACGGTGCTCGAAGCGGACTGCGGCGAAGCTGCGGTCTCCTTGGCGAGCGACATCGACACGACGATCGACCTGGTGCTGCTCGACCTCAGCATGCCCGGCATCGACGGCCATGAGACGTGCAACCAACTGCACGCGATGCGCCCCTCGATGCCAGTGATCCTGTCGAGCGGCTACGACAAGAATCGGAGCGAGAGTTCGCTCGCCGAGCACGGCTACGCGGCGTTCCTGCAAAAGCCTTACGAATCCAGCGCGTTGCTGCGCCGCGTGCACGACGCTCTGAGTGTGCATCAGAGCGGCTCTTGATCAGTCGCGGCCAGCGCGCGCTGTGCGCATGGCAACGAACAGGGCTAGCACCAACGCGAGAGCCGACGTCGCCAGCAACACGAGATACGCCGTGTGCACGACGGTAAAGAGACCCGCCGAATCCTCGCGCACCGACCGCGCGCCAAACTGCGACGCAAACAGCGCCGACGTGACGGCCATGCCCGCAAACATCCCGACACCGCGCGACTGCGCTGCGATCGCCGACGCGAAGCCACTGCGCGTTGCCGGCAAGCTGCTGAGAATGAGCGCGAGGTTTGGCGACGAGAACAGACCAAAGCCCAGACCCTGCACGCCAAGCACGAGTCCGACATGCCACGCTGGCGACTCTGGCCCCAACTGACAACCCAGTACCGAACTACCTAGCACACACACGACGCCAAATCCTGCGACGCGCTGCGGCCGCATGCGGTCCGCAAGCCGCCCAGCAGTCGGTGACACGAACGCCATGACGATCGAACCCGATGCCAGCCAAAGGCCCGCAGTCGGCGCGTCCAAGCCATTGCCGACCTGCAGGAACAGACTCAACAAGAAGATCGAGCAGTAGGCGTTGAGATAGAGCAACGCCTGTACGAGCAGAGCAGAACGGAACACCGCGTTGTCGCGCAGCTCGCGCATGTCGAGCAGCGGATCGGGCAACCGCGGCTGCCAGGCGAGGAAGCCACCGAGCAGCACCACCGCGGCAGCGACCCACGGCCATGGCGACGCTTCCCGTTCGCCAGCTGAGACCGCAGCAACCACGCTCGTCATCCCGAGCACGACCAACGCGACACTCGGCAAGTGCATCGCAGAGATCGGTGCGCGCCACTTCTCCGTGATCTGCACGAGCGCAGGGATGCCGCCGAGCAAGATCCACGCGCCGCCGACGAAGAACACGCTGCGCCAACCCAGGTGATCGATGATCCAGCCGGCGGCGAATGGTCCGAGCGCCAGCCCCGCATACGCGGTCCCCATCATCGCACCGAAGATGCGCCCGCGCCGTTCTGCCGGCACGAAGTCCATCAACAACGCCGGGCCGGCCGCCGTACACAGCGCTGCAGCCAGACCTTGCAAGAACCGCAAGATGAGCACTACCGAACCGTGCTGCACGAAGCCGATCGCCAGCGACAGCAGCCCGAAGGCCAACAGCATCCAGCGGAAGATTGCGCCGCGCGCGCCGGCGTCGACGAGTCGCCCTGCCGGCAACAGGAACGCCGCGCTGCTCGCGATGAAGGTCGTCTCGACCAGGCCGAGCGACGTTGCCGACATCGACAACTCGCTGCCCATGTGAGGCAGCGCAATCGCCACCCCCGAGAACATGAACGCCGGCCCGAACTGTGCGATCACAATGGATCGCACCAGCCAACGGTGGTCGCCCGCGCTCAAGGTCGCATCACCGCTTGACGTTGGTGTAAGGAATGCCGTCGATGATCGTGCCGACGCAGTGCGTCGTGTATTCGAACGGGTCGCCGTCGAACAACGCGATGTCCGCTTCCAAGCCGGCGCGCAACGTACCGACACGCGCATCGATGCCGAGCATCTTGGCCGGCTCGACGGTCAACGCGCGCAACGCCTGGTCGCGGCCGAGGCCGTGCATCACGGAGATGCCCGCCTCCCACAATACGACGCGCGTCTTGGGCACATACGCTTCGAAGCCACTCTGCATCGCGAATGGCACCTCGGCATTCGCCAACAACTTCGCGAGCTCCATCGTGCCGTTCTCGAGATCGCCACGCGTGCGCGACATCGCCGGATGCGGCAACACCCACATGCCCGACTTCTTGATCTGCGGCAACATCAGGTAGGCCTCAGCTGCCCCATCAAGAACGACCTTGATGCCAAACTCATCCGCGATGCGCAGCGCCGACGCCAGATCGTGCGCCCGATGCGCTGTGATCAAGAGCGGCACGCTGCCATCGAGCACCTTAGCCATCGTTTCGAGGCCGAGGTCCGTAGCGGCATTCGCGTCGCGCTTCTTCTTGGCTGCATAGGCGCGCGCCTCGATCAACTTCTCGCGCAGCATCGCCACGGACTTGGCTCGCGTGCCCGGCGCCTTGCCGGACTTCGAACGACCCGAGTCCGCCAACGTCACGGCAACCATCGCCAGCGGCTTGACCACATCCTGGTCGACGCTGCGGCCGTGCGTCTTGATGAGCATCGTCTGGCCGGAGATCAGCGCGCCTGGGCCGTGACCGGTGTGCAACGTCGTCACGCCGAGACTGCGCACCCACGGCACCAGTGGATCCTTGGGGTGGAAAGCATCCAGAGCCCGCAGTTCTGGCTGCATCGGCGACGACTTCTCGAGCTGGTCCTGGTCATGCGGAATGTTGAGCACCCCCGTCAGGCCGACGACCGAGTGCGCATCGATGAAGCCCGGCGTCGCGACCTTGACCTTCGTTACGGGTAGGTTCTTCGGCATCTGCGTAGGTGTGCCGACACCAGTGATCTTGTTGCCACGCACGGTGATGAAGCCGTCCTTGATCGGTGGACCCGTCATCGTGTACAGCGTCTCGGCCTGGATGATCAGCAACTGCGGACGCTGAATCTGGCCACGCGCAGACGAGGTGAGCAGTGCGCCTGCCAAGCACAACAGCGTCACGCCAATGGAGCGAACGATCATTGCCCACCTCCAAGCTGGCCGTAGCAGCACATCGACAACGCCTGGTCGTTACTCGCGCCGAAGCCGCCAGTTGCCATCAGCCGATCCTTGGGGTCCGTCAAATCGAACACCTTCTTGCCGTCAACCCACGTCTGCTGCACGCGCGTGTAAACGGAAAAGGGATCACCTGACAGGATCGCCAGGTCCGCATCCTTGCCAACTGTCAACGTGCCAACGCGATCCTGCATATCGAGCATGCGGGCATTGGCGATGGTCACGGACTGCAGCGCCTTCTGACGATCCATACCAGCGCGCACCGCGAGTGCCGCCGAACGCAAGAACAGGCGACTGTCGGTGATGCCATCGTCGGTATGGAAGCCGACGAGCACGCCAGCTTGATCGAGCACGGCGCCGGTCGCCATCGACAAGCGCGCGGCTTCGAGCTTGCCACCGGGTGAGTCGATCATGATCACCGAACACGGCACGTTGGCCGCGGCGATCTCCTTGGCGACGAGCCAACCTTCGCTGACGTGATGCAACACGCAGCGGAAGCCGAACTCCTTCTTCAACCGCAGCACGGTCAAGATGTCGTCCTGACGATGCGTGTGATGGTGCACGACGCGCTTGCCTTCGAGCACTTCGACGATCGCTTCCAAACCGAGTTTGCGATCGGGCATCTTCTCAGGGTCGCCTTTGGCCGCGGCGATTCTGCGTTGGTAGTCACGCGCCCGATGGAACTGCGCCCGCACCAACGCCGCCGCCTTACCGCGCGTTCCGGGGAACGGCGTCTTCTTCTGCGGGTTGGTACCGTTGGCCATCTTGATGCCGCCAGCGATGCTGCCATCCGCGTTGCGCACGGCGAGCTCTTCAACCGTGTTGACGTCGCGCAACTTCAAGTAGATGGTCTGCCCCGACAGCAGGTGGCCAGAACCGGGCATGACGTTGACGGTCGTGATGCCGCCCGCCTGCGCCTTCTGGATGCCAGGGTCGCGGGCGTTGATGGAGTCCAACGCGCGCACCTCCGGCTGAATCGGACCACTGCTGTCGCCGCCCGACACCGAACCGATGTGCGAATGGCTGCAAATAAGGCCCGGCATGATCGTGCGTCCCGAGCTGTTGACGATCACCGCATCAGGAGCAATCTCTACGTCGCCCGACTTACCAACCGCGACGATCTTGCCGCGGTGAATGACAATGACGCCATTCTCAATCGCGGGCCCATCACAGGGTTCGAGGCGCGCGTCGACAAACGCATGGGGTTTCTCCTGGGCCAAACAGCCACCTGAGGCAAAACCCAACACCAGTGCTGGGCACAGCAATCGCCTGATTCTCATGGCCTTGAGACTACGCGCATCACCACTTGCCCCTCAACCGGGAAGAAGAGAAGTGCCGATGCGAGCGATTCCGCAAGAGGGCGCTACCAGGGCGCCACGACTAACGAGAGGTCATTCAGAGAACACCATGTCGAAGTTCATCACCACTTCCCTTCTTTCCCTTGCCGTGCTAGCCAGCTGTGGCAGCGGCAGCGACGACGGCGGCGCCGTGTCGGGCCTGCAAGCGCCCCAGCAGGTTGCAATCGTCGAAGCCGCTGGCAACAACACCGCGCCAGTCATCCTGTCGAACAGCCTCCGCGCTCTCACCGGCAGTGACTACGAAACGGATCAGACGCGCTACTGGATCCAAGACAACTCGATGCAAGCTCTCGACACGGTCAACATGATCCTGTCGAGCCTGCAAGAGACCCGTTACTGGGAGCAGACCAACGCCGGTGCTTACATCGCCCTCGTGTCGGAAGACGACCGCGGTGGCGGCGGTGAGCGTGGCAACAACGGCACGACCTACGAAGAGTGGGTCGTCAACTCGACGCGCGCCAACAACTCGTCGCCGCAAGTCGTAAGCTTCTGGATCGAGCAAACCGAGACGATGGGCGATCCGTCGCCGTCGATGATCTACGGCCGGATGACGGTCACCGAAGAGCCGACCGACTCGCAGCCGCTCGGCGCGTTCACGCTCTACTTCAAGAACCTCGGCCTGTCCGAAGCGTCGACGTCGACCAACACCAACTTCGAAGGCTACCTGCGCACCGTTCCGCGAACGGACAGTCAGAGTGAACTCGAGTTCTACATGGCGCACGGTGATGCCGACGGCACGCCCGCGCTCAACGAGTTCGCCATGCGTGACCGCGTGCACGTCGTTGGCGATCCGGTTGCCGGCACGGGCCGCGCCTACACCGAGTCGATCTTCAAGATGAACAACGGTTCGCTCTTCACGGAAGAAGGCGAGTACCAGATGGAGTTCAACGAGGACTACCTCGCCCGTCGCGACGTCACCAACGCCAACACGCTGGCCGTTCTCGACCGCAACGACTTCGAGACGCGCGTGCACCGCTACGGTGTCTACGACAACACGACCGAAGACCGCATCGAGCAGATGTCGGGCTTCCCGATCCAAGACGCCAACGGCGAAAACGGCTGGGCCGGTTTCTACGGCCTCTGGTTCCCGGAAGGCACGGCGCTGACCAACGGTCAGGAAGTCCTGCGCCGTTCGTTTGAGAACAGCTCGACGACGCCCTACACGGTCTTCATCGCGCCGGGCCGCCTTGAGAAGCGCACCCGCGAAGCAATTGTGCTCGGCGACATCATCGACGAGGTGATGGAGTGGTTCGACCCGGTCGCTGGTCAAGAACTGCAGGTCATGTGGACCGGCCAGGACTTCGTCAAGGTCGGCGTCCGCAGTGGCAACTCGTGGACCGAAATCGATCCGGCAGTCAGCATTGCGTCGAGCTTCTCGACCGGTGAGTGGATCTCCTGCTGGAGCCAGGCTCGCGGTCAAGTCGAGTGGACGTGGCCGGCATCGATCGGCAACACGGACCCCGCCTACATCTGGCAGAACGTCACGATCAACGCCGACTCGGCTGAGATGGCGAGCGGCGACCTGACGCTGCATGGTTACTTCAACATGTTGCGCGCCGACATCACGACCAACCAGGCCAACTTCATCAGCTCGGAGTCGCCGTACCTCCCGGACGCCACTGGCGTCAGCACGGGCAACACGGTCTACACGTTCGACAAGACGACGCTGATGCTGATGATCGGCGCCGACCCGGTCGCGCTCGACACCGGCGTCACGATCACGCAAGGCCCCGGCCTCTACGGCCTCAACTGTGGCCCGATGTATCCGTCGGCGCTGACGTCGTTCAACGAGTTCGGCACCGAAGCCACGACCTACCAGTGGTACATCGGCGACAACGAGTGGAACCAACTGCGCACGCTGCAGGACGAGAACGGTGACTTCGTTCAGTTCGACGAGCCGCTGCGCATGTCGTACACCCACGACGAAACCGGCTCGGCTTTCGACGACCGCACGTTCTTCCTCGAGTGGGACGGCCAATGGCTCGGCGGCATTCCGTACGAGCAAGACACCGCCACCAACCAGTGGAACCCGCTGTTCAACATCCCGTCGGGCGCCACCGCCTCGACCAGCAACGGCACCTACAAGATCAAGCAGCTCGAAGGCGAGCAGACCATGGTCGAAGTTGGCAACCCGAGCGCGGTCTACACGGCCGAAGGCTTCGACATCGACGGCACCCCGATCACGGTCCCGACGGCCTCGCCGTACGAAGACCCGGCCATCGGCGCCCGCCCGGAAGTCACCGAGGCCCCGCTCTACGTCGGCGGCGTCTCGCAGAGCAGCGACAACTAACAAGTTGTCGCCAACCTGGCGTACCGAACCCGCTTCAAACCGCCGGCTTCAGATCCGGCAGGCCGGATCTGAAGCCGGCGGTTTGAAGCGGGTTCGGTACGCAGGGTTTGGTTCCCGGGCTACGGTCTGGTCAGAGCCACGGGGTGTGACGTGCGGGGTCACACCGCGTATCGTGTGCCCTCCCCAGGGAGGAGCCCATGCATACACACCGTCACTCGATTCTGTCCGTCGTGTTGTTCGCCTGCTCGGCAACGTTGTTGTCAGGCGCAGCGGAATGCCAACAGAGGCCCGGGCCACGCCGCTCGGTAATGCCGAAGAGCATCGCCAACGCGCTGCCTGTCGAACTTGACCAGACGCGTGTCGTCGTCAAGTTGGCGGAAGGGCAGCCTGGCCTTGCCCAAGCCGGCAAGATCATGGCACCGGACGTCCTTGCGGCGATCGGCAGTCGCACGACGCGGCCGTTCTTCGCTGGACTCGAGAGCGAGCTCGCAACGATTCGCGAACGGCAACTCGCAGCCGTGCGCGCCGGCACGCAGCCGACCGTCGACCTGTCGCTCTACTACGAGGTCTTCGCGCAGAACGCGCAGGACGTGCGGCAACTCGTGCGCCAACTCAACGCACTGCAGAGTGTCGAACTCGCCTACCCGCGCGAACGACCGGCACCGCCGCCGGGTGACGACCCGCCGTTCACGCCGGACTTCACCAACCAACAGGGCTACCGCGCCAATTCCCCCACCGGCATCGGTGCGCACACGATCCTGTCCACGTCGGGCGCGAGCGGCGTTGGCATCACGGTCTTGGACATCGAGTGGGGCTGGGACTTCGGTCACGAAGACATCGCCTCGCTAACGGCCGCCTCGCTCGTTGGCCCGCCGATTTCCAACCCGTCTTACAACAACCACGGCGTCGCCGCGTGCGGCATCATCGCCGCCGACGCCGACGGCGCTGGCGTCACGGGCCTGAGCCCCGACATCGCGCTGAAGGTTGCGACGGACTACCCGGCGGCTGGCTACAGCGTCGCCAACGCCATCACGGCCGGCATGCCATCCTTGCAAGCCGGCGACATCATTCTGCTCGAGGCGCAGACGTTTACGCCGCTGGGCCTCGGCCCGACCGAGTGGAACCAAGCCGACTTCGACGCCATCCTGATTGCGACCAACCTCGGCATCATCACGGTCGAAGCGGCCGGCAACGGTGGGGTGAACCTCGACGATCCGGCGCTCAATGGCCTCTTCAATATCAGCGTGCGTGACTCCGGAGCGATCATCGTCGGCGCAAGCAACGGCAGTTCTCTGTCGCGCGCCGGCTTCAGTTCCTACGGCGCACGCGTGACGGCCAACGGTTGGGGCGCCAGCGTCACAACGACCGGCTACGGCGGGCTCTTCAGCGCGCCTGGCACCTCGCTGCAGGACTACACCAGCACGTTCTCGGGAACGTCATCCGCTTCGCCGATCGTCACTGCCGCCGTCATCGCCGTGCGCGGCGCCGCGGACGCGCAGTTGGACCCGAGCGCAGCAGCCGGGCTCGACGCAATCACGATCCGCACACTGATCGAGAACACGGGCACGCCCATCGCCACGATCGGCAGCCGCCCCAACTCGACCGACCTGCTGACCGCCGCCAACATCCTGCGCGGCCTGACCGTTCGCACCGAGCCACAACTGGGAACGACGACGGTGCTCGACATCGAGCCGGTGTTCGCTGGCACGAGCGGCGACATCTACGGCATGTTCGGCGGCACCACGCCGATCAACGCGCCGCTGCCGGCCCCGTTCATCGCCGACAGTCGCGGCCTGCTCGACCTGAGCACCGCCAACCCGGTCACATTCGGCGCCTTCGGCGGCCTCGCCGCCAGCTACTCCATCGCGGTCCCCAACAACGCCGCCCTCGTCGGCCAGAGCTTCTACTTCCAAGCCATGACGATGGACCTGTCGACCAACACGATGGCCGCCACCAACAGCGCCCGCGTCTACCTACGCCACTAACTGCCCGTACGGTGCCTGGACCATTTTCACCTTTTCGCCGCTCGCGGCGAAAAGGTGAAAATGGTCCAGGCACCGTACGATCAGTTGGCGGTGAGCGGGCAACCGATACCGGCGTTAGCGGTGGAGTTCGCGGAGGAGGCGGGTGGCGCCGTAGACCTTGCGCAAGGATTCGACGATGCCTTGCGGGTGCACGCAGACGCTGCGTTCGACGCTCTCGCCGTAGAGGAACTCGTTGGCCATCGACTCGATGTTGCCGTCGAAGAGGAGGCCGACCAGTTCCAGGCGCGAATTGACCAGCGGGCTGCCCGAGTTGCCGCCGGTCGAATCGACCGTGCAGACGAAGTCCACTGGGGCCTGCATGTCGATGCGATCGCGCGCCAGCAACCACTGGTCGGGCAAGTCGAACGGGTGCGCGCCGTCAAACTCGGTGTTGCGCGCGAACATGCCGTGGAACACCGTGCGCCACGGTGCCAAGGTGCCATTGTACTTGTAGCCAGCGACGCGGCCGTCGCTGAAGCGCAGCGTGAACGTGGCATCCGGCGAGACGTCGTTACCGTAGACCTTGAACAGTAGTCGGCCCAAGCGAGCGCCGAGTCCAGCCTCCGCTGCTTCGATCGCATCCGACTTCTTCCAGTTGGCCTTGGCCAACGGTTGGATGACTCGAGCCGCAACCAGAGCCACATCTTGCGACGCGTCGATAGCCTGACGGCCACCCTTCAGGAGCTTTTCGAGATAGGCGCTCTTGCCGAGTTTGCTCTTCTGCAACAAGTGCACAGTCGCACCCGACGGCTCTCGCTCGCCCAGCAACGCTCGCAGATACGGATCGTCCGTGGGCAGGAGCGACCTGGCGCGCACGAGGTGATCGGTGAACATCGCCTCTTGGACCGGGTCGCGGCGACAATCGACATCACGCGCTGCCGCGGCGACGTTCTCATCACCAGTTTCGGCGTACTTCAGCAAGAACTGCGCGCGCAACAACAAAGGTAGGCTGCCTGCCGAGTGGAAACTGCGCGGTGCTTCCAGCTCGACCTTCTGCTTCATCAGTGCTGCCAGCTCGCCCCAGATGACCAACTCGCTCTCGTAGCCCTGCTGCTTCGCTCGCCTCTTGAATGACTTCTCGGCGCGCATCTTGCGTGCCATGAACGTCTCCGAGGTCAACGCGCCGTGCTCGCCGCGGTAGAGCTTCTGGCCGTTCTCAAGCTTGAGGAGACTCGTACGCAGCGCCTTCTCCATGCGCGGATCTCGCTCGCTGAACTCGCGCATGATCCGGATGCGATTGTCGATCAGTTGCCGAACACGGGGGTAACGCGCGTCGCGCTGGTATTCGAGTTGCGCTCTCGTCATGAGGCGCGATGTGCCCCCGGGGTTGCCGGTCAGAAGCAACAGCTCACCGGGCTCGGGTCCATCACCCCACGTGAAGTGGATGCCCGACGTATCAGCGGGCTTGCCATCGACGTAGGCACGACAGAACGCGAAATCGACGGCATAACGCGGGTAGACGAAGTTGTCCGGGTCCCCGCCGAAGTGCGCCGCCTGCAGGTGCGGCGCCATGACCAATCGGATGTCGTCAAACACCTTGTAGCTATACAGCTGCCACACGGCGCCCTGGAACAGCTTGACGACCTGCGGCTCCAACTTCGGGTTCTTGTCGCGTGCATCGGCGAGCACCGTTTTGCGGTTCTTCTCGCGCAGCCGCTCAGCCGCACCGTCCGACATGTCAGCCGTGACACCCTTGTTGACCGCCGCCGTCACGTCGACCATCGACACGAGCTGCTGCACGGTCAGCCCCTTGAGTCGGACTTCATCGGTCAGCTCGTCGGCAACGTAGCCGTCCTTGACCCAGTCGTTGTCGCCTTGAGCATCGGCAATCGCATCGCGAGCACAGTGATGGTTCGTCAGGATCAGGCCGTTCGGCGATACGAACGAGGCGGAGCAACCGCGGCCGAACCGCAGCGAGGCCAGACGCATGCGGTTCCACCACGCCGCATCGGTCTTCAGGCCGTACTCGCGCTCGAGATACTCGAGCGGCGGTCGCTCGAACGTCCACATCTTGCCAAGGCCGAGCTCGTCTTGCGCGACGCTCGGCACCGACAGCGCCACCAAGGCCAACCAACTCACCGCCGTGAGTCCCAACTTGCGCATCTTCATAGCCACTTCTGTCGTGTTCTGGTTTGTCGTGTCGGAGCGAGACTACTTGCCCTGCAGCTCGTGCCACTTGGCGAGCAGTTCCTTCTCATGCTCGGGCCGCAACCCCGTGCGGTACGCTTTGTCACCGCGCTCGGTTTCTGCCCACTGCAACGTGTCACGAATCGTCTCAGCAATCGGCCGGAAGTTCAGGCCTTTTGCCATCGCCTTTGCATTCTGGACCATGCGCCGCCCCTCGCGCGGAATCCACAGCGGCATCTGCGAGTAAGGCCTGACGCGATTCTCGCGCAGGAACTCCTCGCTGGCCCACGTCAACGTCACGTCCTTGCTCGTGGCGCACTTGCACGCCCCGAGCACTTCGGCCATCGACGTGCGACCGGCGAACCCAACCGCGTTGTAGACACCGGTAACGTTCGCTTCGATGCACTGCAGCATCCAGCTTGCGAGATCGCGCGCATCAATGAATTGCGAGTGACCATCACGATCGCCGGGTGCCATCACTTCGCCACCGCGCGCAATCCGCACCGGCCACCACGTGAAGCGATCACTCGGATCGAGCGGCCCGACGATCAGGCCGGGACGAATGTTGGAAACGCGTCCTGGCATCGCAGCTTCGGCTGCCGCTTCGCAGCGCGCCTTCATCGCACCGTAGTGGCGGAACGATTCGCGAATCGTCTTGATGCCCGCGTTGACCTCGTCCGACACGGTCGTGACGGGCGCCTCTTCGCTGACGTTCTGCGGTCGCTTGTCGAACGAACCGTAGACCGAGATCGTGCTGATGAATTGATAGTGGCCGACGTTGTCCCGCAACATCTCAGCCGCCGCGCTGACGTGGCCGGGAACGTAGCCGGACGTATCAAGCACCGCGTCCCACTTGCGACCCTTCAGTGGCGCGAGCTCGCCCTTGTCGCGATCGCCGCGCAACTGCTCGAGTTCGGCAAACAACTTCGGACGCGTCTTGCCACGATTGAACAACGTCAACTCGTGCCCCTTCGCCATCGCCGCGCGCACGAAGTGCGGCCCGAGGAACGACGTGCCACCGAGCACGAGGATCTTCAGCGGCTTGGTTGCGGGTCGAATGCCATGGCTGTGGGCAGCAAGCGGCAGCGATGCGCAAGCCCCGGCCATGGAGGAAAGGAACGTCCGGCGGGTAGTTGCCATATCGGCGCATGCTACGGGTGGCTACGCGCGGACGTTGGCGAGAAGATCGCGATCGATGACAGAACGCGAATACGTGCTAGGAACCGGCGACGACGAACTGGCCCGCCTGGCGCTGCAGAACCGGTTGTGGGGTGACGTCTCGGCGAAAGCCTTCCGGCGCGCAGAACTCAGGATGGGACACCGGGTTCTCGATGTCGGCTGCGGCCCCGGTTACGCGTCGTTTGACATGGCTGACGTCGTCACGCGTTACGGCAGCGTGCTCGGCATCGACGAATCACCGGCGTTCATCGCCCAGGCCAAACAGATGGCCGAGGCGCGCGGCATCGCGCACTTCGATGGCGTGGTCGGTGACGTGCAGGACCTCGACACGGTACTGGCCAACGAACAACCGTTCGACTTCGCCTACGCCCGTTGGGTCCTGTGTTTCGTGCCCGACCCCGAAGCGGTCATTCGCGGCATCGCCAACGCGCTCGCACCCGGCGGCCGCGTCGCCATCCAGGACTACTTCGACTACGGCTCGATGACGTGCGCACCGCGGTGCCGCAGTCACGACCTCGCGGTGCAAGCAACGATGCGTTCATGGCGCGAACGCGGCGGCGACCCCGACATCGGCCAACGCCTCCCCGCGATGTTCGCCGATCACGGTCTGCAACTCGACGACGTCCGCGCCCACCTTCGCATCGCCCGCGGCAGCGACACGATGTTCGCCTGGCCCAAAACCTGGTGGCACACGTTCGGCCCCAAACTCGTCGCCATGGGCGAACTCAAACAGAGCGAGTGCGACGAACTCATCGACGACCTCAAGCACCTCGAACAAGGCACGGGCTTCATCCAATGCCCCGCCGTCTACGAGTTCCAAGCCACCCGAAGCCGATAGTACGGTGCCTGGAGAGAAGTTATCCTCTTCGCCGAAGAGGATAACTTCTCTCCAGGCACCGTACTATCGGCTTCAGATCGTTAGCGGGGCTTTGCTGTCGGCGAAGGATTGGTCGTTGCAGCCCATCGCTTGCATGACGGCCAGGTAGAGGTTGGCCATCGGGGTGCGGCCCTTGTGCTTGATGTGGCCGTGGGGTTTGGCGGTGCCGGCGCCTTCGCCGCACATGAGCATGGGAAGGTCGTTGTGGTTGTGGCGGTTGCCGTCACTGATGCCGGAGCCGAACAGGACGAGGCTGTTGTGCAGGAGGTCGTGTTCGCCTTCTTCATGCGCGGCCATGCGTTGCACGAAGCGCGCGAACTGCTCGACGTGGAAACGGTCGATCTTGGCGATCGCGTCGCGCTTCTTCTTGATGCCGCCGTGATGGCTCAGCGTGTGGTGACCTTCGGGAACGCCCAGGAAACGGAAGCTGCGGTTGCTGCCGCCGTTGCCGAGCATGAACGACATCACGCGCGTGCGCTCAGTCGTCAACGCCAACAGCATCAGGTCATACATCAGCTCCATGCGCTTCTGGAAGTCGCGCTGGCCCGCCAGCAAACCGTCGGGAACGGGCGTCGTCGCCTCAGGCTCTACTTCCTGCTGCAACCGCTTCTCCAGCTCGCGAACGGATTCGAGGTATTGCTCGAGCTTGCGCCGATCCGCGGCACCGAGCCGGTTGCGCAGCGACCTCGCGTCAGCATGCACGAGATCGAGCACCGACTTCTGCCAGTCGCGATCCCGTTTGCGCTTCTCGCGGTTGCTCTCGGTCTCCGGATCGCCAAACAAGCGCGCGAACACCGCACGTGGATTCGCTTCCTTGGCGACGGGACGCTCGGGCGCACTCCACGACACGTTGTTGCTGTAGGCGCACGAGTAGCCCGAATCACAGATGCCGGCCGACCGCGCCCGATCCATGCCGAGTTCCAACGAAGCAAACGGCGAATCGCCGCCGACCTGCTTGCCAATCGCCTGATCCACCGAAACGCCAACGTGCAAGTCGGCACCGCCCGTCTTGCGCGGATGCGCGCAGGTCAGATACGTCGCGACCGCGCGCGCATGATCACCGGGCCCATCACCGTGGGCAAAGCCCGCATCGATGCACAGACCGGTGAACACCGTCATGCGCTTCTGCACCAGCTTGAGTGGCTGCAACGTCGGACCGAGCGTCGCCCCGTGGCCCTCGCCATCGGGACGCCACTTCGCCATGTTCATGCCGTTGGGCGAGTAGATGAAGATCGCGCGCGGCTTCGGCCGCAGCAGCAACTTCGTCGTCGGCTGCGCCATCGCCGGCAACATGGCATCGAGCCACGGGAGCGCGAGACAAGCAGCACCGCCGCGCAACACCGTGCGACGGTCCAAGGCGGATTGGCGCAGGAACGGCATCCTGCAGATCATCACCGATCCCTGGCGCCAGCACAAAGGGCGCCGCAGGGGTCGCGATCAGCGTGTTACAAGTTGATCGAGAAGACGCAAGTTTCGCCCGAAGGCACGCCGTCGATCTGGAAGTCGCGGATCTCGACCGAGTAGGAACCGCGCGGCAGGGCGAGCCCCGGTTCAAAAAGCATGCGCACGTCGCTGTTGCCGCGCGCCGGAATCGTCTGGTCGCCAGCGCGACGACCAATCTTGGCCGAGCATTCGCGATCGTCGCCAAACATCAGGCGCACGCTGCTCGACGCGAACGTCACATCGAAATCGTGATCGTTCCAGACCTTCATGCGAACATCGATGCGGCTGCGCTTCTGCCGTGCAGACGTGACGTTTACGCGCATTCCCGCCGACTCGACCTGTGGCGGCTGGGCCACGCGGCAGCTGGGGGTGGAGGAAATCGCGAGCAGAAGAAGGGGAATCCCCAGGCGGGCAGGGTTTCGCATCGGCATTGCAGAAGTGTGCGGAATCATCATCGGCATGCAACAACGACTCCGGGATCGAAGCGTTGCTTGACGTCTGCCCACAACGCCAAGTATTCCCCGAGGCCATGAGCAACGCAGCTTCGGACCGACGCGCCCTCGTAACTGGTGGCAGCCGCGGGATTGGTGCCGCCGTATGCCGGCACTTGGCCGGCATGGGCCACCCGGTGATTGTCAACTTCGCCAGCAATCATGAGGCCGCCGATTCCGTCGTCGAGTCGATCGTTTCCTCAGGTGGCGAAGCCGAAGCTGTGCAGTTTGATGTCGCCGACGGTGCGGCAACGTCCAAAGCCATTGAGCAACTGCTGACCGACAAGCGCCCGATTTCGGTCGTCGTCAACAACGCCGGCATCGTGCGCGACGCGCCATTGCCCGCGATGTCGCCCGAACAGTGGAACGACGTGATCGCGACCACCCTCGGCGGCTTCTACAACGTCACGCAACCGCTGATCATGCAGATGGTGCAGAAGCGCTGGGGCCGCATCGTCAACATGTCGTCGATCTCGGCCCTCAAGGGCAACCGCGGCCAGAGCAACTACGCCGCCGCCAAGGCGGGCATCATCGGCGCGACCAAGTCGCTCGCGATCGAGATGGCCAAGCGCAACATCACCGTCAACGCAGTCGCGCCCGGCCTGATCGAAACGGACATGACCGAAGGCGTGCCAGACTTCGTGCAGAAGATGATCCCGATGCAGCGCATGGGCTCGGCGGAAGAAGTGGCGTCGGTCGTCGGCTTCCTGGCGTCAGAACCTGCGAGCTACGTGACCGGCCAGGTCATCGGCGTCGACGGCGGGTTCTTGTAGGCCCACCTCAGCGGCAAGCTACGTAGTGACTTCGCCCGGCCCGTTGCCCATACGCAACAGATCGAAACCGGGCTCGACCCCAAAACGCGCTTCGAACACCGTTCGCACGTGCGCGGCGACCTGCTCCCGGTGACCCGGTCGGATCAGTGCAATCGCGCAGCCGCCAAAACCCGCCCCCGTCAAACGCGCCCCGAGCACGCCTTCACAAGCGCGCGCAGCGTCGGTGATGACATCGAGTTCTTCACAACTGACGTCGTAGTCCGTCGCCGTCGATTGGTGGCTCGCGTTGAGTTGCGCACCAAGTCCGGCGTAGTCGCCAACGCGCAATGCATCAACACCAGCGGCAATGCGCGCCATTTCCGACACGACGTGACGCGCGCGCAGGTAGAGCACCTCGTCCATCTTGTCGCGACACGATTCCAACTCCGCCACGGAGAACGCCGCGAGGTTGGACCGCTCTGCTACTTCGCGACACAACACCTCGTGAGCAGCAGCACACTGCGCGACGCGTTCGTTGAAGCCACTCGCAGCGAGCTTGCGCGGCTTCTTCGTATCCATCACGAGAACCTCGCACGCATCCGGATCAAACGGCACGTGCTCCCAGCGCGGTCCCTGACAGTGCATCCACAACACGTGGCCCGGTTCGCCCAGCGCCGACGCGTATTGATCCATGATGCCGCAGCGCACGCCGACGAAATCGTTCTCCGCCTTGTGCGCCATGCGCGCGATCTCTTCGCGGCCGAGCCCGACGTCGTGCAACGTGTTGAGCGCGATCGCCGTGACGACTTCGATCGCCGCGGACGACGACAACCCCGACGCCATCGGCAAGTTGCCGGCATACACGGCTTCGAACCCAAGGTTGACACCGTGGTCGCGTTGGAAGCTGCGGAAGATGCCGAGCGGATACCCGCCCCACCCCCACTCAGCCTGGGCGTGGTCACCAACCTCAGCAGCATCGACATCGATGACCAGATCCTGATCGACACTGCGCAAGCGAACGCGGCCATCGTCACGCAGGCGCATGCCGACCTTGATGCCGCGATCGACGGCCATGGGCATCACGTCGCCGCCGCTGTAGTCGAGGTGGGCCCCGACGAGGTTGATGCGACCCGGGGCGAAGAAGAACCGCAGTTCGCCAGCGCCGAAGTCCTGATGGAATCGCGCCTCGATGGCATCGAGCAATCGGGTGCGTTCAGGCGCTGTCACGGTAATCATCGAACTGCCCACGAGGCTTCAGTGCAAGGAACTGCCCGCGGCGACGAGTCGCGGCAAAGAACTGCTATCGGCGGGGACCTCAACCGCAGCAAAGACCCATTTCGGGCTACCCCGAACCCCCGAAACCATCGCAACAACCGGGCTCTGGGCGCTGCTTCCGCTTGGCCACCGCTTCGGGACGCCCCGGATGTGCCGATAGACGAGAGGCATTCGGGGCTCGCGACGATTCGTGGCGAGACTCGGGAGCCGAACCGCCACCCATACGATGTATGCTGTCGAGCGCACCAGGACGTGTGACGTCCGCGCGCACGCATGCTATTGACGACGATGCACTATTTGACCCGCACCCTGTCCATTGCCTGCCTTGCCATGGGCCTTTCCGCCGCGCTGCCGGCGCAAGACAAGCCCGCGACCAAGCAGGAGCCGACCAAAACGAAGTCGAACCCGCTGGCAAAGGCCGACGGCCCGCACTTCATCGTGCGCCGCTACCCGCAGGACAAGGATGTCGCCGTCGCCGTCGTCGGCAACAAGACGATCACGCTCGGCGAAGTCCTCGAACACATCGAGGCGCGCCACTATCCGGGCTTCCGGAAGATGCTGACCAAGATGCCGACGATGCAGGCATATCTCAGGTCGGACCTGATCGCGCCGTGGGTGCGACACTACGCCGACATGGAAGCGTTGCGGCAGGTCGCTGGCGACAAGTACGTAGACCCGGTCGAGCTCGAGAAAGCGCAAGCGGCCGTTCTGAAGCAGAGCTTCGAAGGCTATCTGGCCAAGGAAGTCGAACGACGGCGCGCGCGCGGCTACCCGCAGATCTCGCAAGCGCGCGTCAACAGCCTGCTCGCGGACTACCAATTGCGATCCGGCCTCAGCTCCGAACTGCAGGGTCTGCTCAATGTGATGGAGCCGGACACCTACACGGCTCGGCAGCTGCGCGACTTCTTCAACTCGAACGGGCGCTTCATGGGCGGCCAGGTCACGTTCCAGCACATCCTCATCCAACACCGCGACGGCGGCACCGGCATCCTGCTCAAGGACGACGGCATCGCGCGCGCCAATGCCCGCATCGCCGAAGTCAAAGCTCGCCTGCGTCCCGACGGTTCCAACTTCGAAGAGCTCGTGCGGCTGTATTCGGACGACACGCGCACGGCCAAGAACGGCGGCGAGCTGGCGCACGTGCACCGCTTCGACGACCGGTTGCCGGCGACGCTATGCCGCGCCGCGTGGTCGCTGCAGGACGGGCAACACATGACCAACGTGATCGAGACGCAATACGGCTACCACTTCATCCGCCGCGTCGCGTTCAACCAGAACATGTACATCCTGTTCACGAACGACACGATGCCAGCAGTTCGCATCGTCATGCAGCGCGCCATGCAAGAGCGCCTGCTGCTCGGCGCGCGCAAGAAGACCAAGCTGCGCCTGCTGCTCTGATCAACTGGCCCCTCAGGCGGCACCGCCGCCGGGCCACGTCCACCACAGCAGCAGCCAGAACGGATTGACGATCGTCCACACGATCGCGTAGCGGCGGAACGGCTGCTTGATGGTCTTGTGCCGGAACCACGCCATGGCCAGCCACGCCCCCAACCACCCGGTGGCAAACAACATGGTCAACAGCGTGCGCTCGGAGACGCGCCGGCCCTGCTTCTTGCTGCGCCACTTGTCCCAGCCAAACGTGGCCAGGGTGATGACGTTCCACAACAGTACGAGGACCCACAGCAGTTCGGACATGGCTGCCATCCTAGCCAGCGGATAGGCTCGCCGCCTCAATGCCGGTCACCCCACATGACGTCGAAGCGGCGCATGCAGCCATCCGCGACCACATCCTGCGCACGCCAACCGTAGAGGCGCCCCGCCTCGGCGAGCCGTGCAACGTCAACTTGTGGCTCAAGCTCGAGAACCTGCAATACACCGGGTCGTTCAAGGATCGCGGTAGCTGCCACAAGCTGCAGAAGCTCGCGGCGGCGGATCCGCGGCCCTCGGGTGTCATCGCGGCATCGGCGGGCAACCACGCACAAGGCGTCGCCCACCACGCCGGCCGCCTCGGCTTGCCCGCGACGATCGTGATGCCGTTGACGACGCCGTTCGCCAAAGTCGAACGCACCGAAGGCCACGGCGCGACGGTTGTGCTGCACGGCGAGTCGGTCGCCGAATGCACCGAGCACGCCAAAGAACTGGCGGCGCAACAGGGACTCGTATTCGTGCACCCCTACGACGACGAATTGATCGTCGCCGGCCAGGGCACCGTCGCGCGCGAGATGCTGGAGGACGTGCCGCAGCTCGATACGCTGGTCATTCCGATCGGCGGCGGCGGGCTGTGTGCCGGCATGGCGCTGTGGGCCAAGCACGCCAACCCGGACATCCGCGTCATTGGCGTGCAGACCGAAAGCTGCCCGTCGATGCACGCAACGTTGCGCGGCGAACCGATGCCCAAGCTCAACACGCACACGCTGGCGGACGGCATCGCGGTCAAGACGCCGGGCAAGATCCCGACCGAGATCCTCAAGCGCGACCTCGATGAGCTACTTCTCGTCAACGAGACCGACGTCGAAGAGGCAGTGCAGATCCTCGTCGCACAACAGAAGGTCGTCGCCGAAGGTGCGGGTGCCACGGGCTTCGCCGCAGTGCTGCGACACACCGAGAAGTTCGTCGGTCGCAACGTCGGCGTCGTCATCTGTGGCGGCAACATCGACCGCCGCATGTTGTCGACAGTGCTGCTACGCGGCCTCAAGCGCGACGGCAAGATCGCGAAGCTGCACATTCATATTCACGATGTGCCCGGCGTGCTGTCCAAGGTCACGCAGATGATCGGCGCCGCCGGTGCCGACGTGATCGACATCGAGCACCAACGCTTGTTCAACGTGTTGGCCCCGCGCGAAGCAGAACTGCACGTCGTCATGGAGACGAAGGGTTCCGCGCACGTCGAACGCATCATCGCCAAGCTGCACGGCGCTGGCTTCCCCGCCGAACTCGTATCGTAGTGACCGCACCCGACAGCTGGCATGCAGAGACGGCCCGCTACGAAGACGGGTTGCCGATCGAGCGACGCAAGCGCGACGGGGTGTGGTTTACACCGATCGAGCTCGCGATACCGACTGCGCGACGCACGCTGGCGCCGCTGCAGAATCGCAGCCTGCGCATCTGTGATCCAGCGGTAGGCGGCGGTTCGTTCCTGCTGGCTGCCGCAGCAACACTGAGCGAACAGCACCCCGCCAACACGCACGAATACGTCGGCCTCGACCTCGACGCAGCAGCCACCGAACTAGCCAGGAACGCACTGCGAGCTCGCGGCGAGCAACGCCTGGATATCACGATCGGCGACGGCCTCACCGACCTCGAACCCGAGTCGTTCGATTGCGTGCTGACCAACCCACCGTGGGAGACCCTGCAGGATCGCGACGACGCCAAGACTCGCGTCGCCGAACTGCGGCCGCGCTTCCAGCATCAGGGCAAAGGCAAGCTCTACACCTACCGCCTGTTCGTCGAACGCGCCGTGCAGCTGCTGCGACCAGGCGGCCGGCTCGGCCTGATCGTGCCGGCGAGTCTCTGGTTTGATCGCGACGCCGAACCACTGCGGCGACTGCTGCTCGACACGTGCGAGTGGCAATGGCTGTTCGGCTTCGAAAACCGCGAACGCATCTTCGCGATCGACAGCCGCTACCGCTTCGGCGCGATCATCGCTACCAAGGGCGGCAGCACCAACAAGGTGCAGGTTGCGTTTGGCCAGACCAAGGTCGACGCGTGGGCAGAAGACGAGCCGGAACACGTCACCTACGGGCGCGCCGAGCTGCAGCAACTCAGTCCGCACTCGGGCACGTTCGTCGAAGTCGCAACGCGACGTGACCTCGACATCCTGACTCGCATGCACGAACGCGGTCGACCACTGCTCGGCGAGAATGGCCTTCTGACGTGGCGCCAAGGCGACTTCAACATGACGTCGGACAAAGGCCTGTTCGTGCAACGCGAAGCCGCGGAGCGCGACGGCTACGTTCACGATGGCCGCGGCATCTGGCAACGCAACGGTGGCGAAGACCTGCTCGCGTTGCGCCAGGGCGCGATGATCTACGACCTGCAAGCCAACTCGGGCGCGCACGAATCTGGCGTCGGCCACAAGACCCGTTGGCGTCCGCCCCAACACGACGACGAACTCGTGCCGCTCTACCTGGTTCCAGCCTCAGAGTGGCGGGCCAAGGCACAGGACCGGTTCACGGCGCGCATCGGTCTGCGTGCGCTGTCCAACGCAACCAACGAGCGAACGGCGATCGCTTGCCTGCTGCCGGACGTTCCATGCGGCAACTCCCTCGGCGTGCTGTCGCCACACCACCCAAGCGACACGCCGCTCCGGCAGCTCGCTGCAGCAACTGCCGCGCTCGCCTCGCTACCGTTCGACTGGGCGCTGCGCATGCGCCTCGGCGGCACCAACCTCAACCGCTTCGTGCTCACCGACTGCATGCTGCCGCAGCTCGATGATGCGACAACAACCACGCTAGCCATCGCTGCGCTGCGCCTCTGCGCCACGACGCCGTGGACCGACAGTTTGTGGCAACTCGCGCACACCGAAGGGTGGTGCAACACCCCCACACCCGTCACCGACGCAGAAGAACGCCGTCGCCTCACAACCTCGATCGACGTCACCGTCGGCAACGCCTTCGGCCTGACCAAGGCAGACATCGAATGGCTGACGCGCGGCGAACCGTTCGCCAAAGGCTTCTGGCGCATCGAACGCCACCTCCCCGAAGCCGACCGCCGACCGCAGCGATGGGTACTGTGCCTGGACCGTTTTCACCCTATTCGCCCCGCGACGCGGGGCGCATAGGGTGAAAACGGTCCAGGCCCAGTACAGACGACAGGTAGGGGGAGGTCGCGGGCGTCGAGCAGCCCGTGGCGGTGTGGGTCGTGATAGT
>Ga0316204_10000375_pt1 | contig 174419 bp, 159 predicted proteins | sample 6monrhotite_MG_2_FD_205661 | JGI IMG/M metagenome (GOLD analysis project Ga0316204, IMG submission 205661) | Microbial mat bacterial communities from mineral coupon in-situ incubated in ocean water Damariscotta River, Maine, United States -... | ecosystem: Environmental > Aquatic > Marine >... | reverse complement strand
CTTCCAAGCCAATACCCTAACCGGTTCTATTGAATCCCCATAGAGACTGCATCACACCGAAGGCGGTGTACAACACTGCGTCCAAATAACTGAAGCCCTACTTCAGATATTGAGACTTAATTGTTGTAGCCAGTTTCCAATAGTTTATTCAGTTATTGGTTGATTTTCTAACTCCATCATCATAGGGCGAACTTTAGACCCCCAACTGCATAATCGACCTAATATTGGTGTAAGCAACTTTCCCGCATCCGTGAGGTAATATTCAACGTGAGGAGGTATTTTTTGAAAATCCTTTCTTATGATTAACCCTTCATTCTCTAAATCTTTCAAGCGTTGTGTAAGCATTTTTTCTGAAATGCCTGGAATACCATTTTTAAGCATCCCATATCTATTTATGCCATTATTTATATTCCATAGGATATTTACTTTCCACCTACCAGAGAGTAATATCATTGCATAAGTTAAACCACAAGATGCTTCTAACTTTTTTTGATTTTCATAATTTGTTGAGTTTCTTTTTCTCATTGGTACGCACTTTATTGTATGTATGATAGTTTTCTATGGGTGTAAATGTGATAATTAGTTTTGTGTATTATTTTAATTATTAAACATTATAAAATTTCATAGAATGAGATTAAAAAATAAAGTAGCTGTTATCACAGGCGGAAATAGTGGTATTGGACTTGGTATAGCACAAGAATTTAAAAAGGAAGGTGCATCAATTGTAATCATGGGTCGAGACAGAAAAAGTCTTGATGCGGCACAACTAAAATTGGGAAATGAAGTTTTGGTTGTTCAGGGAGATGTAACCAAATTTGAGGACCTTGAAAACCTGTATAATAAAACAATGGCTAAGTTTGGCAAATTAGACGTTTTGGTGGCTAACGCAGGTGTAGCAAAAATGATCCCATTTGAATCTACAAGTGAAGATTCTTTTGATTTGCAATTTGATATAAATGTAAAAGGAGTGTTTTTTACTGTTCAAAAGGCTTTACCTCACTTAAATGACGGAGCTTCAGTAATTTTAATATCTTCAACAATTGGACATAAAGGGATGTCAAATGCTGTTCCATATTGTGCTACTAAAGCAGCTGTTAGATCTTTTGCTAGATCCATGTCTGCGGAATTATTGGAACGACAAATACGAGTAAATGCGATTGCTCCTGGGTTGGTTGAAACTCCTGCGTTTGGTAAATTTGGCTTGCCAGCGGAAATGATTCCTCAGGCAAAAGAAGGATTTAAGCAATTAACTCCATTAAAAAGAGCAGGAACAACTGTTGAAATTGCCAAAGCAGCTGTATTTCTTGGGTCAAATGACTCTTCCTTCATATTAGGTGAAGAAATAGTTGTTGATGGGGGGATGATAGGACTGTAAAATAAAATGTGATTTTTAAAACCCTGCTCTTTCATATAAGTAGCAGGGTTTTGGAAGTAGCAGCGTTTAGTTGCTCCATCCGAATCCTACTGGTGATTTTGACGCAACCATTATAACTGCCTCAACCGGATTCTATCGAAGTGTCAGTTTAATTGTCAATCGGCTTCCAAACTGGACCCCCATTTTGTACTTCCATCTCGAACAAAGGTGGGAATGAACTCATGTGGCGTTCTATACCCCTCGGGGTGCAAAAGTGCTTGAATGTTTACTTTGTAATAGTTGGCGGACTCCACGGGCAGCAGGTGGGTGAAGTCTGAACAGTAATAGAGCTCATCTCCTGCAATGAAAAAGGCATTTTTGACAAAAGCATTTAAGGTGGCTTCTTCTCCGGGGAAACTAAACACATGAAATCCTCCTGTCACTATCCACTGAAAATAGCTCTGAGAAAGGTGTTGCTTTTTATGTCCAATCAAATGGTAGCCATTGCTGCCCACATAGTTGATGGGGTTGCCGGATTTCCATCTGGTGAAGAATACTTGCACATCGGCTGGCAGGTCTTCAAACGCAACGTGTTCTTCCGTAAAGTCATCAATTCTGGTTTTGTTATTCAGGCCGTGAAAGGTGCCAATGTAAAAGACCAGCAACATGGGGATGGCCGCTGCAAATAACCCGATTTTCAGACCCCAGGTTGTTTTCGTTCTAAAGACAAGTAGAAACAATAAAACAACCAAAGTATAGGCAATGCCTACGTGCATGAAAATGAAAATGCCAATGCTTGCAAAGGCAATGGAAATCATAAAAATACCGCTAATGGTAATCAGCATGAGTTGACCGGCCCAAGCGCTCAAAAGAGCAGCAAAAAAGTGCGCGATGTTGTGCGTCTTTTTCTTCTTGTTTTCGGTGTTTTCCATTTCAGCTGGTTTTGACGGGGGTATAGGTTTCTTCCTTTTTTAGGGACACATTCATTGCGTCCAATTCCTGCGATCAAAAATTGTCGGAAGGTTCCGATTTTTCCTGCTGATGCATGGTTTCTGGAGAAATGGTTACCTGTATCATTCCGTCATCTGGGCGGTCTCTGTAAAAAAGGACCGTCATCAGGTCTGAAGGAGGATGATTGGGGACGCAAGGAACAATGAGCTTTGGATGCAGTTACTTTTGATTGTTTTCGCGAATCACGGTTATTTTTTTAGCAGATGCTGTTCGATCCGCTCCATGCGGTTGTTCAACTCTTGCAATTGATGGAGTATCAGAATGTGCGTTTTTTTCGCATCAATGCCAACAGGACTGGCATCGCTGTGAATTACCTGAGCGATTTCTTCGTAAACTTTGGGGTCAATTTCGAATTTCATAGGAGTGTTTTTTAGTGGTTGTGGTTAGGAGCAGTGGTGTTCCAAAGCGCCTTGTTGTTCATCGGTTTTGCTGTGCAATCCTGTGTTTTTTTCATTTCCAATTGATACATCTGATTGGCCAACTGTAATTACAACAGACCGGCAAGCCCCATTGTTTGCCTGGAGTCCAGCCACTCATGTCCATCATTTTTTGTCTCAGCTCTTCCTGACACTTTTCGGTTGCTTGAATTCTCAGAAAGTCAACGTCAATGACTTTTCCTTGTTCGTTTATGGCCAATGTCACGTGGATGCTGGCTGTCAGGATACTGTCCCTTTGAAAGCATGTCGAAAGAACGGGGGCTAAGTCAGTTTTCAAATACTCCATCAGTCCATCTGCGCCTTTGTCGTAATGGGGCATGATTTCAACAAAGTCGTAAATGGAGTCGCAACTGTTGTTGACTGCCTGACCACTGACGGACAATCCCGTTAGCCATGCGAAAAGGGTTAGTATGGTGGTCAGTTGTTTCATTTCGTTTTGTGCTGGGACACAATGTCTGACTTTTTTATTGGCTCATGCCATTCTTGTGCTTAGCTCCCTATCAATTGGAACTCTTTCACTAATTCCAGTTTTTGAGAATCTGTGAATTTGTTGTTGAATCCGTCAAAGAATTGATCAATCAAAACTTTGAACTCTTCTTTTGGATCCATTTCATCAATCGCTTGCATGAGATCCAATCCTTCATAGACATTCTCACTTTTGATTAGCTCTAATCGGTCAAAACACTTTTTTAGGAGTTCATCATTTCTACCAAATCGTGGGACAAGATCCAGTAGTCTCAAATAAGGGTCGTTGTTGAATTCCATGTCGATCAATCCTTTGGATAAGAATTCTTTTTCAGGTTCAGAAAATTGATTCGGAGAATAGGTGCTAAAGTTTAACATGCCTTCCCATGATAGTCGGGGATTGATGCAAAGGTCCAAAATCCATTTCCTTTTTTCTTCGGTGTAAACCAACGATTGGTATTCGGTTATCAAAGTTTCATATTCGTTCAAATTGGAAGACTTGACTCCAAATCGAGGATCTGTTTTTGCATATATTCCAAAGCCTTTAAGTTCGTTTAGAAATAAAATGTACTCCTGGTATTCTTTGAAACCGGGCAATGCAAACATGGCATTGCGGTGGAAAGTAATGTAGATGGTGTCGTTTTGTAATTGTCCTTTGATGCTTTTGTTTACAACAAAAGTGGCTATCTCATCGCACCATCCACAAGTAGCTTTTCCTTTTTCATTGCTTTTGTTGATGCTGTTTCTCAATTGTTGCTGAAGCAAAGAATCCGTTTTCTGCAACTGAATAATTTTACCTCTGCATATAAATTGGGCTTCGTCAATCATCCTATTTAAAGGAACCTCTCGAAAAGAAAGGGCGCTTAGTTGAAGAACCTGGGTGAGTAATATTATTGAGAGTAGATATTTCATTTCCTCATTAAGTACAACGGTTTCTGTCTCGTGCGTTTCAATGCATAATACACATTTTACTGCATTTTATTTTTTTGAAGAGGCGAGAACAGGCATTTATTTAGAGTGAGCGCTGGTCGCAGTTATTTATTCAGTTTTAAATGCAGGGCTTTTTATTTCTGCAAAACAACGGGGAGTTGGTTTCATACCAGGGTTGTTGAAAAAAGCATTCGCGGCTTTCATCGCACATTGATTTCCCCAATTTGTTGTAGGTGTATGTTTCCAACTTTTAAAAATCAAATGATGGCTATTCGTCAAGTTGTTTTGCATTGCTGCTGCCCATTTTACGGGCGTTTCATTATCATATTCTCCGTTTATCAATAAAACCGGGACGTCACTTTTAATGGGTTGGTTTTCGATATCGGATACTTTTTTAACTCCCCAAATAGCGCAAATTTCCTCTTCGAAAACTGCTGGAGACAGTCCCTCAACTTGTGGGTATTTTTTGGTTTCAGCGGTTATTATTTCCTGGGAATTGAAAGGATGTTCTTCTGCACACCAAACGGAAAGGCGCATGCCCAATCCTGCTCCCTGGCCAGGTCCTTCAAATAAACGGGAAAGTCGTTCTTTCACAGCGCTCAAATCGTTGTTTAGCAACTTATTTATTTCAAGCGGAATATCAACTACACCTCCAGTTGATGCTGAGGTGAATACAGCGATGAGATCCTCTCCCTTCAGGTAACATGTTTCCAATTGTCCACTTTGAGGGTTTTCAATGGTAACTGCCAGCGGTGTACTCGTCTTTTCTTGCAGGTAATCAAAAAAGCGTTGCTTGATGTTTGGGAAAGCCGCGTTGCAGCGCGGGTCAGACGCGCAATCGGAAAGCAATTGTTCTACCGACTGCAAAAGGTTTCCTACGCTCTCTTCATCATAGTTAACTTCCAAGGGAAGCGGTGAATCCATCACGACACTCCGAATTCGCTCCGGATAATCCCGCAACAATACCTGGGCAATTTTAGTGCTGTACGAAATCGTGAGCAGGTTGTATTTTTGGATGTCCAATGCCGTGACCAAATCATTGATGTCAGCAGCAATTTCATGGGTGTTGTACCCATCTAAGTCGATGCCTTTTTTTACTAACCTATCCCTGCAGGATTGTGCAGCTTCTGCAAAAAGGCGGTCATACTTGCTTGCATCGAAACTGGGACGATTGGACCCGTATATTGCCTCGGACCATTCGGGACAATCCAGGTGCGGTTGCGCGTAATAGTTGCCACGTTGTTCTACAAGTATGAAATCCCTATCATCCAGATACTGGTAATAGTTCATGTACTGTGCGGAAGGCATTGTTGTTGCACCAGGACCGCCAACCGTATAAATAACCGGATCTTTTTTGGGATTTGGGTTTCTGCTTTTGAAGATGTAAACGGGGAATTTTATGGTTTTCCCATTCAGGCTGCTTCTATTTTCAAGTACCTCTAAATAGCCAAAAGTATAATCTTGTCCTTCCGGGATTTGGTGGGTTGTTTCTGTTGATTCCGTGAAAATTGGGACGAAATCATGGATGGTTTGTCCAACGCAGGAACTGACGATGAATACAACTGTTGCCAGGGTTAAGAGTTTTTGCATTGTTTTTTTGATTGCTTGCAACAGATAGTATGCGTCAAGTAGGTTCCATTTGCAATATCAGTGTTTGCGAATCTTTTTTATTGGTCGTCTTTCATCATTACTTCCACAATGTAGTCTAATCGCTTTAAATCCAATTTTGTTATGAGGTACTGGTCAGGTCTGGTTTCTCCCATTTCCTGTACTCGATAATCGGGTAAATAGGCATTGAAGTGGAGGATCACAAAGGTGTCCACAATGCGTTCTTTTAGTGTGTGAGGAACCTGGTATTTAGCGATGATGGATGCTTCGATACCAATGTGCGTGATTTCGTGGATAATGATGTTCGCTGGATTATCCTGGTTTTTGAACTGTCCATCGACCGTGGTGAAGATGGTGATGATACCAGCATCAGGGTTAAAGCCTCCACCGGGCCCATAGAGCGAAAGATTGACCTGGTAGGTTTTGAATGCCTTGAAATGCCAATTGTGTGCTAGTTGGCTTATTTCGTTGGTTATTTTATTGATCAGCTCCAGTTTACTTTCTATTGCTTCATACCCTTTTTGATAGTCAGTTGTGTCGTATACACTGTCTTGAACAAATACTTTCAATCGCTCATAATCTGTGTCTTTCAGCCTCCCTGCTTTGGCCTTGTCTTTTAATTCTTCCATCAATAATCCTTTGGGAAGGCTGACATCATACTTGTTTTCTTCAAAGAAGTTGATGTCCTGAATGGTGTTCCAAATGTACTCCGACTCTGAATCGGCTGTTGGAATGTGAATCGTTATTCGGCTTTGGCTTTTTCCTTGACAAGAGACCAGGAGGGCTGTCAAAATGAGGAGGCCGATTTTAAAATTCATCTTCTTTAAATGTTTGTTGCAGCGGGGGATTAAACAGTCTGTTTGCTTTTCCCTGTGCAACCGAAGTTAATCGATACAGGCTAGACTGTCAAAAGAGATCGGCTGAACTTACCCGTGATGAATGGAATGGGAGGGAGGCAAACAGATGTTCGGCTAAGTCACTTACTGCACCGTGATCGTTTTTTCTGCCTTTGCTATGCGGCTTCCTGGTTGAGTGTTGGAGGCACTAACCGTTGCTGTGTAAATGCCGGGCTCATCAAATACATGGGTATACGAGTCGTTCTGGTCAAATTGATAAGCCAAACCTGTAAACTGGCTTTCGTCCCCTTGTAATGGGAAATATATATGCACTTTATCGCTCTCACTGCAGTCGGTGAAATCGATGGATTCGCCTGCAACGATCGTAGTATCACTGGCTGCAAAACAAGCTGTTGGATCCACAATAACCTCTTTCTCTCTTTCCTCTTTTTTGCACGAAGAGAAAAGCAATGCTGTAGCAAGCGCTACTAAAGCGACTGTAGCCGCAACTTGAATAATAGATTTCATAGTATTTGACATTTTTGAGCTATACGTTTCGAAATACTACTTATTGTGTGGGAGGAGGGTATTCTGTCTATGTTCCCATAAAATGGTTTGTGTTTAGTAGAGGCAGTTAGCTCGGCTTTCCCCTCAACATGGTCATGGTTTTTCGGGCAATGCCTTTGTAATTTCTCCATTCAAAATTTCCAGAGGTCAATGCCATGATGGCCTGTTGTCTTCTTGCAGAAGCATACACGTTGTTAAAGTCCTTTTTGGAAACTCCGTTCAAGTATTCATGCGAATCCCAGGTGTCGCCCGGGTAGTAATTTTCATCGATCATGCCGTGCCGCAATGCGATGTCGTATAACTCTGATCCGTGCGAAGGACAGGCAAATGCCCAGCTGGTGTAGTTGATGTAGCCTTTTCTCCACAGGGCGTAAATGTCTTTGATGGTTTTTCTTACTTCCTCAATCGTTTCGTGTTGGAGTTCTCCTTTTTCTTCCCAGTAGTTGAAGAGCATGGTGAAACCAAAGACCTTGATGCCCTGAGCCGTCAACATCTTGCAGGCTCTTTCGGTTTTTTCAATCGACATCTTTTTCTTGATGCCAGACAACACCCGGTCGCTGGTGGTTTCAATCCCCAACCTTACCAACCAAAAATTAGCCTGTTTCATCCAATGGGCCAATTCTTCTGACATGGGCACCACCCGCATGTTGCATTGGAAGTAGAGGTCTTTATGGCCCAAAGCGGCCAATGCCTTGCACACCTCAATGGACCAGTCTAGTTTGACATTGAGCTCATCGGAGTGGATGTAAATTTCCCGGTATCCCAGCTGGTACAATTCTTCCGCTTCTTCGGCAATGTTTTCCGGGCTTCGGGCTCTGTATAGGGGACCATTTTTTAACCGAAAAACAGGGTTAGCGCAAAAGACGCAACGCAACGGACAGCCGCGTGTCACCACCATTTCTGTGTTGGGACGCGCCTTGCTGTAGGTCAGGCCGCAAAAGTCATCATCGTTTACTAAATACCTGAGTGGGAAAGGTATCGTGTTGATGTCATCAATTAACGGCTGCGTTGGAGTTTGTTTAAATTCACCGTCTTTAAGAAAGGCGATTCCTTTTATTTTTTCCCGTTCCTCCTGAATGTTGTCCAGTTTGCAAACGATTTCATAGAAGGTTACCTCGCCCTCACCAATTGCACAGATGTCCGATTTGGATTTTTCTAAAATCTCTTTGGGTACATGCGTGGCATGGGGTCCACCGCACACGATAAAAACTTCGGGGTATTGTGCTTTGATTTTGTTGATCAGGTCATAGGTGACCAGGGCGGAAAATGAGGTGAAGGAAACGGCATATATTTCGGGCTGAAACTCTTCAATCAAGTCCAAATGAAATTGATCGCTTTTGGCTTGTGGAATGTAGCGTAACTCCACGTCAAAATCAGCTTTTCCTTTAAGGTAGGAGCCAAGGTACAGCAAGCTTAAATTGGCACTTGTTTGGTCTTTGCCCATGACGGGGCCATGGCTGTCGGCTAAAATGATTTTCATAGGGCGATGGTTGGTGCAGGTTTCATTTTTAACTGTTTGCTAACCCATCCATATTGGCATGAAGCAGGGTTGTAAGTATAGGGTACTCGAAGAACGGGTAAATTGGGCCGTTGGTTGGGGAATAGGAAACAAATCTTGTTGGATGAGGCAATGGTTCGCTTTGGGGCCATTGAATGGGCGGCTGAGTAGTTTTATTTGCCTGGTTTTTTCTTGGCGAAAGTCTTCGTTGGAGCCATCGTTTTGAAGGACCGTGCTATTTTTTTTCGGTGGTTAACCGCAATTCAGTCAGCACTTTGTTGGCTGCTTCAAAAAGTGTTAGCCATTCCGAACTTTCATTTTCAAGGTTTTGCATCCTTTCCTGCGCAGCATAAATCCCGTCATTGGTCAGGAAATAAAACCTCACGCAACCTGGGGCGGGCAGCGGGGTGGTGGCGGTCTTTTCCGTTTTTAGCAGAAATTCCTGTCCCAGGGCAATGTAGGGGGAAACTGCCGCCCGCACATTTTCGTACTGCCCTCCACCAATAACTCCACCTCCTGAACTCAAATACATGCTGGCATCCCCGGTTTTGTACGCGGACACCGTTGCGATGTCACCTCCCAAATCCCAATCCATGACCATTCCAAAAACACGGGTTTCTTCTGGTGCAGTTTCGATGCCCAATTGCTCAGGGGTAACGTTCAACGCCATATCCCGGAGGCCATTGAATGGATTTTCCTGTTGTTCAGGTGTATTTTCAGTTGGTGTGCTGGGCTGCTTCTTGGGAGTGCACGCTATAAATATGCCTGAAGCGATGAGAAGCACGGCTCCAACAAGTAGGTAAGTGGTCATTTTCATGTCGTTTAAAATTCCTGTGTTTCTTGAGTTTTATCCTTGTTGTATATGACAAAACGCCCAGTTGGTTCATTGTCTTTAAAGGTTCCTTCTATGTAATCAATTGGAGAATTGGGGGGATAATGTATTTTTCCATTTCCTTCTTTTTTCCCTGCTGACCAAAGCCCCTCATATTTGCCTCCATCGGGAAAATGAAGAATGCCCATTCCATGGTAATCTCCCTTGTTGAATTCGCCCACGTATTTCTCCTGGTCTGGAATGTACATTTCGCCCTTGCCATGCATTGTGCCTTCTTCCCAGAGTCCTTTGTAATACCCTCCATCTTTAAAAAAATACAATCCGTAGCCGTGAAAAATGGTGTCACTTTTCATTTCTCCGCAATACCCCATCCGTCTTTCTTTCCACTCAAAACCACCAATCAATTGGGGGGCTTCCCATTCATATTGGTCAAAGTAGATTTCGATTTCTTTTCCTGCGCTATTTAGCTGGAATTTCGTGAGTGGTTTTTTTCTGTCGATGAGGTCTCCACAACATGAACCTATTCTGGTATAAGGAACGTTTTCGCCTGCATGGTCCACAAGATTATTTAAGTATCGATAAATGTGTTTTGGAAGAATTCCTCCGCCCACCTTTATGGGGCTTTGAGGTGTCAATCCATAGGTGGTGTCGGTTGACTGACCGTAAATCCACAACGTATCCGGGTAGTCAAATCTATTTGGAACCTGACCAAATGAAGCACAGGTGACAAAAATGATAACGATGGATAGGATAGATTTCATTTATTCCAGTTAAAACCAGCAGTTGGTATAAACGCCACTTCTATCGGGAGCTTCCTCCAGGAGAAATATGGTGAGCCTTCTTGCACCATCAAAGGCTTGGGAAGTATACTCAAAACTCAATTAAAAAGGCGATCAACAGGGTTGGCGGCAAGATATAACACCTGCCAGCTAATTGCAATTATTTGGATGTCATAGTCTGAGTAAGGCTAGGGACAAGGTTGTTACAATCAGCATTGGGACGCAATGCCTGTTTTGTTTCGGGGCTATTTCCTTTTTTTGAACGTGTATTTTTCGGTTTGGAATGCGCTCACGATTCGATCTCCGGAAATGATGACCGTATTTTCATCTTCGAAGGAAACAACGTATAGCCAGTTTCCATAGGTGTGAATGCTGCTATATTCTTCATTCTTTTCCAGGAAGTATTTCGACATTTTAGTCAACCTTTTCCCCGATTGTTTTTTGCAGTTATTTTCTTGCCCCAATCCGGAAGTGCATTTTTCCACCAACCTGAACTGCTTGTATTTTTTTTGGCCCAAGGAATATACCTTAAAGTAAGGGTCATTGAGAATGCTAATACTATTGGCTACCAGGGAAGAATCCTGTGCAGAAGTGCCCAATGCGGCAGCGAGCAACACACCAATGGCAACTATTCTAATGGTTAGGGTTCTATGCATACGGACTGTTAGCCAGGGTTGTTTTGTGAGCAAATGTGTCTGACCTTCCTTCTTCATTATTCCGCTCTTTTGGCGGCTGTGATAAATACCTGATGATAGCCTGGTCCCAGTGCAAAGCATACCATCATTTCATCGTCTGTTGGAGCTCTGTATTCGATGTAGAGCTTTTGCCCTTCTATTTTTAACGAGTCGGGCAGGTTGATTTCATAAACCGGTAATGACAACTGAGCCATCTCATCTGGGCCTTTGAGATGCAACAAATGGGAATTTCCACAATCGCCTCCAATTTTTCCAACCGTGGCATTGAAAGGTGTTTTGTCAACCGTAGCTCCTTTTTTGAGGGTGGAGCATCCGAGTAGTGCAAGCAGGAGCAGTAGAAAAGGGGAGTACTTCATGGGATGGGGGTAATTGGGCAGAACGTTTGGTGTAAACGCAATGCCTTTTGGTTTTACTTCAACAATCCTTTCGGACAGCTTCAGGTGTTGTTATCTGGAGTGTTTTTATTCTTTATCCACTTTCTAATCAAAACCAGTAAAAGGATCATCAAGGGAATTGTCACAGTGCCGATCAGCGCTGGGATTTTTATCAAATTCCGTTCTCCTTCCATTTTTACCATTAGTAAGAAAACGCATATGGCCAATGGAAGTATCAAAAGAGTGGCAATTACTTTTAGGGCGCCTCTCAGTATGTCTTTTTTCTCGCTCATTCGGTCATTAGAGATACCGTTTGTTTTCAAATCACCCGAAGTGACGCATTGGCGCACATCGTTTCGCAGGGCCGTATTTCGAGGGCTGCTAAGCGTGACTAAAGTAGTAAATAGCGGTTGTTTAAAATAACTTATAGTATTTTGAACTATATGTCGAAAAGGATGACTATTATTGTTACTGATTTTTAGCAAAGCAGAAAGACACTATGTCCTATAACCACACTAAGTTGCTCTCCCTTGCAGGGGAAAACTTAACCCACAAAACGCCCGGGGAATTACAAGATTTATTTAAGTCGGTGTTTTCCAAAGGGATGCACGGCATTGGCTTTAGTGCCTACGAAGAGGGGCAAAAGCCCGGAATGCAAATCACCGAAGCACAAATCAGGCGGAGACTGGAGATCCTAAAGCCTCACACGCAATGGGTGCGCTCATTTTCGTGTACCGAAGGCAACGAGCTCATTCCTAAAATTGCCCGTGAAATGGGCATTAAAACACTGGTCGGTGCCTGGTTGGGCGATGATTCGGAAACGAACAAAAAGGAAATCCAGGCATTGATAGAATTGGCCAAAGCTGGCGATGCTGATATCGTGGCTGTGGGCAATGAGGTAATGTACCGCGAAGACCTCAGCGAGGGGGAATTGCTGGAGCACATTGCGTATGTCAAATCCCAACTTCCTGACGTGCCTGTTGGTTATGTCGATGCTTACTACGAATTCGAAAACAGACCTGCTCTTGTAGATGCCTGTGATATAATTTTGACCAATTGCTATCCATTTTGGGAAGGCTGCCATATCGATTATTCGCTGCTCTACATGAAGGATATGTACCGCAGAACGCAGGCTGTTGCCAAGGGCAAGAAAGTGATGATTACAGAAACCGGCTGGCCCAATAAGGGACAAAGTTTTCATGGAGCCGTGCCATCGCACGAAAGTGCCATTCGCTATTACATCAATACGCAACTGTGGTCCATGAACGATGACATCGACATCTTCTATTTCTCCTCATTTGATGAGTCCTGGAAGGTGGGTGCTGAGGGAGATGTTGGCGCCTTTTGGGGCCTTTGGGACAAAGATGAACAACTGAAGTATTAACTGAACCTTTAGAAAACGCCATATGCACCGATTGAATATACCTCCTGGTCGCGCCATTTGTTATTCTGGATTCAGAGACGGACAGAGCCCGGAAACCGGAATTTTCCCCACCTACGATCAGGTTAAAGAGGATTTATTGATGCTTCATGGGCATTGGACCTATTTGAGGCTCTACGATTGCGATCCGCATGCTGAAACAGTGTTGGAGGTGATTGAAAATGAGGGCCTTCATTTCAAGGTGATGTTGGGCGTTTACATCGTTGCCGAGGTGAGCAATTTCAATTGTGCCTGGGGTGGGGTGTATTCGGAGGAGGAGCTCTACACGAACCGGCAACTCAACATTCGGAATACGCAAAAGCTCATTGCCATGGCCAACCGCTATCCACGCATCATTTTCTCTTTGTCTGCGGGCAACGAGGCTGCTGTGGAATGGACCGATCACCTGGTGCCTGTGTCGAGCATTATCGAGTATGTGCGCATGATCAAGCTGGGCGCTTTGCAACCCGTCACCTTTTGCGACAACTATGTGCCTTGGTTGAACAAGCTCGCTCCCCTGGTGGAGGAGGTTGATTTTATCTCCATTCACAGCTACCCGGTGTGGGAGTATAAAGGCATTCAGGAAGCATTGAACATTACGGCACAAAACTATTGGGATATTGCCAATACCTATCCTCACAAGCCGGTGGTGATAACGGAAGCCGGATGGGCGACCAACTCTAACGGGCGGGGCATTGACCCGGCCAATGTGAATGAGGAGTTTCAACACATCTACTTTCATCAGCTGATGCAGTGGTGCGAAACCTACGCGGTGATGACCTTCTTTTTTGAAGCTTTTGACGAGAACTGGAAAGGTTCCCCAGAACCTTTTGAACCCGAAAAACACTGGGGTCTGTTTAACGTGGATAGAAAACCCAAGTTGGCTATGAAGGAGTTGTTCTATTAGTAAGAAACCGCTCGATGAAGAGGTTGTCGAGGTGTTACTTCCCCAACCGTCTCAGGCGTTTAATGCACCTGCTCAGCGGCCAAAGCAGCCAACAACTCTTCCAGCAGGGGTTGAATGTCTTTGGAGCGAGGTGCGCGCGGGTCCACAATCTCACCGCGGTGGTTGATCAGAAAGTGGGTGGGGGCAAAGGAGATTTGGTAATCGGCAATCTCCTTGTTGCGCATTTGATTTTTGGCCACCACGTGCACTCCGGGAAATTCTTTCTCTTGCACGAGGGCTTTCCATTCGGCAATGTTTTTCTCTTTCGATTCCATGGCGATGAAGAGGAACACCACGTTGTCGTTGTCTTTGTATTTTTCCTGCAGGTCCTTCGATGTGGGTATTTCCGCTACACAAGGTCCACACCAGGTGCCCCAAAAATCCAGGTACACGATCTTGCCTTTAAAGTCTGCCAGTGAAATGAGTTGGCCGGTGGAGTCGGGCAAAGTGAAAACCGGTGCTGGTTGTCCAGGGGCGATTTTGAGAAAATCTTCGTAGGATTTAGCATACAGCGCGTAATACAAATCACTGGATTTAGAGGCAGCAAACCGCTCTTTGGCAGCGGCAGCATTGTCGTAGAAGTTTTCTTTGTCGCCCAGCAGAAACATGCCAAATTCCCTTGAGAGGTTTTTTAAGGCAATCTCTTGGTTGACTCCGGTAAAGTTGTTCTCGGCAATTTCCAATTTATCGGTAAACTCCAACACCCAACGGGCAGAGTCGGGTCGGGAGGTGGCGATGGCCTGGTAAGCATCTTCCAAGAGGCCCTTGATGGTGGTGTGTCGGTTGAGGTTGAAGGTGAAAGCCGGGTCATTGATGTTGAACAATTCCATAAACGCGTAAGGCAGCGAATCGCTGGGGATGTATTTCCAATCCTGGTTGGCGAAGAGGTGGTGGTATTTTAAATAGTAGAAATAGTCGTTGGCGCACCGGTAGTTGATGTCGGCCAAAAAGTAGTGTTTGTACGCATCGGGAAAGGAAGCTTTGGCCGCGTAGGCCTCGATAAATTGTAGTTGCTCCGATTTTCGGGTATCGAGCATGTTCAGGTAGTCGGGAGCTTCCTGCACCACTTCTTCGCGCTCTTTTCGGTCTTTCAAAAACTGGTCGTGAAAGTCCCATTGAAATTGATGGATGGCACTGGCATTGCCGGTCAGTGCCACCGCGCTTGTTTCTTCCGATACCTGAAGTTGGAGTGTATCATCGGGGCCAAGGTAAAACAGCTTGCCCGAAAATAAATCGTAGCCACTGACCCGCTTGATCTGGTAAAAGTCGGCCTCGGTGACCGCTGCGCTAAATTGAAACTGGCCAGTGCTGTCGACCACTACAGAATCGACCGCCTGCACATAATAGCGGTAGTCTTGCACATCGCTGCTTTTGGCCAGATAGAGGGTTTTTCCACTCCATTTGGGCAACGTGCCTTCCAATACCATGGAGGTAGGCTGTGGCTTGTTGGGTGCGCAAGAGAAAAGGGTTGCTGCTAAGAAAAGGGTGAGTGCAATCGAAGCGTGTTTCATAGGTGACAAGCATTGAACTGTGGACAAGCGAGGCATCCGAAAATACACAAATATTCCAACAAGGAAATGGTAAGTGCTTGTTTATGAATTAGTCACACTCCTTTATAGATTCAATCCAACGATTAAGTTGCTGCTTTTTTTGTTCTCTTTACCTTGAACCGCAGATTTGTCGAAGTGGCAGCGGGGAGTTGCGTTTATCTTTTTCTTATCACCTGTTTAAAAAACAAACGTCAGATCATAAAAAAAGCCCCCCCGAGAAATCGGGAGGGCTTTTTCAATATAATAAGTTGAAAAGTGATTGATTAATCTACTTTCACATTTACTGCGTTTAGTCCTTTTTCACCTTGCTCTACGTCATAACTTACTTTGTCGCCTTCATTTATGTCGTTGGTTAATGCACTCTGATGGACAAATACATCTTTAGATCCGTCATCTGGAGTGATGAATCCGAATCCTTTGGCACTATTGAAAAATTTTACTGTTCCGTTGCTCATGATTATAGAAGTTAATTAGTGTACAAATGTAGAGTTTTATCACTAACGGCTACAATTTCTGAATTTACTGCTGAACAGGCTGTTGTTTTTGTGCCTTGTTATCGGCTACTTGTTTGATAAACTGCATGAAGAAATACTTGCTTTTTTATTCCTTTGAGTTCTATGCTGCCAAGTTTATTAAAAGTGAAACCAGCATGACTCAACTGGTTTTTTAAACTTTCAGAAATCAAAAATTCTTGGTTCAGTTCATTGCATTTGCCTTGAATCCTCGCAGCTGTATTAATGGTGTCTCCGTGGTAAGCGATTTCTTTTTTGAATTTACCTACTTCAGCCACTGTAACGATACCGGCATTCATTCCTGCTTTGAAATGGGGGATACAATTGTAATTCTGCTGGTAATGTTCCTTTCTTTTATCCAATTGCTGTTTAAAATTGAAATAGGCATTTAGGCAGTTTTGATTTCTCAGTCCATCTTGAAGTTTCCACGTCAGTATCGCTTCATCTCCTACGTATTGGTAAATTTCTGCTTCATTCTCCACTACAATTCCCAAATCATTGAAGCAGTCCTGAATCATTTTGCTGTATTCAATGTGGCCTAATTTTTCGGCATGTTTCGTTGAATACTGGAGATCGAGAAACATAAAAATCCGCTCTTCTTCCCGAGGTGTATAGAACCTGCCACGGAAAAGTTTCCAAAGATTGTTGCTTCCAAGGAACAGGTTAACTTGCCTTAATCCAACCATAAAAACATCGACAGATACGATATATAAATAGATAGCGAAACTACCGGGTTCAAAAGCGAAATCGATAAATGTTAAATCTTCTCCATAAATGGCATACGCCAGTGAAATGATCGATACCAGAAAGATGAGAACATACACTACCCTTAGAGCCAACAGTTTTTGAATGGATATTCGTTTATGACTGCGTTCCTCCGTCAATATTTGAGCATATCCTGAGATACTTCCTAAAATTGGTCCTGTAATAAAGGCGGTGAGTATTGATTCCAAAACTTCAAATTGAACGGAACCTAATTCTCTAGTGCCTTCGCCTCGAACGATAGCTAAGAATATGAATGCCAAGGTCCATCCAACACTATATTGCTTGATGATTTGCCACCTGCGCTTATTTTTGAACTTCATCGAGCTGTTTTTGTAGCGATTCGTAAATCGTTTCGTTGCGAAGATGGAATGTAGCCAAATAGTGAGATCTTTTTGTTAGAAACACAACTATTTCAGAGGTAGGTAGCAAAAATGTGATATTAATATTTATTGCAGATAACGGCAGTTTGTCTAAAACCCAGTTCATCTTGTAGGTTTGGATCTAAATATAACGGATTCTGGTTCATTTTTCTGTTTGGGTGCGTAGCAACAACAATTGTCGTAAGGTCGTTGTAAATGGGCTTTAACGCTGTTATACAAGGGAACCTGAGCAGAATAAAGGAACAAAAATCAGCTATTAGTTGTTGCAGAAGGAATGATACTTAGAATTCCAGTAACCATTCCTGAAATAATCAATACACCTGCAATAAATGCAGTTTTCCTATTTGAATCGAGACTTAACCTTCAATGGTAATATTCATTTGTCATTTTTCTATTTCGAATTGTTTCAATACGCGCATGGCCCTTAACGTGTTCCACCTGCTTGGTTTTCCTGCTTTTTCCATTTCAAAATGAACTTGCCCGGGATGTTTTGCCTGCACATTCCAGGTCGAATCTTTGTTCTGCTTTTTTAATACTACTTGTATGGCAGGTTTCATTCTATCGTCCCATTTTACTTTTGCGTGTTGGAAGTAATCCAATGCCCTGAGAATATCATACCGCCATCGACCTGGATATGTTAGCTTAAGAAAGTCTTTATTTATTATTTCTCCAGTTCTGTCAGAGAGAAATAACTGGTGCATTAGAATAAATTCAATGGCTAATTTCTTGGCCTTAATTAATTTCTCCAGTTGATATTGATAGTGATTAAGCTCATATTCTGTTATACCTTCCAATACCGATAATGTTGTGTGCAAAGAACTGTGAACGGTTCGAAATCTATTGGACCTGCAATTGAATCCACCGTCACGCATTATTTGCGCCAGAACGCAATCAACAACAGATTTTAGGTCGCGTTCATTTGTTTTAAAATAGGAAGCATAGTTTAAGAACATTCCATTGATGCATAAGTCGGTCAATTGAGTTTTACCAATAGGCAAAAGTCCTCCGTCACCAGCTTTTTCATTTTGCAGGATAATCTCAATGGATTCTTTTATCAGTGGATTACCAGGTGCAATGCATAGGTTGCGCAAATCGTGGAGTGTATAATGGGTAGAAGTCCATTTGGGCTGATAAAATTTGATGCCCCAATTTCCATCAGCTTTTCGTTTGGACAACAATTTGGCACCAAACCCTTCTTTCGAAATTCTTTCTTGCAAGTCATTTCGGTCAGTTGACAATAAATCTCTGTGAACCTGATATTGAATAGACACGTCTCCGTCAAGAAGCCATTTTATGATTTCGTCATTATTCATAGTTGAATTAAAGCCAACGACCTTGATTAAAAACATGGGGAATAAATAGCACCTTGCTTTCCTTTACCCACGGACCAGGATCGGTTTCTAAATTTATATTTTACCTGGCGGTCTTGCCAGAGACCTATGAACTATGGGAATGCAGCTCAGCCCTGAGCTTTTTTATCTAATGTTGTGTGTAGTTTTTTAATCGTCTTCCTCTTCCTCTTCCTCTTCTTGTTCTTTCTGTTGGTTGATGACAGGATTCTTTGTTTGATTCGTTCTAATCTCTGTATGCCTTATTTCTCCTCCTGTTGTTCCGGTTTGGTTTGCGTAGAAGAGTACAACTAATGATAGTGCAATAGTTGTAAATGTTATTATCCTTGAAAAGGATTTCTTTTTCCAGTTTGCCCATAGTCCAATCAGGGAAAGACCACCCAAAATATAAAGCAATACAGAAAATATCTCAGCGGTTTCTTCGTGTGTTTCTATAAAAGTTTCATCTATTCCTTGAATTCCTTCAACCACTTCTTCCGCTCCTTCTCCTGTTGAAAATGCAGCTATTGCTGAAAATGCACCTAAAATAAAAATACAAAATGCTGCACGTTTGAGAATGTCTGATCTAAAAAACAATCCACCAATCATTATTAACAAACCAACTATTGGAATAATAATCGGTAAATGGTTAAGTGCTAAATGCCAATGTGCTCCGTCCATAATTTCTATGATTAAGATCAATTAAATAGCTACTCCAAACAAATACCCAACTAGTGCAGTCAGTCCCATTGCGACAGTTCCCCAAAATGTAATTCTAATAATTGCCTTACTTATGCTTGATCCACCTGTTTTAGCAGCTAAGGCACCTAAAATGACTAAGAAGAAAAGTGCAAAACCATAAAGAGAATATTCCATACTTCTCAATGGTAAAAAGAGCGCTACTAACAGAGGTAATATTCCGCCAACGGTAAATGCTGCACCCGAAGCAAAAGCTGCTTGAATTGGTTTGGCTTGACTTATTTCATTAATTCCCAATTCATCTCTAATGTGTGCTCCCAATGCATCTTTCTCTGATAATTCTTTGGCTACAGTAAATGCTGTTTCTTTCTTAAGACCTCTTTTTTCGTATATCTCTGCTAGTAGTTGCATTTCAATTTCAGGAGTGTCATTTAACTCTTGTATTTCACGTTCTATGTCAGCTTTTTCCACATCTGTTTGGGAACTTACAGAAACGTATTCACCTGCTGCCATAGATAAGGCACCAGCGACTAAACCCGCTAATGTTGCTAATATGATTGGTTCTCTGGTATCACTTGCAGCTGCTACACCAATGGCAAGACTTGCAGTTGATAAAATTCCATCATTAGCTCCAAGAACAGCTGCTCTCAACCAATTACTTCGGTGTATATAATGATTGTCTAAATAATTGTCTATTGTCTTTGTGTTTTCTTCCATTCTTGTCGTTTATTTCCATTGCACAACGCTTGTATAAACGCACTTAATTTCCGGTCGATGTGGATTAAGTTGTAAGAACTAGGGAACTCCTCTATCTCTGTTACTCCATATTCTACCGGCAACAAACGTTTATAAGTGATTATAAACGCCTGGTATTTGCTTTCCTTGGCTCTGTGGCTGCAGGCCGCCACTTTCTGCCATGATCGGGTGTCAATTTCAGTAATTGCCTTGTCTGCTTTTTGAACTATCCGATATTTTAAGGAAGCCTTCACTTTCTTTTTGAGCTACGAATTGTGATCTTTCAAATAAACAATTTTCAATTGTAAATCCTTATACCAAAACTCAATGACAATGGTGATTTTGGTCATTTCCAAACCTTTAAATTTTGTCAAAAAGCGGAAAACAAAATGAAAAGCCACGATTTCTTGTAGCTTTTAAATTATGTCCGGGAGACAGACTTTAGCATACACTCTCAATTCGAACTTTTGCATTAACTCGATGGCGACTTTAACGAAAAGTTGACCTTCTTCGTTGATTTTTTACAGAACCTTTCAGGGATGTTTGAAAACAGGGGCATCGAGGTTCAAAAATCGATCTTGGATTCGGTCTTCTCTGAAAAACTCGTATTTGGCGTGTCGGGGGCTGGAATCGAACCCCGATGCCCTGAAATTTATGAGAGGCATAAACAATATTTACCAACTAGAAAGAGCTGGTGACAGACTAAGTCTTGGTCAAAATTTCACACTCAAGACGCACACATTATCAATCTGCTCCAAAGACCTTTTCCAGTTTTCAAATTCGGAATGCAGCAAATTAGCACTGCTATTCAATCCTTCGCACCTTGCCAACCGTTTCGAGGGGGAGTGCATACTGGAGCAGTTTCGTCCTTCTCTTTATTGCTGGTAATGGAAGGTGAAATAAGTCCAATAAATAGTAAACTCCCTTTAATTTTCTCCAATCCTCCATGGAGAACAAATTGTTTTTGTAAGGTTATTAATACAAAAAATGATTCGACAATTTTTGAGATGTTTTTAAAAACATACTTTTGCTGGCGTAAAACCTAGAATAATTTTTGAAAAGTTGTTGTTTCAATTCGGAACTACCAAGTGACATTGCAAAATGCCTTAAGAGTGGTTTCTAATTTTTCTAACAATTGATTAAACATCCATTAACCTCAATACCCCCTGTCACAATGAATTTATACATTAGTCGCCTCGGTTTGATCCTTTTTGCCGCTATTCTTCTTATCGGCTCTCAAAGTAGCTTTGCCCAACTGCTTCCAATCAAAAAATTTGATTGTTCCCAGCTTGAAGGCAAGAAGTTATACGTGCCAACATTCCAAGCAGCACAGCCACAGCTTAGAAAAATGGCCAAGCAAGGCAAGTTTAAAGAGATGAACGATGCCAATGAAATTGCAGAATACTACAGCAATGTCTGGAAAGAAGCCATGGCTGAATCCTCTTATGATGCAACGGAATATGAGATAAGAGGTTTTGATAGCAGAAGACTCATAAAAAATAAAGATCCCGAGGCTTTATTACTGTCGTTTTATGTCGATGACTATGGCAATGAAACGGCATTGCTTACAATAGCTGCCCCCAAGAAGCAAGTAGTTGCAAGAGCGATCATCACGGGTTTGGATTTGAGTCAGAAAAATGATATTCGTTTGATGATAAATATGTTGAATGAATCCCTCAATACGTCATGCGAATTGGACGAGCAGGAAGAAGGAAAGATCAAGAGAAAAGCATATATGAATAGGTATAAGAAAGAATTTCTCGCCTTCTACAACTCGATGTCAGACAGAACGTTTTTGGTTCCGGAGAGTGAACATAAAAAACCCAAAAAGGCACAGGAAAGAACAGCCGATTTGGTCCTGGCACTGAAAGAATGGAAGTTAAGCAAATACGAGCTGATAAAACAAGAGGAAATTGAAGAGAGAAGAGTTGAGGGAGATGCAGAATCTTTTTATTGGAAGGACTTTCCAATTTACACACAAAACATCCTGATTACTTACCATTACAATGTGATATTGTCAACGGATGGAGATGCTGTAGTGTTTGTGTTTCTTGGTAAAAAACGAATGAAACCAAGTACGTTAGAAAAAATTCAGTCCAAGATTACAGCAAAGGCGGAGAAGTACACCCGGCAACTTGAGAAATGACCCGAATCATATTTTCATTTTTCTGCGTCTTTGTGGCGGTTTTACCCATTGTTGCCAATGGGCAGATTCAAGTAGACCAGCTGCGAAAGCAGTATGGGGCGGGAGCAATCACCCTGAGTAAAAGTGTGAAGATTTCCTTTGATTGCGATGCTCCTGAGCAAAACTGTTCGGCTAAAGCGACTTTCAAAATCCAGAAATTGGTACTTGGAGAATATCCCTCTGAAGGCCTTATTCAAATTCCATATAATACTTTTCAGGAGCTGCGAGTTCTGAAAGCTCAGTATTATCATATGGAGGAAGATGGGACCAAGAAAATAGTCGAAAATGTCAAGGTAAAATATGCCGATGCTAAAGATTATTTTATCAACGATATTTTTTACAATGACCTGAAGGTAAAGCAGTTTAAGTGTTCCGTTAAGCTCGGGAAAACCTATCTGGTTAGCTACTCCTATGAGATAGTTTACAAGGACCTGAAGTTCCTGACCGCCTTCTATTTGCAGGAGCAATCAGAGGCCATCGTAAAATCCCAAATTGTGGTGCAAAAGCATCCACTTGTTGATTGTTCCATATTTGAGTTTCACCATGGGCCAGAAGTAGAGAAGACGGAAAACGCAGACAGGACAGAGTATCAGATAAAAGAGCAGGTGCGGCACCCCGTATTTGGCCATTCTGTCAGGGGGAATTATTACTTGCCACATATCATTGTTTCCGTTCGATCCATTGCCAAACCAGATGGAACGGAGGAGGTGTTAAATTCTACTCAAAATCTTTACGATTGGTACAACACGCTTGTAAGTGAGCTATCGCCAGATGCTGGGTACTTTAACCAGTTGTCGGCAACGATGGTGAACGATGCACAATCTGAGGAAGAAAAAATTTCCGCCATTTTTAGTTGGGTGCAGCAGAACATTCAATATGTGGCTTTTGAGGATGGATTGGCAGGATTTAAGCCCACAGAAGCCGAACAGGTGGCAAAGCTCAAATATGGAGATTGCAAGGGAATATCCAATTTGCTGGTAAACCTTTTGAAAGCCCAGGGGTTCGATGCACGGCATGCGTGGATTGGTACGAGAGACAACAATTACAACTATTCCATTCCTTCGCTCATTGTTGACAATCATATGATATGTGCGCTAAACTATAAGAATGACTGGCAATTTTTGGATGGTACCAGCAAGTCGGCCCAATGGAATTTACCTCCCGCCAGTATTGAAGGAAAAGAGGTGATGATTGAAAATGGGGAACTGCCCGTTTTGGACACGGTCGCACTTTCCGGGCCGGCTGAAAATGAAATGATCATCTCAGGAAAAATTAACCTGAGTTCAACTGTTCCCAAAATTGAGTTGACTGTAAGGTTAACCGGACACTTCAAAAGTGAATTTATGAGTGGGTTAGCCTACGAATCTTTGAGGGATAGAAAGGCCTTGCCTTATTATTTCCTTCGGGAATATTTAGGTGACAACATACTTGTTGAGCAGATTGGTGCTACAACCATTGGTGAAGACGATCTTCGTTTTACAGTCTCAGGTATATATCTGCGCTACGCGAAAAGCAAAACTGGAATTGTATTATTTCCATTCTTTAACCTTCAACCATATGAGAAGCTGGATCTGCTGGATGCGCCAACTTATATCTCCTTTCCGCAGAAGATAAGTCTCAACATTCAGGTTGATGGTGGTCAAAACTCCACACCAGTAATTGATGCTTCCAATGCAACGGTTGGAAACGAGCGGTTTCAATCTGTTCATGTCGTCAAAAAGTTGAATAAGCAGATCGAATTTCAGCAAAACCTGTCCCTGGATTTGCAACATGTATCGATGGACGAGTATGAAGCCTGGAACAATTTTCTGGATGAAACGGCCAGTCACAGCTATTACTACTTGAGGTATGAATAAGGTCGCTTACATCGTGTGTTTGGCCCTGTTTTATTGCGCATCCTTGGGTGTCAGTGCACAAATAAGCGTAGAGGCCTGGACGGCATACAACAATTCGAATTTTGTAGAGATAAAGAAACAGGCAGAGGAAGATGTGGTCATCCTTTTTGACAGAAATTACCTTGTTACAGAAAAAAGGCCGTCCAAGTATGTGATAAAGGTTCGTACCGTTCACCGAAAGATTCAAATCAATTCATTGTACGGTTTGGAGCAGTACAACAAGTTGTATATCCCCTTGTTGGGAGACCGCCACTACAATCTGGAATTGATTGCATTTGGAGCCAAAGTCATTAAGCCAGATGGACGACAAGTTCTGTCTGACTCCAGCTCATTTGAGGAAACTACATTGCCTGCAAACATTCCTTTTTTCTACAAAAGAAAAGGGAAAGTAAAAATGTTGGCTTTTGGGGATGTGGAAATTGGAGATCAGATAGAGTATATCTATGAAACCAAAACAACTATCGAAAGAGACCCTGCGTATTACGAATTGGTCGATCGGGAATTCTTCAGCAGTGACAATTATTGCAAGGAGAAAACACTGGTTTTCGAGTCGGACGATTACCAGCTGGATATTTGGCCCCATAATTTCCCCGATGGCAATAACAAACAATCTGACTTTGAATACAAAGCAGGTGTGCGCGTGATGTTACAGGACATACCTTCCAATTCGTTTGAACTGTATGCTAATGATGGTATCGACCAACCATATATCAACTATCGCATCGGCACAGCTGAAAATTTTTCCAAAGAGAGCTGGCAGGAAATAGTGGAGGATTTTAGTGTGATTTCTCCCAATATCACCGGAAAAGGAGAATTCTGGGATGAAAAGTCCTTTGCGGAGATGATGGAGGATATGGACAAAGAAAAGGGGCTGGAAGAAAAATTTCGTATCGTGCACCAAACGATGAACAAGCCACTTGAATCAAACGTCAATGTATTGGCAGGTTTGGAAGGTGATATTGACGTTGTCAAAGGGCATGCAATTCGAATTTCGCAGTTGGCGTATCTGATGCAAATCCCCGTTGAATTCCATTTTGTGGTGGATAAATCGTATGGAATTTTGGACCGTGACATGATATCGGTGCAACAATTCGACAATATTCTAATTTCCTTTTCTGATGAGAACGGAAAGAAGCATTTTATGTCACTGCTTTCTCCGTTTACCGATTTGGATGAGGTGAAGGAGGAATTTCAACAAACAGAATGCTTTACCATTTTTCAATCAGCAGAAGGCAAATTATCTCATTCCTTTGGGAAAATTCCGGTGGTAGGAAAACCGAGCAAAATAAGTACGCAGGTGGAGGTTTATGTTAAAGAGGCACACCAAGGGGAATGCACACTTGAAATTAACAATGAGGTGACATTTCAAGGGGATTCCTGGATGAATTTGAAAGCAGTTGTCATCCCATTATTGACTGACACCTCGCACAATGTTGACGATGCTCTGGAACGGTTTATTAGAAGCGAATTGTTGGTTCCGGACAAAGTGGACACATTATATATCGATTCCTATACTCAGAATGCCAATGCTTTCAGACTCTCTTACTCCTACGAGGTAGAAAAAAGAATCTACTCCAATTCCGAGGTGTTGGGCTTTCAGCTTAACCAGTTCTTGAAGAATCGGTTTTACACACCCTACTTTTCACGTGAGAACCGGAGAGTAAAAGGGTATTTGTTTCAAGAGCCCGAATTTGAGTATTCTATTAAATTTCAATTTGAAAAAAGTAGCTGGTTTGAAAACCTTCAGTTGAAAAATGATGTCGAAAACGAAGTGGGCTATTTTCAGTCAAGCCACACTTTTTCCGCAAAGGGGTTGGAGCTTTCCTTACATTTTGGGTATACCACAGATGAGTTTGAAATAATGCGTTGGCCTCAAGTCCTGGAATTAAGGGATAAGGCTCACGCATTCTTAAATTCAAACTTATACTTTCTAAAAGATAGTTTTACCGAGTAGTGCCTGCAAGGTGAGTGCCGGTTGCACGTCACTGCACTGCCCATTGCTTGCATGTCGGTCGGGTGTGTCGTTCTGAAAAGGTCTATCCAATTAAAATCAAGGAAATTAATAAACCCACCTTCAAACAAGAAAGTGGGTTCATTAATTTTGTCCTAAACCAGTCAGCCTTTTTAGGACGACACAGACAATTAAGTCCTTTCGACCATCCCAGGGTTACTTGCCTGTTAGAAAATCATTACAATTGGAAGGTTTAATCCTATTCCTGTTACATCCGGCATTGCGCAAAATGGTAATTTATTGTCAACTGGAAATTATGCAAGCTACCAATGGTACTTGACGATTCTTTCTGGTTGGGGGTTGTTCTATAAATTATACCGTCTTATGGCAATGGAAATTATGTTGTTGTGGTTATCGATTCAAATGGTTATGGTGTTAGTTCAGACAACGTCTGGGTAGCTTTATCGGTTGGAAAAGGAGGGTACCTGGTCGTTTGAAAATTTTTCCAAACCCAACCAATAAGTATCTGACGGTTAAATTAACAGGTAACAGCAAACGGATTGAATCGGCTCAAGTATTTAATCTGCTCGGACAGGAAATGCCCAATAAACTTGTGTCCAAAAAAACAAATGAAATAATCCTGAACCTGTCAGAACTGAATTCAGGATTGTACCTATTGCGGGCCGCGTTCGAAACAGGGGAGGTAGTAAATACTCCTTTTATTAAAGAGTAGGTTTTTCTGAGGTTAAGTTCGATAGCACCCAACACTTTCCAGAAAAACAAAAATTTATCGAACACCTATTGTAGGCTTCTTTGATTTTCGGAAAGCCAAGTATAGCAACGGTTAAAAGGGATAAAATGAAAAAGAGGATGAAAGCTTAAAACTATCATCCTCTTTCTGTGATCTGGCTGGGGCTCCCTTCGACTCGTTCCTCGCTCAGGATAAACTTCTCGCCCCATTAAGTCTTAAACATTTGGTCACAAAAAAAGCCTCAGTGTTAACTGAAGCTTTTCTCTGTGATGTGTCGGGGGCTGAAATCGAACCCCGAAGCCCTCAAATTTATCCAAGGAATTGATCAAATTTTTAAGCTAAACTCTATTATATCAAGCGAGTCAGAAGTTTTGGCTGTGCAAGAACTTATTTAAGGAAGTTAACTATGGAACCTCATTTTGAGGTTTTGTTCATTTATTAATCAAATGGGAGAAGATGGAAAAACAGGAGAGAATGACAGAAAGTGTGGAAGACAAGAAGAATGATCAAATCAAAAAGATATTAAAGCATCCTGCCAGTTTATTGCTAATCGGTGGAGTTGCAATAGTAGCTTTAATGTATTCATCAAAATTTTTCTTTGATGCAGCTGGGCAAATGGTTCGTGCCTATAAACGGTTCAGGGCTGCTTAAAAGCAAATGGATTGAAAGACATGCAGGATATACAATATGACAAATGACTAAATTGAATTATAATGAAAGAGGTTATAAAGATCTATAAGGATGATTACCACCCAGATAATATGAAACTTGGGCAAAGTGCAGCTTGTACAATTGCTCAATTGTTATTGCAAGTAGATTGTTTTCGTTTTGACTATTTTCTGGAAAATTTGGTAGTTAAAATTGAGTTGATTGAGAAAGGAAAAGTAACACTCGATGAAGTACTACATGAATTGCATATTCGCTTAAAATATCATGTAGAGGCTGACGATTATCATGAAATGAGAAAGAAACGTTTGGCCGAAGGGTATGATGGTTTTGTGAGTAAGTTTGATGTAGAGAGGCACGTCCATGCCAACCCCGATTGTAATAGTGCGGAATGGCCAAATACTGAACCCAAACCTTATTGAGAATATAAGGAATCAACATTTTTTTGGACAGCCGTGATAATCGCATCGCGGCTGTTTTTTGTACCCCGTGAAAAATGGCTTTATCCAAGCCTGTTCAATAGGTTATTTGAGACTTAGGAATAGTATGGTTCCAGAACTGGCATCTAGTTGGCAAATACGCTCAAAACCTTCAAAGTGCATTTCCGAGGAATATTCAGCTTCAATTTTAATTGATATTTGATAAACGTTCCAATACTCTTGCAAGAGTCTCTGTCTGGAGTGGGCATCCGCCAGAATTTCCGCCCCAGATTTATCAATTAAGGTTATCAATTCTCTGAACACAGCTATAAGCTTCTTGAGCAACTTCGCTCAAATCTTTGTTATCATTCAGCGTAATTTGAAGTACATCACCTACCTGTCGCAAGAGCTGACAGGCAAAGTATGCCTTCTGCTGTATGAAGAAGGATCGTTCCTCTGGTATCTTGGGGTATTGCTCGTCTAAATTCTCCTTGTCCCAATTAGATTTGCCTTTTAAAAGTTCAAATTCAGTCTCTGCCGCTTCGTGGGCTTTGCCCGCTACGGCTTCAAGTGATGCAGGGCTTGACGCTGCAAACGGCACAGCGCGTTGGCTCGGCTTTTTACAAGCATAGGCTTTAGCTCTTTGGCGCGCGCAGAAACGAGCATGACAATCTGCTAAACCAGGCTGACCTTTTCATTAAACACTGTATGTTACTATTACTACTTCGTGGTAACCACATGATTTCCGTGCCTAATTTTTTCTCGTAAGAAATTCATTTTCTTACATTTACTACAATTGAAATATGCAATTAATGGCTAATTCCTCTCATGACGCTCCGGGCCAAATGCATGGCTACTTGTACCAACTTGAACGGGCATTGTTCCAGTTGAGTCAAACGAAACCGGGTGGATTTGTAGGAATAGAAACGGGAGACGATGTTGTTACAAAATCTTCAGACGAGCCAGATGCGGAACAACTGCTAGAACAAGACAAGCACTCCACCTCCAAAACGATTCCATTTTCCGACTTGAGCAAAGACCTCTGGAATACACTCCTGATTTGGACATCGGGTATTACATCGGGGAAAATAAATTTAGAAAAATCAGCCTTCCTTATGGTTTCAAACAAAAAGCTACCATCAGGTCGATTTGTTTGGAAAATCAACGCGGTATCGAACAAAGAATCCGGGCTAGATTGTGCAAGGCAATTGAGAGAATTAGGATTGAAACATAACGGAAAGTTAAAGCCAACAATTGACCATGTTTTAGCCCTAGCAGATGAGGAACTTGCTGAAATTCTTGTAAAAATTCATGTGCTGGATATAGAAACCACGCACGACCGCAATACCTTCAAAAAAGACATTCGTAGCAATTTGGGATTGGGTGATGACATTCCTTTTCACGAAACATACCAGTATTTAATGGGCTGGTTGTTTGACACGGTAATGGATTGCTGGGAAAAGGAAAAAGAAGCTTGGATGCCTGTTGAAGCATTATTCGACAAACGAAATCATTTGATTCAGCGATACTTAAAGAAACCATTTATTGAACGGGCCGTTGATAGCATCCCTATCAAAGGGTTTCAAAGGGAAGCACAGCAGAAAGAAGATTTTGTAAAGCAGCTAAAGCTAATCGATTGTAATGACGGAGATGTTTTGGACGCAATTGATAATTTCTTGCGCGCATCAACGGAGCGAACCCGTTATGCGGAAGAAGCACGGGTTTCAAATCAGGATTTCGTTGAATTTGAAAGAAACTTAGTCGAAAGATGGAAGAACATATTTGGAAGCGAAGCGGATGAATACAGGCCAACAGTATCCGGCAGAAAAGTCTACTTCAAAACGACAAATCACAAAGAAAAGCTGATGGGCGTTGAGACCGAACAATACTACACCACAAAAGGTGCTTACCAACGACTTTCAAACAATTCAGAATTAGGCTGGCATCCAGGATGGGAAGATTTGATGAACAAATAGAATTGGATGAGTACGATGTGGTGCAAAACCATGTTCTCGGGGCGCATATCCTTCGGGAATTTGTAAAGTACTACCAAAGATATTCAGAAGATAAAGCCGGACCAACTTTAGTTCTAATAATGCCTGTGCTACCTCTAGTGCTGAATAAAGCAGCTACCACCAGCATTAGCAAACGGCACTTCATCGAAGGTAGCCTCACAAAGACAATCACAGAGGATAAAACACTGTACACAGGATTACAGGATAGAATGGAAAAAATGGCGAATCAAACATTCCACTCCCTCTCGATGGCCTTTTCCCTCAACCTACTGGCTTATGACCAAAAAACAACTCTTGTAATTGTTGTAAACAAGGCTAGCCCACAAATGGATGGTGCACAGAATTATCGGGAAATGTTGAATGCAGCAAGACGGTTAGGTTGCTGGTTCGCCAAACTTTCATTTGAGGAACTAATAAGCGTATTTAAGATCAATTTCTAACATGGAATTTTACATTAAACAAATAATCCTTTGGCCTAAAAATACCGAATTCAAGCCACGCAAGATATCGTTTGAAAAAGGGAAAGTCAATGTCATTACCGGAGATAGTGAGCGCGGAAAATCGGCATTAATCGCAATCGTTGATTATGCGTTATGCAGTGGGAAATGTCAAATTCCAGTTGGAATCAGGGATTATGTTGAATGGTTCGGAGTTCTTTTTTCTGTAAATGGGAAGGAAATGTTGCTAGCAAGGCGTGAACCAGGTGCATATTATGCAAATGGCGACATGTTCAAGAGGGAATTTGAAAAGATAGTTGTAATACCCGATACCATTGAAAAAACCACGAATGTGGAAACGGTCAAATTTCGGCTGGATGAAATTGCCGGACTATCCGATTTGGCGGTGAGCGACTCCGAAGAAGGTAATTCTGGCTTTGGTTCCCGCCCAAGCTTTAGAGATATGGTTTCCTTTTTGTTTCAGCCGCAATACATCATCGCAAACCAAAGCACTCTACTTTACAAAACAGATTCTTACGAACATAGAGAAAAGATTCGCAACATTTTTCCATACGTACTTCGAGCAATTGACAATGATACGCTTCGGAACAAAGAACGACTGAAAGAATTACGAAAGGATCAAAAGAACTTAGAAAAGGAATACGATAGCGTTCAAAAAGGGATCGAACGGTGGTTGGGTGAAATACGTGGCACTTACATGAAAGCAAAAGAGTATGGATTACTGGCGAAACGTCCCTTTCCTGATGATGATTGGAAGCCGAAAGATTACATCCGAAACCTCAAAGACATTCCTCGTGCCGTAGATCAGCAGGGAGTTCCGTTAGTTGCTGTTGGAAGCACCGGCAAAATTACCGACAGGATTACAGAACTTACAGATCAAGAAAATGATCTTGCAAAACGCCTCGAAAAGCTGAGATCCAAACAGACTGTAATTAAGCGTATCGCGAATACGAATAGCCAATATTCCGAATCTATCTTAACCCAGCATGAACGATTGAAAAGCGTTGGTTGGTTTAACCGAAAATTAGAGGACCATTCCAATTGTCCGGTTTGTGGTTCCAACCATGAGAATAACCATACCTATTTGAAAGCCTTGCTAAAGAAAGGTAAAGGATTGCAGGACAAAGCGGCACAAGCGAATGATACCAAGGTTGTTTTTGATGGTGAAATTTCGAAGGTTGAGAAGCAGTTGAAAGACGAGGAAAAGTCAATGAATAATGTCCGGCAGGAGTTGAAGCAGCTACTGAGGGAAGATACCAAGTATAAAAATCAAGGTCAAACAATCAATGCCATTTATAGATTTGTTGGCTCACTCGAGTCTAAACTGACATCATATCAGGTTTTGACAGAAGATAGTGGGCTCACAAAAAAGTTAAACGAACTATCTCGACAAATTGCTGGACTTGAAGAAAAAGTAGATACTGGACAAATCCGCCAAAAAGAAAAAATTGCGTTAGACCGGATAGCATTGTCCATCAGCCACTATTCCCAACTATTTGATGCAGAAAGAAGCTCAGATCCCATTAATCTCAATATTACTGACTTAACGCTTGATTTTGGCAATGATTTGGGCCGTCAAGACGCGCTGTGGGAAATTGGTAGTGGGTCAAACTATATGGCGTACCACGTTTCAGCTCTTCTTGCCCTGCATGAATTGTTTTTAAGGCATGAAGACCACCCAGTTCCTTCCTTTATTTTCTTTGATCAACCAAGTCAAGCATATTTCCCTGAATTACAAGTAACTGAGGACGCAATTTCAGATGCTAAACAGGATGATGTTGAGCGGGTAAAGAAGATTTTCGCAGCCTTATCAGACGCTATCAACCGAACAAAAGGAAAGCTGCAAATTATTGTATTGGAACACGCTGGCCCTAGTATTTGGAAAGATTTTCCCGAAGTTCACAAAGTGGCAAGGTGGCGAAACAATGAGGAAGAAAAAGCCCTCATTCCATATGAGTGGATGCAATAACTCTTTTGGGGCGCCCCTTCAGGTCGGATTTTATGCCATTACTCCTCGCTCTGGTGTGTGGTGACCGTTGCAATCTCATCCGCAAGACTTTTCTGTGCCTGAAACAAATAAACCTTTTGCCACAGCATTTTGCAAACCTACCGCTCCACAACCAACCTATGAGTAGAACACCCCGTTCCATTGGTCAATTTTATAAGGTAAAACCCAGGATGAACATCTTGGAGATCAATCCGATTCTCGTCCGGCCCAAGGTGCTTTTCCATTACCTTGCGCCCGTCAAGGCTTATGATTAAGACGTCCATGTTCGAAATACTTTCAGCTTCTATTTGAACATAATCCTTGGCCGGATTGGGGTAAAAGGTTAGAGTTTCCAATTCCGAGCCGGGCAAGTCTCCTACCGAAACATCATTGACAACATGTACCTCAACGACTAAGTCATTTCGAGCGCAAAGCGAATCAGATGGAGAGGAACCCGCGAAAGTGAAAACGTATGGTCTTTCGCGTAGGTCAGTGTTGCTTAATACCCAAGACAAGTTGCATTCTACTTTGTTACCAACTTGGGAACTGGTAAAAAATGGTGGGTTTGCGCTGTCGAAGGCATCACTAAAGGCTTCTACCTGCAACTGGCTCGCATCCCCTGCCATTTCAAAAGAGAGGTTTACGCTTTCTCCCGGTGTTTTGAAGAAACGGTAGAAATGTCCCGACTCCTTGGGCCAGCTTTCCGTGCCTGTGAACTGTGGTAAAATAATGTCATCTCTCACTTCAAGTGCAAAGTTTCGGATAAACGTACCTTTCAGGACTCCCCCGGCTTCGAACTGGTTTATTAATACCCCAAATTGATATTTTCCTAAAACACTTGGACTATCCCACTGAAATTCACCTGTTCGGGGGTGAAACACTACATTGTCAGGTACAAAATATGACTCTTCTGGTTCAGTTCCGAGCAATGTAAAAGACAAACTATCACCGTTTTCATTCTTAATGGACGTGTGATGCGTTAATAATGCTCCTGCCTGAGCAAAAAATGGAGGGGGAGTGTTGTAGGTGATTGAGTTTCCTCTTTCTGTAGAAGCTAGATTAAGCCAAGACTGAACCCTTACAGGTTGGTTGTCCGAATCGGCAAAGTTCTTTATTTGCTGTCTAGGCTTATCAAAAAATAGTAATGAGTAGCTCAGGTTTGCGGTGAACACATGATCAATCTTATAGTTATATCTATCAATTGGTCCGCATAAATCATCAACAGAAAACAGTTCTGCGTCAAAATCTCGTGACCCACCGGTCCAGATTACAATGGAGTCATCCGCAAGACCAGTTCTGAGGTACTTGGAAGCGATGATAGTATAAGCTTGGGGGTTGGCTGTGTCTTGTTCGAAGATAATTTCTCCTGCGGTTAGCTCGGTGGTTTGTGACCAGCCCAATGGCAACCAGCTCAGTGACGTTAATATTAATATGAGGTATTTCAAGTTCATAATTGATTTCGTTTTTCAGTTATTCGACCATTTCGACTCCCATAAGATGATAGAAGGATGTCATTTTTCCGTCCTCATCGAATAGAACTTCCAGACGTGGAATAACCGTCATATTTACATCTTGGGCTGCATTTTCAGTGAAATACAGCCATTTTCTACCATTCTTTTCAACTTGTTCAGGTTCTCCAATAAGTGTCTTTATCTCGTTGCTGTCGGCTCCAGATAGGCAATAGCTCAACCGCTGTTGAACATGGTGGGGTAGCGACTCGGAGATAGTGTAATGTCCTTTGTCTCGGTCATATCTAAATCCATTTTTTAGCTCACCTATGGCATTGTTGCAGTCATGGTAGTTTATCTGAATCAGACTGTCTCGTATGTACAATACCTCTACTTTGGAAGTGTGCGTATCTTCACCGAAGACATTGTACCACAGTTTGCTGCTTCCTTTGTATTTTTCTCGGGTGGATGCAGCTCCGAAAACGGATTGAAAAGCATCAGGGTCAAGATTTTTGAAGCACATACCAATCATTTCCACATTGGGTAGTTTGGTCCGATCAATTCTATAATATCCGCTTAGACGGTCTTCTTCCCATCCTTCTTTGGTTAGTTGGATCTCATTGTAGCATGGTAGTGGAACGGAAAGTTTTTTGACGGGGCTAGATACGGAACATGCTGTGGTAAACCACAGCAATATTCCCGAACCTAGCATCGCATATTTTGTCCCACTCATTTGGTTTTGCTTTTAACTACAATTTAACAAGTTTTATTAAAGCTGATTCCTGTCCAAGACTTAGGCGAATGATATTTAGTCCTTTCGAAAGCTTGGCGGTAGGAATTGTTAAATTATGACTGCCCGGCCCCATCTGTTGCTTGTCAGTTCCTCCAAACTCCAATTGCCCAATTGAATTGTATATGGAATAGGTCACCTCCATTGCCTCAGATAGTACATATTCGACTTGTACATCTGTTTCGTTGACAGGGTTAGGGTAAACCTTTATTTCAAAATTTCCGGAAGAGTTCTGTTCGTCAGAGGATTGAGCTATAGAACATCCCGGAAGTTGAAGCGAGGTATGAGTCTGTGGTGTAACTGTCAAATATCCACACAGAGAAGGAAGAACTAGTGTGTTGCTATGGTCTCTAACATCTATTCCACCATTTATCTCATCTATGGTTATTTCGATTCTTTGAGAGCCGGGAAGCGGTCCAGCGATGCTAGAAAAATACATAAGGTCCAGAGCATTGTTGACGTGTTTCAGACCTATAGCATGACCAATTTCATGCAAGATTGTATGGTACATGTCCATTTGCATGGCCGGAACATCGGCCCCGGTGGTATCCATAAACCACGCATTGTTCGCCAACTTTGTCAGGTCGCGGGAAATGCCAATATCAAAATCGCGGGAAATAACATATGGAGCATTGGAAGGGCCTGCACATGGAAGTGGGTAAAGAACTGTCAGGCCCAGAGGATCTCCGTGAAACGAGCTATCAAGATAGATCACATTTACCCCGTCATAGTCGTAGCCCGAAATAGTAGTGTCGTGTCCAATTGTTAAATTAACGTTGGTTAAACAAACCCATTCCTTGACCGCTTTGCGCACCATTCCCTCAATCATTGGGTTATTGGTGATGCTCGTATCAAGGTGGAATGTATGACCACCTTGAAAGTTTTGGTCAATCAAATTCGTCCTTGTTTTTTTTCCTTGCGAGATTCGGTTGGTTATGGAGTAAGGGATGTTTAGCTGACCCGCTATAGTGCTTGCGCCAGTATTATTCCATTTATTCTGAACCAGAAATGCTCCACTTCCGGCTGTTGGTCTTACTGAACCGATGAGCATGGTATCTACATAGGATGGCACGTACATTTTAATTTCATTGTCACTCCAGCTAATGTAGTCAACAGCATTATGATACTCAATATAGGATGAACCGCCATTTTCACCATTTGGAAAATGTACCTGACCCTTTCCCCTATTTTTCCCGAAGTTTTTGCCGTTTATTGTCAGAATTTCGTCCACTCCGGCAGGGGTTCCGCTATTAAAATTGTCAATTATTGGAGTGCATAGCGGATAGTCATTAAATATTCCCCAGTTAACATTGTCGTATAACCAACTGTTATTTGTTCCGAACCAAGGAGTGGTTGGGGAAATAGTGTACCAAGTAACCGATGCCATGCTGATTTGATCGTCAAATGACAAATCTGAATCGAAGCCGCAAAGAACCAATTTTTGTTTTATGTGCAAGAGTTGCTTGGGAGAAGTCGTAAGATTGGTCCGATTAGGACTTATCCAATTTACATCAACGTGCATTCCCACACCAATGGTTGATGGGCCAGCATCCCAAGCATCTACTTGTGGATCTTTGTACGTTGGGTCTGTGAAGTCGGGACCCGGAGTAACAGTAAAGTTCCCACTTGCTACACCATTTGTGCCAAAAGAATTTGAATTATTACCTATTCGAAAGACTGCATTGTCAAGGTAGGTAATGTTGCTACCTGCTGAAACCATAATATCGTATTCGAAGTACCTAGACAGCCCTGATCCTGTTAACTCGGGATTTTCAAATGTATAATAGATGTCTTCTACGGAACTGGCAACAGCTCCTTTCATAGATTCAATCTTTTTTGCATAATAATCAACACGAGCCTTTCGTGTTTCGAGTTGTTCCATTTTTCGTTCCTCTATCAATTCGGGGCTAATTTTGGCGGGGGCCGATTGAATTGCCGTTGGGTCTTGTATCATAGGTTCACGTCCGCAAAACTGATGTGGAGGAAGGTTGAGTGAATCTACAGTGTCGATGTAGTTGTAAACGTCCTGTATCGTATTAAATGGAACGAACATCCCGTAGGCACTAGGGTTAAATGCTTCGTAATAATAGCTAATTGCGCCTTCGGGGGTTGAGTGGGTAGATTCGCAAACAATAGAATTTCCTGAGTTATTGGCTAGGCTGTAGGGATATGTATTGTCAATACAGAAGAATACCCCTTTCATTCCGGGACCAAATTCAATGTTGTGACTTATCTCGAATTCGTCCGAGCCTACAAATCCACCTCTTGTGATGATATTTATTGTACCACAGACAATTAACTCTTGCCCCTTGAAGATACGATTAATCTCGATGGTGTTTTCTGTATAAATGAAGCTTGAATCGTTATCCCAATAACTTGTCTGATTTATCACATCACCTTCAAAAATGTAGTCTGAACCATTCACGATGCTTTGCCCAAATGCCAAGATTCCTGCTGAATCAAGCGTTATTTGTGCAAAACTGTTAAATGAGGAAATAGAAAAAAAGAGAAATAGATAACAGACTAAATTTTTCATAGCATACTTTGATTTAAGGATAGAACTGATAAAATGTATGTAAAGCAACGAGTCACTGGGGGCTTGTGACTCGTTTGGTTCAACCACTCGGTTAATCGCTGTAAAACCCTTGCTCATTGTATTGAGCGGCAGAACCAATTGCTTATACCCAAAGGTCGGAAGTCCTTTTGATAATGACCCCAGAAAATTTCTGTTTCTACTACCGAAATCTTCTGTTTTTTTGGAGGCATCATTTACCTAAATTATCCCTTGCTCTTTTGCAAAACTGATGTGGCCGTGATAGGTGTCCTGTCCAGTTTTTGCTTTGATTCCGTCAATTCTGGTATAAACGCCTTTCTCAGATATTCCAATCTCCGAAGCGATTCGTTTAATGTCATAACCTTTACCCATTAATCGTAAAACTTCAATTTCTTTTTCTGTAAAGTTGGGTTTATGGACTCTTGATTGAGCCATTACCGATGGCGGGAAATAGATACCACCATTCATTATCGTTTTGATGGCTAGTAGGAGATTCTCAGGATCGTCACTTTTCAAGATATAGCCTTCTACTCCGATGCGTAAAGCCTCATCTATGAAAGCTGACTTTTGGTGTACGGTTAGCATTAAAACTTTTTGGACGCCTCTAAACGCTTTGATCGCAGCTGCGGCAGTTAGGCCGTCCATTGGTTCCATTTCAATATCCATGAGGACCAGGTCAGGTTTCAACGACATGGCCATCGAAATTCCATCCTTTCCATTGGCAGCCGTTCCTAATATTGTCATGCCCTGATTTGCTAGCATTCCAGCTAAACTGGTAGCTATCATTTTATGGTCGTCAACTATTATTGCTGTCGTTTTCATCAACTTGCTGGTTCATTTTTTCTAACCCAAGATCGACCGCTAGATCGTGAATTTCTTTCATGGTTCCCTTTAGTACATCATTGCCTTCCTTAGTCTTATTATTGAAGTAGTAAAAACGTGCTGCTCCAAGGTTGTTGTTAATTTTGTGATACAATTGTGCAGCAATATCAGCCGCTCGCTCCACAGCTATTTTTTGACTTCGTTCGTACAGTTCTGATTCCATTCTAGCTTTTTGAGTCCGTTTCCGTTGCCAGAGAAAGGCTAAAAAACCCATAGCAAGAAGTAGTAATGCACTAAGCGTAAAAATAAAAATGCGTGTACCACTCTCTTTTTCCAAATGAGCATTTTCCTTTTCTAACTGTTGTACGCGATGTCGAGCTTCAATTTTGGCCAGTTTGTCCTTTGATTCCAACTGTAAAATGGAGTCGTTTAGAGAAGCATAATTTTCATGAAATGTGTAGGCCACAAGGGGACTGTCCACTTGTAAATAGACCTTGGATGAAAATAGGTAGATTCTTCTGAGCAAATAGAGATCCTGAGTGAATTCTGCTTGTATTAGAGCCTTGCGATAATAGAAGAGTGACGTATCATATTGAGCTTCATTTTTATACAGTGCAGCCAGATTATTAAGGGCTGATGCTATTCCATGATGATTTTCTAACCTCTCATGTATTGATAAGCTTAGGTGGTAGTAATAGATTGCAGAATCCCTATTGAGCAATGCTCTATGGCACTCACCCATATTATCGAAAGTTCTGGCTAATCCACTGGAGTCAGCAAGCGATTTTTTAAGCGAAGCACTTTTTCGGTGATATTTTAGGGCTTCATCAAATTGCCCGGTTAGGTCATAAACAATTCCAAGGTTGTTATAGATTTTAGAAAGTTCAGACGAGTCTTGCAGTTTAGTGGATAGAATTGAAAGGCCCTTGTTGAGGTATTTTAAGGAGGAAGGATAATCAGCTATTTGGCCGTAGAAGGTTCCCAATTCTCGATAACATCTTGCTAGACCCAGATTATCACCATGCTCAATAGAACTTTCTTCTACCTTGAAATATAGTGTTAGTGCTGTCTCATAGTCTTGTGATGTTCGTGCCTTAATAGCACTGTCCAAAATGGAAAAAGTGGGTTGGCAAATAGCGAACCCACTTCCGAATAGCAAAAAGGCAAGAGTAATCAGTAGTTGGTTAATCCCACTCCTTTTGGCCGTCACCAATCTTCTCGCCACCGCCATCATAGATGTTGGCAACGATGGTTGTTTCGCTGGCCAGTTTCGTAAAAGTAGCTGTGTTAACCGGGTTGGTCCCATCTGTGTTTTGTTGTGCTTTGATGGTTCGAGTAGAACCATCAGGCGAAACCTCGTTGCTGGAAATAGTTAATGGTCCTGCTCCAGCAGCATTGATCTCTAATTGGTATTTGTTTTCTCCGTGTTGGGGTAATTCTGTAATGGTAACATCCATGTTGGTAAGGTATAAGAAGTGAATATTTTTATTGACTTCTCAATTTACCAAATACCAACGATGCAGGTTACTTAATCCAACCCGGAAATAACTTCATACAACGATTTTTTCGCTTGATGCATGAATTTTGGTGAAGGGGGCAACCCCAAATTTCGGCAGTGTTTTCGAATTTGACCCCAGAAATTTTCTGTTTTTCAGGCTAATTCCAAGATAATTTCTGGATTTATGACATCAGTGTCAGTAGGTTGAAAGGAAAGTTTATTAGGAAATGGAATGATTGATAAAAGATGGTGAGGTCGTTTCAACATGGCTTCAACTGTCTTGTACTGAAATAGCCTTACAGTTAGAATCAAACTAACTTCGTATGGAAATATCAGTTTACAAAATGCCATTAAAACCACAAGGGGGCAGAAAGAGTCAATATTCTGACGCGTTCAGAAAACAAATAGCTGAAGAATATTTGACCAGTGGCTTGACCACGGAACAAGTTCGTGAGCGACATAATATCCCCACCAAAGCGACCGTCTCCGGTTTTGTCAGTTGGTACAGAAAGAACTTCGATTTGTCGGCTATAAGTCTTGAAGAAGGTAAAGAAGAGCCTTCCAAATCCAGTAGTTCCGATGATGAAATAGCCCACAAGGATAAGTTGTTACGCCTAGCCAGGTTGCGAATAGAGACCTTGGAAGCGATGATTGACATAGCCGAACAAGAGCTGAACATCGACATTAGAAAAAAGTCTGGAGCCAAGCCGTCCAAGAAATGAAACAGCGTTATGTGCATATTGGTCTGGCACAACTCTGTGATGTGTTTGGCAAAACCAGACAGACTTATTACGAACGCATTTGGCAGCAAGAAAAGCAGCAAATGGAGGTGCAGTTGGTTGTTGATTTAATACAAGAGAAACGCCATTTAATGCCCCGGATAGGAGGGTTGAAGCTCCACCATCTACTGCAAGAAAAGCTGCAAGGGCATGGTATAAAGCTGGGTAGGGACAAGTTATTTGCACTTCTTCGGGAAAAGGACTTGCTGGTTAAGCCTAAAAAACGGAGAACAAAAACGACCCATTCCTACCACCATTTTCATAGGTATCCCAACCTGATTCGGGAGCTGGAAGTTAGTAGGCCCAATGAAGTTTGGGTAAGCGATATAACCTATATCGCCATACGAAAACATTATGCCTATTTATCGTTAATTACCGATGTTTATTCCCATCGGGTTGTGGGCTACAGCCTGTACAAAACCCTTGAAAGAAAGGGTTGCATCCTCGCTTTGGCAATGGCTTTGAATAGTATAGAAAAGCAAGTTGAATCACTCATCCACCATTCCGATAGAGGCATACAGTATTGCAGCCACGAATACGTAGGAATTTTAAAGCAAAACAACATTCAGGTAAGTATGACCGAGCAAAAAGATGCTTATGAAAACGCATTAGCCGAAAGAGTGAATGGCATTCTCAAAGGTGAATTTGGTCTGGATCAAGGCTTTTACTCGTTTACAACAGCAGAAAGAGAAATCAGCAGTACAATTGCCATTTACAATGGACAACGACCGCACCTGAGCTGCGATATGTTAACCCCCGATCAGGCGCATTTAAAACAAGGGGTATTGCCAAAACGATGGAAGAATTATTGGCAATTAAAAAATAAGCAAGCCTTCGATAACCACAAAAAGAGAAAGATGTAAGGGAAAATCAGGAATAATAATTAGCCTTGTAAGGTTATTTTAGGAATACAAAAGCACGGTGTAAGGTTATTTCAGGAATACCCAAAACAGTGTAAGGTTATTCCAGTAGAATCAATCAAAACTGTAAGGTTAAATCAGTACGATACACCCGCATTGAACCGAGTTGAACCGGATAACTCGAATTGATTCGAATCAATCCGGATAAATCAGCATCAATCCGTATTTACAGCGCATTGATGCGCATCAACACCACAGCATTGAACCGAATCAAAACGGATTGAACCGGATAATCCGAATCAACTCGGTTCAATCCAGCACCGGAAAAGGCCCGAAAAGCGGATTTTTAGCGAAAAATCAAGAAAAAGGCTTTTCAAAAAAATATTTTTTTGAAAAGCCTGCTATCAGGGCGATACAGGAGAAAATGAAATTTTAGGCAAAAAAGATCACCCAAAAATTAGGAATTGTCAAACCTAATGATTATATTGGGCGCATAACTAACAAGTAAAGATACGAAAAGTTTTTTTAATAACCAAACCATGTGAAGGATGAGAAAGTTTGAAGTGGAGTATGGGCGTAACTGTCCATACTGTGATGAGAGATTTGAAGCGAGAAGAATTAACCAGAAATTTTGCACCCCCCGATGCAAGTATACCCACAACAATCGAAAAAGGGATAAAAGGAATCAAGTAAGCAAAAGAGTCAACAAATTGATTCGCATGAATTATACGATTCTGGAAAATTTGCTAGAGCAACAAGGTGAGGGTAGAGCAGAGATACCTCTTGAGCAATTGAAGGGGCGAGGGTTCAATTTTACATACCACACTCATGATACCGAATTGAAGGATAAGAGCAAGGCTACCTCTTACTACGATATTGGTCTGACCCTAGCAGGGAAGGTTTGTACCGTCATTCGATTAAAAAGTGTTGCGTGATGGATAGAGATGTAAATATTTTTGAGACGCAGAAGGCTTACGAAAAAGCCAGCCAGCCCACTCAGCCCACCGTTGAATCGAAACCAGCACCAGTTGTAAAAAAAGAACTTGTTCCAAAAGCCGTAGAAGGCGGTTGGACATGGTTGCATTATACTGGTGTTGCATTGGCAGTAGTCGCTGGCGGCACATTAATATATTTGGCAGTCAAGGAATATAAGGAGTCTAAGAAGAAAGGGAGTAACAAGCCTGAAAAGGACGGCTACGATAATTTTGTCGAGTCAAAGGCAAATCAGGAACAGCCCACAGCCAAGAAAGAAGCTGCCAAGGAGGAAATCAGGCTAATAGAGGGTCGCGAGTTGCGATGCAAAAATTGTGGTTATCAAACGGGTATTGCAAAGCCTTTTGACAGCCGTAATAGGTCGCACCAAAATCAAGGTCGATGGAATAATAGCAACCTATCACAAAAAAGGGAAAGGAGGTTAGTAGATGGAACTGAATTGGAATGTAGCAATTGTGGTAGCCCTATCGGGGTGATAGAGATAACATAAACGATTCTTGGGCAAGTGAAAATATGCGTAGTGTAGAAAGAAAGGTTTGGAGCAATCCAAGCCAATTGTGGAATGAAAATTGGTACTGGTGTCGAGCCAGTATCATTGTGAGGGAGATACTATGTGTAAAGGGAAAAAAGTAAAAGATGAGAGCAAGTTAATCTCAATAAGCGATGAGAAGTACAGAGGAATTGTCAACGAAGAATATTCGGCAGAAGAACGAGAAATAATTAGGCAATACTTAGTTGTGATGGCCGAATTATTTTTTCATCTTGAATCAGAGAATGTTAACCAACTAAAAAAGGCAGTATGAATGTAGTAATGTATAGAAGGATCAGTACTGATGAAAACAGGCAAAAACATTCTTTGTCTGCCCAGAGTGATATTCTTCGCAGGGACATTGAAAGAATGTCAGGGGCCGTCATAGTTGCCGATATTCAAGATGATATAAGTGCTTCGGGATTCGATAGGCCGGGGTGGAGTCAGCTTGAAGCATTTTGCAAGAAGAAGACCAATAATGTTCGAAGCGTGTATGTTACAGAATGGACGCGATTTAGCCGGGATTTGTTTGGAGCAATACAAATGATCGAACGTTTCCGAACAATGGGAATTGAAATCAACGCTACGAATCAATTAATTGATTACAATGATCCCAATTACGCATTAATGCTGGCAATTCATCTTGGTCAGGGTCATGCCTTTCGCATTAAATTGAGTCAGGATATAAAGAAAAGCATCGTCCGTGCTAAACAAGACGGATATTGGCCTAACAATTCCCCGTATGGGTACGATAATTTCAAAATCAACAAAAAGGGGTCATTAATTCCGAATGAAGATTCCAAGTTTGTAGTAGAAGCGTTTAACATAGTTGCTACTGGTAATTATTCAATGGAGGAGGCTAGAAAGCTAATGGTCAATAAGCACAATGGAAAATTCAAAATGTCCAAGAATGCTTTTGCCAGAATGCTCCGAAAAATTGTGTACGCTGGATATGTTGAGTATGAAAGCGAATTTTTTGCTGGAAAGCACGATTCAGTTATTGACGTGACATTATTCTGGCATGTGCAAGAGATATTGGAGCCAACCAGTAGGGTAGGAGCAGAGATAAAGCTGCAAAATCCAGATTTTCCATTACGCGGTTTTCTGACTTGCTCTTCGGATCATAAACCTTTGAGAGCTTCTAAAAGTCGAGGTAAGTTAGGGAAGAGGTATGCCTATTATCATTGTAGCGGAAAATGCTCGGAGAGGTTCAGGGCTGATATTGCACACGAAGAGTTGGTAAACCTCTTGAAAGGGTATCGGATCAAAATGGGGCATGATGAGATAATTCGCAAGGCATTTCACAGTGTTTGGAAGCAATACAAAGGAGATGGACAAAAGGAGATGTTTAAAGTCCAGCGGGAAATCGATCAAATCAACAGGATGATCAAATCTGTCCAAGACAAATACTTCACAGGTATGTTAGAAGATCAAGAATACAAAGAAGTGAAAAGCAGATACCAAGGCCGTTTAGGAACATTGGAATATGAGCTTGAGATTTTGCGTCAACTGGATGGTGACTTTAATGAGAAGTTAACCTTCTTCGTTGACTTTTTGCAGAACCTTCCGGTAATGTTTGAAAACAGTGGCATTGAGGTTCAGAAATCAATATTGGGTTCGATCTTCTCTGAAAAACTCGTATTTGACGGAAAAGAGTATCGAACCCCAAATGTGAATCCGGCAATTCATCTGCTTTGTAAGAGTAATAAGGGATACAGAGGGGAAGTAAAAAGGGCTGAACATCTAAATGATGATCAGCCCTCGACTGTGATCTGGCTGGGGCTCGAACCCAGGACCCTCTCCTTAAAAGGGAGATGCTCTACCAGCTGAGCTACCAGATCCTTTCCTTATTGGGGGTGCAAATATAATGGCATTAATTTTCTTTCCAAAGGGTAAAGATTATTTTTTTTTAACCCTTGATTTCAGGGGCTTTTAGAAGCTTATTTCTAACGGTTTTTATTGATCGCCCTGCGCTTGTATGGTGCGTTTTCGTCAAACAACTTCATGTAGGTTGCCATTGTGCGAAAAATCTCCGTTTCCAGTCCTTCGAGTAAGCGAATCATTTTTGGGTTAAAGTCACCCACCCACGCTACATATAGATGGTTGTAGCGCTCAGTAGTTTGAATCAAATCCCGCATTTGCACAAATAAGGAACTCTCCACACCCTTGCCTTGAAAGTCAGGATCGATGCCGAAGGCAACACCAATACAGGTCTTGGAAACCTTACGCCACCGGTAATAGAGAAACTTCAATTTTCCCCACCAGTTCAGGTTGCCGTTCACGTACTTGAAAATTTCGTTCACATTGGGTACCATAATAAAGAACCCGATGGGACGATCGTTGTAATAAGCAAAGTAAACCAACTCTGGATCCAAAATTGGCTTCATCGATTTCATGGCAATCAACGCCTTGGCCTTAGACATTTCCGCGAAATTCGAGTGACTTGTTACCCAGGCACGGTTGTAAACAATGCGAAAATCCTCGGCATATTTCTCCAGTCTCCGTGGATCAATTTTTTCAAAAGAATAATTCTTGTCGCGGTAAACGCGGTTGGAGCGTTCAACAAACAGGTCAGGCAGTTTATCAGTAATCACTCGGTAAAAAACATACTGCTCATAGTACACTTTAAACCCATAAGACTCAAAGAATTCCTTGTAGTATTCAGGGTTGTAGTTTTGCTGATAATAAGGATCCGCCTCAAAATTTTGGATGATCAATCCCCAGTATTTGTCCTTTTCGCCAAAATTAACCGGACCTTCCATCGCTTCCATTTCGCGCTTCGCCAACCAAGCCTTACATTGGTCAAACAACAGGTAGGCAGCCTCCTTGTTGTTGATACAATCAAAGAAGCCCATGCCCCCGGTAGGGTAATCAAACGTGTTGGCCGTTTTACGATTGATAAAAGCCGCCACCCGGCCAATCGGATTGTTGCCATCCATCAGCACCCAGCGGGTAATTTCGCCATGCCGGAAAAACTTATTGTCTTTGGGCGTGAACACCTTTTCGATGTCCTGTTTCAGGTGAGGAATCCAGTGAGGGTCGCTTTTATAGACCACAAATGGAACCTTGTGAAACGCTTTGATAGTAGCAGAAGAATTGACCTCAACAAGCCGCATACAGTGATTTTAAATGCAAAAATAGAGTTATAATTGCACTTGTTCAAATGCAGTAAGGCGTACCATGGAAAGGTCAATGTGCATCACATTAATAGGATTTATGGGCAGTGGTAAAACGGCCCTGGGCAAACGCCTTTCGAATGAATTGAACCTGCCATTGGTGGATTTGGATGCCTACATCGAAAATCGGGAACAACAATCGATTGCCACTATTTTTAGCGAACGGGGAGAGGGGCACTTTCGCGAAATCGAAACGGTTGCCTTAAACGAACTCTTGCAACGCGAAAACCTGGTGTTGTCTTGTGGTGGCGGAACGCCCTGCTTCCATCAAAACATGGAAGCCATCAAGAGCCATAGTTTGTCCATTTACCTGGAAGCCAATGCAGGAGCATTGGTCAGCAGGCTTGCTGGAGCGGCCGAAACCAGGCCCCTCATTGCAGGGAAGACGCCAGAAGAATTACATCAATTTGTAACTACCTTGTTAGAGCAACGCGCTCCTTACTACCAGCAAGCAACGTGGGCTGAATCAGCATTGAGTTGGAATGCGACAAGGGTAAAAGAATTGGCTACAAGGATTCGAGCGCACTACTGCAAATAAGCAGCGTCATTGCCCGCCTCAAACTCCACAGAAATATGTTCCTGCATGGTCGTGGCCAGGGTAAGTCCTACATAGTCAGCACGTATGGGGAAAGTGCGGTGTCTTCTGTCAATTAACACCACGGTGATCAACGTTTTTACACGGTAGTCCAGGATGTGTCGCACTGCATAAATCATCGTTTTGCCCGAGTTGAGCACATCGTCCACCAACACAACCGCCTTGCCATCCAGGTCACTATCGAAATCTCGTGATTCCGGCATGCCATTGGCTGATTGGTGATGCATGTCAATAGACACAAGTTGCACCGGGATATCCGATATTTCCTGCACTGCTTTGGCCACGCGCTCGGCCATCGCAAACCCACGTTTTAGAATGCCGACCACCACAATTTCCTTTTCCTCGAAATTAGCTTCATAGATTTGATAGGCAATTCGACTGATCTTCTGCTCGATTTGTCGGTGATCAAGAATTTGGGTGCGATTTTGTGTCATGAAATAGCCTTTGGTCAAAGGTAGAAAAACTGCTGAAAACCACCACGCACCGAACGGATGGAAAAGGAAGCCCAGGCATTAAACTCCCAGATTTAATTGCTAATTTTATGGCGCATGAAATTCCTGCTTTTGAGCAACAATCAACCCCTTTCTGTATGGACTGCGCTAAAATGGATTTGCCTCCTGTTGGTGGTATTTCTAACGGTTGAGCTTCAAGCGCAATTAACCATTCAAGGTAAGATCAAGCACGAAGAAAGTGGAATTGATTTTGCCTCGGTGAGTGTTTATCGCAAGGGGAAACGGTTGCGAACAACTCCGGCCAAACCCAACGGGGACTACAAATTGAAGTTGGCCTACGGGCAGCAGTTTGTATTGCAATTCAACCGTCCCAACATGGTTCCAATAAAGGTGATGGTGCTGACCGAAGTGCCGTATGGAACGACAAATATTGAGCCGGTAGTCGTCAACATGACCATGTTCGACCACTATGAAGGCATGGATATCTCATTTCTCGATGACCCCGTGACAATCATCAAATATGTCGGAACGGAAGAAACGCAGTTCGGAGCAGATACCGATATGATGCGAGAGAAATTGGAACGGTTGCAGCGGGCCATTGAAGACATGAAGCAGCAAGAAGCCAAATCGTTGGCTGCACTGGAAGAAGAAAAGAAGGAAGCGGTAAGTGAACCTGTCGCAGAAGATACGGTGGCAGAAGAGGTGGTGGTTCCCGACCCTGGAATAGAGCGACAACCCGATCCTTCGACCCCCAAAACCATCACAACAGACACGAGAACGGAAAATACGGAGATCGCCCGCAAGGTCGCCATGGAGAATAAGCGCAAACAAGCCGACTCCAACCGCGATGTGAAAACGGTTTATGAAAACCAGCTGCTGGAAATGTCTGCAGAAGCAGCGCGGGGCGATAAAACCGCACAACAAGAAAAGGGGGAAATGGAGCGCCAGGCAGATTTGGAACGTTTCAAACGTGACCAGTTGCTGCGCAGTGAACGGGATCGAATGGTCGAAGAAACCATTCAACGGGAAGCGGAGATTGAAAAGAACAGACTCACCAAACAGGAGTGGGTCAATGACATTGTGGAGATTGCTGCGGAAGAACAACGCATGAGAAGTGTCCAAAAGCAGCAAGAATCAGATACAATCGATGCAGAGCGATTCATACTGCCCCAGCAGAAACACTACAAAACACAAACGTTTATTTCCAAAACGGAAACAACCGAGTTGATTTTTCCTGGCCGGGTCGTCACTTACCGAAAGGAAACCTACAACATGCTTTTTTTTGATATCAACTATTATTACCGCGATGGCGTTGAGATAGATGCCTCCGAATACCAACAAGAATTATCCCAATATTCAGAATCATATGAGGAATAACCGGTACATCATTGGATTGATTTCCTGCTTCCTTTTGCTGATGCTTGCACTGCCCAAGGCAGGAAAAGCGCAGTCTACCAGTTTTATTCACTTTGGAGTCGAAAAAGGGATTGCTCAATCTCAGGTAGGCACCATTGAGCAAGATCAGGAAGGCAATCTTTGGGTAGGCACCTTGGCCGGCCTAACTAAATATAACGGCCATAATTTTCAAAATTTTACGCGGCAGCATGGGCTGGCGGAAGAGTGGATTACAGCCTGCCATGTCGGAGACTCTGGCGATGTTTGGTTGGGACACTGGGCCGGAGGACTCAGCTGCTACATCCCTCAAACGGACAGTTTTGTAGACCTGGAATTTGAAGTATTCAGCAATTTTAAATCGGTGACTGCCATTGATGCTGACGACAACGGGAATATTTGGATTGCGACCAATGGAGCGGGAGTTTTTTGTTACCGCATCGATTCAGGCAATTTTATACCCAGGGGAATCTCTGAAGGAATCGTTAGTTCGCACATCAATGCATTGTGTGTGGACCACCAAAACCGCGTTTGGTTTGGTACCGACAACGGTATCACCATTTATGATCCGAAAAAAGAGGCCGAAGGGAGCACCGCTTACATGCGGTTAGAGAAGAGTACCGGGCTGCCTTCCAATCAGGTGCGTTCGATGAAGCGCATGCGGAACAAAGATATTTTGGTGGCTACCTCCAATGGTGCCGTTCTGATAAAGAACAACAATTCGGGAAGCATCAGCAAAGAAGGATTTATCCTGTTTGATCAGTCCAAGGGATTACGGTCCAACAACATTACCGCCATTTTAGAAGATGGTCAAAACAATTTGTGGTTTGGTACAGCCGATGCGGGAGTCACGCGCTACAATCAAAGTTCAGGTCAGTATGCCAACTACACCGTTGACAATGGCCTCAACTACAACCGAATCAACGCCCTGTTAGAAGACCGTGAAGGCCAGGTTTGGATTGGGACGGATCTCGGGCTTAACCTGTTTCGTGGGGAAGTTTTTCAGGTGTTTGATGAATCGGATTCTGTGGCAAACAACATTGTCTGGTCCATTCTCGAAGACAGCCGCAGAAATTTGTGGCTGGGTACTAACAGCGGCATCACCCGATTGTCTTTTCCGCAGTTTATTAATCCCAACGACCGATCAGCTCGGCCCATTGTTCGGAATTATACCGAGGAGGGCGCCAGTCAAAGCAAAGACGTTCAATGCATCTTTGAGGACAGTCAAGGCGATTTGTGGTTTGGAGCCATGCGATCGAGTGTGGCCCGATACATTGCAAAAGAGGACCGCTTTATCTATTACGACAGCATTGGCGGAGAAGAAAAAACCGTGTTTTCCATCAGTGAGGACAATGAAGGAAACATGTGGTTTGGTACCCGACACGGTGCGATTAAAATGGATCGGGAAACAGAAAAGCTGGAACCTTATACCACGGTGCATGGACTGGGGGGCAATCATATTTTTCGAATATTTAAAGATAGTCGCGGAGCGATGTGGTTTGCACCGCTGGGAGGAGCATTAACTGTTTTTAACGGCAATGGTTTTGATCAGTATTCCGAAGCGCGGGGCATAGAACATCAAATCATCATGACCATCGCTGAAGATGATGACCACAATTTGTGGTTTGGCGCCTATGGAGGAGGTGTTTACCGGTTTGCAGATGGTCAATTTACCAACTACCACGAAGCAGATGGATTGAGTTCCAACACGCCCTATGCCATCATCGCGGATGATGAAAACAATATCTGGGTAGGAACCAACAAAGGGGTGGACAAGTTTGATCCCCAAACGGAAACGTTTACCCATTATGGCCGCGATGAAGGTTTTCCCGGAGTGGAGGTCAATGCCAATGCCATTTGCAAAGATGGACAAGGCAACATCTGGTTTGGTACCATTATGGGAGCAGTGCGCTACAATCCCGATGAGGACTTACCCAATACTAAAGAGCCAGTGATGGTGGTTTCAGCGCCCAGGGTGTTTTCGGCTGAGATGACTTTTCCCGAAAACGGAAAATACAACAGTGACCAAAACCATTTGACGTTTGAATTTATTGGTGTGTCGCTCTCAAGTCCCAACCGGGTGCGTTACCAATACATGCTCGAAGGAGTCGACAAAGATTGGTCTGAAACAACGACACAAACGGAGGCTGTTTATGCCAGTCTGAGTCCAGGAAAATATACTTTTAAAGTACGTTCAGCTAATGAGAACGGGGTTTGGAATCAGGAACCATCAACGATTAATTTCCGAATCATGCCCCCTTTCTGGAGAACCTGGTGGTTTTATGTGCTGGTGTTTTTAGTGGGGCTGGCCATTGTCTATGCCATTGACAAATACCGGGTCAAAAACCTGCACGATGCCCGCGTGATGCTGGAGAAAAAGGTGAGCCAACGCACCGAAGAAGTGGATCGAAAGAACCAGGAGTTGGCTGCTAAAAACAGGAGTATCATGGATAACCTGTTGTATGCAGAGCGCATCCAAAAAGCCATTTTGCCAACCAAGCAGACGGTGCAAGGATTACTCCGCGATTCTTTTGTAGTCTTCCGGCCCAAGGATGTTGTGTCTGGCGATTTCTACTGGATCGACCGCGTTGACGACCGCATTCTTTTGGCCGTAGTAGATTGTTCCGGACACAGTGTGCCAGGAGCATTTATGAGTATTCTTGGCTACAATAGACTGAATCGGGCAGCGAAAGAATTTGGCTTAAGACGCCCAGCGGATATTCTCAACAAATTGCAAGAATTACTGGCAGAGACCTTAAACAAGGGAGAAGGCGAAGATGGGGTGAAAGATGAAATGGACATCGCTTTGTGCAGCATCGACCTGAAAACTCAAAAGCTAGAATTTGCCGGAGCCAACTGCTCCCTTTACATAGCACGATCAGTGATGGCAGGCGAAGTCAATATCTCCATTGTAGATGCCAGCGAGCAGCAAGTGACCATTCCAGACAACAGTTACAAACTCATCGAAATTAAAGCGGACAAACATTCCATAGGAGCGGCTACAGGCAAACCATTCAAAAACCACGAGATCGATTTGCTGAGCAGTGACAGCATCTACCTGTTTACAGATGGATTTGCACATCAGTTTGGTGGAGACCATGGCAAGAAATTCAAGTACAACCGCCTCAAACAACTGTTGCTTTTTAATCAAGATAAATCCATGCCAGAGTTGGGTGGTATTCTGGAGCAAACCTTCGAAGAGTGGAGGGGCGAGCTGGAGCAAATGGATGACATTTGTATGATTGGCTTCAAGCCATCTGATTCTTGATACTTTTTCAATGCAAGGAGTTCGTTTCCAGATTGGTCTGACATTTTGTTGCTGCTTGTTACTGATCAGTTGTCAGGAAAAGGAGCAAGATGCCGATTTCTTCAGTTGGTACAAACAACAGCCATTTGCACAAAACCACGCATCGGTTGCTCCAAACAAGGTGCACGAATTTCAGATCCTTTCTGGCAGCATGCAGCTGGATACCATTTACCGGTCTATGAAAGGCCCATTCGACATTCGTACATTTCAGATAGATGCCGATGAGCAGTTGGTTTGGTTGGTGGGATATGAAGTTGAATTGCTGAACAGCGAGACATCCGAAGTGCTGCCAGCTGCTTATATGTGCCACAACAACCTCAATTTGGCAGATAAATCCGAGTCACCCTGGAAGGTGAAGACCGGTGGAACGAAAACGCGGCTTTTTACCTTGGCGCAGGGAGCAACTTCCGTTCGGTTCCCTGATGGGTTTGGAATACCCCTGGAGCCTGGCCAACAATTGGAGACAGTTTCTCAGGTGCTGAACCACAACATTCCGGAAATTGATTTAGAGGTGCAACACCGTATTAAGCTCTATTACATCAAGGAGTCGGAGCGGGTAGGGAAGATGACACCCCTGTACCAGCAGACTCTATTTGTAACGAAGCAAACTGGTGGGCCTGCCGGAGAGTATGGAACACCGCCAATTGTCAACCAAGGAGAAAGCAACCGGGTTTTGGCCGATTCAGCCATCGCGCAATGCGGCATTCGCTACGACAACGAACAGTTCAATCCAGGATTGGATCAATACGGCAGGCGTTTCACGGGGCACTGGAATGTAGAACCCGGCAGCGAAGCCCTTGCCACAGACGTATCGCGCACATTGAATTTGTCGGTCCCATCCAATGTGCATTACATGGCCGTTCACCTGCACCCATTTGCGGAACATATGCAGCTTCGGGACGTGACGGCCGATACGGTGCTGTTTCAAGTCACCGCCTCTAATTTTAAAGATCGCATCGGATTGCACGAGTTAGATTTTTATTCCAGCGAGCAGGGGCTGGCACTTTTTCCAGATCATCAATACGTGTTGGAGAGTGAATACGCCAACCCAACTCAAGAGGTGCACACTGCCATGGCAACTCTTTCGCTCTACCTGGCCGAAACCGCAGACTAGGTTGGTGGCCCTTTTTTTGGGAAACATGCCTTCTCTTCTCGTATTGGTCTAATAATTTTTGGATTCCTAAGTGGATGCTCTATATTTAACTGAGCAGAAAGAACCTCAAAACCAATTGTTTATGAAGAAAGTAACGTTTTTAATGAGCGCTGTCTTTGTATTGATAGTAATGCAAAGTTGCAACGAACCCAAAGAGTCTACATCGACCGGAGATGATCAGGAAATCATCACTGACAATGCAGATAAACCGATGGTAAAACCGGAAAATGCCATTTGGCACTCCAGTACCACTTATGATATTGACTTGAATACTGATGAGTATGGAACAGTTTTCTACGATATCTCTAACTTCAATCAGGAATCTAGTGTTGATTACGATACATTTATTGAATACATCTATGAACTGGCCATGAAGGGAGGGCACACCATGTATTTGCCAACTGTGTTGGGAGAAGTTAACCTTGAAAATAAAGTGACACCGGAGAAATTAAAGGCCACTTTAACGAGTATTGACACAGTGTATGTCGAAGATTCTGAAACAGGAGAGTTGGTTCAGGTTGTTACCGAAACGAATGTGAAACCTGCTGATCTGGGTTCTATCTCTTGGGAGCTTGATTTTTCTTATTCTACTGAAAATGGAATTGAAATGCGAGCACCACGCATGAGCATGTGCCGCAAGATGTACGATGAAATGACCGGAGAATTTCGGGGAATCAGGTCCGTGTTTTTTATGGATATGGGAAGGCCTCAAATGGACAGGAATAAGAAGTGGTTGAACTTTATGTGTTGCAACACTGGATCAGACAGTCGCTCTCGATTTGAAGTAACGGAGTATATTTACGCTCCTGATTCTGATGAAGAAGTTGTTCCAACTGAAAATTTGGCAACGCTGATTGGTGCGGATATTCAGGCTGGTAAATTAACGGTGTATGCCGATGAGGCTGGAAAAGAAAAAATGGATCCAGCTGAATTCATGACAATGGCCGACTTCGAAACCATCCATGTACAACACGATTGGGCGTTTGACCAGACTTCCAATCAATTGCAAAGCACCATCTCCAAAGTAGGTTTCTACGAAAAAACAGCTTCCGAAGCAACTGGAGAGGTTGAAATGCGGCCCTTAGGATGGGTGACTTTTTAATCAGTCACTAACCTTTTTTCTGAAAGAGTATAAACAACTCCCTGTCCGCCCGTGGCGGAATGGAGTTGTGTGCTCGATCAAAAACCATAAAGTCATAATAAGAAGCGAAATGGGGAATGTATTCTGCCTTGTTTCCTCCAAAAGGTGGATGTTCCGTAAATAAAGGATCATCAAACAAAAGACCGACCAACTTTCCGCCTGGCTTCAGCAATTTCGAAGTGTGTTGGGCATGTTGTGGCCGCAATTTGGGGTTCAGCGCGCAGAAAAAGGTTTGTTCCACAATTAAATCGTATTGACCATTGTGCTCAAAAAAGTCTCCCTGGACCAAGTTGGCTTCGGGAAACCCAGGTGCCCGCTTTTGTAGGTTTTCCAAGGGGGCAATGGCCAGGTCGATCACCGTCACGTTTGGAAAGCCAAGTTGATGCAAATACTCCGCTTCATAAGCATTGCCAGCTCCCGGAATGAGAATGGAAATTGAGCGATCTTCTAATTGATCAAAATATTCCTTCAAAGGCGTGGAGGGGCCTCCAATGTCCCAACCCGTTGTATCGGAGTCGTAGCGACTCTGCCAATAAGATTTATCGAATAACATAAGTCGAAATTACATCAAAATTTAAGACCTAATTCCTACATTTGTCAAAAGCTTAACAATTCGATGAGTCGCAATAAAAAGCAGATAAAGAAGGATAAAAAGCAGGCGAAGGCCAAAATGTCCGCTGAGAGGAAATTGGCAGGCAAGCTCAGTTTGTATGGTTTGTTGGTAGCTGGATTGGGCATGTTGTTGTACCTCAACACATTGGGACACCAGTATGCACTGGACGATTTTTCTGTTTTAAAAGAGAACTTTCTGGTCAAACGTGGTTTTGCTGGTTTGGGCGATATCATGAAGACTTCCTACCGATTTGGGTATTGGAACGAGCAGGGCACCTTGTACCGTCCACTTTCCTTGGTCATGTTTGCGTTGGAATGGGAGTTTTTTCCTGACACTCCTCGTGCCTACCATTTCTTTAACCTGTTTTTTTACGGCCTGCTGGGTTTTGTGATGTTTAAGGTACTGCGCAACCTGATGCGTGATTACACCATTTTATTACCACTGATTATTTCCTTGCTTTTTATCGCGCATCCCATTCACACGGAGGTGGTGGCAAACATTAAAAGTCGCGATGAAATCATGTCTTTGCTGTTTGTGTTCACAGCTTTGGGGTTGCTGTTACGCTACATAGAGTCCAATAAAATATGGCAACTAGCAGCAGCAGTGGGCGTGTATTTTCTGGCATTTTTGGCCAAAGAAAGTGCCTTGACGTTTTTGGCTGTGTTTCCGGCAGCGCTATTTATGTTTCGAAAAATTTCGCTGCACAAAATTATGATAAGCACTGCGGTAATGGGTGTTGCTGCGGCAGCCTACATTGGAATGCGAGCAGCAATTTTGGGCAGCGTAAAAGGCGTGGAGAAGGTAAGCGTGCTGCAAAATTCATTGGAAGCTGCACCCGACTTGTTGAGTCGCACCGCTACAGCCTTTGTCATTTTGGGTAAATATGTACTGCTGTTGTTGTTTCCGCATCCAATGGCCTGCGACTATTCATTCAATCAAATTCCGAACACCACTTTTGGTGATTTTCAGGCATTCTTACCCTTGCTTTTTTTCCTCGGTATTGGCATTTACGCAGTTTGGAAATTTAGAAACCGCAACCTGATTTCCTTTGGTATTTTGGTTTTTCTTGCCACCATCTCGCTTTATTCCAACCTCATCATCACCATCGGAACGCAAATGGGCGATCGCCTGTTATTTGTTCCTTCTCTGGGTTTTGCCATTGTTGTGGCAGTCCTATTGGTAAAGGCATTTAAGATCAATTTACAACCGGAGTCCGAAGAAATTGATTTGATGCAAACGGTGACCCAACACAAAGGGATCTTGGCGCTACTGGGAGTGGTGCTGCTTGCTTATTCCTACAAAACATTTGACCGCAACAAGGCCTGGGAAAACGATTACACCCTTTATTCGACTGATGTGTTGTCCTCACCCAACAGTGCCCGAATGAATTATTATTACGGCTTGGCCCTTGTGCAGCACAAGGCGGTTAAAACGGATGACCCTGCTCAGAAAAATGCGTTCCTCGACCAGGGGATTGCTGCCTTTGAAAAGGCAATAGAAATTTACCCGAACTACGGCACTGCATGGGATCAAATCGGATTGGCCCACTACCGAAAAGACAACTATCCCAAAGCGGTGGAATTTTATAACAAAGCATTGCAGCTGGATCCCACGATGTCCATTACATACAGTAATCTGGGAACGATTTACTTCAAGTCACAGCAATATGAAAATGCACTGGGTGTTTACCAAAAGGCGGTTCAATACAATCCAAGGTATGCCGATGGGTACATGAATCTAGGGAGTACCTATGGAATGTTGGGTCGTCCACAAGAGGCAGTAGCAGCGTTTAGAAAAGCCCTGGAGTTTGAACCCAACAATGCGGTCGTTCATCGTAATTTGGCCATTACTTTCAGTAATATGGGGGATGTCAGGAACGCACAGTTTCATGCCCAACAGGCCAAAAAACTTGACCCCAACATCAAAATTTAATTCGGCAGAATTTTAGCTCCTTCGTTCCAGCAACGCCACGTTTTCGACATGGTGCGTATGTGGAAACATGTCCACAGGTTGTATGCGGGTTACCCGGTATTTTTCATCCAATAAGGCCAGGTCACGCGCTTGTGTTGAGGGGTTGCAACTCACATAAACAATGCGATTGGCACCAATACGTAACAGGGTATCGATGACATCAGCGTGCATGCCAGCCCGGGGTGGGTCGGTGATAATCACATCTGGATGACCGTTGGCAGCAACAAAGGCATCGTTGAGCACATCTTTCATGTCACCAGCAAAAAAGGCGGTGTTGCCAATGTTGTTCATGGCGGCATTGGCTTTGGCGTCTTCAATTGACTCAGCCACGTATTCAACGCCAACCACTTTTTCGGCCTGACTAGCGATAAACTGGGCAATGGTGCCAGTGCCTGTATACAGGTCATAAACGACTTCCTTGCCCGTGAGTTGCGCGAAATCTAATGCTACTTTGTACAGCTCGTATGCCTGTTTCGAGTTCGTTTGGTAAAAAGACTTCGGCCCGATTTTGAATTGCAGTGGTGGCAAGCCGGGACTGGCAGAAGGCATTTCTTCTACCATGTGATCTTTGCCGTGATAAGGCTGCACTTCCAGTCCATCCAATGTGTCATTGCCTTTGCCATTGATGACGTAAAGCAAAGCAGTAATCTCTGGGAATTTATTTTTCAAGAAATCAAGCAAGCCTTCACGGGCCGCTTTGTCTTCTTCAAAAAAGGCCAAAGTAACCATCACTTCACCCGTTTCAGCGGTGCGTATGATCAAGGTGCGCAAGAAGCCATTTTGGTCCCTTAAGTCGAAAAAAGAGAGGTTGTTTTTCTTGGCGTAATCGCGAATAGCCAGTCGAATCGCATTGGACGGATCGCGCTGCAGGTGGCAATGTTGCACATCCACAATGCGATCAAACATACCAGCAATATGAAAACCCACAGCATCTCGCTCAGAGAATGCGTCACCCTTATCAATTTCTTCCTGGGTCAACCACCGTTTGTTGGAGAAGGTAAATTCAAGTTTGTTGCGGTAATACTCCGTGCTTCCTGAGGCCAGTATGGGAGCAATCTCCGGCAGCTCTACTTTGCCAATGCGCTGGAAAGAGTCGCCAACGATTTTTTGTTTGAAACTCAATTGGTCTGCGTAGGAAATATTTTGCCACTTGCATCCGCCACATGTTCCGAAGTGCTCACACAAAGGTTCGATCCGTTTTTCGGAAAGCTGATGGAAATGAACCGGTCGACCCAGCCAAAATGATTTCTTTTTTTTGATGACCTGAACGTCTGCAATGTCACCTGGCACCACCTTTTCTACAAATACTACCAGCCCATCTTTTTTGGCAATGGCTTTTCCTTCTGCTCCAACGTCTAAAATTTCAACCTTTTCAAGCAAAGGCAATCGTTTCTTTCTACCCATAATTCAGGCAAATTTAGATATATTTGCAGACAAGCCTCAGCCGCTTGAATCAGTGGTAAAAAAAATCAGTATAGCCCGAATATTCAGGATAATGTTACAGCAAACTATGGCAAGATTGACATCAAAAAGAGCGATGGAGCTCGAAAATCGGTATGGTGCACACAACTATCATCCACTACCGGTTGTTTTGACCAGGGGGGAAGGAGTTTTTGTTTGGGATTTGGAAGGAAAGCGTTACTACGATTTCTTGTCGGCTTACTCAGCCGTTAATCAAGGGCATTGCCATCCCAAAATTGTGCGGGCACTTACGGTGCAAGCTGAAAGACTGACACTCACTTCCAGGGCTTTTTACAGCGATGCGTTGGGTGAGTACGAACAGTACATGTCTGAGTATTTCGGTTTTGATAAAATGTTGCCCATGAACACGGGTGCAGAGGCTGTGGAAACCGCTTTTAAACTGGCGCGTAAATGGGGCTATGAGAAAAAAGGCGTGGCAGAAGGACAGGCAAAAATCCTCTTCTGTTACAACAACTTCCATGGAAGAACAACCACTATTATCTCTGCTTCCAATGACCCGGATGCACGGGATAACTTTGGACCTTACACACCCGGTATTGAGGTGATCGATTACAATGACGTGCCTGCTTTACAGGAAGCTTTGAATGATCAAAATGTCGTAGCTTTTATCGTGGAGCCCATTCAGGGAGAAGCCGGAGTAAATGTTCCGGATAGCGGCTACCTTGCTGCTGCCCAAAAGGCATGTAAAGAAAAGAATGTGTTGTTTATTGCGGATGAGATTCAAACTGGGATCGCCCGAACGGGAGCCCTGTTGGCAGTTTGTGGCGATTGTTCTTGCGAAGGACATTGCGAGCGACAAGAATCCACCTATGTGCGACCAGATGTATTGATTTTGGGGAAAGCCCTGAGTGGCGGAGCCTATCCTGTGTCTGCTGTGTTGGCAGATGACGAGGTGATGGAAGTTATCCAACCCGGACAACATGGTTCGACTTTCGGAGGAAATCCGGTTGCAGCCAAAGTCGCCATTGCCGCATTGGACGTAGTGAAAGAAGAAAAATTAGCACAGAATTCTCGGAGGCTAGGGAAAATTTTCCGCTCTGAGATGCAGAAATTGGCCAAAGCCAGCGATTTGGTGAAGTCTGTTCGTGGAAAGGGATTGTTGAACGCAGTTCTTATCAACGATACAGAAGATAGTTCCACTGCCTGGAACATCTGTGTGCAACTGAAAGAAAATGGATTGTTGGCCAAGCCGACCCATGGTAACATCATTCGTTTTGCACCACCATTGGTGATGACAGAAGAACAGCTTATGGAGTGTGTGGCCATTATCCGCAAAACTATTATAGGCTTTCAGAAATAAAGTAAATTCAATTAATAAGGAAGGGCCCCCGATAGCTATCGGGGGCCTTTTTTATGGTCCGGTTTCTGAAATATAACTTAGCCAGTTATCATTTTTTGTTAGCTCAATCGTCTTTCCACTGTAAATATGGTATTTATGATGTTCAAAAAATGTTTACAAGCTGTTGAAATGTTGTTAATAAACTCACTCTGACCAGTGTCTACTATTCTTGATATACTCACGATTATGTGATTATACTTTGTGGAATTTAATACTCCTAAAATATAACCCGGAGAAAATTATTTCCCTAAATTGAAAGCTGGTTGGCGGCTTTAAATGTATTTAATTACAATTAAAGCCGTTTTATGATTATAGAGATCAACGATTTTGTTGGGGTGGCAGTTCTTTTTGTCCTTCTGGCTTTTATCGCTCCTCAGACAATGAAGAAAATACTGGGAAGTCGGAAAAAGCTCATAACAATTTGGAAGAAACTAATTGGATAATTGTCAGAGGCCGCTCATTACAATGATGATCCAATTTTCAATTGGATAAAGCAGGTAGTTGAACAACTTTTAATTCGCCCCGAAAATGGCATTCTTGAGTTTTGTCCAAAGTAGGGAATCCTCGCTTGCAGCAATTCTTGTCTTAATCTGAAATACCTACCGGTCAAGCAGCTTACGGTAACATTCAATTGTGAGACAATTCTACCCGGTTGAAAAAGTCCCCAATTCCATTTTATTCGGATTGCTTTACTTTAGGAAAAGTGAGCAACATTCGCGGTTGATCCTTTGGATAATCGCACCAGCAATCGAACTATTCCCCTTCTGTTCGATTGCTGGATGCCCATAACAAACTATGTGATTGCAAATACCCGGTGTCAAGTCTGGAATGGACCAATTGCAAAGCAGATGGAGGGCGCAAGTACCTACAGGCGTTGCAGGTTTGTGAAGATATTTACTCTATTAGCCCACCCGATTAAGATTGTGGCAGTGGAGATGGAATTGGACACGGCATTTAATTGCCGGGAAGCGAGAAAGCTATTCCTTCCTTCTTTGAGGGGAGGGATGCTTTTTTAGAATCAGATTCAATTAGACGGATCGCTCCTATGCTAAAACCGGGCTATCAGCTTCAAATTAAGTCGCCTGGAGGTCAGGAAGTTCGGCACTCCATATTCGCGGTTGCGCGAATCACGAACCCAAATATAGGAGATGGTGTTGTTGACTTGCAGGAGGTTAAACACTTCAGCGCTGATCCAGATATTGCTGAAATGACGAAATGGGCTCCTTGCCGGTAAATCCTTTGTGCGTTTATCTTTTTCCTTTAGCAATTGAGCTGAAAACCCAATATCAACCCTTCGATAGGGAGGGATGCGCAACGTGTCTTTGTAGCGACTGTAGGAGGGAGGTCCAAAAGGAAGACCAGAACCCCACAGCAAATTCAGGTGCATTTGAAAGGTCTCGTTGTTCGGTAAGTAATCCTGAAAGAACATGGCGAAGTTAACGCGTTGATCTGTCGGGCGAGGAATAAAGCCTGGCTCCACCTTCACACTGTCCACCACGGTTTGGTCTTCGCTAATGCCAAAAAAGATACGGTCACCAGCCTCGTTCAGGTAGTTGTAATAGAAATCATCCTCGATGTCCTCTTGCGTTTGCATCACCGACATGCTTAGCCAGGATTCGATACCGCTGACGAATTCTCCGTTCAGTTTTAAGTCAATACCCGTTCCGTATCCTTTGGCATTGTTTTCAGCATAATACCGGATGCGGACATTGTCGATTTCGTAAGGAATGATGTTGTTGAGTTGCTTGTAGTAAATCTCAGTAACAAACTTAAACGGCCGGTTCCAGGCCTCGAAGTTGTAGTCACTTGCCAGCACATAGTGAATGGCCGTTTGTGCTTTGATATCCTGGTTGATGTTGCCAAAAAGGTCCCGCATTTCGCGGTAAAATGGCGGTTGATGGTAGTAGCCCCAACTCGCTCGAAACAAATGGTCGTGCTCCCAGTTAGGCTTGAATGCTGCCGTTACACGTGGGCTCAACAAAAACTGATTATTAAAGTCCCAGTAGTTGAAGCGCATTCCCCCGATAATGGTGAGGTCGCTGGTGTCGATGGAGGTGGCTATTGTTTTTTGCACATACCCCATGTACCGGTTGGTGGCAATGCTGTTTTTCGATTTGATGACCTCTGAAAGCTCTACCTCATCGTTGGGGAAATAAGGAACAGAATAGTCGTTGGAATCGATCATTTCCCATTCGCTGATCTCATCGTTGATGATGTCATGCTGATAACGCATGCCCCATTTCCAAGGGTTTTTATTGCCCGTCCAGGTTCCTTTTACCTCAGCACTGAGTACGGTGGCATCTAAAAAGTTACGGGCGTGGTTGATGAAAGAACCTACCCCGCGGTTAAAAGAAACATCTCCCAAGGTGGGTTTTGACAAGTCGCGTTCCAATTCGTCCAGGCGGTAAGCGCCTTCAATGTCAAAGGTTTCGCTTTCGAACGTGCGGTAGGCCGAAGTGATGAACTTCAATTCCGTGTTGTGCGTCACCTGATACTTGGTCGTAAATGCCCCAAAATAGGTCTCGTAATCATCGATCTCTTGCCCATCAAAGAAGATGGTTAATCGCAAAGCCTCGTTGACCGTTCCAAATTCCGTTTCCCTCGTTTCGGGAATAAACTGGTAGCGGTTGCGGGCATAAGATCCCAGAAAACTGAATTCCAGGTTGGTGAGCATACCCAAGGTAAAATAACCCTGATAGTCGGTAAAAGACGGTCGGTAAGCGCCATCAGTATCCAAACTTCCTAAAATGTATTGATTGGTGCGGTAGCGCAACCCGTGAATTTGGGTGAACCGCTTGTTTTTGGAAGCATCTTCCAGGTGCACGGAGCCACCGAGTAAACTAGCGGAAACAGAACCTGCAAACTTCCGGGGTGTACGGTATGTAATGTCCAGTACCGATGACATCTTGTCGCCATAACGAGGCTCAAACCCTCCTGATGAGAAGAGAATGGATCCAACCATGTCTGCGTTGATAAAACTTAAACCTTCCTGTTGCCCCGACCGAATGAGAAAGGGGCGGTAGATTTGAATGTCGTTAACATACACGAGGTTTTCGTCAAAGTTTCCACCACGAACAGAGTATTGTGAGCTCAATTCGTTGTTGGATGAAACACCTGTTCCCTGGTGCAAAAGCAATGATTCTACCCCACCATTGACAGAAGGGATTTCTTTGACTACGCTCACGTCAATGGGGGTCATGGGAGTGATGCGGTTAGGTTCCCGCCTGATTTCGAAGATGTCCAATTGACCAGACTTGGGTTTCATTAAAACGCGAATTTTTTGCCTGTCCCCCGACTTTACAGTTACCCGTTGCTCATACGTTGTGAAACTAACGTGGGAGAATTGAATAATGTATTCTTTTCCGGAAGGTATATTCAATTTAAAGGAACCATCACTTCGGGAGGTGGTTCCAATGTTCAGTTCAGGAATGCCGATGTTAGCTAATTCAATGGGGTTTTTGAACTCATCCGTTACCACACCATAGATTGTGGCGTCATTCTGGGCCAGCACACAAAGTGGAATAAGTAGTTGGAGCAGGGTCCAAAGAAAACGTTTCGCCATTTTCATGAAGCGGTAAAAGTAGCTAAAATTGCCTCAACGAGGGAAGTGGTTTTTTGTAAAACACGACCAACCTTTAACACCTATTGTGTGCATTTATTGTGAGGGAATTTAAATGGTCGAAAGGGAGAGCTATTGATCCTTATCCTTTCTGCGGAACTCACCATCTTTCCACGCCTGAATAAATTTGGCCCAGGCAATGGGGTTGAGCAAGTTGTTGGGGGGATATTGGCCTGCGTAGTAGAGCTTTGATTGGTAGCGTTGCATTTGGTATTTATAGTTAACGCCTCCATCAGCTGGCATGCCCGCGGCCCGATCGCGCAATTCTGCACTGGCCAGGTTTTTCATAGCCCGGTCGTAGTCGTCCTCAGGCACGCGTAAACTCAAAAAAGCTTCTTTGAATTGCTCTTTGGAAGGCCAGGGATAAACCACCGTTTCTGAGAGCACAATGGTGTCGTTGGTCATTAGTTGAATCAACGAATACCGGTTAGAAGTCAATGAATCAGGAATGATAAAATAGGCCTTTTTGTAACCGACACTCGAAAATTCCACCGTGTCATTTGTCTCGGCCACAAGTGAGAAATAGCCAAAATAATCGCTGACCGTACCGCGGTTGGAGCCTTTAATCATGAGGCTGGCATAGGGGATGGGGTTGAGGCTATCGCCTCCGAGCACCACTCCCGAAAACTGAACAATATCATTTTGGGCCCACACCTGAACGGTGGTTGCCGCGAAAAAAAAGAAAGCAATTAGGGCCTTACGCATCCATCTCATAATATCTCCTGCACATACAAACAATGTACCTTAAAGCAAATTGGTTGCCCGAAGATACTGAAAGATTAAGACGCTCTGATCAGAAAAGGTTTAATGGATGCTGGTCAAATAAGAAAGCTAACCTCATAAGTGCGCATGTTTCCGCACTTGTCGGTGACCTCCAGTTTCAAGTGATGTTTTCCTTTTTCGAGTGGTCGGTGCTCCAGGAAATGAGTCAATCGGTTCTTTTTGTGCTCGTATTCCATTAACACCCATTTGCCATCAATGTAGGTATTGTAGGTGCCAATTCCAGATAGCCCATCGTGGATTTTAATTTGAATCGTCTCAGCGCCAGCAATGTTTTTATTGGGGGAAATATTGAGCCCTTTGATGGTGGGAGCAATGGTATCTAACATCACCGTGTATGGTCCCATGCTGCGGGTGCGCACCGTTACCCAGCCATCCTCGAATTGGCCGCCCTCGGCAGATAAAAATTGTTTGTCTTCCTGCAAGGAAACGATCAATGCCTTTTTCTGGTGCTTTTTGGGCAAGTTGGGTAAGTGAATGGAAACCTGCATGGCTTTGTGCAAAGGGCTGTAGATGTCGTGAATGTGAAATACCGGACAAATTCCCTTTTTTACTGCCGCAGATTTTTTGAATCGAAACGGAAGATCATCGTACAAGGCATCGGCAGGAATTTTAACGCGCACAAATTCATTTTCAAAATAATTGGCCTTGCCATGTGGAAACAGTTCCGTGTAGCTGTCGGGAGAAATGGCTGGAAACGACTTTGAGGCTGAAGTGGATTGCACCTGAAATTTCAGTGTAGAAGTATTGCCATACGCATCCCGAATGGTGTAGGCGAGGGCGTGGGCGTCATTGTCATTGAAAGTGACCGCCCCCCGATCTTTGTATTCCTTGTAGATCTGAAGCTGGTTGTTGGGCTGCAAAAAACTGCGTTGAACTCTGCGACTATATCTTTTCCATTGATAAAAGTCCACGTGACTGTTAATATAACGGGACTCATCAAAGCTGAACTTTTCCAATTCATGGTAGTAATGGCGAATACTGTCTACCGATAAATCAATGGAAAAAACACCACACCGGTTGTTGTAACCATTCAGTCGATCAAAAGTTTCAATGCCAAAACCAATGCGGCCATGCACTTTCGCAGGTTGCGGAATTCCAAGTGTAAAACGACCATATTTTCCATAAGTGCCAATTCGCACCGGCTTGTTTCCGCCATTGACGTGGCTCGTGTCGTCCAGTGGGTAAATCGCAATGCGTGTGATTATTGGTGTGATGTCGTCTTTGATATCGAACCCAAAAAGCAAGGGGTTGAGCGGGTATTCAGATTCGGTGTCGCGTATTTCAAAATGGAGGTGTGGACCACCAGAACCTCCCGTGTTTCCTGCAAAAGCAACCACGTCTGATTTCGATACTTTGAGTGCACTCTCTCCTGGAAATAGTTCAATCGTAAATGATTTCTTTCGGTATTGTGCTACCCGGATAAATGCCTCGATTTCGGGGCTAAACTTTTGTAGATGACCGTAAACAGAGGTGAATCCGTTGGGGTGGGTAATGTAAAGTGCTTTGCCATACCCACCGTGTGAAATCTTGATGCGGGAGACATAGCCATCAGCTACAGCATAAACGGTTTTCCCCACAACGGATTCAGTCTTAATATCCAGTCCGGCATGGAAATGATTGGAGCGAATTTCTCCAAAATTGCCCGCTAAATACATGGGAATGTCCAGTGGAGAACGGAAATAATCCTGGGGATAATCGGTTTGGCCCGAAACAGCAGAAATCCAACAGAAAAAAGCAAGCAATGAATGGAAAATTGGCCGCATGAGCAATCGAAAAAATTAAAAGGAATGAGCGAAAGGTTGAATCGAATCAAAATTAGTGGAATGCAAATCGTCTGAGGACTGAGGGTGCATCAAAATATTCACAACTATCAGTGTAAAAGCTTGTATTATTTGGTGTGTGAATGTAACTTTGCACATATTGCTTCGGTAAAGTTTTGGTAATGAGTAGTTTACCTTCCACAGTTGAAAGTCTTAATACAAAAATTGATCGCCTGATCGAGCTGCACAAGAGTTCGCTCGAAAAAGTGGGCGTGGTAGAAGTTGAAAACCAACGTCTGGCGCAAAAGGTCAAGGAACAAAAAGGCAAGTTGTTGGCAATGGAAGAACAGGCAAAAGTGCTAAGGTTAGCAAAGACGTTGTCTACAGAAGGTGAAAAATCATCGGACCTGAAACTAAAGATTAACGAAGTAGTGCGGGAAATTGATAAATGCATTGCGCTTTTAAACAAGTAATTTTAAAGTCACGTTGACTCCATTATGGGGGAACTATCCATAAAAGTATCCATCGCCAACCGGGTTTACCCATTGACGATAAAACGAGAAGAGGAAGAGAGCATTCGGAAAGCAGCTAAGTTGCTGAATGAAAGCATCGAGAACCTTGAATCAAATTATGCTGTTCGTGACAAACAGGATCTTTTGGCTATGGCCGCATTGGAATACGCCTCGCAAGCTCTGAGTAGCTCCAGCGAATTGGCGGTGAATGAAATCCAAAAGGAGTGGTCTCAGGAACTGGAAGTGCTTGATAAAAAGCTCGGTGAGTATTTGAAATCAGTTTAGTTCTTTGAATCGAAATTAGTCCCGTTAGTAACCGGGACAACACAATTCCCGCATAGATTACGTTTTGTAAACTCAACATTTATACCGTTGGGGCTAAAGCTCAAGGCTTCAAGAGCAGGCCTGTTCATCCCTTCTTAGGAAGTGGAGATTTGTAGGGTAACTTACAGACGCTGGACGTTCGAAGAGTCAGGCCGCCCCTGCATTTTACTTTTTCGAGTTTACAAGAACCTTATTTATGCGGGTTTTTTTTAACCCATAATTGAACAGGAGATATGGAGATTATAAGCATTGTCATCGGAGCGGTCGTTGGCCTCGTAGTTGGAGGTTTGGCGGTTTCTACCTTGCTCAAGAAGGCAATAGAGAAGAAAAGTGAGCATTTGTTGAAAGACGCGGAGGCAGATGCCGAAGTGGTAAAAAAGGAGAAAATACTACAAGCGAAAGAGAAGTTTTTGCAACTGAAAGAAGACCACGAAAAAGTCATCAGGGAAAGAGAGAAATCAGTTCAGTCAGCAGAAAATCGCGTCAAACAAAAGGAGTCTTCCGCCACCAAAAAGTTGGAAGAGATTAACCGCAAGGAGCGCGATATAGAGCGCGGCAGAAGCAACCTCTCTCAGCAATTGGAAGTGGTGACCAACAAACAAGTTGAGTTGGAAAAATTGCACCGCCAACGTGTGGAGCAACTGGAACAAATCAGTTCGTTGCAGGCAGAGGATGCCAAGGCGCAGTTGATGGAAGCGCTCAAAGGTGAGGCCCGTACAGAGGCCATGGCACACATCAAAGATGTGGTGGATGATGCAAAAATCAGCGCCAACAAAGAAGCCAAAAGAATTGTTATTCAAACCATCCAGCGGGTGGCTACAGAGCATGCCATCGAAAATTCGGTTTCTGTCTTTAACATCGAAAGTGACGAATTGAAGGGCCGTATCATCGGTCGTGAAGGACGTAACATTCGCGCTTTGGAGGCAGCCACGGGAGTGGAAATTATCGTGGACGACACCCCTGAAGCGATTATTCTTTCCTGCTTTGACCCCGTTCGAAGAGAGATTGCACGCTTATCGTTGCACCAACTGGTGACCGATGGCCGTATTCACCCGGCACGTATTGAAGAGGTAGTTGTTAAGACCAAGAAGCGCATTGAAGACGAGATCGTGGAAGTTGGAAAACGAACCACCATCGATTTAGGAATTCACGGCCTGCACCCAGAGCTTATCCGCATGGTAGGTCGCATGAAATACCGCTCCTCTTACGGACAGAACTTGCTGCAACACTCACGTGAAGTAGCCAACCTTTGCGCCACCATGGCTGCTGAGTTAGGGTTGAACACCAAAGTGGCTAAAAGAGCCGGACTATTGCACGATATTGGAAAAGTGCCGGATGATGAGCCGGAAATCCCGCATGCTATCCTGGGGATGAAATTGGCTGAGAAGTACAAGGAAAAACCAGACGTGTGCAATGCCATTGGTGCTCACCACGATGAAATTGAAATGACGAGTTTGTTGTCACCCATCGTTCAGGTTTGTGATGCCATCTCAGGTGCCCGCCCCGGTGCTCGTAGAGAGGTAGTTGAATCCTACATTCAACGATTGAAGGAACTCGAATCACTGGCCATGGGCTATGAAGGTGTTACCAAGGCATTTGCCATTCAAGCGGGCCGTGAGCTGCGCGTGATGGTGGAGAGTAACAAGGTAACCGACAAGAATGCTGAGAAATTATCGTTTGACATCTCGCAAAAAATTCAAACTGAAATGACCTACCCTGGACAGGTGAAGGTGACCGTAATTCGAGAAACGAGGGCGATTAATTTTGCCAAATAAATTGTGCTTGAAATGAGCGAAAGGAAGATTGAAAATTCCAGAGTATTGGTGACGGGAGGAGCTGGTTTCATTGGATCCAACCTGTGTGAGATGCTGTTGGAGCAAAACAACGAAGTCGTTTGTCTGGATAATTTTGCGACCGGGAAGCGGGAAAATGTGACCCCTTTTTTGAGAAACAACCGGTTCAAATTAGTCGAAGGAGATATCAGGAACTTGTCCGACTGCAAAAGGGCAATAGATGGCGCAGATTACGTGTTGCACCAGGCAGCATTGGGGTCGGTGCCTCGGTCCATTGATGACCCTATCACCACCAACAGCGTAAACGTAACCGGCTTTTTGAACATGTTGGTTTCCGCGCGTGATGCCAAAGTGAAGAGGATGGTTTTTGCTACCAGTTCTTCCGTATATGGCAACAACCAGGACATGCCTAAGCTAGAAGAAAATACAGGCCGCCAATTGTCTCCTTATGCGATTAGCAAGTATGTAAACGAACTGTACGCAGGTGTTTTTCATGACGTGTTTGATCTGGAAGTCATAGGGCTGCGTTACTTCAACGTATTTGGTCGGAGACAGGATCCTAACGGAGCATATGCTGCTGCTATTCCTCGATTTGTTCAGGCATTTATGTCGTACGAGTCACCCGTCATTTTCGGTGATGGCACGCAGTCAAGAGATTTTACCTACATCGACAATGTACTGCAAGCGAACCAACTAGCAGCGCTTTCTCCTGCTGAAGGAGCTATCGGTGAAATGTACAATGTAGCGAATGGTGCCAGTACAGATCTCAATACATTGGTTGGTTCTTTGAGAACATTGCTGGCTGAATTTGATCCAGCCATAGCCGATGTATCCGTAGAATATGGACCCATACGCATTGGAGATGTAAAAAACTCACAAGCCTCAATAGCCAAGGCACAGGCAAAGTTGGGATACAATCCCACAGATGATATTACCAGCGGCCTGAGCAAAGCCATCAATTGGTATTGGGAGCGCCTGGGGCAAAAAGCCGGGTCACTCAGTTAAGTGACGCTAATAAGTGTATAACAAATTGCACTATGGGAGATAAGAAAATCAAATTTGCTGTTGTAGGATTTGGGCATATTGGCCGAAAGCACGCAGCCATGATTAAAGGCAACACGGCTACTGAGTTGGTTGGAGTTGTTGAAGTTGATCCCGAAAAGAGGGCTGCCGCAAAAGAACTCTACGGTGTTGAAGTTTGGTCTGATCTGGAGGAGATGTTGGCTGCCGACATCGAATTGAATGTGGTGAATATTGCAACGCCCAATGGCTTGCATTCTCAGCAGGCTATTCAGGCATTGGAAGCGAAGTGTCACGTGGTAATTGAAAAACCCATGGGGCTTTCACGCAGCAAATGTGAAGCAGTAATATTTAAGTCGTTGCAAGTATCACGTCATGTCTTTTGTGTGAAACAAAACCGCTACAGTCCATCTTCCATTTGGTTGAAGTCAATCATCGAGCAAAATTTACTGGGAGATATTTTTATGGTCCAGCTCTGGTGTTTCTGGAACCGCGATGAGCGTTACTACAAAAAAGGACATTGGAAAGGTACCGCAGATATGGATGGTGGAGTACTCTTTACACAATTCAGCCACTTCATCGACATCATGTATTGGCTGTTTGGAGACATCAAAAACATCCAGGCTCGGGCCGCCAATTTTACCCACAAGGAAAACACTGAATTTGATGATTCAGGCATCGTCAACTTCGACTTTGTCAACGGAGGAATGGGATCGGTCAATTATTCGACATCCATTTTTGACACCAACATGGAAAGCAGCATTGCCATTATTGGCTCCAAAGGCAGCGTGAAGGTGAGCGGACAGTACATGGAAAAAGTGGAGTACTGTCACGTAGACAACTACGAAATGCCCGAACTGCCTCCACCTAATCCACCGAATGATTACGGACAGTTTAAAGGAAGTGCAGCCAACCACCACTATGTGATTCAAAATGTAGCAGATGTGTTGACTGGTAAGTCAGTTATTTCGACCAATGCCCTTGAGGGGATGAAGGTGGTGGAGATGATTGAGCGCATCCACGAAGCAGCTCGGGACACCAAGTAGAGACTTTTATCGCCAGTCTCTAATCTAAGAAGAGTTCCTGCTGATCGGGTGCAGGCACCATGCATGCATCCATTTTTCCAAACCAGTCATATCTTTTTTTCGCGATGTAATTGTACACCATGTCACGGATAGGGCGGGGTACAAAAATCAAAGGGTACAGTACAGGCCACAATCCATCCATTTTTCGCGTAACGCGCAGCACCGCAGTTGATTGTGTATAGGCTTTGCCGTTTTCGATTAGAATCAGCGTTTGTAACAGCGCATCCGAGAGTTGGTGTTGCTTTAGTAGCGCCTGGCCGTAGTCGGATTGTTGCGAGGTAAATCGGAAATTTCTGGCCTTGTCATATTTGATGACCCATTGCACAGAGTGGTTGCAGAGGTTGCAAACACCGTCAAAAAGCAAAATAGCCGGCTCCGTCATAGATGCAAAGATACGGAAGTTGCCTGGTGATTTCTCCCATTTTTAAGACGCTTCCAGTGCCTGCGCTAGCCGCTTCGGTTGCCCAATAAGTCGAGCAAAATTCAGAGCAATACTGATCGGTAGTTTTTATTGGATTGACAGGAGGTAGCTTATAAACTACGACCCGTTGAAAAAAAAGTGAATGGCCCCGGAGACAGGCGCAATATTATTGTACCATTACCGTGACTTAGCAGAGAAGTACAATTAACTTGAAAACTCGAACTCCAGTTTTTAGAACCCATGTCGTTTAAATTTGATTTGGGTAAGTCAGAATTTCTGAAACACAGCTTGACCATTTTTACCGGGGCGTCCCTCGGGCAGGTCATAACCTTGTCCGTTTCGTTGGTTTTGGCACGCTTTTACACGCCAGCGGAATTCGGTGACTGGTCGTTGTTTATGGCCATTGTCGCCATCTTGTCGGTGGTTTCAACTGCCCGTTATGAAATGGCGATTATGTTGCCCGAAAAACAACGGGATGCCATCAATATATTAGCACTGTCCATCTTAATTGCGGGCGCCACGAGTATAGTGGTTATGCTGGTGATTTTAATTGCAGGGAGTTTTTTTACCGGATTCTTTGACGACAGTTCAAGCGCCATTTATTGGTTGTACCTGGTTCCCGTGGCCGTCTTTATAAAGGGGAGTCACCAGGCTTTCAACTATTGGTCAACACGCAACAAACAATACCCACGCAACGCCATGGGACGAGTATCAAACTCTGCCACCGCAGCCATCGTAAATGTTGGATTGGGACATTGGCGGTTTGGTCCTTGGGGAGTCATCGAATTTGGAACATGGGGAACGCTTCGATTTGGAGCTTGGGGCCTGGTTTTGGGCCAGGTGTTGGGATTGTTGGTGGATCTGCTCGTGTTGGTGAAAGGTTCTGTGGTAAGTCCAGGAGAAATGTACCGGCAATTGTCGTGGGCAACCATGAAGGAAAACCTGAAGAAATACAGCAATTTTGCCAAGATAAATTCTCCCCATGCCCTGGTAGATAATATCAAGGAACACGGCATTGTGTTTTTGATAACCTACTTTTTTGCAGCTACTATACTGGGGCACTATTCCTTTATCTTAAGAATCCTCAAAGCACCGGTCGGACTGATTGGCTCTTCCATTTACCAGGTCTTCTATCAGCGGGCAGCAACGGGTTATGCTAAGAACGAGGACATTCAATCTTTGATTTGGCAGATTTACAAGAAAAATATTTTGATCGCTTTGCCGTTGTTTGGGGTGCTCTTTTTTGTGGTCGAAGATTTGTTTGTACTGGTTTATGGGGAGAGTTGGCGCGTTGCAGGTGAGATTGGACAGATATTAATGCCTTGGTTGTTTTTTCAATTCATGGCTTCACCAGTATCGAGCATTTCAATCATTGCCAACAAACAAACGGAAGCGATGTATTTCACCATTGCCGACTTGTTTTTAAGAGCTGGAGCCCTGATTCTGGGGGCACATTATGGGAATTATAAATTGTCTTTTATGCTGATCAGCGGGTCGGGAAGTGTCCTGCTTATTTATGCACTCTATTGGTATTATAAAATTGCTGGAAATAACCTGAAAAAAGCTTATTAATTAGAAATTTGCACTGCAATTGCAATTGGTCGTTATGGGAATCTGGACCCGCATAAAAAAACGCTTAAAATACGAATGGCTCAAACGCCTGGGCACCAGTCCAACCATGATTTATGGTTTCACTACCACCAGCGGTCATTACCTCAAGGATGTGCGTATCAGCAATACAGCTTACCTGGGAGATGTGGATAAATTAGAGTTGGGCGATAACGTGTTTATCGGCCACTACAATGTGCTGGATGCCAGTAACGGCATGTTTATTGGGGAAGGGTGTCAAATCACTAATTTTAGCAGCATTATTACCCACTCCAGTCACCATTCGATTCGCTATTATGGCCGGGAATACAAGCATGCTACCGACAAAAAAGGATACCAGGTTGGACCCGTTGCAATAGGGGCTTACACTTTTGTGGGACCGCATTGTGTCATCATGCCCAATACACGCATCGGCAAAGGATGCATCGTGGGAGCCTACAGTTACCTGGAAGGAGAGTATCCCGATTATTCGGTGATCAAAGGACAACCCGCCAAGGTGGTGGGAGACGTGCGTGAAACGGATCAGGCATTTTTGAAGAAGCACCCGGAATTGCAACCTTATTATAACCAATGGAGTCAAAACCAATGACCCAGCTAAACACATCCGAAGGTTCCAGTTATATGTTGGAAAAGGTCGTGTACTACGCGTTGTTGGTGGCGATTTTTTTGATGCCATCGGTGCCAGCAGTTTTTGTGGAACTCACCATTCGGCCCGAGGAGTTGCTCTTGCCGGTAGTAGCTCTGATTTTGCTTAAAAACCGGGACCTTAACAAGAATTCCTACCTGCTGTTTTTGATGCTTTTTGCAGCCTATATTTTTCTCACCATAGTTGTCAATGGGCGGTTTTTTAAGGTGCGGGATTACTTTGAGATCTACAAACTCGCCAAATATGGGATTTTGTTTATGTACTTCTTCCGGTACACCAAATTGGTCGACTTTCGGCATTCCGTTCGGCTAGTGCTGGGTGGATTGTTGGTGTTTAACCTGGCCCAGTATTTTAATATTTTTTATTTCAACGAATACATAGAACCACTCTACGCGAAGGCCATTCACCTCCGATCGTTTGGAGTTAATTCCATTGGCATGCCTGCTGTGAAGCGCATGTTGGGCACCATGGGCAACCCTAACAACAATGCCCTGATGTTTCTATTCTTCGCCATTTTTTTTGCCCCAATACCCAAACAAAGCAGGTTGGATACAGTCCTTTTTCTGCTATCGTTTTTGGCTATCCTGGCGTGTCAATCCCGAACGGGGATGATAGCCTTTATGGTGGTGATGTTTGTGCACTTTATCGTACAGGCAATTCGCAGAATGGCGAAATGGAGATACGTTACGAAATACGCAGTCGGGTTGGTGCTCGTCTTCTTTTGCTTTAGCACAGTCGACAACCTCTGGATAGAGCGCGGCATTGAGCAAACAGAGAATATGACGGAAGCTCAAATCATTGAATTGCAAGAGCAGCAAGCCGCAGAAAGTGGCGTAGACGTCAACTCCAACGATTACATCATGTCACTCGTGGAGCAGGATATGTCCCAAACAACCTCCGTAAAAGGGCGCCTGGAAGTTTGGAAACACCTTTGGGGAATGGTGAAGAAGAAGCCCATTTTCGGTCACGGGCCCTACAAAGAGTATTTCTACGACAACAACCTCTATTCGGAGAGCGAGTACATGCTTGTAATCTGGCGCTACGGCTTCATTGGGTTGCTGTTTTACCTCGTGTGGATTGCCCTGCCGCTGATACGAAGTTTTAAGCACTATGACTATGTTTCTCACAAATACCTGTGGCTCTATTCGATCGTGATCATGCTTGCAGCGATCACCAACAATCCCTTTTCAGAACCGAGAATACTGGCCATCTATGCACTACTAATTGGACACTTCTTTTTCCTGCTGTCTAAAACACCAGAAGTTGATGAAAAAACTCTTGCTGATAGGTAGTAATTCGGTTCATACCTTCAACCATGCGCGGTTGGTGCAAGACGATTTTGACGAATTGCTGCTGCTGTCTGATGGCACCCGACCTGACTATGGCATCCCCACAGAAGTGGTCGGCTTAGGGATGATGAATCCATTTAAGGCCGCTAAAAATATCAGTGCGATTCGCAGGCATATCAAAGCTTTTCAACCAGATGTGGTGCATGTCCATCAGGTTGGAGCGAGCGCATTCCTCACCCTTCGGGCATTGAAAAAAATGAGCAAAATACCCGTGGTGGTAACGGCCTGGGGCAGTGATATTCTGCACACACCGAAAAAGAACCGTTGGTACCGCAAATTGGCTCAAACTGTGTTGCGCAAGGCAGATTACTTCACTTCCGATTCGCTGTACATGGCAGGAGAAATGTTGGCGCTTGCCCAAACGGATACATTGGACATTACTATCGCGAATTTTGGCATCAATATTTCCGCAGGCGACCAGGAGAAAGAGAACCTGATTTACTCCAACCGGTTGCACGAGCCGCTGTACCGAATTGATCGAATAATTGATGCATTTGCCCATTTTTCGAAGCAACATGCTGACCAACAATGGAAACTGGCAATTGCCGCGACAGGCTCTCAAACAGAGGCCCTCAAAGCGCAGGCGAAACGCCTTAACATTTCGAGTGAGGTGACTTTTGCGGGCTGGGTTGACAAAGAAACGAACTCTGAATATTACTCCAGGGCCAGGGTATTTGTATCCATACCGGAAAGTGATGCTACCTCCATTAGTTTGTTGGAAGCAATGGCCACTGGGTGCATCCCTGTCGTGTCGAACCTGCCTGCCAACCTCGAGTGGATTGTTCCAGGGTTAAACGGGTTGGTGCCCGTTCGATTGGATCACGATATTTTTGAAGGTATTGAAGATGTCGACAGTGAATTTTTGAAGAAAATAAACACGCATCTGGTGGAGACAAAAGCCACGAGAGAAGTGAACAAAGAATTGTTTGCTAGCCTATACAAACGCATACTAGCATGATCGCGAAGCGCATTTGTCATATAACGACCGTACATCCCGCTTTCGACACGCGGATATTTGGTAAAGAGTGCCTTTCATTGGTGAAAGCCGGTTTTGACGTGCATTTGGTGGTGGTCAACGGAAAAACGGAAGTACTGCAAGGAATTCAGATTCATGGTGTTCCAGTGAATTTCACGAAGCGGGTACAACGGATTACCAAAGCTCCTAAAGCGGCAATGAAAGCTGCATTGGAGCTGGATGCGGCTATTTATCACTTTCACGATCCCGAGTTTATTCCAGCTGCGCTGAAATTGATTGCCAAAGGCAAGAAAGTCATCTACGATGTGCACGAAGATGTAGGTGGGCAGATAAAAACGAAGTACTGGGTACCCAAATTGCTCCGCAACCTTGTTAGTGGTGCTTTTAAGAAATACGAAGATTATGCCGCCCGGAAAATGACCTTCATTGTAACTGCTACGCCTTGGATACGCGATCGCTTTGTCGGATACAACGATGCTGTGGAGGATGTCAACAACTACCCGATTTTGGGGGAGCTGTTTCGACCCGACACTGACCGGAATCCGAAAAATGAAGTAGCATACGTGGGAGGTCTCTCAGTAATCCGGGGATTGATTCCGTTGATTCAGGCATTGCCAAAGACAAAGGACGTGCGCATGAATATGATCGGAGGGTATTCTCCCGAATCGTTTGCCGAGGTATTGCGGGCCGAACCTGGTTTTGCCTGCGTGAATGAGCTGGGAATGAAAAACAGGACAGAGGTAGCTGAAATTTTGGCCCAGTCAGTGGCAGGAATGGTCACGTTTTTACCAGCTCCAAACCACATTGACGCACAGCCCAATAAGATGTTTGAATACATGTCAGCCGGTATTCCGGTAGTGGCTTCCAATTTTCCCCTTTGGAGAAAGATCATAGAAGGCAACAACTGCGGTATTTGTGTCGATCCGGAAGATCCAAAGGCGATGGCAGAGGCCATTGATTACCTCGTAGAGCACAAAGAAGAGGCTAAAAAAATGGGCAAAAACGGGCGGGCTGCTGTTGAAGAAAAATACAATTGGGAAGTGGAAGAAAGGAAGCTGATAGCCATTTATAACAGGTTGTTGGGTATAAATGAACCAACTGACGGACAAAGCAAGTAACAGATGCAAGAACTCGTTTCCATACTCATTCCTTGCCGCAACGAAGAGGGCTTTATCGCCACCACGTTAGACAACCTGCTCGGTCAGGATTATCCGCGGGAACGCATGGAGATTTTTGTGATTGACGGACGCAGCACCGACCGCACGCGCGAGATTGTATCCGAATATGCCCAGCGCGAGCCCAGCGTTCAGTTGTTGGATAACCCCGAAGGAATTGTACCATTTGCGCTGAACAAAGCCATCAAAAAAGCCAAGGGCAGCGTGATTCTAAGAATGGACGCGCACTCCGAGTATCCTCAAAATTATGTTTCCCGATTGGTTCAGGTATTGATAGAAACCGGAGCTGACAATGTGGGTGGAGTCTGGGATACACAACCCGCCTCAGAAGCTCCCATGGCGCAGGCCATCGCATTGGCCACCTCACATCCGTTTGGAATTGGCAATGCATCATACCGACTTGGAGCAGCCGAAATCAAGGAAGTAGATACTGTTCCTTATGGTTGTTACAGGCGCGATGTGTTTGACCGAATCGGGGACTTTGATGAAGAACTGGTACGCAACCAGGACGATGAATTCAACGCCCGGCTGATTCAAAACGGTGGGAAAATCTTGTTGGTACCTGATCTGTTCATACGATACTTCGCCCGGCCTACGTTGCCCAAAATGATGAAGATGTTTTACCAATACGGGTATTACAAACCGTTGGTAAACATGAAATTAAAACAGCCAGCTACCTGGCGGCAATTCATTCCCTTGGGATTTGTTGCCGGAACGCTCATAGCGTTGTGGGGTATCTTGCTTCCGCTTTTGATTGCACTGGGAATGCGCGTAATTAATGGCCAGATAGATTTGACACTTTTTTCGCTTGGGCTTTTGGTACTATTACAGTTTTCTTTGTTGGCTTTAATTGGTGCCTGGACACTCTACGGTTTGGCCAATGTTCTCGTCTCTATCAAATTGGCCATTGACAAAAAACGGCCAGGTTTACTTCCGTTGTTTCCAATTGTATTCCTGATGATCCACTGGAGTTATGGCTGGGGCTACCTCAAAGGCATCTTTTTTCATAAGATACTCAAGAAAAAAGGCAATCACCGCAAAGCAGAAATATCCCGATAAGTATGGAAAGAAAGTACAAGATACTCACCGTTATAGGCGCCCGGCCACAGTTTGTAAAAGCTGCTGTGCTGAGCCGAGCCTGGCGCGGGCTGGAGAATGCAGAAGAAGTATTGCTGCACACCGGTCAACATTTTGATCAAGGAATGTCGGACATCTTTTTTGAAGAAATGGAAATCCCGCTTCCGAAATACAACCTGGGCATTCACAGTGTGAATCAGGGAGCGATGACGGGCCGGATGATGGAAGGAATTGAGCAAATCATTCTGGACGAAAAACCAGACATCGTGCTGTTGTATGGCGACACCAATTCTACCTTGGCGGGAGCATTGGCCGCGCAAAAACTGCACGTGAAAGTAGCGCATGTCGAGGCAGGCTTGAGAAGTTACAACATGCGCATGCCGGAAGAAATCAACCGCATCCTGACGGACCGGGTATCGGACCTTTTGTTTTGTCCAACTGACACTGCCATTGGTAATTTGAAAAAGGAAGGGTACGATCAATTTCCCGGAGAGATTGTCAAAAGTGGTGACGTGATGCTGGATGCAGCCATGTATTACGCGGACAAGTCGGCCGTTAAGTCAACGGTGATGGAAAAGATTGGGGCCGAACCTTTTGTGTTGGCGACTTTGCACCGTGCTGAAAATACAGACGACCCACAACGCCTGAAAGCCATTGTTGATGCCTTGCATACGATTCACGAAAAATGCCGCATTGTGTTGCCGTTGCACCCACGCACAAAAGGAGCACTGGAGAGAGCAGGCCTTTCGTTGGATGTGACCATCTTGCCGCCAGTAGGATATTTCGACATGATCGAATTGCTCAAAAATTGTGCGTTGGTGATGACCGACAGCGGTGGACTTCAAAAGGAAGCCTTCTTCTTTAAAAAGCTGTGCATTACCATGCGCGATCAAACCGAATGGGTGGAATTAATTGAACATGGATTCAACACCCTGGTTGGTGCCGATGGCGAGCAAATAATTGCCGCATTCGAACAGTACCGTGGACAATCGACTACCTTTGACAAAGACTTATACGGAGACGGAAAAGCAGGTCAACTCATCGCGAACAAAATTCTGCATACACTTGCCTGAATAGTATGATTACAGCAGCTATAAAATGGAAAGGGAACGAGGTTCAGCTGACTGATTTTTTCAGAAAGTTGGCCTACCAGTTGGTGCACATCATGGTGTTTTTGTTGCCGATGCACAAGAAGATGGTTCCTATCGCCATAGCCGTAACGCTCGTGGCCGCATTTTTTAGCAATTCGTGGGAAGAGAAGAAAACGCTGTTTAAAAAGCGGTTCCCATTCATCCTTTTGTTTTCTTCGCTTTACCTGATGCATGTTGTTGGGTTGCTCTACACCGAAAACTTCGACTATGCATTGTTTGACCTGGAAATCAAGGTCTCGATGTTGCTCTTTCCATTGATATTCCTCACCAGCAGGGTGGTCGCCCTGGCCCGGTTGAAGAAGATCTTACAGTCCTTTGTGTTGGGATGTTTGGTGGCAGCGTTCATCTGTTTTGCGCATGCCTTTTACCAGTTCCGACTGACTGGTGATGCGCTGTTTTTTTACTACGAAGAATTCTCAGTATTTCACCACCCATCGTACTTTTCGATGTACCTGAACCTGGCAGTGGCGATTCTTATCATCCTGATTTTTGACCAGAAGAACAAGATTAAGGTCAGCTATTTCGTGCTGTTAACCTTGTTCATTATTACCATCTTCCAATTGTCTTCGAAGAGCGGTATTCTTTCGTTGGGAGTCATTTTGACCTACACTCTTATTTACTACATCGTTCCCCGGCTCAAATGGTTCAACAGTTTCCTCGGCTTACTCATTACCGTAGCCATTTCGTCTCTGGTCATCTATAATTCCCAGTATACGTTTAGCCGTTTCATAGCAGCTAAAAATACCCTTGCTGGAGAAGAGGACAAAGAATCGAGTACCGGATTGCGCATGGCCATATGGAGTAGCGCACTGGAGACCATCAAGGAGAATCCATTATTAGGTGTTGGCACTGGCGACATCAAAGATCAGTTGTTGGAAAACTACAGTGCAGAATCGATGGAAAAAGCACTCAATGAGCGGTTGAACGCCCACAATCAATACCTGCAAATAGCGCTGGCATTGGGAGGGGTTGGACTGTTGTTGCTACTCCTAAGTTTCAGTATACCCTTCTTCTATAGCATCCGGCACCAAAGTATACTTTACGGGATGTTCATATTCATTGTGGCGTTTAATTTTCTAACGGAGTCGGTGTTGGAAACGCAGTCAGGTGCAGTGTTTTATGCCATTTTTAATACGTTCTTGTTTTTTACCATTGAAAAAGAAACCTCTTTTGTTGCAGAAACAACTTCTAAACAGTCCTAGTGGTTTAACTGTTTGAAGGAAATGAATTGTATAATTTTACAACTCGAAACAGGCAACAGGCCTTAATACAGGAAACTACATGATCCCGTTTTCACCACCCAAGATTGATCAAAGAATCATTGACGAAGTAAACGATGCGCTGCGTTCTGGTTGGATCACAACAGGCCCCAAAACAAAGCTTTTCGAAAAGAACCTAATCGAGTATACTGGCAGTAAACAAGTGTTGTGCGTCAACTCTGCCACGGCTGGTTTGGAATTGATGCTGCGTTGGTTTGGCCTTCAGCCAGGAGATGAGGTGATAATTCCTGCGTATACCTACTGTGCCACGGCCAACGTGGTGATCCATTGCGGAGCAACTCCCGTGATGGCGGACATCGGTGATAATTTCAACGTTTCGCTGGAAGCTATCGAGCGCCTGATTACACCAAACACCAAGGCCATCATGCCCGTGGACATTGGCGGTTTTCCTTGCGACTACGAAGCATTGAATGCACTGGTCAACCGTGGCGACATCAAAGCAAAGTTCACACCCAACAATGAAAAGCAAGAGCAATTGGGGCGCATGTTGATACTCTCGGATGCAGCTCACTCCATTGGTGCCACTTACAATGGACAACGCACGGGGAGTGTCACCGATTTGGCAGTCTTTTCTTTCCATGCCGTTAAAAACCTCACTACGGCTGAAGGCGGTGCGATTGCACTCAACTTGCCGGAACCATTTGACAACCGCGCTATCTACGAACATTTGTGTATCACCTCCTTGCACGGACAGAGCAAAGATGCCCTGGCCAAGTCAAAAAAAGGAGGCTGGCGTTACGATGTAATCGAGGCGGGCTACAAATTCAACATGACCGATTTGCAGGCTGCCATGGGCTTGGTGGAATTGGCGCGATACGATGAAGAAACGCTCACCCGCAGAAAACACATTTTCGATAGCTATACTGAGGCATTTTCTGCTCATGACTGGGCGTACTTGCCCATTTACGAAACGGAAAACAAATGTTCTTCTTACCACCTGTATTTACTGCGTGTAAAAGGAGCCACAGAACAACAACGCGATCAGATCATCCAGGAAATCTTTGATCAGGAAGTCTCAGTGAATGTCCACTACCAGCCGTTGCCCATGTTGTCGTATTACAAAAATTTGGGTTATAAAATGGAAGATTACCCACAAGCCCTGGCCACTTATCAAAATGAAATCAGTCTGCCCGTTTTCTACAACCTCTCAGATGCCGAAATACAGACGGTGATCAATGCTGTAGTTACTGCGGTTGACAAAGTAATGGGATGAAACGCCTGTTCGATACAGTCTGTTCCCTGCTGGGATTACTGATTCTTGCACCCTTTTTTGTGCTGATAGCTTTACTGATCAAGCTGGATTCGCGTGGGTCAGTTTTTTACCGTCAACAACGCGTGGGACGCTATGGTGAAGATTTTGGCTTATTAAAGTTCCGCACTATGAGCACTGGTGCGGATAAGCAAGGACTGCTGACGGTTGGTGCACGAGACAACCGAGTCACCCGAATTGGCTATTACCTGCGCAAATCCAAAGTAGACGAATTGCCTCAATTGATCAATGTACTGATTGGCGACATGAGCCTGGTTGGCCCAAGGCCAGAGGTGCGGAAATATGTCGATATGTACACCGAAGAGCAGCAAGCAGTGTTGACCATTCGGCCCGGCATAACCGACAATGCTTCTATCCAATATGTGGATGAAAATGAGTTGTTGGCACAAGCCGAAGATGCAGAAAGCACTTACGTGCAAACCATCATGCCTGCTAAATTGCGGCTCAATTTAGAATACTTGCAAGAAAAAAGTGTGTGGAAAGATGTTCGCATCATCCTGCGAACCATTGCGAAGATTATTCTTCGATAATCAAGGCTTTGGCCAAATGCTGTAGTTCGCTCACCTTGTCTGGATACCCCAATTTTTCGTAAGAGTGGATGAGGTTATTGAAAATCCGTGAAACGATCTCGATGTTGTAACAAGGTCGGAAGTATTTTTCATCCGGTTCCAGTTTCAACTGCTCCAGAAAGTAATCAATTTCCCTTTTGCTGAATACGCCACCCCGGCTAAATGGGTTGATGTAAAAGAGGACTTCCGATTCTGCGATGGTCTTGCCGGCAGCAATGCTCATAGAGTCCAGGTAGGCCAAAATAAAATGCCGTGGCAGGTTGATGCCATAAATCGGAATACTGAGCCGTTGCGCTAAAATGGAATAGAGAATAGACAGTGAAAGCGGATTGCCTTTTTTCGTTTCCAGAACATTGTTGATGTAGGAGTTTTGAGGCGCGTGGTAATTGGAAGTGTTGCCACTAAAACCATGCACATCAAACAAAATGTGGTTGAAAATTTTCACCTGCTCAAAAGCGGTCAGGTTGTAGTTCAACTCCATCCAAATGTCTTGCTGGATTTTGTCAATTTGGGTATTGAGCTTTTCCTCGTCTAAATCAGGGTACTGGTAACGGGCAATGAGCAAAACACCAGCCAATAGGTCGTCTGAGTCATTTCTGGCCCATTCCCTCAGGCCGTCATAAACGGCACCATATTGTATCGAGTGAATGATGTCTTCCACCCTTGATTGAAACAAGATTCCGAAAGAACTCTGTTCCCAGGCATCTTCTAAAGTGGGGATGACATCCTGGCCATATTCCAACAACCGATCGCGAATGTGGCCATAAACGCCTTCATCAGGATCGTCTAAAAGTTGGATAAGTGCATCTATGTTTTTGTCTGGCATCTACTATAAAATACGGGAGATTGAACCAAAGGGTTGGTCAAATGTAGCGATAGCAGTGCCGGTCAGTACCGGGCTTCCCGGAAGATATTAACAACTAACTTGTTAATCGCTTCAAAACAAGGCTGATTAATTGAGCCACATATTCCTTGTAATGCTCGTTGTAGGTTTGGTTCACACGGTTGGCAATGGCCACGCAAACTGTGCAACAATCGTGGCCCAGCAGCTGGCCCAGGCCGTAGAATGCAGATGTTTCCATTTCAAAATTGGTGACTTTCAACCCCTCGAACTTAAATTCTGTCATTTGATCCACCATGTGTGGATTCGCCAGTGGCAAGCGTAACATTCTTCCTTGTGGCGCATAAAAACCAGCCGCAGTAGCCGTCATTCCCAGGTACATGTCAGCGCCAATGCTGTCAATTAACCGCTGTGACCCTTTTACCACATATGGTCGGGGTAGGTGGTCAGACAATTGGACTTGTTGTAAAAATGCATTCTCAATGGCAGTTTCGCAGATGTCGTTTTTATAATGGTGGAGCAAACCGTCCATGCCGAGTCCATAAGCCGACACGATGAAACTATTCACAGGAATGTTTCCCTGCAATGCCCCGGTAGTACCAATGCGAATAATGCTAAGCGATCTTTTGGTATCGTTGGGCATCCGTGTTTCAAAATTGACATTGACCAGGGCATCCAGTTCATTGAGCACAATGTCGATGTTGTCAGTGCCAATGCCAGTAGAAAGAGCTGTCACCCGCTTGCCGTTGAAGGTGCCGGTGTGGGTCACAAACTCGCGGTTTTCCACGACATGCTCAACTGTGTCAAAATTGGCAGAGATGGCGGCCACACGCCCAGGGTCCCCGACAATAATCACGCGATCAGCCACTTGCTCAGGACGAAGGTATAAATGGTAGATGCTACCATTGGGGTTGAGCAGCAGTTCGGAGCCTCTGATGCCTTCAGAATTGTCGGTTGGTGTCATGTCCTTTTTTGGGTAATTGAGTTTGGCCCATAAAATTAATGATCCAATACTGATCCGCAACGACAACAACCCTTAAATTTGCGCAGGAAAAACGAATAATTTGGTGGCAATGCTAGCAGAGATAATTACCATAGGAGATGAAATTTTGATTGGGCAAATTGTCGACACGAACTCGGCTTGGATAGCTCAGAGGCTCAACGATATTGGGATTCAGGTAAACCGGATAACGTCCATTGCAGATACACACGAGGAAATTTTAAAGGCCCTTGGCGAGGCAGAGCAGCGCGTTGATTTGGTGTTAACCACCGGAGGTCTGGGTCCCACAAAAGATGATATCACCAAGAGGGCGCTTTGCGATTTTTTTGAGACTGAAATGGAGTACCGTCCGGAAATACTAGAGGACGTAGAGATTCATTTTACCAGCCGCGGGATCAAAATGCCAGTTGTCAACAAAGAGCAGGCGGAATTACCCAAAAGCTGCGAGACCATTCGAAACACTGTGGGCACCGCACCCGGGATGCTTTTTGAGCGCAACAACAAACTGTTCGCATCCATGCCGGGAGTGCCGTATGAGATGAAAAACCTCATGGAGAGCGCTTTGCTGGAACGGTTTCGCACCTATTTTAAAACACCGGTCATTCTGCATAGAACGGTATTGACCCAAGGAGTAGGGGAGTCGACCCTCATGGAAATGGTCACCGATTGGGAAGATTCTTTGTCGCTGGAAGACATCAAGTTGGCCTACTTGCCTTCGGCTGGTAACGTGAGGTTGCGGCTATCAACCATTGGCGAGTCAAGAGTTGTTTTGGAAGAAAAGATTGCGCGGAAGGTGGCGGAATTGTCGGTGCTTATACCCGACTTTATTTTTGGCTTTGAAACCGATAAACTTGAAGCCGTTGTGGGTAGCTTATTGATTGAAAACAAACAAACTGTGGCCACTGCAGAAAGCTGCACCGGAGGATACATCGCTCATTTGTTGACTTCAATTGCGGGTAGCTCGGCCTATTTCGAAGGCAGTGTGGTGTCCTATTCGAATGGCGTCAAACAATCTGCATTGGGTGTAACAGCGGCAAGTTTGGAAAAGCACGGAGCTGTTAGTCAGCAGGTAGTAGAAGAAATGGCGCAAGGCGCGCGCAAAGAACTCAAAACCGATTTTGCCCTGGCCACTTCCGGGGTAGCTGGTCCAACTGGTGGAACTCCCGAAAAACCGGTTGGTACGGTTTGGATAGCCGTTGCTTCCGAACGGGGTGTGCACTCCAAATTATTTGCCATGGGAAATTCACGGGAGCGCAACATTCGAAAAAGTGCCCTCGCAGGATTGGATATGTTGCGCAAAGAAATTCAGGCAACGAACCACAACTAAGGGGAAATCGAAACTTGAACTTTTAGCTGCAGTAATTGGTCCGATTGGCAACAAAAAGAGAAAAAAATGCACGCTTTTTAATTTATGTGCAAATCGCATAAATCTCGAAAGGAAAATTGCCCTATATTTGCACCTCGTTTCAAAATAGCTTAACACAGAATTCAATTAGTCATGGCACGAATTTGTCAGATCACCGGAAAGAAAGTAATGTCAGGAAACAATGTTTCCCACTCACATGCCAAGACGCGTAGAAAATTCTACCCGAACTTACAGGTGAAGAAATTTTTCATTCCAGAAGAAAATAAGTGGGTTACCTTGAAAGTATCGGCATCTGCTCTGCGTACTATCAATAAAAATGGTATTTCCGCTGTCTTAAAAGAAGCTACTGCAAAAGGCTTTTACAAAGCCTAGCAATTATATCAATAACACATTGTTGAAACGTTGTTACCGACTCTACTGGTAACAGCGTTTTTTGTTTCTATTTTCGGCTGCATGTTGGTAACCGTTACTCACCGAATGCTGCTTTTTTTTCTGGCTGTACTTTTTATTAGTCCTGCTCTGGCGCAAGAAAAGCCACGACTCAACATCGAAAAAGAGCTGCGGTTCTACCCCAAAACGGAAGTTGATTTTATCTACGATTTGGACATGCTCTCAGCATCCTTTTATGAAGGACGCAGAGATACACTCCGAAAACTCCTTCCCGACAGTTCGTTAGCGGTGTTTTTCGCCAGCCCTATTCGCTACAAAGCGAACCACGTCACCTACGAATACCACCAGAATGCCAATTTGTATTACCTCACCGGTTTGCAAGAGCCCAATTCGTTGTTGATGGTTTTTACCGAACCACAACAGTTGGATACCATCTATACCCGTGAGGCACTTTTTGTGCAACCGCGAAAGCCTTCTTCAGAAGTGTGGGATGGCAGGCGTCTGGGCACAACAGGAGTGCGGGAAGTATTGGGACTGGAACAAGCATTTGAGAACCATCAATTTGCCGACATGGCCATCGACTTTTCGGCCATCAAGCACATTTATTTTCTGTCACCCGAAGGAGGAATGGTGGATGACAAGAAAGACAGGGGCGATTTGAGCAGCATGCTAAAACACTTTCACTACAAGGTGGAAAAACTCGACTCGATGGTGGATGATCGGTCATTGGAAGATGTGTTGGCCGGAATGCGCCAAAACAAAGAGCCCGAAGAATTGGACCTCATGCGAAAGGCGATCAACTTTACCTGCGAGGCCTTGATAGAATTGATGAAAGCATTGGAGCCTGGAATGACTGAGTTTCAGTCGGAGGCTATCATTGAATACATGTTTAAGAAAAATGGTGCTGAGCAGGCAGGCTTTCCGTCCATCCTGGGAGGCGGGGAGAACTCCTGCATTTTGCATTATACCTCTAACCGTAAACAGCTTTCGGGAAAAGATCTGTTGGTGTGTGATGTGGGTGCTGAATACCATGGGTATACGGCTGACATTACGCGGACCATTCCAGTCAACGGTAAATTCTCAGAAGAGCAAGCCATCATCTACAACGTGGTGTTGGAAGCACAAAAGGCTGGAATCAACGCGGCAAAAAAAGGCAACAAATTTTGGGACCCGCACAATGCGGCACGCAGGGAAATTGGCAAAGGCCTGATCAAGCATGGTATCATTAAAAACTGGGCAGAGATCGACAAGTATTTCATGCACGGTACTTCGCATTACCTCGGGCTAGACGTGCACGATGCTGGTTTGCATGGCTCTCTAAAACCAGGGCAGGTCATTACGGTGGAGCCAGGTATTTACATTCCAGAAGGTTCTGATTGCCATCCCAAGTGGTGGAACATTGGTGTGCGTATCGAAGATGATATACTGGTCACAACTGGCCAAGCTGAAGTATTGTCGGCAGGCGTTCCCAAGACCATCAGGGAAATCGAAGAACTGATGAAAGAACAGAGTGTGTTCAATAAGATCAAATAGGTTTTTGGTTACTTGTATTCAGTCGAAAATTGCACCAAGTAGTCCGCAGGAATTTTCGGAACCAGCACCAGGTTTAAATCTGTTCGCAAACTTTTACAGCTCCCGCAAGTGCGCACAGTGACATCATAAAGATAGACCTTGTTGTTGTCGTCAATGGTCACATCCCGCTTGATTTTTGAAGGGAGTGCGCGTTTGTAGCCTGGCCAATGAGCGAGTATTTGTTGAAATCAATGTCCAATCCGGTGGCCGTGCAACTGGTCAATGAATCCGGTTCTGTTGCGCTGCGAATTTCAATAAAGTCCGTTATTACGAGCAAGGAGTCAAAGCAACTGTGCGCATGCTGGTAACGTACGATTTCACCCTCGTTTTTGTCCTTTCCCCAGCATTTTGGGGATTTACTACAACTGGCGAGTAAGGTGAACAATGCCAGAGAGAGGATGAAAATGGAATTTTTCATAGGATGATTTGGCCTTAAAGACGATTCCAGAGAGGAGCTCGTTGACAAAATAACGAAAAAAATGGCGCACCAATTTGTCTACTAAATGGTGACAACGACTTTGCCTTTTGAGTGTCCATTGCCTTGGTAATTCAATGCCTCGTGTGTTTTTTCAAGCGGGAAGCACCGGTCAATCTGAGCAGTTATTTTTCCTGATTCAATGAGTTGAGTCATGTGAGCAAGATCCGTGTGATTTTGCTGGTGTGTCAGTAACTGCATTTTGTATCCTGTAAAAAGACCTTTTATTGGTCCAGGCAGAAGCGCTTGTAAGATGTATTTCACAGCTCCGCCTGCCACGACATACCTACCTTTGGGGTTGAGTATGCGCTCATAATCAAATATGGATCGGCAGGCCACTAAATCTAAAATCAGATCGCAGTGCAGTTCACTTTCGGTGCAATTCTCTTGGGTGTAATCAATCACCTTATCCGCGCCCAAAGAGCGCATTGTCTCTAATTTTTCTGGATTGTCCACACCGATAACCGTGGCACCATACATTTTGGCCAATTGAATCGCAAAGAGGCCCGTTCCGCCACCGCCACCGTTTATCAGTACGGTTTGACCTTCCTGGATTTGCCCGAAGTCGCGCAGTCCTTGCAGCGCCAGTGTTGCGGCTTGTGGAATGCATGAAGCAACTTCAAAGGAAATGCCCTCTGGTTTTGGCAGCAGCTTATCAGCAGCCATACAAACGTATTCGGCAAACCCTCCCCATTTGGTCATATTGTCTCCGTAGACGGCATCGCCCACTTTGAATTGCGTTACTTCTTTGCCCACAGCTTCAACAGTGCCGGCAATGTCTGAACCCAGTACCGTAAATTTGGGCTTGAACCACCCCCAAATACGCGAATAGAGAGGGGTGCCGGTCAACATTTCCCAATCGGAAGCATTCAGGGACACGGCCCGAACTTTTAGGAGTACCTCGTTTGCTCTGGGGGCCGGTTTTTCGACCTCCTTCAATTGAAGTACGTCAGGTAGTCCATATTCCGAGTAAGTTACTGCCTTCATCTTTTTTTGATCGGTTGGTCACTTTGATGACGCTGGTGGATGAAACAGAAGCAAGGCATTTCCTTTTTTTGTTTCTGTTTCAACATAATGATGCGCTGCAACCATTTGTTCTGGAGCGAAGGTGCTGTCGATAATGGTTTTGAGTTGTCCCGCTTCAGCCAATTGCCTGAGGAAATCCAGATCTTCCTGGGAGCCACCGGCCAATCCTGTCATCACTTTTTTAGAACTGGAGATGGAGGTCCAAAGTCCACGCATCAGGTGAATCAACTCAGGGTTGGCTGAAATGTATCGGCCACGAGGCTTGAGGAGTGACAAATTGCGGGCGCAGGAGACCTGACCAATGACGTCAAAAACGATGTCGTAGGTAGCACCATTTTTACTGAAATCACCTTGCGTGTAATCAATCACTGCATCGGCACCAATGGAACGCAACATGTCCAATTTGTCGGAGCTGTCAACAGCGGTTACTTCGGCTCCATGGTATTTTGCTATTTGCAGGGCATAGGTGCCAATACCGCCACCGGCTCCGTTGATGAGTACTTTGTCACCGTTTTTGATTTTGGCTTTTCTCAAAAAATGAACACCGTCCAGGCCCAGGGCCAAAGGAGCTGCATCGGCATAGGTGAGGTTCGGAGGTAAGGTGGTCAATGCTTCCGATTCGGGGAGGCAAACATATTGGGCATAAGCTCCAAACTTAGGGCCGGTAGTACCAAAAATCCGATCGCCTTTTTTGAAACGTTGAACGGCAGTTCCGACAGCATCCACTTCTCCGGCCAGGTAAGCACCGAGAATCTTCTTTCTTGGTTTTCGGAAGCCAAAAAAGACGCGGACAATAAACCAAACCAAGCTGGGAATTTCGGGACTGCGCAACTCACAGTCTCCTTTTGTGATGGCGGTTGCACCAATTTTGATGCGTACTTCATTGGCACGAGGAGTGGGTAGTTCAACGTCTTCTAATTGAAGCACCTCGGGAGGCCCGTACCGGTAGTAAGTGATGGCTTTCATTTGGAGTACCAAAGTAACCCGATGCTACCTTATTGGACAAATTTAAAGCGCAGTAAATGCTATGAAAGGCTCATTTCTTATCCTTCATCAATAAATGTAGCTCGTTTTACTTCCCGCCAACGTACTCCATTGCTTGTTGCGCAAAACCGGCCCATTGATCTTGGTAGTCAAAAGGCACCTGCACCCATTCTTTCATCGGGCGTTTTTTTCCGGAAGGATCAAACAGTTGCGCACCATCCAGGCTCAATGCATCGGAGTGCGCCTCATTGGTTAGTTTAAAAACCATCTCATTTTGGAAAAAGCACACAAATGCTTTTCCACCGACCTTGAAGCAGGGCTTGCCGAATAGTTGACTTTTTTCAGCACCTTCCAGTTGCCCGCAAATGGAATTGTAAAGTGTTTCTTGTTCGTTCATGATTCGCTTTTTTTACCGCCCTAAAATAGGAAACTTACGGATGGTGCTTTTTCAAATGACGGTTGGGCACACTCATAGTGCTGACCTTCAGAAGATTTTTCGCCTCAATGGTAGCTTGTGCCCATTCATCTTTTCCACTTTTTATTTCTGTAGGCGGTAGCTTGATCACTCTCAAGCTGCCAGTAATAGTAACCGGTTTTCCCAATTTCTTCTTCTTCCAGTAAGAGTATCCTTCCAGATAATATATCCCCTGTTTCTCAGTAAGAAGTACCGCCCCAGCCTTTGCGTTTTGTGCTACTCCAACAACGGTTATCTCATTGTTCGCGATAGAATCAGCTGAATGCGTGTCGGTTTGAGCATGGGCACCCATATAAACCGTCATGAAAATAGAAATTAGTACCGGGCGCATTTGAGGTAATCCTTATAACCGATTAAATGTACCGAATTGGCTGGGTGAAACCGAATTTTTTAGAACTTTCGAAAGGAGTAGTATTTCTTCTACCGCCCCAGTGATAGCCCGCCAACTGGGGATTGCGAACAATCTGAATCATAATCTATGTTGACTCTAGGTTGTTTCTGAAAAAACCCTTATTTTTGCCCTCCGCAAATTAAATAGCGTAGTTCGAAATGGCGAAATCAAAAAAGGGAAACCGGCACCAGATTATTCTTGAATGCACTGAGCACAAAGAAAGCGGCCTGCCAGGTACCTCCAGGTATATCACTACCAAGAATAGAAAAAATACTCCAGACAGGGTTGAAATCAAGAAGTACAACCCTATCCTGAAGAAAATGACTGTTCACAAGGAAATCAAGTAAATAACCTCTTATCGGTTCATTTTCAATTGAATCCGATAACCAAATAGCAATATCATGGCAAAGAAAACCGTAGCAACACTTGGTAAAGGAGGAGCAAAAGACTTCACAAAAGTTATCAAGATGGTGAAATCTCCAGAAACTGGAGCTTATTCATTCAAAGAAGAAGTTGTTCCCAAGGACAAAGTAAAAGAGTTCCTTGCTGGAAATTAATTCCTTCTCTTGTCAAAAAGATTTGAGCTTCTTTCCATTTGTGGGAGAAGCTCTTTTTATTTTCTGTCAACTGGAATCGTTGTGATTGGCAATGCTAATGGTTAAATTCGACAGTATCTTTCCCTACCCAACGACAACAACAAGGAAGCATGGCATTATTCGGTCTGTTTAGCAAAAAGAACAAAGAGAGTCTGGACGAAGGGTTGTCCAAAACCAAGCAAAGTGTTTTCTCTAAAATTACCCGTGCCATTGCTGGCAAGTCACGAGTCGATGACGAAGTACTGGATAATCTGGAGGAAATTCTGGTTACATCAGATGTCGGAGTCACCACCACTCTAAAAATTATTGAACGCATTGAAGCACGTATCTCGCGCGATAAATATGTGGGTACAGAAGAACTCAACCGTGTATTAAAAGAAGAGATTGCCGGGTTGTTGGAAGAGAATGATCATGGACCCAATGATGCGGCCATGAATTCGTCAGAACCGTATGTTATTATGGTTGTGGGTGTCAACGGAGTGGGGAAAACAACCACCATTGGCAAACTGGCCCACCAATTCAAAAAATCGGGTAAAACAGTGGTTTTGGGCGCAGCAGATACCTTTCGGGCAGCAGCTGTAGATCAATTGAAAATTTGGGCAGAGAGAGTAGGCGTTCCGATTGTATCACAAGGCATGGGAGCCGATCCCGCCTCTGTTGCTTTTGACACCCTCAAATCGGCCCAGGCCAGTGGAGCAGACATCGTTATCATCGATACGGCCGGTCGGTTGCACAACAAGATCAACCTGATGAACGAGCTGAGCAAGATTCGCAACGTGATGAAGAAAGTCATACCCAACGCGCCACAAGAAGTGTTGTTGGTACTCGATGCTTCTACCGGACAAAATGCGATTGAGCAGGCGACTCAATTTACAAAAGCCACCGAAGTGAACGCTCTTGCGCTGACCAAGCTGGATGGTACAGCCAAAGGCGGAGTCGTCATTGGCATCTCCGACCAATTCCAAATTCCAGTGAAATACATTGGCGTAGGCGAACAAATGGAAGACTTGCAGGTTTTTAACAAGCAGGAGTTTGTCGACTCTCTTTTTAATGCCTGATTAAAGGACCGCATGAAAACCAAAACACTTAAGAAGAACAAAGTCAACGTTGTTACACTTGGCTGTTCAAAAAATATCTTTGATTCAGAGGTGTTGATGGCCCAATTGAAGGGCAATAAATTCGAGGTGAGTCACGACTCAGATGAAGGCGATGCGAGCATTGTTATCATCAACACCTGTGGCTTTATCGACAATGCCAAGCAAGAGTCCATCGATACTATTTTGGGGTATGCCGAGGCAAAGAAAAAAGGCTTGGTCGACAAAGTAATGGTGACCGGCTGTTTGTCTGAACGCTACCGCGAAGAACTTGAAAAAGAAATTCCTGAAGTGGATCGCTACTTCGGCACCCGCGAATTGCCCAAGCTGTTAAAAGCTTTAAAAGCAGATTACAAACACGAGCTGGTGGGGGAACGTTTGTTGACCACACCCAGCCACTATGCCTATTTTAAGATTGCCGAGGGTTGCGACCGTCCCTGTGCTTTCTGTGCGATTCCATTGATGCGTGGCAAGCACGTTTCCACACCGATGGATCAGTTGGTGAACAACGCCAAAAGCCTGGCTCAAAACGGCACCAAAGAACTCATCCTAATTGCGCAAGACCTCACGTTTTACGGATTGGATATTTACAAAAAGCGAAACCTGGCCGAGCTGCTCGACCGTTTGGCAGATGTGGAAGGCATCGAGTGGATTCGTTTGCAGTATGCCTATCCTTCTGGTTTTCCGCTGGAGGTGCTGGACGTGATGAAAAAGCGCGACAACATTTGCAACTACCTGGATATGCCGTTGCAGCACATTTCGAGCAACATGCTTAAAGCCATGCGCAGGGGAATTGACCGCGATAAAACAATTGCATTGATTGACACCATTCGTCAAAAAATGCCGGAGATATCTTTGCGCACCACGCTCATCAGCGGCTTTCCGGGAGAAACGGAAGCCGACTTTGAAGAAATGATGCGCTGGGTAGAAGACACCCGTTTTGATCGCCTGGGCATTTTTACCTACTCACACGAAGAAAATACCAGCGCTTATGCCCTGGAAGATGATGTTCCAGCCGAAGTCAAACAAGAGCGCTCAGAGTCGGTCATGGAGTTGCAAAGTGGCATTTCACACGAACTAAATGAAGCGAAAGTGGGCAAAACGTTCAAGGTGTTGTTTGATCGCAAAGAAGGCGAATACTTCATCGGGCGGACTGAGGCCGATTCTCCGGAAGTGGACAACGAAGTGTTGGTGCCAGCCAAAGAAACCTATGTGCGCATTGGCGATTTTGCCAACGTGAAAATTAACCGAGCCGAGCATTACGACTTGTACGGCAATGTGGTAGAGGCGTAAGACAGTTATAGAAGAGCGTATGAGAAAAGAGTTTGTCGATTACCAAACAGCTGGAATTTATCCCCCTCTCACTCAAGATTATTTAGCCGGCTCTCCGCAGGTTACTCCTTTTTACACCTACCGTCCTGAACTGGCAGCTTTTTCAGCGGTCATTGAAAAAAAGGCTGCTGAACCAATCAACCGGACTGCGCTGGTGAATGCGTTACAAAAGCAGTACGCAGAAGCAGGTATTGAAAGTGAAGCGGTCAATCAGCAAATTGAATTGTTGCGCGATGCTCAAACCTTCACTGTTACCACCGGGCACCAACTGTGTTTGTTTACCGGGCCACTCTATTTTATTTACAAGATTATCTCCGCCATCAATCTGGCAAAAGCGCTGGCAAAACAGCATCCCAGCCAACGGTTTGTTCCGATTTACTGGATGGCCAGCGAAGATCACGACTTCGCGGAAATCAACCACATCGATCTGTTTAACACCCGCTATGAATGGCCACAACCAACAGGAGGAATGGTCGGTGCGATGAACACGGATTCCATGCAACCCATGTTGGAAGAAATGGAAGGAGTTTTGGGCGATAGCGACCATGCGAAAGCGCTACTGACACTGTTCAAAAAAGCTTATGGCCATGGCAACAACTTAGCCACTGCGACCCGGTTGTTGGTGCACGAGTTGCTCGGAAAATATGGAGTCGTTGTGTTGGATGCAGATGATGTTGAGCTCAAACGTTGTTTTCAAAAAGTGATGTTGGCCGATTTACAAGAACATACATCGGAAACTGTGGTGAGTGCGACCAGCGAACGGTTGGGAGCTCATTACAAATTACAAGTATCGCCTCGTGCCATCAATTTCTTCTACTTGCAGGAAGGTTCCCGCGAGCGCATTGAAAAGGAAGGCGACATCTACAAAGTACTGAACACCGAGGTGAGCTTCACCGCGGCCGAATTGGAGGCAGAAGTGGCCCATCACCCAGAGCGGTTCAGTCCGAACGTGATATTGCGTCCATTGTACCAAGAGACCATCTTACCCAACCTGGCCTACATTGGAGGACCATCAGAAGTAGCCTATTGGTTGCAATTGAAGGATTTATTTGATGCCCACGCCACGAATTTTCCCATGTTGTTGCCCCGTAATTCCGCCCTGTTGATAGGGGGAGGGCACGTGAAGAAAATGGAGAAATTAACCATCGCGGTGGACGACCTGTTTCAGGATGTGCATGCCTTAACAGCGCAGGTACTGAAGGCCAACGGTGGAGCCGAATTGACATTGGAGGCGCAGAAAGAGCAACTCAATGCCATCTACAACGAAGTAGCAGCCAAAGCCCAGGAAGTAGACCCCACGCTCAAAGGAGCTGTAGAAGCCGATCGGGCCAGGCAAATCAAGCAGTTGGAAAACATGGAAAGCCGTCTGATGCGAGCCGTGAAGAAAAAAGAAGAAACTACCGTGAACCAAGTGGGGAAACTGAAGGAACAACTGTTTCCCGGAGGAGCCCCCCAGGAGCGGAAAGAGAATTTTATTCCATCCTATCTGCGTTGGGGACCAGCCTTATTCGACACCCTGCTAGCAGAATTTGATCCAGTCGATTTTCGATTGAATGCGTTGTTGGATACTCCCTAAACTGCCAACAAAAGGCATTTTACCCTTTCTTGATTAATTTAGTAGCATCGAGCAATTGTATTACCCATTGAAGGTGGTTGTTATGAAAAGGTACCTGGTTTGTTTTCTTGTATGCATTATTTGGGTCGCGGAAGCGAATGCCCAGCAACGCAGTACTTTTCAGGAAGCTTATGATCGGATTTCCAATGAAAACTGTTTGTTCCTGAGAGCAACGGTCAATGATTTAACCTGGGATTCCTCCAGGCTCCTGCAATCTTATTTGGAAATGTATAAAGCGACAGGTGAAATACACTACCTGACCGAATTTATATACCGGGCCAAGGCGATTTTGGCCACCCGTTCCGACAATCCATTGCGGTTGCATGAAAACAGTAAGAAAACCAATTTTTGGGGCACCCGATTTGATCCTCAGATTACGCACCGTGGTTGGAAATCTGGCTTTACCGATTGTCCCGCATTGGCGTATGACGGAGAAATATTGTCGCCCATGGCAGAATATGTGCGCCTGGTTCATGCCGACCCCGCTTTGGCGAAAATGTCCATTCCACGGTTGGAGCTAAACGACTGTGGTGATCCGGTGAGAAAGATGCGCATTGACGCTTTAAACAAGACGAAGCTAATGCGGTTGTACCGCAGTAGTTTTGGAGAAGTAGCCGACTTTTTACAAGCCCGTATTGAAGAGACTATCCAGGATTTGGACGTACGCTACTACGACCCAGGCGCCATTATGGGGTATAAAATATACACCAATCAAAGTGGTGCGGCATGCGAGCAAGTAGACATCGGTTGGCCCTACAACCACCTGAATTCCTATGCGAAGTTGATGCTCTTCCTAATTGACGAAGTTGATGCAGCTACCCGAGAAATCTACATGAACCGCGTGCATGCTATTGCCGCAGGTTTTAAGGCTGGTTTAACATTGGATTCGTCCGGCAAATACACCTGGCATTACCGTCCCAACTACAAGAAGTCGCCCATGCCTTTTGAAGACATTTCCCATGGAGCTATCGATTTGAAATTTGCGTGGGAATACATGAACTTTCAATCACCACATTTTGCGCCCCGGTCTTTTACGCCACAAGATTTTGAGTATTTCAAAAACACCTTTATCCAAACCGTTGATTTCGAGCCAGGAAATTTCCACTTTAGCGTAGGTGGTGGATTCACCGGACATTCGGTGCGATCAGTCAAAACCAACGAAGATATTTGGGCAAGCCAGGGTCCCTTGGCGGGTTGGTTGATGCTCAGCGAATATGATCCTTCCGTTTTTCACCGCATTGCTGATTTATTTAATAGTTATGCGCTTTACGAAGAATTGACTGGCGTTAAATCTGGACAAAGAGGAGGGAACTACTTGTTGGCCTTGTCCTATTGTGTCAAGTATCAGCAGTACTTTAATCCAGTTGCAAAAAACGATGCAGGGTTGACTCCTGACGGCAATTGGGTCGGTGTCGCTGGTGGTGATGTCAATGCCGATGGTGTGGAAGACATCATTTCCATTCGGTCCGAAGACAACACTGTTATCATTTGGGAGGTAGGCATGGATTCTGTGACAGGCAGCCACACCGTTATGCGTTCCAATGAGGAGGGCAGTGGGACCTGCGAGCTGGAATTGTCGGAGTTTGGCTCAGGGTGGACAGGATTGGCTTGTGGCAACTTTGACGGTATCGCGGGCGATGAAATTGCTACAATTACAAATTCCAACGGCAACATCCACACATTTAGCTTTCTCAACGGAAGGCTTCGACCATTGACAACCTACACCAAAGCTCATTCTTCTTCCGATTGGACGGGTATTGCAGCGGGTGATGTCGACAACGATGGGATTGATGAGATAGCGACCATTCGCAACAAAGACAAACGCTTCATTTTGTGGGAGTACAACGCCTTCAACCATTCGTTGCAACAGAAGTCCAATGGGGCTCTTTATTTAGATGCCGCTAATGAATACGGAGCCATGGCAGCAGGCGATTTTGACCAGGACGGTCGAGCAGAATTTGTCGTGGTCAGTGGAGGAGACACTCCAGGGTTTCAAATTGTGGACTATGATGTAAAAACCGGCAAAACGGCAGTTTCAGCTTCTTATTTTGAACCGGATGAAACCGGAGAGTGGAAAGCGCTGGCCGCAGGCAATTTTTCCGGAACAGGGCACGATGAATTTTTGGCCATTCACGAACCAGAAGGAGCTGTTTATCAATACACGTTGGATCCGGCTGCAGATTACCACACGATTACGTCCACCAGAATGAGCAACCGGGAACATTTTTCCGTGGCCGATCAAAACCATTTTCTGGGAGCCATCAATTTGTACGGTCCTGAAGAGTGCCCTGATTACTTGTTGATGAACCGCAACTTTGATGGGGACATGTTTATCTACTCTTTGTACGATAGCTTGGCCAGCACTTGCAGTAACACAGCTGTAACGAACCGTTCGAAGGGCAGCAATGAAAAATGGGGGCCGATACCAGGCTGTTCAACAAAGTTGACTTTTGGCCCACGCGATTTAAAAACGGATGCAGAGTTGAAGCAGGAACAGCAAAAACGGGTGTTTTATGAATTGCTGCCATCCGTTGTGAATGCCCAACTCGAATTTCAAGACGCTTGGGGCAGAACAGTGCGAAGTATTCCATTGGAGCCTGGAAGTCGTTTTACAGATGTAAAGCTGTGGGAGTTTTCGGATGGTTTTTACTACTACTCAGTGCGGCAGGATGGTGTGCCCCAGCAACGATCCCAAATGTTGGTGGTTTTGGGGACAGAGGCTCCTTGAATTTGTCTGCACCACCATTGATCTTTTAAAAGGAGTGCCTCAACTAATTCAATTGGTGCAGAGGCTTTTACTTTTAACGGCTTTACCAATCTGATTGCAATCAGCAAAAAAAATGGGTAGTTTTGATAGAGTAAACCTTGTTGCCCAAATTTTCCATTCGGTTGGTTATGAGAGTGTTCCTTCCATCTTACGTTCGCAGCTGGTCTTTGCAGGCCTTTTTGTTGACTTGTCTGATGGTTTGGTCCATGACTTCTGTTCGTGCACAGCATCAAGGAGATGTCTGGGCCTTTGGAGGAGGAGTTCTTATCGATTTTACAACGGGTACTCCAGTCGTTGGAAGTTCGGCAAATCCGGCAAGTTACGGGTGTGCCACCATGTCCGATAACCTCGGGGACCTGCTTTTTTACACGGACGGTGTTCAGGTTTGGAATAAGAACCATGTTCAAATGCCCAATGGGTCCGCGTTGTCAGGTTTTGGGGGCCTTCAATCTTCGGTTATTGTTCCCCAACCGGGTAGTTCAACCAAGTATTACATCTTTACCCAGAATTGGGGTTTTTCTACCAATTGGTCTTGGTATTACAGCGAAGTGGACATGAGCCTGGCCGGGGGGCTGGGGGATGTGGTGTTACTCACCAAAAATACGTTTATCAGCGGTAATATGCACGCGCAGCAGTGTGTTGTGCGACATAGCAATAATCAGGATTGGTGGGTAATAGGACATGCGGCACTTTCTTCTACCTTTCACGCCCTTCCAGTTACTTCAACCGGAGTGGGCAGCCCTGTTTTTTCCACCTCAGGTACTCCCATGAATAGCAACCTATGGGGGAATGGTACGTTGGAGAGTAATGTTGCCGGAGACCGACTGGTAGCGGTTACCAATTCGTTGGCCAGCTCTTTTCAGCTTTTCGATTTCGACCAAAATACGGGTGCCGTGAGCAATGCTCTTTCCCCAGTTCCTGGATATTGGTTGGGGAATTTCTTTCTCGTGGATGCTGCTTTTTCTCCGGATGGTACGAAACTCTATACTACCCAAGGTTGGGTTTGCAGCATTTGGCCGCAGATTCATAATATTTTTCAGTACGATTTAACGATTGGAACTGCGGCAGCGATAGCTGCCTCCAAGGTTGGACTAGACTCTTCCACTTGTCCCTTTGAGTTGAAGTTGGCGCCTGATAATAAGATTTACATTTCCAGGTACGACAACAACCTGGCTTCCGATCACCTGAGTATAATTAACAACCCAAATGCTGCTGGCACTGCCTGTAATTATGTGGCCAATGGGGTGGTTCTGGGTAATGTTAACTTGAGCACCAGTGTTTACAGCTTGCCGGCAACGTTGCAGTTTCCAGCCACTAATTTTATGATGGCCGACTCTTGTTTTGAGGATACCGCCAATTTTTCCCCAATAGGGCCTACACCCGATTCGGTTATTTGGGTTTTTGGTGATACGGCATCCGGGCCTTTCAACACTTCGACTGCCTTGAATCCATGGCATGTGTTTTCAGATTCGGGCACATTTACCATCACTTACATTAGCTTTCGTTTGGGTAATAATGGGGGAGTTATTTCGGATACAATCGTCCGCGATATTTTTGTTCATCCACCTCCTTTTGTAGCGTTAGGAAATGATACTGCTCTTTGTGCTGGGGAGGTCTTAACATTGAATACCGCCTTTCCCGGTTCGACTTACCTGTGGCAAGATGGCACCACTGATTCAGTAATGATGACCAGTATTTCGGACCAGTATTGGGTGGAGGTGACCAATTTATGTGGCCAGCATTCCGATTCCATCACGGTGGATTACGATAATAATTTGACGCTGGAATTGGGCTCCGATACGGTTGTTTGCCCCGGAGTAACCTTCCTGTTGGATCCTTTGACTGGAGCCTCGCTAACCACGAGTCACTTGTGGCAAAACGGTGCCGAAGATTCTACACAAGCGGTCAGTCAGCCGGGCGAGTATTGGTTGATGACGACCAACTTGTGTGGCACATTCGCAGACACAGTAGAGGTCGAGTACGAAGCGGTCCCTGTGACAGATTTGGGCGATGATTTGCACCTTTGTACGGGTGATTCGGCTCATTTCTCCGCTCCATTCTCCCGGGCCACTTATGCCTGGAGCACAGGAAGTACCAGCGCCTCCATTTCCGTAGGAGTTGGAGGATTATTTCAGGTGACGGTCACGAATTTATGCGGAAGTGCTTCTGACGAAGTAGAGGTGCTGATGGATTTTCCGCTTGTAGTAGAGCTGGGAGAAGATCAATTCACGTGTGTGGGTGAAACGATTGAATTGGACGCAACTGCCTCCAACGCACCATCCTATCAATGGAATACGGGAGCAACCACGCCCACTCTCAGTGTATTCGCCAAGGGGCATTACTCGGTAACTATTTCCAATATTTGCGGCAATTTTGAAGATCGCGTATTCATCAACTTTAAACCGGTTCCAGCAGTAGATGTTGGTGCTGATACTGCACTTTGCGAGGGAGAAGTGTTGGAGTTGGCGGCCCCACAGTCGACATTCAACCATTTGTGGCAGGATGGCTCTGAGAGTGCGACTTTTTTGGTGAAAATTCCAGGGACGTATTGGTTAGAAGCAGGCAACGAATGCGGAGAAACCAGAGACAGTATTTGGATAGAATACAAAGGGTTACCCCAAATTTTTCTCGGCAAAGACACCGTTGTTTGTACTTCCAGGGGTGAATTGTTATTGAATGCGCAGGCACCTGATATTGCGTCCTATCAATGGCAGGATGGCAGTACTGATTCCATTTATAGAGTAAGGGCCCCTGACAATTATTGGGTGGTAGTAACAGACATCTGGGGGTGTTCCTCCAAAGAAGAGATTTTGGTGGGTCGTTGTCCGGTGACGTTGTTCATTCCGAATTCTTTTACCCCCAATGGCGATGGTATAAACGATTATTTTAGAGCCGTAGGTGACATTGTGATCGAGTTCAAAATGCGCATCTACAACCGCTGGGGAGAGTTGATTTTTATTTCAGATGATTTCGAAGAAGGGTGGGATGGAACCAGTCACGGTGTGAAAGCACCCATTGGACAGTACACTTGCCGCATTGATTATCGAGGAGAAAAAAGTGGCTGGGAACAATTGATTGAGCGCATTTCCCTGATACGGTAATTGACAGCAAAAAAAAGAGGTTAAGCCCCAATGGGACTCAACCTCTTTTATGATGGAATTGCCGCGCACTAAACAGTGGCAGCGCTAAGTCAACATTAGCCGATTTCAACAACCTTGATCTCAAAAGTGAGATCCTTGCCCGCTAACGGGTGGTTGGCATCGATTTTTACATTTTCTTCTCCAACCTCAACGATTTTTACAACTGCTTGCTGACCGTTAGGATCTTGAGAAACCAATTCTTGTCCTACCTGAGGTTCCAAATCAGCTGGAAGGTGCTGACGGTTTACATCGTACACTCTTTCAGGGTGAGAAGGGCCATAAGCCTCTGCTGCAGGGATGTGAATGGTTTTACTTTCTTCTACTTTCATGCCGATAACACCTTGCTCGAATCCTGGGATTAAGCGTCCTTCGCCCACTTGAAAGGCGAGAGGTTCACGGTTTTCGGAAGAATCAAAGATGGTTCCATCTGTTAACGTTCCGGTATAATGAACTTTGATGTTATCGTTTGTTTTTACTTCTGACATTTCTCAAGGGTATATGAGGTTTATCCTCTAGTTATTAAATTCTCTTCGTTGCTGTGGTTTGGCCTCATTGACCACCAATTGGCGCCCGTTTAGCTCCTCTCCGTTTAATTGTTCAATCGCTGCATTGGCAGACTCTGCATCGGTCATTTCCACAAATCCAAATCCTTTTGCCCGGCCTGTTTCCCGGTCTCTGATAATTCTCACTGATTCGACTTCTCCAAAGCTTTCAAAAGCTTGTTCCAACTCCTTTTCCTCCAAGGCATATTCTAAGTTGCCTACATAAATATTCATAAAAAAAAACGGTTAAATAAACGATAAAAAATAGTGATAAAGAAAGGATTAAAAGAGCTAAGGGGAGGTTCTGAACGAACACTATCAGTGGTTCTGGTATCTTTTCAATAAGCCGCAAAGATAACGATTTACTCCTAATATTGGTGGGCAGTAAAAATCGTAACAGATCATTAACATTTACGATTCAAGGGTTTTTTTCGGGCTCAGATTCCTCTTCCAAAATCTTTTTGAGCCGCTTGATTTCTTTCTTCGCAAGGCGGAGATAGGACTTGGATTCCGAGATATTCACCAGGTCCTTTTTCGCATCTATCTTGTAGTATCGGTTAGTTTGATGCTGAAAATACCGGAATGAATGTTGCTCCAATCGATTGATGCGCTTGAATGATTTTTTTTCCTTCTTTAATTGCTTGTTTTCCCTTTTTAAGGTTGTTTTTTCCTCCAGCAAGTCTTCTAATTTCTGTTCGTTTCGGTCGATATTTAGGCTGTTTTCGGCTATAATTAACTCGCTCTCCTTTCTGAACTGTGCATCCTCTTCCCGGTCTTTTTGACTCAATTTTTTATTCTTTCGGATGAGGCGTTTGTTTTTGCGGATGAGGCGAATGTTGAACCGGTAATTTTCGCCAATGCGCTTTTTGTTGTTCTTAATGGTTGTTTTTTCCAACACCAAACTTTCCCTGCGCAGGCTGTCGTTGACCGCGACATGTGCGCTGACGCTGTCTGCCAGTTCATTGGTTAGCGCAAACAGTTTGCGCTGGGCTTCCGTTTGTAAAATCTGATGACTGGCCAGTAGCAGTGCGTTGTTTTTCAAATTTCTTCGGATGATTTGACGGTGCGCTTTGATGGTGCTGAGTGACCTTCTGATGCTGTCCTCGTAGAGGTAAATACTCTCGCTTTTGTTGGCCGCAATCGTTTTGAAGTTTTCCGAAATAAGGAAGCGGTTGTTGGTTATCTTTTGTTCCGTGATTTTATCAGCAGGTTTTTTTGCCCGTTTCACCTTGTCCAGGTTTTCTTCCATCAACCGATCATTTTGCTTGCGCAGATAGCGGTTTCGCTGTTTGAGGCCTTTCTTGCGCAACCGGAAGCTCTTGGCCGTGATCCGATTTTGATCCACGGTGCGACCATTCAAAATGTTCAGTTTTTCAAAACGTCTGCTCAATTTTTTGTTTCGAGCACTCAGTTCTCCCAGCCTCGATCGGTATTGATTTTTTGTGGAATCCTTTTGATGGCTCAGGTACGGTAATGCCAGCTCAAAATGCCGGGCAGCAGCAATGGCGTGTTCAAGGTTCGAGTCTGCCTGCGTTTCGGGGTTGTCAATCAGGGGCTGAAGGTGGTGCTTTGCCAATTGCAAATGGCCCGCTCCAGCAATGCCCGGGTTGCGTGGATTGTGTTGAACTGCACGCATAGAAGACTGCATCTGCCGTTCGTGTGCAGTGGTTTTGATAAAAGCTGCCAGCGTATCTCGGTAGTTGTAGCAAACCGAAACCGATTGTTGAGTCTGCAGGTAGGATTGAATAACGGAGTCCGGTTGCTCGCATATGGCCACTGGGACGGGGCATTTCTGAAGCTGCCAGGTCGGGTCGGAAGGGAAGTGGGTAAGTAAAAAGATGTCGGGAGCTGTGAGCAACCATTTGTCCGTTGGTTTGGTAACAAAGTACAGGTGCTTTTTTACATAAGGGCGGTGCAGCAAGCGGGGCAACATTCGCTCTTTGTGGGCGAGGTAGCCGCTTCCCCAGGCGACATCTACGAGAAACCACTCGCCACCAATCTCAACGGCATTCCACGTGTGGTTTTCAGCAACAAACAAATCTCCTGGAGCATAAAATAGCTTCTTGGCGTAGCCCGAGACCGAATAGGCGCGCAGGTTGGCAGCTTCGCAAAGTGCATTGAACAGTGTGGCCAATTGAGGGGCTGTTCCCTGGCGTTTACTCAGCACTTGTCCTGGTGTTTGCGGCTTGGCTTTGCCTTTTTCAACGCTCTTGGCGTCCAGCGTCATGTTGTGTGTCATCCAATGGTAAATCGCGCGCACATTGTTTTCCTGGCCACCAACTGAAAGGTGTTGACTCAGGCTGCTGACAGAGCGGGCAGCCCCAGCCGGAGGATGGGCCGTTTCACTTTGTGCCAGAACAAGGTTTATCGGCAACAAGCAAACAACCAGAAAAACACATTTATATAACAAGAGTAGGTCGCGCTTCATTCAGGAACTAAATGTACCGGATAAAATAAACAACGGCAGAAGGGGAACGTAAATTTTCTAACCGACATATTGTTAATAACAAGCGCTGTGAGTTGATAAAGATTCATGGTACAGGTTATCCCTTTTTCACAAGTATGTTTTACATTTGCACATGCAGGAAAAAATTCTAATTCTCGATTTCGGATCTCAGTATACTCAGTTGATTGCCAGGCGAGTACGTGAGCTGAACGTCTACTGTGAAATCCACCCTTTCAACGATTTTCCCGAACCAGATGACCAGGTAAAAGGTGTCATTCTTTCGGGCAGTCCATTTTCTGTCCGTGGCGAAGATCCACCCATTCCGGATTTGACGAATATTCGTGGAAACTTCCCATTGCTTGGTGTTTGTTACGGAGCACAATGGATGGCATTTGATGCTGGCGGAGAAGTAGAACCTTCCAAAATCCGTGAATACGGGCGGGCTAACCTATCCGAAGTGGACGTAGAAAATCCTTTGCTCAAAGGAGTCGAAGGTGGCTCCCAGGTTTGGATGTCACACGCGGATACGATCAAATCCATTCCAGATAAATATGAAATCATTGCCAGCACACACAATGTGCAAGTCGCGGCATTTCAGGAAAAAGGCAAACAGACATTTGGGTTGCAGTTTCACCCCGAAGTATTTCACTCCACCGATGGACCAACCATCTTGAAAAACTTTGTAGCCGACATTTGCGGATGCGACCAGTCATGGACCCCCGATTCTTTTGTAGATACAACTGTGGCTGAACTCAAGGCACAATTAGGCGAGGATAAAGTCGTTTTAGGATTGTCGGGAGGTGTTGATTCTTCGGTAGCAGCCATGCTGTTGCACCGCGCTATTGGCAAAAACCTCTACTGCATTTTTGTTGACAACGGATTGCTGCGAAAAGATGAATTTGAAGAGGTGTTGAAACAGTACGAATCCTTAGGGCTGAATGTAAGAGGAGTGAACTCCAAACAACGTTTTTACGATGCTTTGGCAGGTGTGACTGATCCTGAACTAAAGCGGAAAGCCATCGGTAAAGTTTTTATTGATGTGTTTGACGATGAAGCCCATGCCATAGAAGATGTGAAGTGGTTGGCGCAAGGAACCATCTATCCAGATGTCATTGAATCCAAGTCGGTGAAAGGGCCAAGTGCTACCATCAAATCGCACCACAACGTAGGCGGATTACCTGATTTTATGAAATTGAAAGTGGTCGAACCACTCAACACTTTGTTTAAAGATGAGGTGCGCAGAGTAGGGCGCGCCATGGATTTGTCTCATGGTATTTTAGGGCGTCATCCTTTCCCTGGCCCTGGTTTGGCCATTCGAATTTTAGGAGACATCACCGCAGAAAAGGTACAGATCTTGCAAGATGTGGATCATATCTTTATTCAAGGATTGAAAGATGCGGGATTGTATGACGATGTTTGGCAGGCAGGAGCTATCTTGTTGCCAGTTCAGTCAGTTGGCGTAATGGGCGATGAGCGCACGTATGAAAATGCGGTGGCTTTGAGAGCTGTATCTTCCACTGATGGCATGACTGCTGATTGGTGTCATTTGCCCTATGATTTTTTAGGACAGGTCGCCAACGACATCATCAACAAGGTGAAAGGCATTAACAGGGTGGTTTACGACATCAGTTCAAAGCCCCCCGCCACCATTGAATGGGAGTAATGGAAATAACCAAAATCGGGAAGCTTATGGGAGCAAAAACAGGAGCTTATTTACTTGCTCTGATGCTATTTATGCTAACTTTTTCAGTTCAGGCACAGTTGGAGGAAGGGGACGCGATTATTAAAAAAATCGGGAACAAAAAGTATTACATCCACACCGTTGAGCCCGGTCACACATTGTATGCGATTTCCAAGAAGTACTCTGTTTCCATCGAAGACATTGTTGAGGCTAACCGGGAAGCAGAAGATGGATTGAGCATCAACCAGGTGCTGATCATCCCTGTTAAAAAGGTGGACAAGCAATTGGCCAAAGACAACCCGCCCGCCATGGACGGAGGTTACCTGTTGCACAAAGTCCAGCCCAAAGAAACACTCTACGCCCTTTCCAAAAAATACAATGTTCAAATAGAGGATATTCTGGAACACAACGCGGAAGCGATAGATGGTTTGCGGGAAGGTTCAGAAGTGAAAATTCCAACGCGGAAAATTAAAACAGCAGACGTCACAATGGTTGCTCCTGCAAGGGAGGATTCTTTGTTGGCACATGAGGTGTTGGCTCAAGAAACCTTGTATTCGCTTTCCAAAATCTACCATGTTTCTGAAGACTCCATCAAGTTGGTCAACAACGGCTTGCCATTGGGGTTGCAGGTTGGAGCTACCATCCGGATTCCCAAGTTGCGCAACCCACCAAAACCTGTAGTAGTAGACGTTCCCGTTGAGACTTATACCTGTTCAAATGGGGTGCAATATGAAATTGATACAGCTGTTTTTCGCAAGACTTATAACGTGGCCTTGATGCTACCCTTTTACCTGGACCTCAATGATACCATTGCAAAGAACAAGCGTGCATTTGAAAAGGACATGATTCACCCCAAGTCAACTGCCGCCATTGAGTTTTATGAAGGGGCACTCATCGCCATCGATTCTCTGCGAAACAAAGGATTAAATGTGCGCCTGCATTCCTACGATACCCGTGCCGATACTTCTGTAGTTAAGCTATTGCTGCAACGGGATGAAATGCGCTACATGAGCTTGTTTATTGGCCCGTTGCACACCAACAATTTTGAATTGGTTTCGGCTTTTGCAAAAGATCGTAAGGTGCCTGTTGTCTGTCCGATTCGAAAAACCAACCGTATTTTGCTGGACAATGAGCATGTGAGCAAGGTATATGCCTCACTGCCCATGCAGCTGGAGGTACTGGCAAATCATGTGCTGGAACTGTATCCAAACAATCAGGTGATGTTGATCAACAGCATGAAACTATCAGATGAACGCACGGTGTCAACTTTTAAAAACAAAGCCAACAGCATTTTAGCGAGAAGGGATAGTGTCAACGCAGACACTATTCAGGAATTGAAGATTTGGACGGTAACGGAAAGCAACATCAAGTACCGCCTCAACCCGGATACTTTAAATGTGTTGGTAGTCGCATCGCAGGACGAAGCCTTTATCAATACCCTGCTGACGGAGTTGAACAAAATCAAAGAATCCTTTGAAAAACAGAAAAAGACTGGTTTTGAGGTGCGTGTTTACGGAACGGAGAAATGGCTTGGCTTTGAAGAAAAAATGGACGTGAGTTATCTGCACGCCTTGCAGGTACACGTTACTTCTCCTTCGCATGTGGACTATTCTTTGCCAGAAGTGACCGATTACCTCAAACGCTTTCGTGAAGCATACAAAACCGACCCAGGACCCTTTGGTTTTTATGGGTTTGATGTCAGCTACTATTACTTGTCAGCATTGCAACAATTTGGAACCGCTTTTCAAAGCAACCTGACGTCTTTTCATCAAAACACTATCTCTTACCGGTTTGATTTTGCCAAAACAGGGTTGGAGAGTGGTTATGAAAACGGAGCCGTATTTATTCTTAAATACGAAGATTTTAAATTGAAACGAGTCAATTGATGTCCCTCTCTAAAGAAACCATCGTTAGCGGCTTCCAGGCACTGCAAGATTCCATTTGTGCAGCATTGGAGCAAGCCGATGGACAAGCACATTTTGTGGAAGATGCCTGGACAAGGGCAGAAGGCGGTGGTGGCCGTACACGCATTATGCAAAACGGTAAGGTCATCGAAAAGGGTGGCGTCAATTTTTCTGCCGTGCATGGACCACTTCCTGATAATATTCGTCAGGCACTTGGCCTGGATTCAGGGGAGTTTTTTGCCACGGGCGTTTCCATCGTGATGCATCCGGTTAGTCCGATGGTGCCGATTATCCACATGAATGTGCGGTACTTTGAAATGAGCGATGGCTCGTACTGGTTTGGCGGAGGCATTGATTTAACGCCCCACTACATCCAACCAACCGATGCACAGTTTTTTCACAACTCGCTAAAAGCTGTTTGTGATAAGTACGATGCCGCGTATTACCCCAAATTCAAGCAATGGGCGGATGATTATTTCTATATCAAGCACCGCAAAGAGACCCGAGGAGTTGGAGGCATTTTCTTTGACCGACTGAAGGCTGATGCTGACCACAGCAAAGAAGATTTGTGGGCGTTTGTTCGGTCTGTAGGAGAGTCATTTGCTCCAACTTACGTGCAGTTGATCCGCAACAATGTTGCATTGCCGTTCACCCTAAAAGAACGTCAATGGCAACTGGTCCGCAGGGGCCGGTACGTTGAGTTTAACCTCGTTTACGACAAAGGCACCAAGTTTGGCCTGGACACGGATGGCCGCATCGAATCGATTTTAATGAGTTTACCACCGGAGGTCAATTGGGTCTACAACCACCAACCGGAATCAGGTTCTGAAGAGGAGCGCACACAGCAAGCCTTGCGCAAAGGGATTGACTGGGTTACCGATGCCAGTCTTTAGTCGCAATTTTTTTACATCTGAGAAGATAGCACTGCGAAGTGATTGCTGCATTCTGTTGCAGGGATTATTGCGTGATTAAAAACCACCGGCTGGAAACAAGGTATTTAATCCATATAGGAACACGAGTGCAACGAATACCGCGCCAAGGGATAAGACGAGTCTTTTGACAGGATTTACTTTGTAAATGGCCAAGATTACCATTGAAAATAGCATCAGTAGTGAGAAAATTAAGTAAGCGGCATAATGCATTATTTTCACCGTACTAGCCTCATAGCTAGAAAAATGTTCATTTTCAAACACGTCACGAAACGGTTCAAATGCCAAGGCTACGGAGAATAAAGATATTTCTCCCAGCACCAGGATAAAGAAGAAAAAGTATAAAAATACGTCCCTGTAAAATAACTTATCCGTCTTATTCATCTGATAATTGTACCGTATTCGATTGGCATGCTCTTTTTTATACCTCCATTGAAATGGAGCGACTGAAAAACCTTTCGGGATTGAAGGCACTCTAAGTTAATTCAACATTTCACTAAATTCAAATGAACCCAGCGGAACGCTGTTTTAGCCTGGAGTTACCGAGAAGAAAAAAACAGAAATTTATTCCACCACGGTCACACCATCCTCACGAACGAAGAACTCCGGGCTTACGGCATTGGGTGTTTTCAGCAAGGCTCAAATGGTCGTAGGTGATTGGACTTAAATCTGTCGGGTTCACCTCAATGCTTCTGGAATTAGGATAACCTCAAGTGGATAGTCAAGCTCAGCATAGTTACGAGCGGAACTATACCAATAATCTTCCTGATTTTTTACAATGCCGGCTTTCACGGGATTGTTGTGAATGTATATCATCTTTTGTTTGATTATATCATTGTTGCCAAGCTCTATAGGGTGGAAACCATCTCGCCAAAATTTATATTTCTCAATTCTTTTAAGTCTTTTGCCATCCTTCTCAAATTGATGTAACCACTTCATTTTGTGTTCTGTCTCTTCCAATTTTGAAGTGATGAGCTTAGCAGTGAATTTTTTGAAATCTCGCATTGCAGCTGGTAGATCAGGAGCTCTGGCAATCATATGAAGGTGATCAGGCATGAGACAGTAGGCGAAAATCTCCAATCCCTTTTCTCGTTGACAAAATTGCAGCGATTGGATGATTGTGTTGGCGAATGTAGGTTCTTCAAAAACCTTTAGCCAGACAGTTACAGTAGTGGTGATAAAGTGGGGCTTGTCTTTGTCTACTACCTTTAATGTTTCGGACATTTTTTTGAGTAGGTTGACCGGTCTTAAGTCGAAAGATAATGAATCGGAAAAACAAAACTAAACCCAGGGGATTCTTCTAAGTATTTCTATTGATCAAAGCCCGCGCGTTTGCAACGCGTGGCCAGCAACCCGCTTCTTAGAATTACTAAAATTAGTAATCGGGCGATGTGCTAGTCACGCGTTACAAACGCGCGGTATGCATTGGTATCATATTGGGTTGAAGCCTGTCACAACAAACAGAACTAAATCTAGTATGCTCTTTCAATTATTTCCATAGTCCAAAGTCCGTGCGTTTTCCAACGCGTGGCCAGCAACCTGCGGTACCAACTGGAACTAACCGAAAAAAGCGAAATAGGAAAAGAGCCATTTTACTCCACGACAGTCTTTCCATCCTGACGGACGAAGAACTCGGGGCTTACGGCATTGCGCGTGGCCAGGTAATTCTGGTAAAGGTCACTGAAATGGCTGCGCTCATCAACTACCTTGTCGTAAAGACCCATCGCACCCAATAGCAATTCACAAACTTCACGCACGGCATATTCGTGGCCACCACATCCGGTGATGTAGTCGGCCAGCTTGTTTTTTTGAATGTACTGTTGGAATAGTGGACTGGCATCGCGTTTCACGGCAAACCGCAAACCGCACAACCGCGCTGCTGACAAATCGAGCACATCATCGTAGACAAAAGCAATCTCATTGGCTTTGACTCCAAACTTCTCGGTAAAATGCTCAATCGCATCCGACTTGTGAATGTGCTTGGAATACACCGCGTGCAGGCTTTCCCGCTTGGCAAAAGCCCGCGCGGTAGGATTGTTTGCCCCTGTCATGATAGCTGCGTAAGGCAACTGACCCGTCTTGAGCCAATAGCCGAAACGCACCAGGTTGAGGCCCATTGAATCGGGTTCCGAAAAACTGCTGTGCATGCCCTCGCCCTTGTGGCCACCGTTAAAAACACCATCCCAGTCAAAAACAAGGGCCTTGGTGTGGGCTACCTTGTTTGGGAAGGCGTTTTCTTCATCGATGTAAACGCCCGGGGTCGTGGGTGATACCAGCATTAAATCAAATCTTGGATGTCCAACATACCGGCTGGTTTGCCGTCTTTGGTCACCACCAAGGTGTCTACTTTGCGCTCTTTGAAAACTTTGCTCGCTTCAAAAAGCGTGATGCCCGCTTCTACTGACAGAGGAACATTGAGGTCTAAGGAAGAAAGTTGCTGTTGCAAAACACTTTGACCTTTGCCTTCGATTTGTCTGCGCAAGTCGCCATCGGTGAAAATGCCCACAATGTTGTTGTTGTCATCAACAATAGTCACAGCTCCCAACTTCGATTGCGTCATGGTAACCAATGCATCCACGATGTTTTTGCTGTGGTTGATGGTCGCCTCGTTGCTGCGGATAGTGCCGCCAACGGTTTGTGTCATCAAGCGTGTGTGGTCAACAAACTGCTGTGTACCCAATTGGGTAAAGTGGTTGTCTGTCAATTGCTTCATCACCTTCCAGGGAATAGTACAAGTGTGAACACCAATGTTGATGGCATTCTTCACGTGTTCTGCGTGACGAACAGAAGAGAACATAATTTTTGAATCGTAGCCGTACATTTCAACAGCATCAACACATTGACCAACCAAGCCCAATGCGTCTTGTCCCTGATCTTGCAAACGGCCCACCAGTGGACAAACGTAAGTGGCACCAGCGCTCAAAGCGATGTACGCTTGTTGGATGGTATACACCAGGTGCAGGTTGACCAAAAAACCCTCCTTGATCAGCATGTTACAAGCCTTGGCTCCTTCCAAAGAGATAGGAATTTTAAAGACTGATTTTTGTTTGTCCAAACCAAGGTCAACTAATCGTTGCGCTTCGTCACGGATTTCCTGTGCGTTGTCACCCAATGCTTCAACCTGTAGCACGGGCACCATTTTCGATAGCTTCAGGATGGTCTCATCAATGTTGGTGATGCCATCACGGTGCATAAAGGTTGGGGTAGTGGTAAGGCCTGCCAAAAATCCTAGTTGGAAAGCTTCTTCAATTTCCTGCATGTTAGCAGAATCCAGGTATAACTCCATGGTTAAGCGTTTTTGCGGTATTTGACTTCGATGTCGTGTAATTCAATAAGCGGTTTCATAAATTCTTCCAGGTCGGTGACGCACAATTGACTTGCTGCATCACACAAAGCAGTGCTGGGATCAGGATGTGTTTCGATGAACAATCCATCAATACCGGCTGCTACGCCTGTTCGTGCCAACACGGGAAGGTATTGTCGTGCACCACCATTGGGATCTGCACTTGGAATACCGTATTTGCGGATGGCATGGGTCACGTCAAAAATGACAGGATAACCCGTTTCATTCAAATGATAAAAGCTGCGTGGGTCTACCACCATATCGTTGTAGCCAAACGTGTAGCCACGTTCCGTTAGGAGGATGCCTGTGTTACCAGTCGATTCGATCTTGGCAACGGGCTTGGCCATGTTTTCAGGAGCTAGAAATTGTCCGTGTTTGAGGTTCACCACTTTGCCCGTTTTGGCTGCTTCAACAACCAGTGTTGTCTGCATGCACAAATAAGCGGGGATTTGGATGATGTCTAACACATCGCCTGCTTCGGAAACCTGAGATGGAAAATGAACGTCCGATACAATCGAGAATCCAAACTCATTTTTGATGTTGTCCAAAATGCGCAGGCCTTCGCTGAGGCCAGGGCCCATGTAATAGTCAACCGAGCTGCGGTTGTCTTTCATAAAAGAAGACTTGTAGACTATTTTGATGTTGAGACGTTCTGAAACACCTTTGAGCACTTCTGCTGTGCGCATCATGATGCTTTCATCTTCAATCACACAAGGTCCGGAAATCAGAAAGAGTTCATCTGCTCCGCAGGTAATGTCTCCCACCTGCACTTTTTTGCTGCTCATAATCAGTGCGTTTTATCCGCTTTTTTGAACTTAAAAATTCACTGCAAAACTAAAGGAATCTGTGAGATTATCCTATTGGGAATTGGGATTCTTTGCAGCAGCAACATTGCTTGGAAAAAGGGCGCTTAAATACGCTATGCATCAAGGTTGTAAGCTCCACCTCCAGGAGCTCCAATGACTATTCCGAGCTTAGACGTAATTTGGTGCTCTGTATTGGCTTTGGCATTGATAGCGGCCTTCATGCGCGTCACCATTTGGGCTTTTGAGAGGTTATAACCTCCATCAAATACCTGCCCCCATTTGCGGTACATCATTTGGGCCACAAAATAGAATTGTTTTTCTCCATCTACCGTTCCTTGGCCACCCTTAAAAGGTAAGTCTGTGGCAGTAAAATAAAACCGGGTACTTTTGGTTAATGTTCCTGCCAAATTCAGCTCTTTGACTGGTTGAAATCGAGCACCTTCTCCCATGATGGATGTGCGCACTTCCCAGGCATTGGCGGTAGGTTCTGTGGAATCTTCTTTGGTGCCACGGGCAACGGTGGCTAGAGCGCTATCTCCAGTATCAACGTGATCGGTCCCGTATACTACATCATCCTCTCCACCAATTCCAGCTTCCATGTGAGCCTTGTGCGCCCCCTCTGATTGAGAAACGACATATCCTGGGAAGGTACTCCCAAAGTGGACCACTGTTTTCATGGCTGTTTTGGCATCTTGATCTTCCTCTGTGGGGGAGTTATAGTTGGTGCTAAACTCGACACAAAACGGATCCAATTTGGGTTCTTCTTCAGCACTTTTGTTGAGTTTGTCTGCATCATCTACCCAACTGCCCACATTCTCTCCCCCAAGTGGCGAAGGCACTTCTCCTTTCCCCACCGTATCAGCGATTAGCTTGCTGGTTTCAGCCATGGCGGAACTTCTGTGCGCTTTGTCAGTGCCAGCTTTGGGGTAGGCTTTTCCGGCTGCTGCTCCGGCTGTACGCATCCAAATGCGGTGCCCATTGCCAGCTCCCGCATCTCCCCAGGGGTTATACCGTTTTAATTGAACAGCCGTGTCTGTCATTGGCGGTACTAAAGGAGGGGCAACTGCATCTGCCATCTTTTGGACTAACCGTTGGTTGGCCGCAACTGGGCGGTTGTCTTCAAATTCGGTTGACCGTTGCGCTGTGGTTGGGTTGATGGTGACAGCATTGGCATTGCTTTGAGCTGCCTTTTGTTCGTTCTGAACAGTGCTACTTTTCATAAGCTTCAGTCGAAAAATGCATAGTTAAATAATAAGGCTCAAACAGGGAGGGCACACCAATTGGGTCCTTAGGGGGCAGGTTTTAAAGGTAAAAAACTTTCAATTGTCAACCGTGCTGTCGTTTTATTTTTTCGAAGGTCGTCTCCGTATCATCGGAATGCGTAATCCTTCTTCAGAGCACTGTATTAGGGTGGCCAGCCTACGGAGTTGAGTCACTTCCTGCTTCGCACTGATAACCCACCAAATGGTAGGCTTTTTTGCAGAGGGCGGCAAAGCTTCAAAAAACTCCCAAGCCTTTTTATTGGCCTTTATTTGTTGTTCGAATTCGGTTGGTAGCTTTGTCGCCTGGTCTTTTTGCTCGTAGGCGAATTGCTTGGATCGTTTATCGGATAGTTTGTCAAAAGCAGCTTGTCCGGGAGGTGTGACCAGCCCCTTAGCGATTAACTCGGGCATGCGATTGATGTTGACCGCACTCCAATGACTGGTGGGCCTGCGGGGAGTGAACCGAATCATATAGCTTTCTGCATCAATGGATTTTCGGAGGCCATCGATCCAGCCGAAACACAAGGCTTGATCAACTGACTGCGGCCAATCAATGCTCGCCTTTTTTGTCCCTTTTTTATAGTAGCCTACCCATAGCTCAGTTTGCTGATCATGATGCTTTTCTAGCCAGCTACGAAAATCTGCAGGAGTGGGAAAGAAGGTAGGTGTCATAGTATAAAGGGCAATTTCATGATTCTAATGTTTGGATTACTTTCTGCACAGAGGCCCACTCAAAAAGCCGGATGAAACCCGCTACGCCTCCAATGATCAAACCAGGTTGGGTGATGTCTTTTCCTAACCAGGCAATGGAGGCATCCCGTTTGGTGGTCAGTGCTGCCCGTTGCTCGGGATTGGCTCGTGCGTATTCTTTGGCAAATTCCCACGCTCCATCTCGAGCGACTTGAATGCTAAAATCAACCAGGCGCTCGTCCAGTTTGCCGGCAAACCAATCCAACACCCCAATGACCGGAGAAATTTTATTGATGTCGGCTTGTACGCCCTCCACCATGCTGGAAAGAATGTCGTTGATTTTATAGAAGTCTCCTTTCAACGATTCGATTTCATCACCCGGTGCGATTTCTGCGGCAGCTATTCCCAGGTCCAAATTGATGTGGGCGTTGATGCCTGCTAAAAGTTGCTGCAGCACAATGGGCCAGAACTTGTTGACAGCTTCAAAAGTCACTTCCCAGCAACTCGAAGGTTTCTCGCCTGCCTGAAACTGGGAATAGGCCATTAGGTAACGGTTGGCAAAAACCACGTCCAGGTGCTCCATGCGTGGATTGTTTTCAAATTCGCCCTTTTCGATGCCCTCTTTCACAGCAATGGTGACTTTGCGGTATAAGATGGTGAAGTAGGCCAATTTACTCTGTTGGGCCGTGGTATCTGCGATGATGGTATCGAGGTATCCGATGACCTCGTCAATGGTTGTTGCTTGCATATTTATGGCTCAGTACAAATTTGGACACTGCCTGCTTTCGAGACCGACAGTTTCACAGACCAAAAAAGGTACAAAACAATTTTTTGCAGCGGCATCTTTCTGAGCAGCAATTGCTAAAAATCGATGTACATATAAGATATGTCGGAGACGTTGTGCTGGTAAAAGTGGTAGCAGATAACCGCAGTAAACACCAAAAACAACACGGTATTGATGGCAACTCTTTTAGCGTTTTTCATAATGCTCTTTAATTTGCAGTGCCGTTAGGTAGGCGCCATATTCGGAAATGTGCTGCATGTCTTTGAAAGTCCCAGGAACATTCGAGAGTCCGGAACCATCGATGTAAGGAAGTCCGCTGTTTTCCAATATGGTTTTGATTTTGACCATGGTTGCCTGGTGTTTGGCCAAAGCTGCCGGATTGTTTTCGCGGCAATAAATTTCATTGAACGGGCCGAGGTAAAAGGTACACCGGATGTTGTACTGCTTGCAGATTTTAATGAAAGCCAGCAGCATGTTGTCTTGGAAATCGGAGGTTGAATCGATGACTGGAAAATCATGTCCCTGATCCATAAAGTCATCTGTGGCATTAAACTGCGGATTGATTTTGTTGCGCAGCGCCAGCAATTGCTCTTCTGAGTAAAATGACTCCAACCGGTTGCTGCCTTTTGTTGCACCTGGGATTATTTTTCTGTCATTGAAAAATCGATCCAAATCATGGTAGTAGTAGCTTTTGAAATCGTCTATGTGGTGGTCGATGATATTGTGATAATTCGGGAACCGGGAAGCTTCCTGCGCCATAAATTGCTCGTAGATTCCCAGTTTTTCCCCTTCGGGTTTTAACAGCGGGAGCAAAGTGGGATCAACGTAGCGAGTGTAGTAATCTTTTCGGTAATGGTTGAGCCCCTTGCGCCAATAAGTCGGGTTGACATAGTAGAGTACCTCCAATTCTTCAAAATGCTCCGGGTTGTTGAGTATTGCCGGAAAGTAAACATAGGAGCACCGGCCAGCACCGGCCAGTACAGATATGTTGCGCGAGAAAGTAGAATCGCGGTTGAGCAATGCCCAGTAATTGTTGCCGTTGAGGGTGATGTTGGTTTCTGAAGTACCTAGTACCAGTAGGCCATTCGATGCCTTTATGTTGTCGAGAAAGTCGTAAAACACCCGGCTGCTGCTTTTGACATAGCTGCCATTGAAATGGACTTCCGGTGCAAACCGCCCTTTGTTTTGATGGTTGTAAGCAATGAGCAACAGCGGAATAACAAGCAGTACCATCACCCCAGCCGCCAGTGCCGGAATCCAATAACCTTCCCGAATGATTTTTCTAATCTCCGTCATAGTCAGGTATTTGAACAGTGCTGTAAAACCAGTCGCTTTGCAACGTTGAAGTGATAACATAGCGCATCCTTACTTCGTATTCTCCCGGAGCAAGGTGTCGGCTTTCTCCTTCAAAGGTGATGTTGCCATGCAGGTGCATAAAAGCATATTGACCATCGCGGTTGGGCACATAGTTTTTCCATTCACCGCCAGCAGGCCGCAAGTCGATGGCCACTTTTGCCTGTGGATTCGGCAGGTAATACACTCCTATCGCCCAGCCATATTTGGGAATATGTTCAGCTTTGGCTTCTATTTGTTGTTGCTGCAATTCAGGGGCCAGCAATTGCAGAAAAACGTGGTCGTTGTTTCCTTTGAGGGTCGTCATTACGGCAGGTGGGCCAAAGAAATACTGTTGTAAATCCGAAGGCTCGTGCGCCCGCAACTGAAGGTAGACCAATTGGGTTTGCCAAGGTTCGGAAGGAGTGGTTCTGGCCTTGATTTCATAAAGTTCCTTCTCTTGTTCCGCAGGGAAAAGGTAGTAGCTGTTGTCTTCACTTTTTGGGGTGCCGTGTATTTTGGAAACACTGTCGCTTTTGGCACTGGCATATTCGATGTCGAGCGTTTCGGCAGTCGCAGGAAAAGTCACTTTAAAACCATGCAAAGCGCCCATCTGAACAGGGGTGACTTGCAATTCTTTTGCGTTGCTGTGCAACAAGTTGTTTCCGATAAGCCCGATTTGATTGGAACTGTAATGAAAGAAAAACCAGCCAAGCGTTACAAATAAGAATGTGACCAGAATACCAGCAGCATCATGGATTTTTTTTGTCACGGCCCCGCCCAAAAACTGTTGGTAATTTCCTCGAAGGTACTTGTCCCACAACTTAAACCCAATGAGTCCCAAAGCATGCCACAGACCCCAATAGATGAAATTAAGTGTGTTGCCGTGCCAGATGCCACAAATGGTAAAAGTGAGCAGGTAACCAACGAAAGAAACCGGCAACCGTGGTGCGTTGGGCATCCTTTTGGAAAGACCCGTTACGATGGGTTTAAACACATACTTAAAGAGGAAGTTGGAGAAGGTCATGTGCCATTTTTTCCAGAAAGTCGACAGGTTCCTGGAGAAATAGGGATTGTCAAAGTTCTCGGGAGTGCGGATGCCCATGAGGTAAGCAGTGCCAATCGCCATGTCCGAATATCCTGAGAAATCAAAGAGGATATAGGCGGAGTACAAAAACAAACTGCCCACCAGTTGACCTTGCCACATATCGTTGTCCGCAAACAAGGAGAAATCGGTGGCGTAAGAAATGATGATGGGCACGAACAAAAATTTCTTGATGATGCCCACGAAAATTCGAAACAATCCGGCCTTGGCCAGCTGGGTGCGGTACGTCCTGCGGTGTTGCTTTATCCAGTAGTTGAAATTGTTGTAATCGTCAATGGGGCCAGCCAGGAACGTAGGAAAAAAGAGGATGTAGTTGAGAAACGAAAGCAGGTCGTAGTTCTTGATTTGTTTCCGCGAGGAATCGACCAGGAAATGGATCAACCGAAACAAGATGTAGGAGAGGCCAATTCTGCTCAGCAACGACAGTTCAGCGATGCTGTAGTTTTTGACTACAAAAAGCCCAATCAGAATACCAATGAAAACAAGCATCCAGTGCTGTGCGCCTTCCTGCTTGCGCGATAAAAAGCGGCCCGCCCAAAATGTGAGTGCCGAAACCCCCAACAAAATACCCAACGAACTCAACCCTGTCAACAAGTTGAGGATGAGTAGGCTGCCTCCTAAGAGGGCGAGGTTGAGCAAGGTTTTGCTGCTGGTAAAACGTTGCAACAGGTTGAAGGCTACAATAAACAGTAGGATATAAACAAAACTGATGTTGTTCAGGAATATCATGGAAGTCTGTCAGCGCCTTGGGCCGTTTTCGCCAAGTGTAAAACTATCAAAAATAGGGGCTGCTCAGGAAGGGAAGTGGGTGAGTTATCCTCACCGGACTGTTCGTTATTCCAGGTTTTGCGAACTTTTCAAAAATACCTCCTTTATACTTCAAGGAAATCAGAGCTATTCTGTCTGATCTGAAATTTTTAGGTGAGCCTTATTTTAAGGCCATTCAGGTTTACTTATGAGGTGTCTGAAAAGCAAGATTAATGCGAGGAGATTTCGTTAGGACCAAATAGGATGAATGCAGTTAAGGCAATAAATAAGAGGAACATAAAGCAACGGATGGCTATCCCGCCCCATTTTTTCCAGTGGCTGGGTTCTTTTAAGCTTTTAATAGCAGAGACGGCTCCTGAAATACTGAAGAAACCAGTTAAAAGAAAAAATGCGACAACTAGCAATTCTCCTGGGGGTAATTTTGTAGCGGAGCTAAGGGCAGTAATTACGTAAAGCAAGATTAAACTGCCCAAAGCATACAAGGAGTGACGAAACGACCGACTGCTATGTGATTTTTTAACAGCCGGCATCAACTGGAGTTTTCATCGTATTTATTGGAATAATCGGGCGTGACCCGCTAGCCCGAAAAAGCTTTGACTATGTCCATTACATTGGCCATAATAAGGGCAACGAATAGGCCAATCATACCTATGTTGACGGCCATTCCTGCCCATTTTTTCCAGTGGTTGGGTTCTTTGAGGCTGTTGAATGCCTCGACAGTACCGGAAATTCCAAAGAATGCGGCCACAAGCACCAATATACCCATTAGAAAATGGCCGGGATCGAGTCCTGTGTAACTGTCGACAAAGCCCACTGCCAAAATCAGCGCGATAGTGCCCAATGTAGATAGGGCGTAGCGAAACGATCGGTAAGTATGTGAATCTTCTGTTGGTTCCATCAAAGCGGCCTATTCCTTGTCTTCTTGCGACTTGATTTTTTCAATGTCGCGGTTGAAGCGATCGATCAGGTCGCGAGAAAAGGAAGAGATGACCTTGGCTTCTGCTTTGTCAATACCGTCAGAGGCATCGGCAATTTCCATCATCACATCAATGAATTCATGGTACTCTGGAGTGGGCCCAAACTGATAGCAGAAGTCCATGACCTTTTTGTAAACGAAATCAATGTCGTCTGCGCGGTTCACTTCGTAATCAAAAGACCATTGAATGGTGGAGGCCCAGGGGTGGTTCTCTAAAATTTTAGTGAGCGCATCCACTTCTTTTTCCTGAATGATACCATCCGCTTTGGCCACTACATAAATCAATTCACCGAGGGTTTCGTAGAGTTCTTCCTTGTCTGTCATTGGATGCTTTTTGAATTGAAATGTGCTTTAAAGCGGGCTGTTAATTTTTGTACAATATAAAAAGAGACTTGAGATATACCCAAGCCTAATAACAATCCAAGAATAGCGCCCGGTAAAATGGCGTTCTGCGGAATGCCCCAATCGAAAATCAAGGATATTAACCAGGCTAAGGCTCCTCCCAAAACCATCCCTCCGATGGAAAAGGCAAGGTGCAGAAATAGTTGAAAGCCTTTCGAAAAGGATCGTTTGTGAACGCCAACAATGATGGATGCCGACAATATGCCATAGGCGACCAGGCCAAATAAAACCAACAGGACCAGCAGGGTGATTCCAATCCCAACTCCGATAATGATGAATGCAACGAGGTAAAAGAGCGGAGCAAAAGGTGGTCCGTCAAATTCGCTGGGATCTTGTTGGGGGGGAGCTTCTTCGGTATCTTGGGAATTGTCTGGGGCAAGCTCGGTCGGTGTGATCGTGCTGTCAGGTTCTTGTGCCATTGCCGGAACAAGCAGCAACGTGGACAGAAAAGATAGTAGGAACAAGATCGTGTAAGGAGCAGCTTTCATCAAACCCTAAAATAAGATCATTTCTGTTCAATCACCGTCACAGCCACCCTGCGGTTTTTGTCTCTACCAGTTGAGGTATTATTATCTGCAATTGGCTTTTTACTGCCGTAAGCATGGATCTCAATTTTCGAAGCTGGAATACCCGCTTTGAGGAGTTGCTCCCGAACTGACTGGGCGCGCTTTTGGGCCAATTTCTCGTTGATGTTGTCAGGGCCGGTATTGTCGGTATGTCCGGTAACATGCACCATCAAATGCTCGTTTTGATCCAGGTTCTTTTTCAATTGCCCGACCCACCAAAGCATCAGTGGTGTCGATTCGGCTTGAGAGACTTCAAATGACACGGTGAGTTGGTTGACAAGAGGCATTGTCTCCACTTTTTCGTCCACCTTTTCCTTCACTGCAACGGGTGTCTCTGGTTCACAGGAGATGCTGCAATCGGGTACTTCGCCCACTTGATACAGCTCAATGTCATCGACAAAATAGTAGGCATAAGGTCCGCCACTCGTAGAAGTTTCTGAATCTAAAACGAAGGTCTTCTCATCGTTGGTGAAATTGCCCAGGATGAGGTATTCACTGCACTGATCGACCGTCATTTCTCCGCACAAGGTCATCCATTCAGTGGTGTTGTCAATCAGTTGCAAGCGGGGCGATTGAAAGGCCGGAGAAAACGGAAAAATCAGCCGATCGTTTCGGGTGTAGTTGCTATCTGTCAAGGCAACTTCGATGTGATCGACAGCATAGCGATAAGATGAATTGCGTTTGACTTTCATGCGGAAATGGTAGGTGTTGCAGGGGTGCAACTTTTCAGTCAACTGTGTCATGATGTACTCGCGGTTGTCAGTGCCACCGCCCGAATACATGTAGAGCCCGGTGGTGCCTTCGTGAAAGTCGGGTGTGCCTCTGCCGGGGTTGAACCACGATGAGTTGACAGAGTCGGGCAGACGATCAAAGCTCGGATCGGGCACCAGGTTTTTTTGATTGCCGGAAGGCGTGAAATCATTTTTCGGGGCACAGGCCAACTCCTGCGTGAGGTAGGAAGTACTGTCGTTGTACTCGTGTGGCGATACCTGCACATTGTCCACAAAATAATAGGCAAGGTGTGCCAGCATTTTTTCCCGGGCACTTTGACCAATCAGCCCGCCCATGTACTTCTGTTTGATGTTTTTGAGCACATTTTCTCCGACATTGTTGGTGACTGCCTTGCGTGTGGTGCGCCCACAATCCTGAAAATTGCCAATCAGGATGTACCGCTCTCCGCCTTTTGCATTGTAAACACCTTTCACCTCTACCCAGGCAGTGGTGTCGTTGATGAATTTACCCAGGGGATTGGAGATGTGGCCTTTGCCATGAAAATTGCGCACGGACTTCTTTTTGGTCAAATCCGTGGTTGAAAAATAGGCGCCAATCTGATCGGTGTAGTAGCCACTTTTATCTGCGAGGCTGGTGAAAAAGGAAACCCGGTATTTACCTCCTTTTTTGAGCGGTTCGCTCAGTGCAAATTGAAGGTATTCCCGACTGCGGCATTCGTTGCCCAAATCCGCAGTGAGCACCAATCCGCAGTATCCATCGCCATCCTGTGGAGGCTGGGAACCACAAGGGTTTTTTGCGGGACTGAAATTGCCGCTGCAAGCGTTGAAATAATCCGGTGCTTCAAACAGGTGCTTGACCTTGCCTTTTAGCTTGAGTTTCTTCTCCACAAAGCCAGTCGGGCATTTGGTGTAATCTTCCAGGCTGTTGTTTTGCACCAGGTTTTGAGCCATTGTTGCAGCACACCAACAGAGTAGTACGACCGCTATTTGTATCCCTTTCAACACCAATTTTTTGCTCCCTGATTCTATCCACCACATTGAGGGCGTAATAATACAACAAACGAATTTTGTTACATAAAAGTAGGCGGTGGAGGAAGGAAATTTTAGCTGCTGACGATCCGGCCATCAGCCATTTCAATGATCCGGTCTGTTTTTCCGGCAAAATCCATGTCGTGAGTAACGACCAGAAGGGAGAGGTTTTGTTCTGCGCTAACCTGTTGGAACATGTCAAAAACATTGGCAGCATTTTTACTGTCCAGGTTGCCAGTGGGTTCATCGCCCATGATAATGGAGGGATTGTTTATCAAGGCCCGGGCAATGGCCACCCGTTGCTTTTGTCCTCCTGAAATTCTACTCGACAACTTGGTGGCCTGATCGTCAATGTCCAGTAACCGCAATTTTTCCATGGCATCGTATTCGATTTCTTCCAACGATTTGCGCCCCAATTTTTTAGCTGGGAGCATCACATTTTCCAATACGCTAAACTCAGGGAGTAAATAATGAAACTGAAAAACAAACCCGATGTGTTCGTTGCGGATGGCAGCCAATTCGTCTCCTTTTTTTCCGGTCAACTGCACTCCATCCAGCGATAGGTCGCCTTCGTAGTCCGTATCCATGGTGGAAAGGATGTAGAGTAAGGTAGACTTGCCACAACCGGATTTGCCAATGATGGAAACGAATTCTCCTTTGGCGACCTCAAAATTGATGTCTTGCAAGACGTGAAACAGCGTGGGGACACGAAAATACTTGTTGATGTTGTTAGCGACTAATACTGGTGGTGCTGCCATGTCTATTGTCCTCTGATAATTTCAACAGGATCGATTCTTCGTGCTTTTTGGGCCGGGAGATACCCTGCCAGAAAGGTAGATATCAACGCAAAAACAATTCCGATAACATAGTATATTGGCTCAAAATTGACCGGGAAGGTTTTGATGGTGGGCAACGCTTCTGTCTCAAAAGGCGTGTGCGAAATCAGCACCGAAAGTGAATAGCCGATGATGAGGCCAATAGCTCCTCCGACAGCGCCAATAATCATGGCCTGACTAATGAAAATTTGCTGTACATCTTTCCCGGAGAATCCGGTGGCCTTCAGTATGGCAATGTCATTCATCTTTTCGTAAATGAGCATGTTCAGGATATTGTAAATCCCAAAACCAGCTACAATGAGCAAAGTGATGGACACAGTATAGGTGATGATGTTGCGAATGCTGGTACCCGTCTCAAATTGGGCATTGGCGGTTTTAATATCGATGGCCGAAAGTTTGAAGTTTTGGCTGATTTCCTGGGCCATCGGGCCTGCAAGCTCCATGTCGTGTAACTTGACGTTGATGTCGGTAATGTAATTGTCTGTCTCTCCGGTCAACCGTTGTGCCATTTTGAGGTTGGTATAACTTTGCACATCGTCAATTTCTGACAACCCACTTTGGTAGAGCCCGACAATTTTTAACGGAAAAACATTGCCGGTTGAAGTGGTGACTTGAATGCGATCATGAAGTCCGACTGACATTTTTTTGGCAATGCCCGCTCCGAGCAAAATGCCGTTGGAGTTGGTGGTCAGGTTTTGAACGCTGCCTTCTACGATGTAATCTCCCAAACTGAAAAGGCGATCTTCCTCAAGAGCATCAATGCCGTTGATAATGCCATTGAGTTGATTGGACCCCGCGAGGTAAAACACCTGTGCGGTGACTTGCGGAATGGCCCCTTTGACATTTGGATTGGCGTTGAGGTGGCTTAGAAGCGGCAAGGCATTGTGGATGCGCAGCTGATTTTGTTTGGGCTGAACGGACTGCACAATGTTGACCGCTCCGGCCAACTGCTGGTATAAATCGACAGGTTGTTGCGCACTCGGTTTGATTTCATTAAAAATGTGTACATGCGGTGTTCTGTTGAGTACCAAACCATCCAACAATCCATTTAGCCCCGTCATAAAACTGACCAAGGTGATGAAAGAGGCAATCCCAAAAGTAACGCCTAAGGCCGCTATTATCGTTTGTTTGATGCGCGACAGTAAATGCGTTTTAGCAATAGTTAAAAGGAGGACGTGGTTCATGGACACTAATTGGGTTTTACCAAAACACTGTTGGTATCCAGTCCTGAAAGAATTTCGATCCGTTCGAGGTTGTGTTGTCCCGTTTTGACTGACACAGAGCCCTGATCAGTTTTTACTTTATCTCCATCTTCCAGATAGGCCAGCGGAATGGTCATGACCTCTTCCTTTTTCTCGATGATGATGTTGGCCTCTCCGGTTAACCCAGGATAAAGCACATCGGGTTGATTCAGAAACAAGCCCTCCAATAAAAACGTTTGAGAACGCGTGTCCATAGAGGGATAAATTTTGCTAATCAGCGCTTCAAAAACCTGATCGGGATAAGCTTCAAGCACGACCAAAATCTCTTGACCCAGGCGGATTTTTGCAATGTCGACTTCGTCTACAAGCAATTCCAGTATAAAATTTTGATGGCTTCCCAAGTGGGCCAGAGGTTCCTGGCCCGAGACCAGTTCGCCCGGATTTTTGAGCAAACTGTATACTTTTCCCTCAATTTTGCTGGTAACGGTATAATCTTCGTTGATGGTGCGGCTGCTGATATAGTTGTTCTCTGCCTGCTGTAGCTGTGTCTCTAGTTCATTTTTTGTCCGGGCCAACTGGTTTTGTGCAGACTTAAGTTGGTTGACCGCGACTTCATAAGCTAGCTTGCGGGTATCATAGTCGTTTTGCGATCCGATTCCTTGCTCCCACAATTTCTTTTGTCGGAAATAATTGGTGGAGTCGTTTTGAAGCTTCAATTGAGCAGAAGCAATTTCATTTTTAAGATCCTTCAAAACGGCCGTTTTGCCTTCATAGTTGGCTTTGATAAGTTCGAGGTTCAAGCGGGCATTCTCTGAATTAAGTCGGGGAGTGCTGTTGACAATTTTTATCAGTCCGTCCCCCCTTTTAACCCGATCTCCTTCTGCAACCAGGTTGCTCTCAACAATGCCTCCAACTGCCGCATAAACAGCGTACAGACTGTCGGGTTGAACCGTTGCCGAAGCATAGACGGAAATGGTCATGGAAGAAATGGTCGGGTGAACGCTTGGACCTTGCTGGCCACAGGAAACGAAAAGGATAAGCAGACCAATAAATACAAAGGAAAATTTGCCCACAATAGTGCTGTTTAGCACAAAGGTGGCGAAGAACGTTGTCAGGATTTATGATCCCGGTCAAGCGTGATACTGACGAAAATCAGGGATGCCCTTTTTCGGTGTTTCCTGATTTCAGAATGATTGGTCCACGACAGTTGGGTAGGCGCTATTCGGGAGTGATGACCCCATCGGCAAAGTCACCCTGCTTGAGTTGGACTAAAATTTCGTGCAGGGTTTCAGCTGCCAATCCATGAAGCACCAACCGGTAAGCCGCACTATAGGTAGAGGCAGGCACCATGGGATGTTTGTTATTGACCAGGCTCAGGTGGGCCGGAGTTTGCATGATTTGGGCAGTGTAAATACCGATCGTTTCGTCCAGTTGCAAGGAATTCGATGCCCGAATAAAATCGTTGGCGGTGAGAAAAAACTGGTAGAAAGGAGTGAACAGTTCGATGGAAGAACGCAGGTCGAGAATGTTGGTCCATCGCTTGGGAAATTCAATGTGGTCAAACTGATCCAAGGTAATCATGTCGAGGTTGAGTGGGCGTTTGCCCTTGATTCCAATCCCTTTTTCTTTGAGTTGGTTGTTGAGGGCAATCACAAAATTGTAAAGGTTGAGGTCGTGCTTCAAAAACAAATCGTCTTTCACCTCTTCAAAATTGCGCGGTTTAAGCGGACTGGTGGAAACATCCACACCTTCGATATTGGCAGCAATAAACTCCATGATTTCGCTGCCCACATGAAAATGGCGAAATATCAGCAAATTGGCATCGGGACTCACAAAACGTTTCAATCCCCAGGACAAGATGATGTGCAAAAATTTAGAAGAGTTGATCAACCGGGGAAGAAAGAACTTAAACAGGTGGATGAAAAACATGGTGATTTTGGACCAGAGTCCAATCAACGGCAGGAGGTAGGTGACCGTCTTTGAATTGTTGTCACGCATCAACGCCATTTTGGTGGTTTTGTTGATCGGGATGCTGTTGTCAAGATACATCGCCAACCATGGATTCGGGTCGCGTGTGTCGTGGTTGCTGATGTCTAGTTCAGGAGGAGTGTTTGCAGTCATACCTTAGTAATTTCCAAGTTCTTCCAATTGCAGTTGGTACAGTTTGGCAGTTGTTTTGGCGGTTTTCGCGATGCGTTTTGCAATTTCCATGTTGAGGGCAGGATGATTGAGCGCCTGCTCCAGGTTGCGGAAATGGTTTTCGTCAGCGACCCCATGATACGTAAAAAATGAGACTTGATCATCCCGCAACTGCAACTGCTCCTGCATCATGCGTCCCCAATACCCCGCCAGGCGTTTGCCAATGCCTTCAATAATGAACATGGCTCCCAACAAATCGATGGGGTTGGGCTGACTCGCCTGCTGAAACATGTAAGCTGAAAGGGCCGCGCTACCAATGTTCTTTTCTCCACTTTCAATGGCCACACGAGTGCCGCCAGCAGCAATGAAGTTTTTCTCCAGCATTTGGTAGTCCTTGTGTTCGGTGGCGGTGTGTCGGATAAAGGCAGAACGCAACTCAAAAAGCTCGATGTCGATGTGCGAAGCCGCCCGCGAAATCCATTGTGAGCCGTCAATTACTTGCTGGCGCAAATCCAACAGCAACAGTTGGTAATCGGCCATGGTGAGTTGGCCATCGTGTATTTTGGTGACGATGGGTACCTTCAGCAGATTGGATTCAAAATCGATCCAGATTTGAGTCAGTTGCCTGACCAACCATTCGGAAGTTTCGGTTTTTTCAACTTCCAACCCTGGTGATTCGACTGGCCGCACAGCAAACTTTTTTCCGCCTGACTTTTGACCCACCACCGTCAACGACATAAAGGAAGTGATGAACCGCCCACTTTCCGGTACCATGCACAGGATGGTGTCTCCGGCTTTCAGTTTTTCTGAATACAGCAGCTCTTCCAACATAATATAAATAGAGGCCGAGCCTGTGTTGCCTTTGGTGGTGAGGTTGCTAAACCATTTTTCATCGGGCACGGTAGCACCGCCCTTTTTCATCAACTCCTTAATGGGGGCTTTGAAGAATTCCGAAGAGTAGTGGCAGCAGAGCCAATCTACCTGGTCCACCACAATCTTTTTCTGGTCGATTAATTCAAAGAAGTGGGCCACACCGGTTTTAACCACTTGGTCGAGCAATCGAATGTCTTGTTTCAGGTTGATGGCTCCAGCCGCAGAGGCCGATTCGTAGTCCGGGTAATCCAGCCACGTGCGCTCTGTCTCGTCTTTGTTGTCGTTTTTTCCGGCATACATGCACAGCGGAAACTGATGGGCGTGTGATTGCACATCAATCCAGTCGATGGCCAGCGACAATCCCGTTTCGTTGGGTTTGTCTTCCAACACAAATGCCCCCGCACCATCGGACAGCATCCACCGTAAAAATTCGGTGTCAAAAGGCATCGATTCCATCCCTTGAGCTTCGAAGCGAGAAGCCTTAAACAACCGACTTGCCAACTCACTGCCTGAAGCCACTGCGTTGTTTTTTTCGCCTACGGCTATTTGTGCGAAGGCTCCTTTTAAGGCCATCATGCCGCTGGCGCAAACACTTTGGTAACTGGCAATCTCGCATTTATCTAAACCTGCCTGGGCGTGCACCATGCTCGCAAAGCCGGGAACCGGCAAATCTCCTTGTGTGGTGCCAGTCGCCAGCAACTGAATGTCGCCAGGGCGCAACCCACTTTTTCCCAACGCTTGTTGAATGGCAGTAGCGGTCATTTGTTCATTGCTGTGGGTGCTCTGTTGGTTTTTGTCCAGGGCATAGTGTCGTGATGCAATGCCATTTTGTTGCAGTACCCGTTTTTTGGCCACGCTGCCTTTTCCATGGACCTTGCCCAGGTAATCTTCCATCTCTTCATTGGAAATGGAGTCGTTTGGAAGAAAAGCTCCAATGGCATTGATGTAAACACTATTCATTCTTCTTTGGGTTATTAGGGTAAGGTCGATGTCCGCTTAATTTGCGGTAGAGCCAATCGGGCAGGTGACTGGCAAAGCCAAAATTTTGACGGCCCTTGTGGTGATGTTCTGCATGATGTGTACCAAAAACCAACCAGTCTGGCCCGGTGCCTTTGCCGAAACGGTAGTTGCAGTGTCCCGCATAGTTCAGCAACACACTGATGAGTGGATACAAGAAAACAGCCATAGGGGCCAAAGGAAAAAGGAGTGCAAAAGTGAGTGGGACTGTGCTTAGCAATGCAGCTTCCAGCCAGTGAAAACTGTAAATGGAATACACTGTAGGCACATGTGAACGGTGGTGTATATAATGTACGTTGCGCATCCACCAGGGCAAATGCATCAAGCGGTGCACCAGAAAAAAGTGCAACTCATTCCAGGCAGTCAGCAGCACCAAGCCAAGCAGGACGTTTAAAGCAGTATTGGGAAGGATGTGAATCACACCCTCACGAATACCCCAAACAATCGGAATGCCGGTGAATCCAAATAGGAATACCGACTGGAGCGAATGGCGGATTTCGTACTTTATCTGTTTGCGCGGGACCTCCTTGGCCGCAATTTTTTCGAGCAGTCCCTTGCTGGCCAAAAAACGACAAGTGGCATCAAACAAGGGTGCCAGGCCCAAATACAACACGAGAAAGTAGGCCAGCGTAATTCCAAACAACGTGAAATAGGAATACTCGTAGATAATATTTTCCAGCAGCTCGTTAATCATGGGTTTTACTTGGTTTCTTTAGACGTGACTTACCACAAATTTGCTTGCTCAATCTACGGGAATTTCGCTGAACTGGTTGGGGTTGATAACGTGAAGTTAATGGTGGTCGGTTAACTGTGGAGCATTAATTTTTGGGACCATTGTCCACCTGCATTTTTCTAAAGTAAGCCCCTAAATAGAACTGGGGTTTTACTTAGAAACGGCCAGGGCATAAGCCACTCCCAGTTCGAATACAGCATCTATGTCAACTATTGGCAAATCCTGATCAGCTGCGATGGGTAATATTTTCATGCGAGCTCTGTCCCCACTTTCCAAAGCGGGATGTTGGATGTGTTTTCCTTCGACCATCAATATATAAGGTGCTCCCGTTTTTTTATCAGTCCACAAATAGCAGAAGGCTTTACCCAAAAAGCAGTAACACGGCATGCCGTATTTCATGGTTTCGGTCATCCGGTCATCGTAGTTTTTTATGTAGCTCCTCAGGACGAGCAAACATCCTTTTACGGGCTCTTCTTTTGAGAGGAAAAAATCATCTATCGTGCTGGAAACCATGTTTTTAACATTCTTATAACAGTTCTGGCCTGAATCGTCAAATCTTTGAACTGATTTGCAGGATGACAACGCTACCAGGTCGCGATATTTGTACTGTACAAATCAAAACACACAAGAAAGATGAAAAAAGTAATTCAATTTTCAATGATCGCACTGGTCGGAATTTTACTCATGAGTTTTGGCCCCAGGGAGGGGAAAAAAGAAAAGAAAACGCAGGATTTTGTCATTTCTAAAGTGCTGCCGTTTCCAGCGATGGATGTTTGGAAAGTGGTCGGAGAAGACTACGGCAAGATTGCTGACAGTCACCCTAAAATTGTGCATTCGGAATACATCAGTGGTTCGATGAAGGCAGGCGAGGGGGCAGAGCGTATCTGTAATTTTAACGAGAAAGGAACGCAATATTTACGCGAGAAGATGGTAAATTACGATCCGGAAAACATGACTTTTGTGAACACGGTTTACCAAGCAGGAAAATTTCCGGTTGACCCGGAAGTAACCCGAGCCATTTACACGGTAAAGCCGATTGATGCCAACAGCTGTCAACTGGTGTTCGACATGAAGTTTAGAACCAAACCAGCGATGATGGGTGGCATGATGAAAGGCAAGTTCACCGGATTGATCGAAGACTATTTCATTGCCATTGAACACCACTTGAAGACTGGAGAGAAAGTGACCAAAGAGAATTTCAAGGACATCAAAAAGGGGTACGAAGGTTAGAACAGAATTGAATTGTTTAGCAACAAAGAATAGTGAATAGGAAACATGATTCTTGAACATAAAACCATTGACCTGTTTGGGGCGATGCTCTTTGAAAAGGCGGTTATTCAACCGCCTTTTACCATGCCCAACAACATGTCTGAAGAGGCCTGTTTTCTGTATATATTGGAGGGCTCCTGCAATGTGGTAGCGGAAACCGGAGAAAACTTTCTTTCAACCAAAGAATCGGTGCTGATGAAGTGCGGCAACTATTTTGGGCGTGCCATTCCAGACACTCAGTCACAACAGTATTCGGTCCTGGCGATCCACTTCTATCCAGAGGTGTTGCAGAAAATCTACGACAACCGGCTCCCGGATTTTTTGACAAGCCACCAGGAAATACCCTCAAAATTGGGGTTGGCAAAAATAAAGTACGATGAGCTGTTTAGTCGCTACATCGAAGGCATCTTGTTTTATTTCGAGAATCCTGCCCTGGTCAGCGAAGAGTTGCTGGTGCTCAAATTGAAAGAGATCATTCTGTTGTTGTCCAACACGGACCGAGGGCATGTGGTGCACCGAATTTTGTCGAACCTTTTTCAACCGACCAACTTGCGGTTTAAGGAAGTGGTCGAAGCCAATCTCTACAAAAATATCACGCTGGAAAACCTGGCCATTTTGTGTGGACTCAGCCTTTCTTCGTTTAAGCGGGAGTTCAAAAAGGTGTATGAGGTTTCTCCTGCAACGTATATCCGCAATGAGAAATTACGCAAGGCGGAAGAACTGCTACGTTGCACAACCGAACCCGTTAGCAACATTGCATACGATACGGGTTTTGCAGACCTGTCCAATTTTTCCAGGGCCTTTAAAACCCGCTATGGAAAGGCGCCCAGTGAAGTGCGGGGGAAATAGAACCTACTGTAATTTCATCGATGCAATGGCCTTCTCAAAGGTGTCTTTGTAATCGTCCCAGGTTTTGGTAGGACTTTCCAGAGAGACCGACAGCAAGTTGTTGTCGTGGGCCAGCACAAATTGGAGGAGGTGGATCTTTTTGGAAAACTGATTTTTGCGGAAAATCAATTCAGAACGCAAGCCCTTGTATTCTCCAATGGTGACTTCCTGCAAGTCTACCTCTTCAAATTCAATGTAATCGTACCCGTTGCGCTTGTAAGCGGTGTACCATTCTATCACAATTTTGTGGTCGGTGATCAGGCTGGGGTAACTCTTTGAAACTTGTTCCACTTTTGAAATCGTGGCACCTATCTCAAATAGAGTAGTATCGGAAACCAACTCTTCCAGAGAGATGAACATTTGCATCACCCTATCTTCTTTGTTGTGTTGCAAATGCCAGTCAGCAGGTAGGTCGATAGAGACCGTTTTTTCTGGATTGGAAAAGGTGTTCAGCGACTGAGCTGAAGTAAATTGAGCGGTGACCAATAAGGCGATTATGAGCAACAGACTTTTCATGGATTACTTTTTTGGACAGTAGTGGTCAGATTCTTCCACCGGGTATTTTTTGTCAAGATCAATGTTGTTGTAGCTTGACCCGGCTCCCCAGGCAAACCATTTTTCAAATCGGGGCAGCAACGGATCGTTCTGCACCATTTGGAGAAAATAGATTTCGTGTTCCTTTTCCTTCATCCCCATTTCATAGAGTAGCCGGTCATGTTTGGTAATGCCCAATGAATTAAAGTATTGCTTCATTCTGAAGTACTCGCACACATTGCCACTTTCCAGGCGCCCGGCAAAATAGATGGGCATAAATCGCCCGATGATAAAACAACTGGCCGCAATGATCTTACCAATAACGTAATATTTGAGCTCGTATTTTCGGGAAATGGGGATTCCATATTCATTCATGATTTTCAGCACTTCTCTGCGGTGCTCCCATTCATCCATTTCAACCTGCTTGATGTCCGCTTTTTCTTTGGGAGAACTGAGGGAAGCCACGTGCCCCTGATAAGCAAAAGAAGCTGCTTTTTCGGCAGAGTAGGCTTGTCGAAGTAAATCGACTAGAGCTGCGTGTTGAAGTCGCAAATTGACCGTAGATTTGAGTGTCAAAATTACGAATAAATCAGCCGGTAAAGGCATGGATATTTAGCTGTTTTCCAACTCGCGTTGCAAGTTCAATCGGGCGGTGGATTCGTACCGGTCGTAAAACCATTTTGTCTTGTACAGGCGGTCCATTTCGAGCAGGTGCCGCAGCACCTTTTTCCTTCCGGGAAAATAGACCAAATCCGGGTAGATGGCATATTCCTGGCGCACTTGTTGACTATAGCTATCATACGTTTCAGCTGACTTTCCTAAAATGGACAAATCGGCATCCGTGAAAATGTTGGTGTCTGTGTTATCACTCATTGCATGCGATTTAGTAGCCTCGATTTGAGCAATGCAGGTCGCAATAAATTCGGTAGGAAGCGACAATTGCTGCAACCGCTTTTGGGCGAGCAAAGCACTTTTCTCCTCGTTGTTTTGCTTCAGCACATTGTAGACCGAATCGTGGTAGAAGAGCGAAAATAGAACCACTTCCCAGTTGTTGATTTTCGATCGCATCGGGAGCAACTCTGCATACAGGTTGGCCAGGTGATCGAGGGTGTGGTAATGCCTTTTCTTGTGGGTGTGCGCATCCTCCAATTCTTTCCAGAGTTGAGCAGCCAATGCTTCTTTATTGGAGTAGCGGGAGACTAACTCAATGAACGTGGACTTCAGCTGACGGAGAGCCGGTTCAGTCATAATAGTTTATTTGTTCGAAAATGGTCGTCCAGTCACTGAGCTTATGGGTTTTTCTGTACGGCTTTCAGTGCGTCAATTTCTCTTGGCGACAAGATGGCTTCTCCTTGGTAGTAGTGGTTGTTGTCTTTTGCATACCGACCTTGTTCTTTTGCGTCTACAGGTGCAAAAGAAGAAGGGTCTGCCTGCTCAATTTTTGCTCCCCGGTAGAATGCGAAATTTTGGTCCATGGCATATTGTGTGAATTCAAAGATTTTGAAACTGACTGGGTCAGCTCCTTCAACGGTGCTCAGCGTTCCTCCATCGTCAAGGGCCCAAAAGAAATAGACCCTGTTTCTGTCTTTGTAATAGTCGCTTCCAACGGCTTGAAAAGAACCCGAGTCTACCAATGCATCGATCAGCTGAACTCCCTCATGACTCCACAAAGACTCAATGTATCCGGGAGTTTTCGGGTCGCGTTTATCGATTACCTGAAAGCACAGATGACCGGCCTCGTTTTGGTAGAGACCATCTCGAATCTCTCGATGCGAGTCAGGTGGAGAGGTATCAGAACATCCTGCCAAGAGCAGAATTATCCCGGTTACCGGAAGAATCCGGTAAAGAAAATAGCTAAACATGCGTGGGTCCAATTACGTTGGAACATCAAGATACACAATCTCCACGATGGAGAAAAGAAGCAAGAGGTACTTTGGGGTAGAGCAGTCTAAAGAAATCGGAAAACCGGCAACATGTCGGCCATTACTTCCATCAACTGATTTTTGTCGTTGGTGAGGTAATAGATGTAAACATCTGCCAAATCATTTTTGTGCAGGCAAATTACCTGACAAAACTGAAAAGGAATCTCTTCGTTGACAAGGTCTACTTGCTGTGTGGCGCCCCAATCGGCCCGGTAGATGCTTTTGAGGGAATTGCGCTCCATGATTTGAAAATTGTGCACTTTGTTTTTGGAGGCATGTTGCACGGCCAGCTCCATGGCCATTTGGCAATATTCATTGGGATCGGCCAATTCTGCCAGCGGGTCCAGGGCCTTTTGCCGGTTGTAGTAAGTGCTTGTTGAATCCAGCGGCACAAAGAAGTAGCGTACTTCATAATCCTGGCGGGCATTTTCAAAGGCCACATGGTGTGGAATAAAATCATTGGCATCCGCAGGGATGGAGCGGAGGTTCCCGGGATGGTTAAATTCTGTACCCGTTCGAACCAACCAATAGTTCATGTCAGTAACGGTAGTATCCTGTGCCTGCATCCAAAGGGGCAGAGCAAGTAGCAGGGTCAACAGCAATCGTGTCATTTATTTCTTCTTTTTACTCGACTTGGCCTTTGGATTAAAAGCTAAACACTGCTCCAACCAAAATTCCAAATCCGCTTCCATGTCATAGCCTTCAGGAGCGATATTCAGGTAGCCTTTCATCGGACGACCTTTCATTTCCATAGGACTGGCACCGTCTCGCAGCAGCAGTTGAGGCAAATCGTCCGGTTCAATGCGCACCATCAGGCCTCCTTTAAGGACTGCAAAGCACATTTTGTCGTCCACCATAAAACACAGTCCACCCATCATACGCTTCTCTTCCCAAACGACATTTCGCGCAGAAAGGTTCTGCCGAATTCGATCTACCAGAAAATCATCCCATGCCATAACGTATACAATTGGTTCGAAGGGCTAATTTAGCCGATAATTTGGATGGAGGAAAATGAGGTGGGGGAAAATGAGGTGGGGGAAACGGGCAACGGAAAAATCTATTGACTTCGTGAGAAAATCTTGCGAACTTTGTTTCTAAAGCCACCGATAAATCTGATCGATCATGAACCTGCACAGAACTTGCAACCTGTCCTTTCTGGCCCTCATGGCATTTGCTGCCATTGCTGCCTGGCTCACTTTACAAAGTTGTAAACACGAGCCCTTCGAACCGGTAATACCAGATCCAGCGACAACTGACACGACAACCGTTTTACCCAGTCATCCCTGCGACCCGGATTCAGTTTATTTCCAACAAGATGTGCTGCCTTTGCTCGTTTCTACCTGTGCAAAAAGTGGTTGTCACGATGCCGCAACGGCTCAGAAAGATGTGATACTGAACAACTACGCCAATGTAATCAATACGGGAGATGTCGTGCCATTTGATCCTGAATCGAGCAAAATTTATGAGATGTTGGTTGAAACGGACCTCGACAAAAAAATGCCTCCTCCTCCCAATACTCCATTAACCACAGAAGGCATCAACCTTATTCGCAAATGGATAAATCAAGGTGCTTTGGATTTAAAGTGTGACGGAGGTTGTGATACCGTATCAGTTACTTTTGCAACAACGATTTCTCCGCTGATTAGTAAGCATTGTCTCGGATGTCACAGTGGCCCCGACCCTCAAGGTGGGCTCAGCTTTGAAACCCATGCTGACTTGGCTATAGTTGCAAACAATGGTAGGTTGTATGGTGCAGTTAATCATGAATCGGGATTTACAGCCATGCCGTTCAATGGCAACAAATTACCGGTGTGCGAAATTGAACAAATACGGTTGTGGATCGTGGATGGAGCACCCGACAACTAATTAGATGTCGGGCGCATCCAGTTAAAGTCAATCATCAATAGTTAGTTTAGAATCTCCGAACGAACTACCCACCTCCAGCTTAAGGTTGTTCTTTTGTACTAATTGGCTACAATGCCCGCATGCGGTTGTTGCGGGCGTTGTGCTCTATCTTTGCCAGCCCAAGTGCTTTCATGAGAGGTGGCATGTACATTTCAACACGTCCACGGTACCCTTTTCGAAGGCCGTACCATCCGCTAACGGGATTGTTCGCAGCTCGTCCCCATGCTTCAACGGTGTCAGGTTTGGAGCAGACTTCGGAGCTTCGACTTAGCTCAGCTACAACCTTAGCCTGCATCTTTTTTGAATCTGTTCTCGATACAATTTTGTACCATTTCGTTTCACTTCATGCTCCAAAATTACTCGAAATGACAGATGAAATAATTCCTACTTCTGTCCTTTTTGAATGATTTCAGCTTCATTTTTTAAGTCACGGGCAAAGTGTTCAAATGATTCGTCAAATGGTGGAATCATGCCAGCATACATCGGGAACATCAGGCCGCCCATTTTTTCGGTCATATCCACTGTGCAGTAACCGTCAGAGCCGCGTTTGTTGATGATGGTGAAAACACGGTTGCCTTGACCATCGCCCCACACCATGCGCTTTTCTATGTCCATCTCTTTCACTTTTATTTTAAAGGTGCGTTTTTCATCCAAGGTAGATTTTAGCATGATTTTTTCACCCAGTCGGATGTTGCCTCCAATGGAAACAATGGTTGAATTCCAACGGGGAAAATCGGAGGCATTGGTCAGCAACGCCCAAATGATGGCAGGGTCAGCTTTAATGTTGATGGCAACAGTTGTTTCGCGGCTAAATGTTTTTTTAACGGTTTTTGCCACACCGTTTGGCTGAGCGGCCAATGCAAAAGAACTGGTCATGATAAGAAGGATTAGTAAATGTTTCATTTTTAGTCGTTTTATATTTTGACTTTTCAGCGAGTAAAAATGATAGGCAAACAGCTACTTTTCTTTCAAATATTTTTTCATCACTTCGTTATTGTGTTGTAAATGATGTAGTTGCAAGTCTGACGCGCCCGAATTAAATGGGTCCAAATCCGTCACTATTTTGGTTCGGAGATCAAACAATGCCTCTTTGTCCTTCTTTTCTGCATCCCGCGCCATCTCAATTTTGACCAATTCCTCTTGCGCGTTTTGTTTGGGATTGAAAATGCCGTTGAGCTCAGTGCATTGATGACAAACCCCTTTTTTGTTGATCAGTGAACAGCGGTGGTCAAACACGTCTTCCATTTTCGTGCGACCTACGTGGAGGTAATACTTGACCATCGCTTCCGTGTTGGCGATGATGGCGGCTATTTCTTTAACCTTAAAACCGTGTACTTCTTTGAGCAGCAAAACCAGTTGTTGTTCCAGTGGCAATGATTTTGAAACGCAGGTGAAGCAAAGGGAGATATGTTCCTTCATTTCAAAATTGCCGTGAGGAGACGTGGCCCGGATCTGCATTTGTTCCCCGAAAAAAGCCTGATCGCTCAAAGCAGCCTCTTTAAAAATGTCCGGTGCATTTTCCGGCCAGCGTTTTTTGTCTTTCAGAAAATCGCGCGCGAGGTTGGAGGCAATGGTAAACATCCACGTTTTGATGGTCGAATCGCCTTTGAAGGAATCCAGGTTGTTGTGTGCCTTTAAGTAAGTTTCTTGCAGTATGTCTTCGGTCTCCGGCAGGCTGGTTGTCATGCGCAGGATGTAAGACTTAAGCTGTGGCCGACAGTTTTCGTAGGCCTCGTTGAAGGATTGTTCGTTCACAGGATACAATTAGAAAGATCAAACAAAACAGTCAAATTAAGGAAATCAGCTGAAAAATCATTCAGGTGGGAGTGAACTGTATTGTAATGTAGCTCAACTGTCGTTTGGTCTGTTTCAGTTACCCATCACCTTGGCTTAGATGGAAGTGTTCTGTTGCTTTGAATGAAAGTGGAGGGACGCTCATAGTTGGCCATCACCCATTCTTTGTCTTTACCCATGAGGCTGGGCCAAAATAAAACGGGGGTGTCTTTCAAAGATGCCTTGCGAATTTCCAGGTGCAGGTGCGCGGAAAGCAAGTCGCCTCCACCGTTGCCGATGGTGCCAACTTGCGCCCTGCGGTTGATCGAGTCTCCTTTATGAACGATCAGGGAATCGAGGTGGGCATAAACTGAAAAAAGAGTGCAAATGGTGTCGGCCTCCAGATATTGGTGTTCAAGCATTACGACCTTACCAAGAGGAGCGGGGTAGGCCTGAGCGCTACGCACTATTCCAGTGCCAATTGCGTAAACGGGTTGCCCCATGTCCGTATTGCCGCCACCTGTTCCGTTCCAATCTTCTCCGGTGTGGATGCCCAATTCAAAATCATCCCCCGTTTCAACTGCCACATACCAGGAGTCGTAGGTTTTGCCACTGGCCAAATCGGTGTAAGCACCTTTGCCATCGGCATTGCCCACCGGAAAGTCGAAGCCATCGCAGAGCGGGGGAGGAGTCGGCTTCACTTTACCTGAAACAATGGTGTCGGTGTCAGAAGTTTGATTGCCCTGGTTTTGTGGCGGGGTGCATCCTGTGATAATTCGGAGGGTTGTAAACAGCAATATGTAGTGACCGATCCTCACGAGTTATTTTATCAATTGAATTTCCACCCTGCGGTTGAGTTTGCGGCCTGTTTCTGTGGCATTGTCTTCTATGGGAACAGTGTCTCCCTTGCCGTCCGTTTGCAGTCGGCTGGCGGCAATGCCTTTTTTTACCAGTGCTGACTTAACACTCGCTGCTCTTGCTTTTGACAGCTCGATGTTATCAGTAGATTCACCCATGTTGTCGGTATGGCCGATAATGTTGATGCGTACCTCATTCGAAGATTCCAGGAACACAGCCAATTCTTCGATGATCGGGATGGAGGCTACCATGAGCTCAGCGCTGGCCGTTTTGAAAAGGATGTTGTTGAGGTTGACAGACCCTTTGGCCATAAATTGCTCAAAATCAATTTCGTTGGGGCGTTCCTGGCCCAGATATACATCGTCCACGAAAATGTATCCTGAAGGTCGGCTTTCATTGACGGGAAGGAATTGGTCGGTTTTCTCCATGGGAGTGGCCGAGTGCGGTTTGAAATTGCCGATGGTCAAAAAACGTTCTCCACCTTTGGCAACGTAAGTGCCCCCAATCTTTTGCCAGTCGGTCCAGCGAATAAAATTGGAACTGCTGTTTTCGATTTGTGGTTTGAGCACAATGCAGCGGTTGTCGCCCCTTCTCAATGGTCGGGGGGTGATCGCAAATCCAAAGGCAGAAGTGGTGTGACTCGACAGCTTTTCTCCCATGGCAACATAGGCGTGGACATAGTAGGTACTGTCTTTCTTTAAGGGAGCCGCCAGTTTCACCTGCAGGTATTCACGGTAACTGTAGAAAGAGATGGGGACCAGCCCAATGTGTCCTTCTCCTGTGCGGGAGGGGATAGGGTCAAAAGTGGATTGATCATTTTGACCACTCATGTTCATTTTGTTGACCAATTCATCGTATCGTGGATGAAAAGCATCTGGGCTGCCGTAGTTGGGCGAACGCCAATGCGCCAGCAGCCGAAAACTGTTGTTCACATCAGCCGGACCAGTAAATTTAGGGTTGAATTCCTCAAAGCTGCTGTTGGGGACCAGGTTGCCTTCAACATCTTGGGCTATGCCCCGCGCGGCACACAGGAACAAGAAGAAAAAGCTTAGACAAAGGTGGAGGTGCATCTCCCTAAAATACAGAGATTTATTTATAGTGAAATGACCATGGGGGAGTTAATAGACCGGTGTAGTGCAGCATCGGATGGGAGACTTTATTTGCCGGACCAACAGGCTAGTGAGCCGATTTGTCTTGCTTTTCCTGCTCCCAGGCGCAACGGGTGATTCGAAAAATGTACGCTTCTATATCGCCAACGATGGTCTGTTCCTCGCGCGTCATGCCATTGCGGAGTGCTACATTCTGAGAAGGGACATTGTCCACATGAATGATGGAAATGATGGAAGGAGCCAGGTTGTTTTCAAAACCGTAGTCTTTGAAAAAGAGCGCGCCCTCGGTGGCAAATCCTTTTCCCCAATACGCTGGCAGAAGGTGGTATCCGATTTCCAATTCGTCACGTCCGTCAATTTCCTGCGTTAACAAACCACATTGGCCAATGAATTGATTGGAAGACTTTTCGATGATGGCCATCAATCCAAAAGCATGGATGCTGTAGCGGTATTGTTGCTTGATGACCCAGTTTTTGGCCTCCAACGCGCTGTGTTTCATGTAATCAGGAAAGTACCGGGTCGCTTTCTCCTGTGCTAAGAAATCAACCCACAAAGGAAGGTCCTTCGTGGTGATGGGGCGAATAAGGAGGCGGTCGGTCTCCTTGACTTTGAGGTAGTCAACCATACTTGTCGGGCTATTTTGTTCCTGTAACATAGCAGCCTTCTAAATTATACACATGACCGTTAAATTCTTTTTGGGGCTCTTCCTGAATGGAAAAGTCCACTTCGCGAAACCCTCCTGCCTTGAGTAAGTCGACAGCCTCTTCTGGAGAATAGTGCACAAATCCTGTTTTGGCGATCTCCATGTTTTCCAAAATGCTCTTTGGTCGAATACCCAAAACTATTTTGCCTCCCGGTTTGAGTACCCGAAGCAATTCGCTGGCGTCAGCAGCGGGTGTAGGCCAAAAGTAGAGCGTGTTGACGGTGCAAATTTTATCGAACGAATTGTCTTCAAAAGGCATGCTCGTCACATTCCCCTCTAAGATTTTTACTTGCTGTTGAGCAATCAACGCGCGATTTTTTTCAGTAGCCGCCTCCACCATCGTGGTGGAATAATCCAGTCCAGTATAATGCAAGTTAGCAGCCATGCTGAGCAGGTGTGGGATGAAATATCCATTGCCCATGCCAATTTCTAACAACCGCTCTCCGTCATTTAAATTCAGGTGATTGTAAGTGCGTTTGCTGATGAGATCATTGCCTTTGTTCATCTCATCACCCATGGCGATTCCAAACTCGCCAAACGGTTGACGCAATTGGGCTGCTATTTGTTCGGGAGTAGGTTTAAAGTCAGACATCGCGGGGTTTGGGTGCAAGGTAATAACTCTCTGTAAATGATCAATAACTGTTCAGAACATCAGGGGTATTTTGTTAATTTAATAACTTTTCGGACATTTAAATTTTACAGGCCCATGATTGAGTTGACCGGGAATTCGGTAAAGTATTTTGAGAAAGAAAAAAACGGAGATAATCTGCATTTCGAAGAATTTGTTGAGTCGAATTCAGTGCTTTGTATTGTGGCCGATGGAATCAGCAAGCAGCCATGTGATTGGCTCGCTTCTGAAACTGCTTGCAAAAGGTTTGTTGCTAACTTTATACGGCTCTCCGAAAGTTCAGACCAAGAGAGAATAGAACAGTCCATTAAGGAGGTGAATAATTTTATACTTCAGCAAGCAGGAGATTGCTCTGGCATGAGTGCTACCTTCAGCCTTTTCTATTGGAACAAATCTGGAGCAAGCTTCGTCTCAAATATTGGAGATTCTCGGGTTTATAGATGCAGGGCAGGCAAGTTGGACTAAATTACAGTAGATGATTCGATTGCCAAAAAGAAAACCATATTCACTGCTGCAGGAAAAAGGACGATTGATGTTTCTAGTCTAACCAATGCATTGGGCATGGATACTGTAAAAATAAGGGTGCAAAAAGTGGAGTATGAGCTTGGTGACACAATTATTCTCGCCTCAGATGGTTTTTATGAGGCCCGAAAAAGTTCCTTTGAATCGGATTTAATTGCCTTAAGTGAAAGTGCCAATTTGAAAAATGACTTTGATGAGTTATTTACGAAATACGAACTTTCCGCCCGAGATGACATGACGGCAATAGCTTTTAGATACTCCCAATAATTGGCGATTATCCACCCACCTTACGCAGTTTGTTCGCGGTCAATACAATGCACCCCAAAATAACTGCCGGAATCACAAAAATCCATTGCTCCAAACTTTGATAGAGGAATCCACCAGCCAGCAGGCCGATGATGCTGGCTAAACTGCCCGCACTCGTAGCATATCCCTGCACAGCTCCTTGCAATTTTTTACCGGCTGCTTTGGAAAGCACCGCCAAATAGGATGGCCACATCAGACCATTGCCAATGGCGAAAGTCAAGGCAGCGATGTAGACAATGGTTTTAGAATCCCGGGTGAACAGCAAAAAGCCCGCTATCAGAATGAGGGTACCCACCACAAACAATTGGGCACTCGAAAATCGGTTGGACAAAAAAGAAAGTACTGGGCCCTGCACAACGATCATCATGCCGCTCATGACGGAAAAGAAGATGCCCAAATCCAATACTTCCCAATTCAGGTATTCGTAGGCATGATAAGGAAACGAAACATAGAAAAAGTTAAACGCCAGGAATACCAAAAAGTACAACGCCAACAAGTAGGGTACATGCGGTATCTTCCATATCAATTCAATCCCAACCTTGTCTGGCTTGTCGCAATCTTTCAATTCGTGTCCAAAAACTCGGAGAAAGCGTTCCCGGACATCCCGCCCCGGGTCTTTTTTGCCGACATCCTGAAGCATGATGTAAATGGTGACCATGGCGATCGCTGAAATGAGTAACGCGGTGATAACGGGCAACACATTGCCGTAGCTGGTAGCTCCCAGCACTCCTGCCAGCGCGGGGCCAATAATGAAGCCCAGGCTTGCTGCGGATGCCATTTTACCGAAGTTCTTCTTTTTATCGGCCGTGGTTGAAATGTCGGACAAGTAGGCATTGGCAACAGACACATTGCCGCCCGTGAGCCCATCAAGGCCCCGAGCCAAAAAGAGCAGCAGCAAAGGCAATGTCAACACAAAAGAGCCGGTGAGGCCCAGGTTATAAGACGCCAAAGGGCCGAGCGGGAGGAACAAGGCCACCAAAAAAATCGTCCAGGCCACAAAGGTGCCCGCCTGACTTATGAGCAGTACTTTTCTACGCCCCACCACGTCAGACCATTTGCCCAAAATAGGTGCCCCAAGTAATTGAAATGCAGAGTAGGTCGCACCTAAAAAACCGTAAATAACCTGGTTACCACCAAAATCAATGACCAGCTTGACCAAAAACGGCAAAACGATGCTGTATCCAAGCGTGCCAATAAAATTGACAAGTAGTATCGGAAGTAAGGAAGCTTTTTTGCCGGACAAGAGCAGTACTTATAAAAATGGAAAAAGATGGATATTCGAAAGCACGCTATCTGGATGAGAGCAATTTTTTACGGCAGCAAATATAATTAGAAACGGTAGCATCTAGAAGTTGATGCCGATGCCTAGCAGAGTCTGAAAAGTGTAAGGGCGTTGGTTGAGTCCAGCAGCGTTTTTGTAAATAGAATGTTGCCAGCGATCTCCTTCTGCCGTTAGGTTTATATGCCAGCGGGTATTCAGCTGGTATTGCAAACGCATGTCAGCTGACCAGACCATGGTAAATGTGTTGAAAGGACTGTTTGTTTGGTTGTTGTGCGTAACCGGCTCCAAGGTGGTTGGATCCAACCAGGAAGATTGCGCTTTGTCCAGAAAGTTGAACTTGGCTCCTGCTGCGAGGTGAAAGGTCCATCGGTTGTGGCTGAGCAATTGTTGGTTTAACTTCAGGTCGGCATTGTAATAGCGATAAGTGTTAACCGTGGTATGTTCCGCCAGGTTATTTTTGAAATGGTATTTTTCACCCAGTCGCAAGTAGTACAAACCAGCTTTTGCAGACAACGTTTTGTAAATGGGGGCAACCACCATAGCTCCAAAGCTGTAGCTAACAATAACATCCTCGTGCTGATTTTTTTGCTCTACTAAAGCGTGGTGAACTTCAGAGTTTAATGTTCGGTAGGAGAAATTGGGCCCACCTAAAATGGTTATCGACCAAGGAGTTGTTTCCAAAGGAATGAAGGCAGCAGACACGGCCTGCTGCACTTCACCATTGGAGTCTGCCAGGACGGCAAGAGTATCTGCAACAGAAGCTTTGGCTGAATCCACCGGCTCTGATTCTTCGTTCGATTCTTTGGATGAACTAGTGGTATTTAAGGAAGTAGTGCTTTTTGAATCACTGCTTAAACCAATTTTTTGCGGAGCTTCATCAGTCATTGATTGCTTGGGAACTTGCATATCGGATATTTCCTGATTGATAATAGTCCCGTTGATTTCATCCTCTTTATCCACAGGTTCAATGCCTGAATTTGTGGATGAGGAAGAAGGTTGCTCATCAGTCGTATCCATCTGCACGGTGGCAATCGTTTCGTCAATGCCCGGAGCTATTGTATTCGATTCCTGTGGTACTGCGTCACGCACCGAAATTGCTGCCGGAGCTACAGAAATGGGCCTGGTCACTTGATAGGCTTTGGAGCCTGCTGGGACATTCCCAGATGATACTGGGCGGGGAACAGTAGCTTTTTCTTCAGACCTTCCCTTTTTGGTAATCTCTGAATTTTGCCTTCCAGCCAAAGCCTCCTCTTTTGCGAGGACCGGATTTTCGGAGCGCGCTACATTCGTGGAAGTTATGTTGTTGCGATTAGCAGGAATTCCGACTGCCTCTGCCGGGTCATCTCGCTTTGACTTAGAACTCAGCGGGGTGATTTTTTTAGCATTAAAGCTTTCTGCAATCAATGCGGGCGAACCACTTTGACGAACAGGAGCAAGTGCCGATGAGGTGGTCATACTGCCCAAAAGCGCAAGACCGCCAAAAGCCACCACAATAAGCCCAAGCCACCAAAACCAAAGGGCTGTTTTGTTAGGACGAGCCGCAGTTCTTGCTTCAATAGCATCCCAAACACCCGGATTTAAGGTAGGTGAATGCCCCGCCATTTTCTGGCGCATTATCTCATCTATATGTTTGTGCTCGTCAGACATGGATGGTGAAGGCATTTTCCTTTTTTTGAATGAATTCTTGCAAGCGCACCCTTGCTTTGGATAGTTGGCTTCTGGAAGCGCTTTCCGTGATGCCTAATTCTTTGCCTATTTCCTGGTGTTTGTATCCTTCGAAGACATACAGGTTTAACACTGCACGCAACCCAGGAGGCAATTGTTGGATGGTTTCCATAAGCTCTTCTACTGACAAAGCTTCAATAATGCTCGCTTCAACCGCTTCTCCAGGGTTGGTTCCATCCACCTCCAAAGCCTCGGCATGTTTTAAAACATTTTGCTTTCTGATTCCGCTCAAACAGTGGTTGACCAAAATTCGCTTCATCCACCCTTCAAACGAACCGTTGCCCTGATATTGATCAATGTTGTTGAAGATGTGAACGAAAGTTTCCTGTACATAATCTTCGGCTTCTTGGGTGGAAGAAGAGTAGCGAAGAGTAATTGAAAAAAACAGGTTGCCATAGGTGTCATACAACTCCTTCAGTGCCGAGTTGCTGCCCTTTTTTAAACCTTTTATGACTTTTTCTAATTGCATGAATGTCCGGTGAGAACAGGAATAAGACAACTATGAATTAATTTTGTTTCATTTTTTTTAAAAAATTAAACAAAAAAAAGCGTTTTGGGAAAAGCTGATGTCCAGGGGGGATAAAGGTTAAAACCTACATTATGAAAAAATTACTCTCCTTCTTAGTTTGTTTTGGAATTGTTGGTGTCGTTTTAACTCAAAGGGCCCGCGTTCAGGTTGTTCACAACTCGGCAGATGCTGCTGCCACCCAGGTAGATGTTTATTTAGATAACACCCTTCTTTTGATGATTTTGAGTTCTGAACGGCTTCGGCCTTTGTAGATGCCCCTGCCGGAACACCAATGTATTGGTACACCACGGGTCGACCGATGCTCCGCAAGTTGATGTGATTGAGTCTGGAATTGGTGTCGGATTGCTTATCGATGATTTTAACCTTCGGAGATTTTGCAGGTTACATAGAATTGGCAACAGCCAACTATGTATTGGCCGTCAAAGACCCAAGTGGAACAATTACGGTTGCTCCTTTTGATGCGGCCTTGGCTGACTTGGCGTTGGAAGATGAAGCCTTGGTTTTGGTTGCTTCTCTTTCCCTGAGATCATTGTTTTGTGTGGCCCCGTCCTGAGAGTAATCGGGGCGTTTTTTTTGCTTATTCTGTTTGCATCACCCGCCAAACGTGGTGCTGGTTTCCTGTATAAATGTGCACCATGTACAAGCCAGCAGGTTGTTCCAGGTTCAATTGAAATTTGCTCACCCCATAGAAATTATTCGATTGCACCTTTTTGCCAGTCATGTCGAGCACTTCCACCTGAATTTCTGGGAAAATATCAGTCATGTCGATGGAAAGCAGTCCAGTTGTAGGGTTGGGGTAAACCGTAATTTCCCAAATGGATTTTGGTGCATCAATGCCTACATATACTACACCCACGCAGCGAGACGTGTCAACACAGGCTCCCTGGGTTACTTCCACGGCATAACTTCCCGATTGGGTGGCGGTAAAAGACTGATTGTCTGCTCCGGCAATAGGAGTGAGGCCATCAGAGCAATCCAGCCATTGATAGGCCGCGGTGGTTGCCGATGCCGTCAACGTGTTCCCGGAAGTACTCACGGCAGTATCCACATTGGCAACCGCCAGGTTGATGGAAATGACAGAGTCGCATCCGATAGCATTGGTCAACGTATCGGAGTATAATCCCGAAGTTGTCCAGGTAAAGTTACCGCTAGGTGACGTGTAGCTGGAGCAAACGTTTTCGTTGATGATGCTGGTTGAGCCTTCCAGAATGGTGAGTTGAATCGTTAAGATGGAATCACATCCAGCAGCATTCTGAATGGTGTCGGCATAGGTGCCTGAAGTGGTCCATGTTGCATTGCCACTTGGAGCAGTGTAGCTCACACAAGCAGTTTCAGTAATGCTGGCCGCTGAGTTGTTGATGGATAATTGTACGGTTAATATAGAGTCGCATCCAGCTGCATTGGTCAAAGTATCCGTGTAAGTACCCGAGGTGGTCCAGGTTTGATTGCTCCCAGGGGACACAAAGCTGGAGCAGGCTGCTGCTGTTAAAGTTCCTGTGGAAGAATTCTGAATGGTCAGGTTGATGGTCATGGCAGAGTCGCACCCGGCAGTTGTGGGAATGGTGTCGAGGTAGATGCCCGACTGATTCCAGGTATAGTTGCCACTGGGGCTGGTGTAGCTGTCACAACCTATTTCCGATACTGTGGAAGTTGTTACTCCTGCTGGTAAAGTCACCCCGGTAACCCAATTGGAGGTGGCACCTGAAAGGGCGAAGTTGATGAGTGTGCCATTGTTCCCAGCACCGCTCACATCTGGAGCAATGTTCAAACCGGTATTACTGCCGGCCGCAACCCCTTCGTTGAGTTTGTAATAGGCGACCAATCCAGAAGGGATGCTACAGAATTCGGCATCTTTGTTCTGATCAATTTCAGCAGCGGAACGCGCGTAATCCCAAACGCGCACTTCATCAATGGAGCCGGTGAAATTATTGACACCATCTATTCGCATTCCAATGCGAAAATCGGTCACCGAACTGGTGTTTATCGTTACTGAGGTCAGGTTGAAACTGGCCTCAAGGGCTCCATCTACATACAGGTTGTATTTGGGATTGCTGTTGTTGTCAAAGGTTACCGCCACATGATGCCATTGGTTGTCAGAGATTACGGTGGGGCCAGTAACGCCTTGTCCGCCAATTTCACAGCGCAATTTGCCAGCAATCATATTGAAAGTAAACCGATGGCCCAAAGTCATATCACCCCAATCGGCAATCACCTGCTGCGTTGAAACGAAAGTGGTTTTTATCCAGGCTTCGACAGTGCGCGCATTGGTTCCTTGAACGCCCCCATAGGTGGTTTGAACATAGTCGTTGTTGCCGTCAAAGTGAATAGCGTTTTGAGCGTGCAGGGGGGCGGAAAATAGTAGAAACGCAACTGTGAGTGCCCAAAGGCATTTGGGTAGTAATAATCTCATGGAGTGAAGTTTTAGTTTGCCGGGGAGCAATCAGGGATGAATTTAGGAAAGATTTTGCTATTGTAATTGGGCAACAGGGATAGGATAGGATAGGATAGGATAGGGGGTGCAAACCACTCGGATGCGCGCCAGGTAGTGGCTGGAGTCGGCAGGAAGTACAGTCGAATTACCGTCATTGTCGATTACTTGTCGGGGAATTTTTTCAGGAAAATATTTTTCATACCCCTGCCATCTGATGTACTGGCCATACGAGTTTTGGTAGTGAGGAATGACGGTAATGGGCCGCAGTTGTTCGTCTATGCCGATAATTTGGATGGATACCCGACCAAGACTGTCTTTTTCAAGCATGAAGGGACCATCGTCATCCAACACTCCCTTGAATCCCGGAGCTTGGCCGCCTAAGCGAAGCAACGTGGCCAGGTTGGCATCGGGTGCTGCGTTCTGCGGGTTTAACAAAAGTTCATAGGCCGGTTGCTGAAAGAATTGCGCGACCGCTGCCCGGTTGGCTTCGGAGGCCGCAAAATCATCCACTTGCTTTAGGTAGTCAACGAGCCGCTGATTTAGAAATAGGTCCGTTAATGCGTCATTGTTTGCCCTGAAAAGATAGTCCGCTTCCATGCCAACTTCTCGGTAGTACGAGTCTGTTCCCCTAAGAACATGCGTTCCAAAGTTAAAAGTGGGCCAAATTTGAGGGCACGTAAATGGGGGACTGTAAATCATCCATTCGTTAAGAGCGGAGAGCCTAAGCGAATCGTTTTTATAAGGTCTTCGGGGTTTTGGTTCGCCATAGCGCTTGGCAAGAGCAGCAGTCGACATGACATGGGCCTGCTTTTTTAGCAGTGGAGATTTTAGTTTTGAAGACTGTTCTTGCCACGTGGTCTCTTGGCCAGTTTTTTGCAACTCTGTCGAGGTTGGCAGCCGGAACCCAGGCACATACCACCCATAAATTGGCTCGGTAGATGAATCCGATAGGTCCCTGTACGCACGAAAATCTTTCCTTTTACCACTTTCGTATTGCCCGGAGACCAACGCTTCTATGTTAAAAACATCTTCACCAAATTGGTCGACATAGATATCCGTTAAACCTGCTTTGATGTAAAGCCATTCGTTGGTTCGGTGGGTGCGCCAATGGGCATAGTCCATAGCTTGTTTCCACGAAAGTCCCACTACGGGATAGTCGTTGAAGGCAGGATGCATCCAAAATCGGGTAAAGTAATCTTGCGGAAGCGGGCAGCCATTCGGGACCTTAGGGCAAGGTAGGGATGGTACTATGATACTGCGGTAATCGAGGCCGTAAATTCGGAAAGTATGAGCCAGATAGTGCTTGTACTCCAGGTTGGTGACCCATGGGCTGATGAGAAAGGTGTAGTCGTCAGCATTGGTCGCAGTCACCTTTACCATTTCCTTTTCCAGCAATTTGATGCCACGGGTCAATATCTTGGGATCGTCTCCTTTGAATGCAAGTAGGAGGAAGGTCAGGCAAGCAGCCAGCAAGAAGGAATTGAGTTTTTTGATTTTCATTGTACTGGATTGGGTGATGGTCGAATCATTTTCCATAAGCTCTTATAGAATACAATACACCCAAAAAGTAACACCACCAGCATAGAAATCAAATGAAAGTGTACCCTTCCGAATACCGGTGGTTTCTGTTCAGTGCCAATTTTGAGGTCAGTAGCCCTGCTCCAGGCAATAAAAGCATCGGCCATAGGAAAGCCACCCCACAAATAATGCTGTTGGTCGGCATCTTCTCCCGCAAATCCAAAAGCATTCACCGTTGTCCAAAGCTGATCGCCCAGCGTACGGTCGCCAAAAATAGGAACCGTGCCAATGGAAACAATCGTTGCCGCAAAACCAACGCCCAATATCACTGGACCAGAATCAATGTCTCCATAACCAACAATTCCTTTCGGGTATTCGCGCACAGCAGGTAATCCAAGGGTGGTCGTGACAAAATGATGCTTGAATTTCTGATAGTAGTCTGCCGCGATAACGGGATTTATTTCTGCCAGCATTCTTAAAATGAGGGTGGATGAACCTCCGCGTGCTCCTTCGATCACCGCTCCGGTTTTTGCGTCCGTTTTGTGCGGAACCATGCCGGTGTTGGGATCCAGATGAAGGGCGACCCTGTCGAGCCAGTTGGCAAGAGTTTGTTCGTACTTTGGAGTAAATAACTGATCATGTATTCGAAGAGAGGTCATGGCAATAAAGCCGTCAGCAGGCCAACTTTGTCGGTTGTAAGAGGATAAAAAGGGCGATTGAGAAGCGTTGACAGCTTGCTCAATGGCCTGGCATTGTGCTTTGAATGCAGCTATTAGAGCGCTATCGCGCGATGCCGGGGGCTGCAAAGCGAGGATTTTGCCCAGCAAATAGTTTTTCCAACCAGCGTAAAAGATGCCGTGTGCAGGTTGCAGCAGCGCGGGGAATTGTTGTCGTGCCTGCGGTGAATCGATGTTTGAATAGGCAAATAAAGCTTCTGAGTGTGCTTTTTGGTGCAAACTGTCGCTATGGGTGGCCAGGGCCAATTCGCACCACGACAAGCCGTATAAAACGTTTATAAAGACTAGTCCTTCGGGGAACAGCTGTTGCATTTCCGGGCCCAGGTTTTGCTCCTTCAACTCAATCTCCAGAAAACGCAATTGTTTGGCCAGTTCGCTTGCCCGCTTCGGGTAGGGCAACGGACGTTGATAGAGCTGCAAATTAATATAGCCTATGGCTGCAACCAATATCAATAGAATGATCATTTTGAAATACTTCAAGCCAGGTTGTTTTTAACTCTTTGGTTTCCTTTTGACAGCGTGCCAAACCACTTTGTGAAAGGCATCTTCCTGAAAAAGGGCATACAAAACCCATAAGTACAGCACTGTCCAAATGGCGATGGCTGGCAGCACCAGTCGATCACCCTGAAAGAACGATAAACCAGAGGTTAGCAGTATGTAGTAGTTCAGCAAACTCAACCCAACCAACAAAATCACTGTGTTCCAGTCCCGTTTTCTGGCGCGCACCAACAGCAGTGCAATTATCAGGATCGCCAGCAGGTTGTGGGCATCCAGCGTGCGCCTGTTGAATTTACTCATGTATTGGGCCAATCCACCTTTTTGGTCTTTTCTGTCAAATTGCAGGAGTTTGGGATCGGCTTTGAGGTTGCTTCGGATGTTTTTGCGAAAGAGCTTGAGGTACACGGGCCAATGGGTTTGCATGTAGTGGAGGCGTTCAGGAGTGCTCCACAACTGTGCAATGCTTATCGCTCTGGCACGCGGAACGTTTTCGATTCTTTCCAAACCTTGCGCCAGCAGGTAATTGGTCCATGTCTTCCTTCCGATAGTCGAAACAGCAAAAGTGTCGTGATGCACTTTCATGATGGTGCTTTGGATGATAATAGGCGATAGGGTCAAAACCAATGTTACCAGTATAAATAAAGTGGTCCGTAAAATAGAGAAGTGGCAATCAGGATTCCCGCCATGGTCACCCAAAAGAACAAGGGTTTAACCACGGTAAGCAAGGAGAGTAACAGCAAAATGCCGTGCAGAAAGCGTACTTCCTGCATTCGTTTTCGATGTGTGACGACAAAATAAACCAGAGCTGAAAGCAGAAAAGTGCTCACTACTTCCGTCAGTGCATGCAAGGTCAAGGCGATAAGCGAGAAGTTCCCTATAACTATCAGGCTGCCAATGGCAGCGAAAATGCGGGAGTTGGTTCGTTGGCGGATCGATCGATGAGTGAAGTTAATGGTAACCAACCAACAGGCCAGTTGAAAGAGCCAAATGCCTGTGATGCCACCTGTTTTTTTGAATAGCAGTAGGAGCAAGGGTACAGGAGAGGCTGGGTTTGTGTGTGCACGGATTCGTTCCCAAATTCCATCCAGCACATCACATCCTGATAAGTGAAGGCATCTGAGGTGAAGAACATCGTTGCTTCTGAGACTCCCGAAGGCAGCAAGGAAAGCACCGAGAAGTAGACCAGCAGGGCGAATACGTTCAGCCAGAAAATATCGTTGCGTATCCACTTCACAGGTCTCAAATGTAGTCGGTTGAACGCAGCTTATCAAATTGTTGCCGGTCTGTTCGAGATCACTTTTTAGCCTTCAACGGGGTAAGCAGGCTTTCCAACCCATTCAGTTTGATTTCGTAAATGGTGCTGAGCTGCATGCCCAGTTTCCCTTTTGGAAAACCTTGTTGCGCAAACCACTCCAGGTAAGGAGTGGGGAGGTCGCAGAGCAGCCATCCCTTGTGCTTGCCAAAGGGCATCCGCATTTTTACCAGGTCGAGTAAAATGTTTGGGTTTAGCTGTTCCATGGAGGTTAAAATTAGACCAAAAAAAGGGTTCCGAAAACTATCAGAACCCTTTATGATATTAACCAATCAATTGGTTTTGCCTTTAGTAGTAGATCAAACGTCTCACTTTGGCCACATACTTAGTCAATCGAATAACCTGCTTGGTGTAGCCAAACTCGTTGTCGTACCAAACATACAGCACAATGCTTTTCTTGTCTGGGTGAATCAACGTAGCAGGACTATCGAATACCGAGCAGCAAGTGTTGCCGATGATGTCGTTGGACACCAATTCGGGATCAAGCGAGTAGTTAATTTGGTTGACGAGGTTGCCTTCCAAAGCGGCTTCGCGGAGCAATCCGTTGACTTCCTCCAGGCTTGTTTCTTTGGAAACTTCGAGGTTGAGGATAGCTAAAGAACCATTTGGGGTAGGGACTCTTACTGCGTTGGCTGTGAGTTTGTTAGATAAGTCAGGAATCACCTTGGTGACTGCTTTGCCAGCACCTGTTTCCGTGATAACCATGTTGATGGCTGCCGAACGTCCTCTGCGGTGCTTTTTGTGCATGTTGTCGAGCAAGTTCTGGTCGTTGGTGTAAGCGTGCACCGTTTCGATGTGCCCTTTTATAACCCCCAGATTATCGTGGATCACTTTCAGCACGGGAACAATAGCATTGGTGGTACAAGAAGCAGCAGAATAGATATTTTCCTTGTCTAAATCCAGATCCTTGTGGTTGACACCGTAAACGATGTTGGGTACTTCAGCCCCAGGAGCCGTCAAAATAACTTTACTGATACCTTTGGACTTCAAGTGGCCACTTAGCGCCTCACGGTCCTTGAAAACGCCTGTGTTGTCAATTACAAGAGCATCGTTGATGCCGTATTCTTCGTAGTTGATGGCGGAGTGATCTTTTGCGCCAATGAATTGAACACGTTGTCCGTTGATTACCAAACACTTATTTTCCAAATCTTCAACAATCGTACCTGGGAACGGACCGTGTACGGAGTCCATGCGGAGGAGGGCAGCTCTTTTGATGATGCTTTTCTCATCGTCACTGCGGGTAACGATAGCGCGCAAACGCAATTGTTGACCTTTTCCTGCTTGTTTTATCAATTCACGTGCTGCCAAACGGCCGATACGCCCAAATCCAAACAAGACCACATCTCTCGGGTGCAATTCCTCCGTATCGTGGGAGGTCATTCCGCCCAGCTTAGATACCAGAAAATCGGCATGCGATGCAAAGCTCTCTTTCTCGCTCAGCCATTCAGCTGCTAATTTGCCGATGTCAATTTTTGACGGAGCCAAATCCAGTTCCTTTAGTGCAAGGGCCAAAGCGGCAGTGTCATAAACTGAAATGGGCTTGTGCACAACGTTACGAGCGTATTCGTGCAGGTTGAGAATCTCTGAAACACTGGTATCTACCAGTGGATTTCGGAACAAGACCAATTCGATTGATTTGTCGAATAGAAGTTTACCAACGCAAGAAGCCAGCTCTACAGCGGCTTTTTCCTTTTCGATGTACTCGTTTAAGTGCGTTTCATAATTGGCTCCAACACCATTGAGTGAGGGGTCCACTTGATTAACTGCCATGGTTTTAATTTGATGTGTATAATTTGATGTTGAGGGAAATCACTGTCCTAAATAAGCACGAAGTAACTTGCTTCTTGAAGTATGGCGCAGCCTGCGAATGGCCTTCTCTTTGATTTGCCGAACACGTTCTCGCGTGAGGTTGAACTTAGCGCCAATTTCTTCGAGGGTCAATCCGTGGTTCATGCCAATGCCGTAAAACAACCGCACCACATCGCTTTCCCTTTCGGTCAGTGTGCAGAGGGAGCGTTCTATCTCCATTTGCAACGATTCGTGCATAAGGGCGCTATCTGCCTTGGGGCTTTCGTTATTACTGATAACATCCAGCAAGCTATAATCTTCGCCATCTCTCAAAGGAGCGTCAACCGACACGTGACGTCCTGAAACGCGCATGGTGTCCGAAACTTTGTCGGTAGGCAATTCCAATTCTTCCGCCAGTTCGTGCGCTGCCGGAGGGCGTTCGTATTGCTGCTCCAGTCGGGAGAAAGCCTTGTTGATTTTATTCAACGAACCTACCTGATTCAATGGGAGCCGCACAATACGCGACTGCTCAGCCAAAGCCTGCAAAATGCTTTGACGAATCCACCACACAGCGTAGGAAATGAATTTGAATCCCCTTGTTTCATCAAAGCGTCCTGCGGCTTTAATCAACCCCAGGTTGCCTTCGTTGATAAGGTCAGGGAGGGTGAGTCCTTGATTTTGATATTGTTTGGAAACCGAAACCACAAACCGAAGGTTTGCTTTTACCAGCTTTTCCAAGGCACCTTGATCGCCTTGTTTAATGCGCTGCGCCAGTTCGACTTCCTGTTCTGCCGTTACCAATTCTTCACGACCAATTTCCGACAAATATTTATCGAGCGATTGGCTTTCGCGGTTAGTAATCGACTTGGTTATTTTCAGTTGTCTCATGCAGAAAAATATAAAGCGTTCCAGCTCCTTATTTGCTAAGACGCGTTTCCTTGTGGTAAGGGTTGAGCAAAGATACTACAATATACGCTGTAAGCCAAGAAGTTAGGGTTTGACTTATGAACGTTAGTTAACGTTTTGGTGGAGTTGTTTAGAGTTCTGGATATTAGCTGTTTGTGAAAATTAAAAAAGCTCCCGAAGTGGGAGCTTTTTTACGTTGCCTCACATCCCAAATCCATAATACGCCTTCTTGCCATTCGGGTAAACACCTTCGATGAGTACCCCTCCTTTTTTGCCATCTAGTGAGGTGACAACGTCTTGTTGTGTTGTTATTTTTTTATCGTCAATTTCTGTAATTATAAACCCTTCGGACAAGCCGGAAGATTTTAACTTACCCTGGCCCAGTTTTTCAATTTTCATGCCGTGGTCTATTCCCAGCTTCTCTTTCTCATCCAACTTGACCGGGGTAAGTGTCGCTCCAAGCGTGCTTGCTATTTCAATTCCTTCTTTTTGTACCAATTCTGTGTTTCCGAATTGATTCTTAAGAGTGACAGGGATGTTTTCCATATCCCCTTCTCTGTTTACTGTGACAACTACTTGGTTGCCCGGACGGTACCTGCTTACTTGTTCCTGTAGTTCAGGGAAATCTGAAATGGGTTGTCCGTTGATGGCGGTGATGACATCACCAATTTGAATGCCTGCTTTTTTGGCTGCGCCATCCGTTGTGAGTCCCGTAACGTATACACCGTTCAGTTCATCGAGGCCGAGTTTGTCAGCGATTCGTGAGTCGATTTCAGAGATACTCACTCCGATGAATGCGCGCTGTACTGTGCCAAACTCCAACAAATCATCCACCACCTTGCGCACAATGTTGACGGGTACGGCAAACGAGTATCCGGCATAAGAGCCTGTGTTGGACTTGATGGCGGTGTTGATGCCTACCAGTTCTCCGCGCGTGTTGACAAGGGCTCCTCCGCTGTTTCCGGGGTTGACTGCTGCATCTGTTTGGATAAAGGATTCTACGGCTGGTAGGTTGCTCTTACGGTTTTGCAAGATGCCAATGTTGCGGGCTTTGGCGCTTACGATTCCCGCTGTGACAGTGGAGTTGAGGTTGAACGGGTTGCCTACAGCCAGTACCCATTCGCCCACTTTTAGTTCGTCAGAGTTTCCATAGTTGACATAAGGGAAATTCTCGCCCTCAATTTTTAACAAAGCCAGGTCAGAGGCCGGGTCCGTGCCAATGATTGTGGCTGGGTAAACTTGTTTGTTGTCCAGGGCGATTTCTACTTTATCTGCATTCTTAATCACGTGGTTGTTGGTGACAACGTACCCGTCAGCGGATATGATAACACCTGAGCCGGAAGCCATAGCCTGTTTGGGGGCGTGTTTTTGCAAGCCATCTCCAAATAGGAGTTCCCGCATGGGGTCGTAAGAATAGTACCCGTTGTTGGCTTTGTAGGAGGTTTTGACAAAAACAACTCCGTCTACTGTGCCTTCCGCAGCAGCGGTGAAGTCGGGCGTGGCTGCCATGCCGCCAAAGCCGGTTAGTTGGCCTCCTGTCACTGGAGGTGCTTGCAGTTGATTTTCGAATGTGTAGTTGATTGGTTGTACGGTATCTTCTGTCCATTTTGAAATCCCTACAGCTACCAGCCCTCCTGCCAGGGCTGCAAAAAACAATCCCATGTTCCGTTTCATAATTTCTGGTGCTTTCATTTTGTGATTTGACATTAATTCAAGAATGATATTTCAAATGGTTACTTCACAAAAACGAACGAAAATCCTAAAGTGTTGCTGGTCTCGTGTTAAATTTTGTTAAAACAAAAGCGGCTGATAATTGTGATATAAATGGGCGAATAGCGACCTTTATCGATTCAATTTCAAAGACTTGGATGCTGCACAAAACAACGGGCGATTCAACTTTATTGGTGGGGTCTTGCTGGGGCTGCTTCTCGGAGCAGGTCTGGTTTGGCTATTGATGCCCACTAACCCTGAGAAATTGGAGGTGGATGTCCCGCAGAATCTAGAGAAGCCGCAGGTGGCAGAAGCCACCACAATCAATCCAACAACAGTCGAAAAGAAGGAGGAAAGTGCTCTTGTTGCCAAAAAGATGCCTCCACGGGAAAAGACCGTGATTCCAGAGCCAGACACGTTGTTACTTCAAGCCATGGAAGATTCATTGCGCAAGGCGGATACGGTGCCGGTAGCAGTGGAAGTGATTGATAGTACGGTCGCTGATTCGTCTGTTTTTCCAGTCGTGCAGGTCGATACGAGTGATTCGGTGCAGGAGAAAGAGGAGGATATCGTGATTTTGAAAGAGCGGTTGGTTTCCTCGGTAAAGGTTCAATTGCTGAACCTTGATCCTGAAGCTCCGGCTAATACCAAGCGCGATTCCTTACTGGAAGAGGTAAGTGGTCTGCGGGAGGATAAGCCCAAAATGTCCTACATCGTTGAATTTTGGGAATCGCCCATCAACTACGAAGGCTATAAAATGGGCAACAACAAGGTGATTTTGTTTGGCCTGCAAAGTGGGCAGGAGAAGCCAGAACTCAAGCAATTGCAGAAGAAAATATATCTAAAGCACCAGGGGATTTATTACCGCATAGATGATACTTTTGCGTTCAAAGCGCTTTCACAAGTGGTGGCACCCGAAGTGCTGGAACAGCTGAATCAATGAAAATTCCTTTCTACAAATACGAAGGTACGGGCAATGACTTTGTCCTTATCGATAACCGAACTCCCTTTTTTCAGGCTTCTACCGAAGAGATAAATCGCCTCTGTGATCGCAGGTTTGGCATCGGTGCCGATGGACTTATTCTCTTGCAGGACCATGTCGGTTTCGACTACGAAATGGTGTACTACAATGCCGATGGTCGTTTGGGTTCCTTGTGCGGAAATGGCAGTCGGTGTCTTGCTGCATTTGCCAAAAAAATGGGGGTAGTTTCAGAGAATGCCACGTTTTTGGCTTCTGATGGTTATCATGAAGTTGTTCTGAAAGAAAATGGCGACATTAAGCTGAAAATGAGTTCAGTAAATATTCCTGAAATGCAAAGCGATTACGCTTTTTTAGATACAGGATCTCCGCACTATATTCAATTTGTCGACAGCGTAGATCAGGTGATGGTGGTAGAGCGTGGACGTGAAATTCGGTACAACGATCGGTTCCGTGAAAAGGGTACCAATGTCAATTTTGTGGAGGCTGCTTCCAACTCTCTCATGGTTCGAACCTACGAGCGTGGTGTGGAAGATGAAACACTTTCTTGCGGTACGGGTGTCACGGCTTCTGCTTTGGCAGCTGCTCTGAGGTATCCTTCAACTACCAGAGAGTTTTGGGACATCATGACCCTTGGAGGCAAACTACGGGTCTACTTTCAACAAGGCAGCAGCCAGTTTACCGACATTTGGCTGGAAGGTCCTGCCAATCTTGTATTTACCGGAGAAATAACGATTCAATAGATGGTGGCAGGCGAACATATTTTTTTGAGGGCACTCGAGCCGTCAGACGTAGATATGCTCTACGATTGGGAAAACGACATGGATTCCTGGTTTGTGAGCAACACGCTGGTTCCTTTTTCCAAACACACCCTGGCCCGTTACATAGAGGCAGTGGAAGACATTCACACCTCCCGGCAATTGCGCCTGATGATTTGTCTCAACAGTGATAAACAGGCGATTGGGTGCATCGACTTATTTGATTTTGACCCCGTCCATCAGCGAGCAGGAATCGGTATTCTAGTTGCTCAACAAGACGCTCGGGGCAAGGGATATGCGCAAGAAGCGCTGACTGCATTGGTAGGCTATGCCTGGAAGCACTTGCGCTTGCATCAGTTGTATTGCAACATCTCCGCTGAAAATGAGGCCAGTTTGCACCTGTTTCAGAAGCAAGGGTTTCAGACGGTTGGCACAAAGAAAGATTGGTTGCAAGGCCCCAGGGGCTGGCAAGACGAATTGTTGCTACAGTTGATTCGATAGTTCCTTCATGGGCCGCAAGCAAAAAAAGAAAACTTCCTATTTCTCAAAATTGTTGCTGGCGGTAATGGCCGTGTGTTTGATTGCTGTCGGGGTCGTTATCTACCGCAACTATCAACAAGCTTATCAATCCAATGTGCGCGTGGCAGGTCCCACTGGGGAGGCCTACTGCTTCATTCCCACTGGAGCCGATTTTGGGGATGTGGCACAATTGCTCTACCAACAAAATCGAATCATCAACCGCAGTTCTTTTGAATGGGTTGCCGAACGCGAAGGCTACAAAGAGCAGGTTCTGCCCGGTCGGTATCTATTGAAGGCTGGGATGGGGAACCTTGAATTGGTTCATTTGCTGCGTTCTGGCGTGCAATCTCCGCTGAAGGTGCGTCTACGGTCAGTCCGCACTAAAAATGAGGTTATAGGGCGGTTGACGGCTCAATTGGAGGCTGATTCTGTGGAGTTGTTGCATTTGTTGAACGATTCAAAGGTAGCGGCCCGTTATGGATTTGATGTGCCCACTTTTCCAACCATGTTGTTAGCTGGAACTTACCAATTTGAGTGGAACACTTCTGCTGAGCAAGTGCTCGACAGCATGGCGACTTCTTACAGGTCTTTTTGGAATGCCGAGCGGCAGGCCAAAGCGCGCAGGGCAGGACTGCTTCAATCAGAGGTGGTAATATTAGCCTCCATTGTACGGGCAGAGCAGAGCATTCGTCCAGAAGAACAATCAAAAATTGCTGGACTTTATATGAATCGGTTAAAGCAAGGCATGCGGCTGCAATCAGACCCTGCAGTGATTTTTGGGTTGGGTGATTTTTCAATTACCCGGCTGCTCGACAAGCAAAAACAGTTGGATACGCCCTACAATACCTATTTGCACAGCGGCCTGCCTCCCGGGCCCATTAACCTGCCTTTGCGAAAGGCCATTGACGCGGTCCTCAACTTTAAAAAGCATGATTATATTTACATGTGTGCCAAGTCGGACCGATCGGGGTTTCACCATTTTTCGAAAACCTACAAGGAGCATCAGTTGTATGCCCGGCAATTCAGGGCTTCATTAGACAAAAGAGGAATTTATCAGTAGCATGGCAAAGATTAAGTTTGGAACAGATGGTTGGCGCGCAGTTATCGCCCGGGAATTTACAGTGGACAATGTCGCAAGGGTGACTCAAGGGGTTGCCGATTGGTTAAACAACCAGGGTGGAGCACGTGCAGTAGTTGTTGGCCACGACTGCCGGTTTGCCGGGGAGTTGTTTGCCGAAACAGTTGCTCAGGTGCTGGTGAGCAATGGAATTACTGTGCATCTGGCCAAAGGATTTGTTTCCACGCCCATGGTTTCGTTGGGAGCAAAAGAGTTGGGAGCCAGCCTTGGTGTGATATTGACAGCCAGCCACAACTCTCCCTCTTACCATGGTTACAAGCTAAAAGGAGCATATGGCGGTCCCATGTTGCCTGATGCCATTGCTGAAGTTGAAGCACTCATTCCCGACACCAATCCGTACTCCATGGAGGAGCTGGCCGAAGCATTGGAAAAGCATTCCGATTTGGTGAAACCAGTGGATTTAGAGACACGCTACTGCGACAAGGTCAACAGTCATTTTGATTTGGAAGCCATTCGAAAATCGGGTATCAAGCTGGCCTACGATGCCATGTATGGTGCCGGACAGCGTGTTTTGCCGCGGCTTTTGCCGGAAGCGGTGCAATTTCGATGCGATTACGACCCCACTTTTCAGGGCATTCTACCGGAACCTATTGAGCGCAACCTGTTGCCCTTTATGGAGTTGGTAAAAGCAGATCCTTCCATTCAGCTAGGCCTGGCAACAGATGGCGATGCCGACCGCATTGGCATGGTGGATGAAAATGGCCGTTTTTTGGATGCGCACATCCTCTTGATGTTGTTGATTCACTATCTGTGCCACTACAAAGGTTGGTCGGGAAAAGTGGTCATGGGCTTCTCGTCAAGTGAACGCATTAAGCGCCTTTGTGGGCACTATGGCTTAGAAGTTAAGGTGGTGCCCATTGGTTTTAAACACATCAGCGGCACTATTCTTGTTGAAGATATACTTGCAGGTGGAGAAGAGTCGGGTGGAATAACCTTGCGTGGTTACCTCCCGGAGAGAGATGGAATATGGATAGGATTAAAACTTTTGGAACTCATGACAACCTCTGGTAAATCGATGATTCAGCTAGTCGATGAAGTCACAACCCTTACGGGGTCGTATGCCTTTGAACGACTAGATTTACACCTTTCAGAAAGTGAAAAACAGCGTGTTGTAAATAATTGCAAAGATGGAAAGTATTCCCAATTTGGGAGCTATTCCGTAATTCGCACAGAGAACCTGGATGGTTTTAAGTTCTATTTCAACGACAGTGATTGGGTGATGATTCGCCCATCTGGCACAGAGCCTGTGCTGCGGGTTTACGCGGAAGCATCCAACGCCCACGAAGCAGTCGAAATTCTCAAAGCTACTCGTAGCACGATTCTTCCTTCAGAATAGGCCAATAGTTACTTTCCTATTTTGTCAGTACCACGCGCTGAGTTGTGGGCACTCCTTCCGTTATTACCCTTAAAAAGTAGATACCTTCAGTTTGGTTGTTCGTGGCAATCGGCAAGCGGTGGATTCCCTCGCTTAACTCCATCTTAGCTGATTGGATGGGCTGTCCCAACAAATTGTAAAGACTCCATTCCAATGTTCCTGCTTGTTGCTTTTGGACTTGTAGGGTGAAGTTACCCTGATTGGGGTTAGGAAAAACCTGTAACTGAAGTAGCTGTCTCGCTTGCTGCGCAACAGCTGTTGTGGTTTCAATGCGAGTAACGGCCCAATCGGTGATGATGGGGGCGTTAAAGTCGAAGTAGATACCTGCTCGATTTGTAATAGAATCTCCAACTATCAAGTCTGTTTTGGCTTTTACTTTGAAACGAATGTATCCTTTGCTGGCTGCCTCATTGGTAGCACTATCTGCCAAGAGAATATTTTCAAAGATCCATGCTGTGTTTTCACCATCTCGCATGCGGAATTCAAAAGGATGGCTGGAGGCAACTGCCTCAATAGTGCCAGTTTGCAAGTGAGAACTCAAAGTGTCTCGAACAATTACTCTGAACGCAGTATCGTTGCCGGTGTTTTGGAAGTGGATGGTGTAAGTAAGTGTCGTCTCATTCGCAATTTGCTGAGGGGTGAGCGGACCAGCGGGCAATACTTCCTTGACATTGGGATCGTAAGATGCTATGATTTCCTGATTGATCGTGTCAAAATTGTTTCCTGGAACTGTGTCTCCTTGCAAAGGGCCGATGAAAACAATTGATTGCAGCGAATCGCCCACAACCAATGAAGTGTCCGCCCTTAGTTGTAGAGAAATCGTCTCAGACTGGAGGCACTGGAGATCGGTGTAAGCCCATGTCAATGTGTTGTTTGATTGCGTGGTTGGTGGCGGAGTTGCCGAAAGAAATGTATAGCCAGTATCCAGCAAGAGTGTCAATGTGTCGGAAGTTTCAACCGTGCCGTTGTTTTTTAAATGCAAATCGAAATTCGACACAGTTTCATTGGGTCGAACTTGTCTACGGCTTGATCCGCTTACTTCCAATTCAGTTATTCCAGGAGTAGGAACAAGTCGAAAATTATTGTTACTGTCTATTTGTCCATAGAGGTTTCCAAATGCTGCTTGAAGAGAGCCTGGGAAAACAGCATAGAAAGGAGGAGGGGATGGGAGTTGAATCTGATAAGTCCCGGTATCAACGAAAATTTCGTAATAACTTGAACTTACCAGCATACCTGCATTATTATTTGGACTGGCTATAATGGGAATGTTTGGGACATCTACATCGTTGGAGTCTTTGATTCCGTTGTTGTTTTTATCGACATAGACGACTCCACTAATGACATTGCCATCAGTAGAGAATTGGGCTAGAAAATGGTTGTAGATGCTGCCAGACGGTGGCGGGAGAGTGTCATTGTCAATAACCATTGTTGTCACGCTGCTATACCTGCCTAATATATAAACAGCATCCTGAGAATCGACTCCCACTAACTCACTGGAGGCAGAAGCAGCTGTAGAGGCTCTTATCCAGCGGAATGTTCCTAGCTCGTCAAAGGAAGCTACAAAGGCTCTTGAGCCAGGGCCAGAAAAGGTAACCGGGCCAATTGGACCAACGTGTACCCAGCCGGTTATCACCACTTTGCCGGTAGATAAAGCAGCAACATCCTGGATTCCAACCTCATCAATAGGACCAAAGTCTTTTATCCATTCAGGTTGACCTGTTGATTGATGTTTTAGCAGGAAGCTATTTTCGAACCCTTGGCCAGTGGCAACTGATGTTCCTGCAAAATTGAACGTGCCTTCAAACATTCCCGCCACGTAAACTTCTTCCGTAGGGGATACACAAAGATCAAAATCCGTTGCTAGAACGCTGTCTCCTGTAGGTGAACCCTCTAACCACAGCAATGCTCCTCCTGCATCGTATTTGGCCAGAGCGTAATATATTCCTGTTGTGGCACCACTGGTATCTCCAACAATACTTCCATTAATTTCCAAGTAGTCGAAATAATTGCCTACCACATAAATGTTATTGTTCCCGTCAGTAGCAATTTCTCGGGAGAATGGATTGAAGCCAATTGCACCAGATTGGTAAGTATTCACCCAATCCAAATTTCCCAGTGAATCAAATTTGGCCAGAAAGTCAGGAAATGGCAAAGAGGAAGAAGCAGGCAATGCTGTTCCGTCCAATGACACTGAACCGGCATAAAATCCGCCAATGATGACATTGCCTTGATTGTCACATGAAACTTCATGCGCTTCCCAGGCTGATAGCGGACCATTAATACTAGCCGTTTTAGTCCATTGAAGTTCGCCCTGAGCATTGATTTTTACAAGTATGCTGGTCGATCCAGCGTATCCGGGGAATTCATAAATCGAAGTGGAATCAATGATCGTTGAATCATTGAAAGACATGGTGAAATAAATGTTGCCTTGATGGTCTGTCGTCAACGATTCAATATAGTCTGCAGAGGTACTCCCAATACTTTGCGTCCATTGATGAACTCCCAAGTGGTCGTATTTGGACAACAGAAAATCGAATGAACCGTTGGACAAAAAGAATTGCCCATTGGCCGTGTAAGTGTTGGTGTATAAGGTAGAAATATAGGTGTTGCCATTATTGTCAAATGCCTTTTCGGTAGGAGACGAACCTTCAAAGTGCTTGGTCAAATTAAGTCGTTGGGCATGGACATCGACAGAGAATAGCGAAAACAAAAAACAGGTAACAAGTAAAAATTTCTTCATTTTGATTATTTGGGCAAATGGCTGGCGAGTTACTGGTAATACGAAACAAAATAGCTCTTTGTTTGGTCGCCCAATTTCGTTAGCAGCTAGTTTTTTATTACAACCTTTGTAACCGCTGATTTTTCCTCAGTTGCCACTCTTAAAAAGTAGATACCTTCAGCCTGATTGTTCGCTTCAATTGGCAAATGGTGCATTCCCTTTGCCAATTCCATTTTAGCGGACTGAATGGGTTGCCCCAACAAATTGTAGAGGCTCCATTCCAATGTTCCCGCTTGTTGCTTTTGAATCTGAAGCGTAAAATTTCCCCTATTAGGGTTGGGGAATACCTTGACTTCTATATCGGGAGTTTCTTCAATAATTCCAATTGGATTGCCAGGACCGGTAATGTCTGTGACCGCAGTATTTGTGATAACTACATCATTAAAATCAAAATAGATTCCAGCGCGGTTGGTAATCACGTCTCCTCCCCACAAGTTGGTGTTAGGAACGATTTCATACCGTACAAATCCATGGCTCCCAGGTTCGTCTGTGGCGCTATCCGGCAGTTGAATATTATCAAAGGTCCAGGTCGCATGATTGCCATCCCGCATGTCGAAGCGATAGGAGTGACTGGCGGCAATCATCCGAATGGTGTTTAGTTGCAGGTTCGAATCAAGTGTGTCACGAATAATGACACGGCCGGTCGTTGCAGTTCCTGTGTTTTGAAAGTGTATTGTATAAGTTAAGGGGTTCCCAGAAATAGCGACATTCCGGGTGAGCGGCCCAGCGGGGATTACCTCTTTGATATTGGGGTCATACCCGATTGTTGCCACACCGTAAGAAGTATCAGTATTGTTATTTACAGTGGAATCTCCTAAAAACGGTGTAATCCAGGTATGAGAAATTAAAGTATCTCCAAGCGTGGCATTGGTATCCAGCTTTATCACCATTTTGATTTGCTCTGTTTGCAAACATTCCAGGCTACTAAAATTCCATTTTGCCGTATCGCCTAAGAGGCTGTCTGGAGGCGGTTGCGAGGAAATGAAGTGGAGAAGGGAATCCGGAGCAAAAGTAACGGTTCCAGACATGGTGGTCGATCCTGGGTTTGAATACTGAATGGTAAAATGGTGCGGGTCGAACAGACGCACGGAGAAAGGGGCAATCGTGGTTACTTCTAAATCCTGAACTGCCAAGTTGGGAACTAGCCTAAAGTCGTTTAGAGAGTCGACCTGTCCAAATAGGCCGCCAAAGTTGGCTTGATGCGAAGCAGGTAAAACGCTGTAGTAAGGCGGTGGATTACCTGGTTGCACCTGATGCGAACCGCTGTCTGCGAATATTCGATATTGATCCACTCCAAAAGTCATGGCAGAGTTACTGCCAACGGTTGTATTTACCAATAAATTAGGCACGGTAAATTCGTTCGTATCCTTAACGCCATTGTTGTTTTTGTCCACGTACATCATTCCGGAAATGACATTGGCAGGATCGCCCATTTTCGCGAGAAAGAGGTTCACATTGCTGTTCGCGGTCTGAAAAGGCAGTGTGAAAGGAGGAAGGTAGAGGGAGTCCGTATAGTAGAAGCCCGTAAGGTATAGGTCAGCTGCTGTATCTTCTTGAACTTCAATAAAGCCATTGTGGCCAGAGGCGGCATTGAAACCGTTGATCATCCAATTGTAATTTCCAGCAGTATCAATGGATGCAACAAAACCCTTCAAGGTGATGGATGATTGGCAGAAGCTTCCCATGGTGATGGTTCCATCAAATTGCCCGGTAAGAAGAATCTCATTGTTTGAGCGCGCTGTTATATCCCAAACCTCGACATTGTCATTTCCTGTTTTTTGCAACCAATCCACATTTCCACTCGGGTCGAACTTTACCAAAAAGCCATTACCACTAGAAACCGCAACCAAGGAATCTGTGCCAATTATCAAGGTGTCATTAAAAAAACCTGTATGGTAAATATTTCCATCAGGAGTAATGGCCAACTCCATTTCGGGGAAGGAATTTATGTTCACTTTGGGAGATGGTGGAGAATAAATGTGAGAAGTAAGGTTGCCGTTGGCATCATATCTCAACCTGTAATAAGAGACGTCAGTGATACCAAAAGCGGTGCTGTCGCCCCAGTTTACACTGCCAAGATTGAGGTGGTGTTGCCAGGTGCCCACCACCACAAGGTTGTTGTTTTGATCGACCGCTACCGCATGGGGAAAACCTCCGCCATTCGAACCCCCTGAAGAATAATTAGGCTTGCTCCACAAGAGGTTTCCGTTCGGATCAAACTTGGCTAAAAAGCCACCTCGGCTGTTGGTACCATAAATGCTATCAGTAACATAGGTGTTGGTGCCAAAAGATACAATTCCAGCGAAAGTGCCAGCAACAATAAGGTTGTCATTTTGATCGCAGGTGATAGCGTTCATGCTTGCACTGCCGAAGGTAGTTGTCGGGTCTTCTGCCTGGAAGGTCCAAAGTAAATTGCCCATTGGATCAAATTTGGCTACAAATCCACTGTGGGTGGTATTGCTAGTGGCAGGTACCGTTAAGGTTGTGCTACCGATGGTCATGGAAAATTGAAAATTGCCTGATACGTAGACGTTCCCGGCATTGTCGGTTGTAATATCGTCTGCCAGATCAGTATTGACCCCTCCTAGTAAACGTACCCATTCAAGGCCTCCTGTGGCATTGTACTTCTGTAACATGATGTCAACATCTCCAATGGAAGTATACGTTTGTGAACCGACAGTAGTAGGGGTAAAAAGTGTCCCAGCCAGAAAGGAGTTACCGAATTTATCTGCGGTAGAAATTTGCATAATGGTGGAGTTGTACTCCACGTATTGTCCCCATTCGTAAAACTGCGTGTAGCCTGAAATGGAAATAATAGAGAGTAGCAAGAACAAAAAGAGCTGCTTTATCATCGTAAGTTGGGTATTAAGGGGGGCAAACAATGTTACGGAATTTTGACAGCAATAGTTAGTTTTCAACTTTTTCCGCTTTGCACTGTTTCATTAATCTTCACAGTATTATTTTTGCAAACTATGCGTATCCAACTTTCTTTTCTTTTCTCCTTCATTCTGCTGTCAATAAGTGTTTTTGGTCAGGAAGGTGTGATCAAAGGCCGTGTTTATAACGGCATCAACAATGAACCCATTCCTTTTGCCAATATCGTGATTGAAGGTACCACTACCGGTGTTAGTTCCGATTTGGACGGTAATTACGAACTGACCGGGTTGGAAAACAAACTGGTGAATCTACAGGTTACTGCGGTTGGGTTCAAGCCCACGAGTATTTATGAAATTCAGGTATTTGCCAACAAGGTGGTAATTACCGACATCGCGCTTGAGGAAAGTGTGGTAGAGCTGGAGGCAGCTGAGGTTACGGCCACACCTTTTAGCAAGAAGGAGGAGAGCCCTGTTTCCATGCGAACCATCGGTGTTTCTGAAATTGAACGGAATCCTGGCGGTAATCGTGATATATCGAGGGTAATTCAATCGTTGCCTGGAGTAGCATCTTCGCCCAGTTTTCGAAATGACATCATCATCAGGGGTGGAGCTCCCAACGAGAACAGGTTTTACCTCGATGGTATTGAGGTGCCCAACATCAATCATTTTGCCACACAAGGTTCTTCTGGCGGTCCGGTTGGTATGATCAATGTGAACTTTATCCGGGAAGTAGATTTTTACTCTGGCGCTTTTCCTGCTAACCGGGGAAACGCGATGTCTTCAGTATTTGAATTCAAACAAAAAGATGGGAACAGCGAGAAGCTCATCACTAACATTACCCTGGGATCTAGCGACTTAGGAATCACTCTTGACGGCCCGATCGGAAAGAAATCCACCTTTATATTCTCGGCCAGGAGGTCTTATCTACAGTTTTTGTTCAAGGCACTGCAACTGCCTTTTCTGCCCATTTACAACGATGCCCAGTTCAAGTATAAAATGAAGCTGGACCAGAAAAATCAAATCACTGTAGTGGGACTCGGAGCATTGGATGATTTTGAACTCAATCCTGACGCAAATGATGGTATAACAGACCCGGATCGGCTGGAGCGCAACCAGTACATCTTGGGAAATGTTCCGGAGAATTCACAGTGGAACTACACCGTGGGTGCCAACTATCAGCACTTTGGTACGAAGAGTTTTCAAAACATCGTTATTAGTCGCAATCACCTGAAAAACATTGCCAGGAAGTACGTCAACAACGACAGCGGGAGCGAGGATAATCTGCTCTATGATTATTCGTCACAGGAAATTGAAAACAAATTGCGCCTGGAGAACACCATTCGCGATAAGGGATACAAGATAAACTACGGTGCTGGTTATGAGTATGTGACGTATACCAACTCGACTTTTAACAACATTGCAACGCCCAATGGAGTATTGGTAGTGGACTTCTCTTCCCGGTTGAACCTGGGCAAATACAGTGCTTTCGGTCAGGTGAGTAAAACCATGTTGAAAGAGCGTTTGGTGCTGTCTTTGGGAGTGCGAACTGACTTTAGCGATTACTCAGAGGACATGATTAATCCGATTGAGCAGTTGTCCCCACGTTTTTCTGCCGCTTATACGTTTGCTCCTCGCTGGAGCCTCAACTTCAATGTGGGGCGTTACTACCAATTGCCTTCTTACACCGTTTTGGGCTACCGGGATGACACAGGAGCTTTGGCAAACAAGGACAACGAAGTCACTTACATCCAGGTTGATCATTTGGTCGCGGGCCTTGAATATGGTTTAGGACGCAATGCCAAGGTGACCTTGGAAGGCTTTTACAAGCAGTATGATAACTATCCGTTCTTGTTGCGTGATTCAGTATCCCTTGCCAATCTCGGTGCTGATTTTGGTGTGATTGGAAATTCTCCTACAGTGCCCATCTCGCAAGGCCGTAGTTATGGCGTGGAATTTTTGGCACAGCAAAAACTAAAAAAAGGATTCTATGGTATCATCGCATACACGTTTGTTATCAGTGAGTTTCAAGACAAAAACGGAGAATATGTTCCTTCTTCCTGGGACAATGGAAACCTGGTTACTCTGACCATGGGGAAGAAGTTCAAACGCAATTGGGAGTTAGGTGTTAAGTGGCGCTACTTGGGAGGTGCTCCCTTTACGCCATTCAACGAGGAAGCATCATCATTAAAGTCCAATTGGGACGTGGCAGGTCAAGGCTTGCTCGACTTCAACCGTTTGAATACCGAGCGTAACAGTGTGTTGCATCAATTGGATTTTAGAATAGACAAGCGGTATTTCTTCGACAAATGGTCGCTCAACGTGTACCTCGATGTGCAGAATGCCTACAACTTTCAAGCAGAAACGGCACCTTTCTTAACGGTAGTGCGGGATGATGCAGGTAACGCCATTGAAGACCCGAGCAATCCAGACGCTTACCTTACCAAAATTGTCAAAGATCAATCGGGCAACGTTTTGCCCTCGATTGGTTTGATTATAGAGTTTTAAACGTTTTTGAGGTTTTTTCTGTCTGTCGGGTCTTTCGACCCGGTATTGTTCGGCCGCTTTAAGTTCAGAGATGCTTTATTGTTAGACTACCGGTTGCTATTGGAGATTCTTACCTTCCGGGTCGAAAGACCCATCAGGCATTAACTCCTTTAGACTTGTATGTATCTTTTGATTTAAAAACAGAGATTGACTGAGGGGATTGTAGACCAATTGGACAATATATCGAGAACAGAAGATGAGTTTTTAGTTTACTTAGTTTGAACTAAGAACCAACCCCTGTTTTTGGTAAATTGCGGAGCTTTTGGAAATGATTGGAATCAAGAAATACCTTTTTGTTGTTTTGCTGTGCGCGCCAAGCCTGCTGCTGGGACAGTCTTTTTTTGAGCCTGCAGACTCCCTGCACAAAGGACGCTTGACCGGTGTTATTGTGACCGAAGTTGCAGACTATTCATTGGTGATGATTGGACTCAATGAGTTGTGGTACAAAGATTTCCCCCGCGGCACTTTCCGTTCTTTTAACGACAACGATGAATGGCTCCAAATGGACAAGGTGGGACATGCTTTTTCCGCATACCAGGCGGCTCGTGGAGGGTACGAAGTACTGAAATGGAGTGGAGTGAAAAAAAACAAGGCTTTGTGGTATGGTGGAAACCTGGGCATGGTTTTTTTGACCTCTGTGGAAGTGTTGGATGGTTTTTCGACACAATGGGGCTTTTCCTGGGGAGATATGGGCGGTAATGCAGCGGGGACGGCTGTTTTTATTGGTCAGGAACTGTTGTGGGAAGAGCAACGGTTTGCCATTAAGCTATCTGTTTGGGGAACTGATTTGGCCAAATTTCGACCTGAAACTTTGGGTTCGACCTGGAGTGAGCGGATGATCAAAGATTACAACGGTCAGACGTATTGGCTTTCGGGAAACATTTCGGCATTTTTGGGTCCGGAGACGAACTTTCCCAGGTGGGTGAATGTAGCGGTTGGCTATGGAGGTCACAACATGCTCGGTGGCACTGCCAATCCTTTGTCAAACGAAGCTGGCTATGCCTTGCCGGAGTTGACGCGTTACCGCCAGTATTATTTGTCACTCGATGTTGACTTGACCCGCATTCATTCCAAATCGGCTTTTATGCGCACCTTTTTGGGCACTTTTGGATGGATTAAACTGCCTTTTCCTGCTTTGGAGTACAATTCGGAGCAAGGGGTGCAGTTTCGGGCATTGCATTTTTAAGTCAATCTTACTTTTTCTTGATGCTTCGACTTTGCTCAGCACAAGTAAAAAGGATCTAATCGAGTTCGCCTCTATCCAGCAATAGCTTTGTTTTTAGCACTGCTGCAACCGTAAAACTGTCTTTTATTTCTCCTGACATTACCCGGTCAAAGAGTTCTTGGAAAGGGAGTTTTTTTACCTCTAAATCTTCGTCTGCATCGGGTTGTGCTACTTCGAAACGGAGGTCTTGCGCCACAAACAGGTAGGCATATTCATCGGTTGCTGCGTTGCTCATCTGCATCTCCATCAAGGGTGTCCACTTATCCGCAACAATGCCTGTTTCTTCCCGCAGTTCGCGCTTGGCGGACTCTAGTGGTGATACATCACGACTACCTCCGCCTTCCGGTATTTCCCATACAAATTCATCAATAGGGTAGCGGTGCTGGCGAACGATCCAGGTGTTTCGGTCTTCGTCCAATACCAAGATCCCGATCGCAAATACCTTGAAGTGCACACTGCCGTAGGTGCTCGTGTTGCCCGTTGGGGTGGTCACATTGTGGTGGTAGACCCGAATCCAGGGGGTGTCGTACACCGTTTCCTTTTTTATTGTTTGCCAGCGGCCCATAATTTCATGTATTGTTTGCTGATACCAGACTATCGCGATAGATTTGCACTGTGGAATTCAGCATAGGCGATAAAGTTAGGTTTCTCGATGAAAAGGGAGAAGGGAAGGTGGTGGAAATCCGCCCGAACGGTCATGTGATTGTTGAGATAGATGGCATGGATTTTCCTTTTCCAGCTGCTCAATTGGTGAAAGTGTTGGAGGTGGAGCAGTATGGCCATATTTCCGTTCGAGAGGTGGTGCGTGAGAAGGAAGCTTCAGATAAAAAATCTGTTCCTGCTAAAAGAACAAGCCGCAGCAAGGATGGCGTGAAGGAATTTGATTTACACATCCACAACCTGATTGACTCGCACCGTGGGCTCAACAACGGGCAAATGCTGCAAATGCAACTTGACTACTGTGCGGAGTGCATGGAGCAGGCTATCTACGACAAAGAGGAGCGCATTATTTTGATTCACGGCATTGGCCAGGGCGTTCTTAAAACAGAGGTGCGCAAGCTATTGAGCTTTTATCATGGCATCGAGTTTCACGATGCTTCCTACCAGCGCTATGGTTACGGGGCTACTGAGGTGATTATTCACTAGTTTTTTCATTTTTGATTTTCCTTCACTTCATTCCAACCGTCAGTTCGAGTGGCTTTTGCACAGCGTCAGCGTAGCAAACGTTGTATCGAGAACAAGTTTGGAGTTCATTGTCTGTGGACTGTTCTCGATACAATTTTGTTCCATTCCGCTTTGCTCCATGTTCCAAAATCACTCGAACTGACATGGTTTAAAGTGTTTGCGTTATTGGTTTCCTTTTACTTCATTTCATCTGTCAGTTCGAGTGGCTTTTGCACAGCGTCAGCGTAGCAAACGTTGTATCCAGAATAGGTTTGGAGTTCATTGCCTGTGGACTGTTCTCGATACAATTTTGTTCCATTCCGCTTTGCTCCATGTTCCAAAATCACTCCTTTAGACTTGTATTTTTTTTTGTATTAAAAACAGAGATTGACTGAGAAGGAATGTTGATGCATTGATAGCACTGGATTCTCATCTAGGGGGATTGTTCATTTGACTGGTTTGATCAGTTTTTTCCTATTTGAAGTCGTCCCTATGAGTCGGCTTCTAGTTCTGAAATAGAGATGCAGGGTTCAATATTCAGTTTGTTAATCGACCCCCCAATATCCCATTTTATCGTAGTCTATATTGGTTGATGGCTCCTGTTGCTTTTTTTTCTTTCTGGAAGTTCCTGTAAATTTTGTTGGGTCATCCCCCAAGCTGGCCAACTGGCCAAAATAGGTTTCTCCGGCATCTTGATACCTGTCAGTAATATCCAAATTTTCTTCTGATTCATGTAAGTAGATATCTAATGGGAAACCATACTTATCGTCTACCTGTTGGTCCACTTTCAATCCTGATGTTTCCACCTCTACGTAGTAAAGCATTTTGGGGGCATTAGACTTGGATAGTTTGTTGAACAGACGTTCTCCAAATTCGGGCATTCCCATGTAGGCAGCATCAAAATGAGGATCTATATCAGCAAAGTAATGCCCTTTCCCATAATGAGTATGGGCGAGGCCATCCTCCGTAGAAGGCCACATTGTTTTACTCGCTTTGATGCCATCGTGTCCAGCCTTGTCCGTGTAATGATAGAAAGATTTCATCTGTGCGACATTTCCATTGGCTGCTTCTGCTCCCTGAAATTGGTTGCTTTGAATCGATTGATTCATCATTTGGCGAATGGCTTTCAGTTGTTTTACTCTCGGACTGTTTTGGATGGCCTGCTTTGTCTTTTTTTGTGCGATTGCCAATGGGCGGTTGTCGGTAAAGGATGCTCTTTGGGAACTGCTCTTTTGCTGCAAAGGCGTGGCTATTGAGGTCGAGTGTTGGATTTTATCGAACTGGCTGGAATGGGTTTGCATATTTTAGCTTGTTTGAGTGGAGTTAAAAATAGGCATCGTTTCTCAAAAATATTAGCGTATTTCTACGGTGTTGAAAAAATGTTACAACGCTGGTGAGAGTTGCTTCTTCGATTTAGTTAAAAGTCTTGTCAAGATTTAAAATGGTAGTAGGTAAAAAAGGAATTTTTTTCTATCATTCTCGTTGATTATTACTTGCTTTGCACTGCAAACCGTTCTATCGCTCAGCCCCGCTTTGTCGGGATGGAGAGGAAAGTCCGGACAACGCAGAGCATCTTGCTTCCTAACGGGAAGGGTTCAGTATCGATAGCTATCGGTGCAGGATACAGACAGTGCCGCAGAAAATAACCGCCTTTGGCTTGCCATCGGTAAGGGTGAAAACGTGAGGTAAGAGCTCACGGCTGGCTATGGTGACATAGCGAGGGGGTAAACCTCAGGAGTTGTAAGACCAAATAGGTCAGGAATGTTCCTTCGGGATCTAAGGGTTGCTCGCCCGATCCTGGCGGGTAGGTTGCTAGACCCCGATAGTGATGTCGGGGCCAGATAAATGATAGGATACCTGGTCGATTTTCGACTGGGGAAACAGAATCCGGCTTATGAGTTTGCACTTTTTTTAATAGGACACCTTTCGATTGGAAAGGTGTCTGAACTTCCGCTCACCCTGCATTTGGCCCGCTTTATTGACGGGCCAACGCATTTTAAGGAAAAGAAAGATGTTGTTTATAGCTTCGCGTGCGTGCCGTCACAAAACGAGCCGTTGCTGGAGTTTTTACACCCACACCAGGCCACTGTTTTAGCTTCAGTCACTTGCTCAATGTTTGGTGCGAAGCTCGAACCTTTGTGTGAACCATCGCAATAGGGTTGATTGGAGCTTTCTCCGCAAGCGCACCAGGCATAAGTTCCTGGTTCAAGTTGCATTACATAAGGCATTTTCTGTGCAATCTTTGGCTTATCCATGGTGTCTTTTTTTTGAGTATGGGTTCGGATACCCAAAATAGGGATTATATTCTTTTCCGCCTTTATCCATTGAATGCCTTATACTGAATTCATTGCATTCTTATGTGCAGGTAGAGGCGTCTGATCAGCTAGTGTGATAACGCTGACTGGAATAGTCTCGCTTTACATTGTGTCTAACGCTGGCACTGTCAATGCTTCAATGTCCCAATTGGCCAACTTTGCTGCACCTTGATAGGCGCTTTCCAGAAAACTCAAAAGAGTCTCGTCTGGGTTGTCGCTGGCAACAATGTCGCTGTATTTCAGCATGGCCATAGGGCTGCCATTTGCGTCTATCCAGAATGCTTGCTCTGGAAGTAGTGGTTCCTGATTCAGGTTCGCTGGGGAAGGAGCTGCATAGGCATAATACGCTGGTTCCGGCATGTTGTCGTCACCGGCCCAGAAACCAAAACTGATCACTTCATGAGAATACGAGTCTTTTTCCAGCAACCGGGCCTTGGGGTCCATGGGGGGAGCCATTTTTCCTGAAAACCTTGTTACGGCCAGATCGAGGTGATGCCAGTAAATGTGCACCGGACATGTTTTACCATAAAATCGGCCACTAAACTCTTTGAAGACGCGGTCATTCCAGAGCATCATTTGCCAAAATGTTTGAATAGCTTCCCAGTCATAATGGTGGTACTCGGTTATTTCTGCGAAGGGAGTGTCAATACCCATGTCCAAAGGTTGCTCAATGAACTTTGGTTGCAGTCCCCAACCGGTTAAAGTTTCCATAATGTCTTTGTAGAACTCGCTGACAGTGTACCCATTTTTGAGGGGAAATTCGACCACTTCTCCCAAGCTGGTTTGTATTTGAACGGCCTGTTGGTGCACGTTTAAAATGATTTCAAAGGAGTTGATGCCATCAGGCAAAGGGATGGGGGGGGTGGCAAAACCTTGTGTTGAAACATATTGTGTAATGTACCACCAGTGATTTTTTCTGGGAGTGGCTTTGAGTCTGATTTTACCGATTATCTGAAGCAGCAGGTGTATGGTAATTCTGGTTTCTTTCCACGCGTCAAATTTGAGATAAGGTAGGTTCATGTCGGTGTATTTTTAGTTGTTACCTGGTTTTGGTGTTCAGCGTGCTGTTAATTGCATGCGTTGCTGTTGTCTGAAGACAAAGTTAAGGCACCAAAAAGGGTGGTGCATTCACCTATGTTAACGTGAGCTCGATTTAAGAATAATTTTACTGCTAGTGCGTAATCTTGCCACAACGTAAATAGGTTATGTAGTGATAGCGTTGTTTTAGAGTCTAAACTTTAGAACACTGACGATATTACGATTTTTAGAACAGTTTCCAGATGAGCCATCCTGTCGGGAACATTTTCGCCAACAACGAGAGCATGTAGGTATAAATTGTAAAAAATGTGGCTGTAAGAAGCACTATTGGCTACA